>ENA-UEQP01002106-UEQP01002106.1-human-gut-metagenome-genome-assembly--contig:-NODE-2106-length-15906-cov-5.161665_pt1 | contig 15906 bp, 10 predicted proteins | sample MGYA00242951_ERZ507951 | MGnify/ENA primary metagenome ERZ507951 (study PRJEB26167, sample SAMN06115539) | human gut metagenome | host: Homo sapiens | place: China:Shanxi | collected 2015-11-18...
GGGCCGTGGCCAGCAGGATGCAAGGCCCGCTCAAGGGCCGTAGTAGCCGCTGGGTGCCACAACTCGTCCAGAGCGAAGCGGAGACAATTTTAAATCTGTCAGCCTTTATACAGTCCAAACAGCTTGAGCAGCTTCTGCCAGAAGGTCAGGGTCACAGCCGCCGGTTCCGGCTGGGCAACCGGGGCCGGGGCTGTAATGGCAGTGGTCTGCAGCGCAAACTGCACCGCGCCCACCTCGGTGTTCTCTGCCGAGGTGAAGCTCTGCACCTCCCCGCCGCCGGAAAGACTGTTCAGCAGACTGTCCAGCTGGGCACCCATGTCGATGCCGGAAACGCTGCTGCGCAGCTCGCCGGTGCCGCCGGTCAGCTGCGATGCACCCTCCGCCAGCTGCGCAACGCCCGCCTTCAGCTGGGCCACGCCGTCGGTGTAGGCGTTCAGGCCGTCGTCCAGCTGGACGTACTGGGCGGCAAGCTGGTTCACGCCGTCGGTGAGCACCGAGAGATTGCCCAGCATCCCAGTAAGCACACCGGCCAGCTGACGCACCCCGGCATCAAACTCGCCGTAGCTGCCGTTCAGGGTGCTGCTGCCCTCGTGCAGCTGGGCAATTCCGCCGTTCACGGTGTCGAGATAGGTCTGCATGGCATCGATGTTGGCCGTAGACCCCTGCAAAAGCAGGATCACATCCTTGAGCTGCGGCATCATCCACACCATGCCCTGCAGCTGCTGGATGGCCTTGGCATTGCCATCCTTTACCACGTCAAGGTCAAGGCCGTTTTCCCGGAGGATGGCCTTGTAGGCTTCAAAGCTCACCTGCTGCTCCAGCTGTGCCGCGCCCTCATCCAGCCGGGCAATGCCGTCCCGGATCTGGGTAGAGGCATCCAGCAGGGTGTTCAGCTCGTCGGTGGAGGCAGAGATGCCGTTCAGCGCGGTCTGCATCTGGGTGAGGGCGGCACGCACCCGGGCTGAGCCGCCGGTCAAGGCACCGGAATTGCCGTTCAGAGTGTCGATGCCCGCCTGCACCTGCGCAATGCCGTCTGCCAGCGCGTTGGCACCATCGTCCAGCTGAACAGAGCCGCTCTGCAGCTGTTCCAGCATCCCGGTCAGGTCCATATCCCCGAGGTCGAGGTTCAGGTTCAGCCGCACGCCGTTCAGGGAAACGGCGTCCATGGCAAAATCCGTCACATCGGCGGTGACGGTCACGTCGCTGTCCGCGCCCGGCAGCAGGATGTAGGAAAGCTGCTTTTTACTGCCCACATTCGCCACCGTAGCGCCCGGCGCGCTGATGTTCCGGGCAAGGCCGGTGTCCAGACTCATGGTCACCTGCAGCGCGTAGTCGTCAAAAAAGCTGCCGGTGCAGTCCGGGTTGCGGCTCACCTGCAGCCGGATGGAAAGGGCACCGCTTTTGCCGCCCAGCTCGTCGGGGCGGATCTCTGCCCCGTCCAGCGTATAGGTCAGCTTTACCACCCACGGCAGGGCCGTGGCGGCATCCATGGTGCCCTCATAATAGAGTTTGCCGTCCTCGGTCACATGCACCGTGACCGTATCGCCGCTCTGCTTCACGGCATCGCTCGTGGTCATGTTGCGCACGGCAGTGTAGCTGCCGTGGTCCGCAACGGTGTCCCCCGCCTGCACGGAAAAGCTGTTCACGGCGTACACGCCGGTCACAGCACCGGAGGCCGTCAGGTTTGCATAAATGACCTCTTCCTTGGCAGCGGAGGCTGCTGCAAAAGCCGGCAGACTGCTGCCCGCCAGCAGGCAGCCTGCCAGCGCCAGCGCCGACACCCGGCGCACAAATCGATGTTTCATCTCGGTCAAGCCTCCTTCGGCTGTCTTTTCTTTTTTATAATGAGCGGGTCGGCCAGATACAAAAAGCCCGGCAGTGCCGAAAGCACGATGGCCAGCGACACCAGACTGCCCACGCCCAGAAAATTGCCCAGCTGGCCCAGCAGCTGGTTTGTGGAAATGGCTCCCATCAGGAAGCCCACCACCGCCATGGCGCTGCCAGTGGTGCTGACCGAGGTGGTCACGGCGGACACCGTGGCCGCAACGGCTTCTTTGCGGCCCAGCGTCTCGCGGAACTCCTGATAGCGGTCGGAGAAGAGGATGGCGTAATCCACCGTAGCACCCAGCTGCACCGAGCTGATGATGAGATAGGCAATGTAGAACACGTACTGGCCCCGGAAGTACGGGATGGCCAGATTGATCCAGATGGCGGTCTCGATGCTGAGCACCAGAATGATGGGCAAAAGCAGCTGGCTCTTCATGAGGAGCAGGATCAGGAACACTGCGCCGATGGCCAGCAGGTTCACCTTGACCATGTCGGCCGTGATGGTGTCCATCAGGTCATAGGTGCTCACGCCCTGACCGGCCAGATAATAATTGTCCGGGTAATATTGCTGCACCGTGGCGCGCACCCGCTCCACCAGCGCAAAGGCCCCATCGCCCTCGGTGTCGGCATCCACCGTAAGCACCATGCGGGTGTAGCCGCCGGAGACCAGCAGCCCCAGCGTATCCCCGGGCACGAACTCCGGCGGAATGGACGCGCCTGCGTTGTCCACATAGGAAAGGATGCCGGTCACCTCCGGGATGGCGTGCAGTGCATCCGAAAGCTTTTGCTGCGTGGCGGTATCGCCCTCCGGCACCAGTACAACGTAGGTGTCGCTGCGGCCAAAGGTCTCTTCAATGGCGGCGGTGTCCGCACCCAGACGGGTGTTCTCGCCAAACATGTGGGCGGCACCGTAGTAATACTGGTTCGAGTTGGAGGCCAGATAGCTGGGCACCATCAGAATGACCAGCACCAGCGCCATGGGCAGCATGATGCGGGCCACAAAGCGGCCAAACTTGTCAAAGCTGGGCAGCAGTGGCCTGTGGCAGGTCTTATCCATCCACTGATACGCTGCCAGCGTCAGCGCGGGCATAAAGGTGAACACGGTGACAAGGCTCAGCACCACGCCCTTTGCCAGCGCAAGGCCCAGATCCGGGCCGATCTGGAACTGCATGAGCACCAGTGCCAGAAAGCCGATGACGGTGGTCAGGCCGCTGGACAGGATGGAGCCGGTGGATCTGCACAGGGCATCCACCATGCACTCCTCCGGGCTGGCATCCGGGTTTTCAGCCCGGCACTCCGCAAAGCGGTGGATCAGGAACACCGAGTAGTCCAGCGACACCGCCAGCTGCAGGATGCTGCCCGCCGCATTCGTCACAAACGAGATGGTGCTGAAGATGAGGTTCGTGCCGTTGTTGAGCAGGATGGCCGCGCCAAGGCCCGTCAGCACCAGCAGCGGCTCCGCCCAGGAATCGGTGGTCAGGATCAGGATGAACAGCACATACACCACCGCGATGGCGGCGATCTTTGCCACCTCGGTCACGGTGGAGTTGGTGGCAACGGCAGTGGAGACCGCCGCGCCCTCCAGCGCGTTGCCCTCCCCGATCAGATCCCGCACGGCAGCCACGGCTTCCAGACGCTTCTCGTCCTCCACCGTCACGGTGAACAGGGCGCAGCCATCCTTATAATAGCTCTCCACCGTGGCGGTGTCCTGCATCTGCAAAGGCACTGTCACATCCAGACTGTCGTCCAGCCATGCAACGGAGGACACTCCGTCGATGGCGGCAAGCTTTTCCTTGTATTCCAGCGCCTGCGGCACCGTCACATCCCGCACCATGACCCGCATATTGGGGATGCCGCCGGTGAAAGCACCGTTCATCACCTCGATGGCGGTGGTGGAGGGGGATTCCGGCGGCAGATAGTCGTTGATATCGTAATCCACCTTTACCTGACGCACAGCGAACACGCTCAGCACAGCCGCCAGTGCAAACACCGCCAGCACCAGCCTGCGGCGGCGCACGATGGCGGTATAAAAACGTTTCATCAAAACAGGAGTTCTCCTTTCCGGATCCATAAAAAAACTTTTATCATTCTAACAGGTTTGATAAACGTTGAAAAGAGACAGTTTATGAATTTTGACCCTCGAATGCCGATTTTTTTGATTTTTCTGCCTTGACAACAAAAATAAATTCTGATATGCTCTTTTTCGGTTCATCGGAGGACCGTTTTCAACGTAATTTGAAACGGGCCGGATAAGATGCCGTGCAGACAGCGCCCCGCCGGAGGTTTCGTTGCCGTAGTGACGAAGCAGATCGAGGCCGGGCGTGCACTCACGGACATTTATCCGGCCCGTTTTTTGCACCTTGTGCAGAAAGGAGGACGCCATGTCCAAGCAGCGGATCCAGCTTTCCGATCATTTTACCTATTCCCGCCTTTTGCGGTTCGTGCTGCCCTGCATCGGCACCATGCTGTTCACCTCCATCTACGGCATCGTGGACGGCCTGTGTGTCTCCAACTTTGTGGGCAAGACGGCCTTTGCGGCGGTCAACCTCATCATGCCGCTGCCCATGCTGCTGGGCACCATCGGCTTTATGCTGGGCACCGGCGGCAGCGCCATCGTGGGCATCACGCTGGGCGAGGGCGACCAGAAAAAGGCCGACCGCTATTTCACCCTGTTCCTGCTGGCGGCTCTGGTCTCGGTCAGTGTGCTGGCGGTGCTGGGTATTGTGTTCCTGCGGCCCATTGCCGTGCTGCTGGGTGCAAAGGGAGATCTTTTGGACTACGCGGTGCGCTATGGACGCATCCTGATGGTGTCCCTGCCCACCTTTGCGCTGCAGAATATGTTCCAGAGCTTTTTCGTCACCGCCGAAAAGCCGCACCTCGGCTTCTGGTTCACCGTGGGCGCGGGCTGCACCAACATGGTGCTGGATGTGCTGATGGTGGGTATCTGGGGCTGGGGCGTGGAGGGCGCGGCCATTGCCACCTTTATCAGCCAGCTGGTGGGCGGCGTACTGCCGGTGTTCTACTTCATCGACCGCAGCAACTCCAGCCGCCTGCACCTGTGCAAGACCAGTTTTTACAGCAAAGTACTGCGGGATGCCTGCATCAACGGCTCTTCCGAGCTGATGACCAACCTTTCCATGTCGCTGGTCAATATCCTGTACAACTACCAGCTGCTGCGTCTGGCCGGTGAGAACGGCGTGGCCGCCTACGGTGTCATCATGTACGCAGCCTTCCTGTTCGTGGCGGTGTTCGTGGGCTATGCCGTGGGCAGTGCGCCCATCGTCAGCTTCCACTACGGTGCCCGCAACCACGCCGAGGTGCACAACCTCTACCGCAAGAGCCTGCGGCTCATCGCCGTGGTGGCTGTGACCCTGACGCTGGCTTCCATGTTCATCATCCCCTGTGTAGCGCGCATTTTCGTGGGCTACGATGCGGAATTGCTGGCCCTGACCAGCCGGGCCTTCCGGCTGTATGCGCTGAGCTTCCTCATCATGGGCTTCAACGTGTATGCGTCCTCCTTCTTCACGGCGCTGGGCGACGGCGTGACCAGCGCGCTGATCTCCTTTTTGCGCACGCTGGCGTTTCAGGTGATCGCCATTCTCCTGCTGCCGCTGCTGCTGGGCATCGACGGCATCTGGCTGGCCGTCACCGCCGCCGAGCTGGCGGCTCTGGCCGTGAGCGCTGCCATGCTCCTCACCAAGGACAAGGTATTCCATTACCGCAAGGCATGATAAGATCCCCTGCTTTCTGCGAAACGGCAAAAAGCAGGGGATTTTTTTGGTGATTCTGGCTCTGCCGCTGGCAGCAAAATCGTGTTAAAATGGACACAGCCTTTATTCACTTTTTATGAGGAATCATTATGACATTGTTTTTGACCAGCAGCCCCAGCGGCTGCCCCTTTGAGCCGGGGCCGGATATTCCGGTGCTGGACACGCGCAACCACTTTGTGGCGAACCTGCGGGCCGTCTGGCCGGATCACGCCGTGCTGGGCCTTGCCATTGCGGCAGACCCCTATGCCTACGAGCAGAACGACGAGATGTGCCGGGTGTTTGCCCAGAGCTTTGCGAACGCCCACCTGCCCCTGACGGCGCTCATCCCCTGCGATGCCCGCAATGCCGAGGAGATCGGTTCTCTTCTGCCCCAAAGCGGCTTTGTGATGCTGTGCGGCGGGCACGTGCCCACCCAGAACCACTTTTTTGCTCAGCTGGGCCTGCCGGGGCTGTTCCACAACTACCACGGCATCGTGCTGGGCGTGAGTGCCGGCAGCATGAACGCCGCCCACATCGTGTACGCCGCACCCGAGGAACCGGGCGAAGCCGCCGACCCGCACTACTCCCGCTGGATGAACGGCCTTGGCCTGACCGAGACCCGCATCCTGCCCCACTACCAGTTCATCCGGGATCATGTGCTGGACGGACAGAAGGTGGAGGACATCGCCCTTGCCGACAGCAAAAAGCGGCATTTTCTCGCTTTGCCGGACGGCTCGTATATCCTGTGCGCCGACGGCAGCGAGGCGCTATACGGCAGAGGCTGGTACTTTGCGGACGGGATGATGGAAGAGATCAACGAGGATGAAGATGTGTTGCCACTGCGGTAGCAATAAAAAAGAAGCACGCAGATGCGTGCTTCTTTTTTTATGATGTTCTGCTGCGCAGAAATGAGGTTGCTGCGCAAAATGATGTGTGCTATCGCACATTCTATCATGCCCCGCAGGCAGACATCATTGCGCATACAATGCGCACATCATTCCGCCGCAAGGCGGACAAAGGGCGCTATGGCGTTGGTGTCGCCGTGGCGGACGATGGAATAGGTGATGTCGCAGTAGGGCTGGATGGCGGTGCTCTTTTCCACGGTGGAGATGAGCAGCACCTGCAGCTGCAGGCGGCGGAACAGCTCCATCATGGGGCGGATGCGGTCGCTGGTCATCTTGCTGAAGGCTTCGTCCAGCAGCACCAGACGGATGCTGTTCTCGCTCTTCTGGTAGATCTGGAGCAGCGACGCGCAGATGGCTACATAGAAGGGGGCCTGATTCTCGCCGCCGGAGGAATCGCGGCTGACGCGGGAAAGGGAAGCCTGCTGGCCGGAGACGGTGTTGGTCACTTTGATGTCGTAGTCGAGGTAGGTGCGGTAGTCTACATAATCCGAAAGGGTGACATTCTCGGGGCGGCGGCCCTCCTGCCGGGCGCGGGTGTTCTCGTCCACATCGGCCATGATCTTTTCCATCAGCTCGTCCACCTGACGCTCATAGACGGGGTCGGCGGTGGCGGCGAGGTTGTCCAGCGAGTCGCCGTCGGTCATCTGCTGGTTTCCCTTGTCCACGATGACCTGATAGAATGCGGCCAGCTGGGGGTCGCGGCTGGGACCAAGCTCGAAGCGGTAGACCTCTTCGCCGTAGGTCAGCTGTTCCATTACCTTGTTCAGCTCCCGGAACTGCCGCCGTGCGTTGAAGATGTCGTCCTTCATCCGGAAGAGGATGTCCTTGCGGAAGCGGTCCTTGCAGTCGCGCTGTGCCTGCTCGAGGCGGGCGGCGTACCGCTCCAGATCAATGCGCACGAGGCTTTCGTGCTGGGCGCGGTACTGCTCGATGCCCGTAAGGCCCAGCGGATGATCGCAGACATAGCGGGTGTTGTACTCTTTCTGGGCAGGCTCGAGGGTGCCGGTGAGGTAGACGGCCAGTGCGTCGTCCAGCCGGGCCTGTGCCTTTTCGGCGGACTGGGCGGCATAGCGCGGGCCTTTGTCCTTGCTCAGGGCCGCGAAGCGCTCCCGTGCCAGCGGCTCCAAAAGCGGGTACTGGGCGAAGAACCGGTCAGCGGCGTCCTTTGCCTGCCTGACGGTCTCTTCTGCCTTGGCCTGCTCAGCCTCGCAGGAGGCCAGCTGCTTTTCGCAGACACGGATGTCGCCGCCGGCTGTCTCCACAGCGGCGCGGGCGGCGTCCCACGCGGCCTCGCGGGCCTCGTCCTCCTTGTAAAGCTGCTGCAGCATCGGGTTCTCGCGGCACTCGGCCAGCTTCTGCTCCTGTGCGGTGCAGTCGGCGCGGGCCGCTTCCAGCGCGGCGCGGGCGTCCCACAGCGCGGCCAGCTCATCCATGACGCTGCTGTGCAGCACATCCTGATAGCTGTTCCGTGCGGCTTTGAGGGCGGCGGCAGACTGCGCCGCTTCCCTGCTGCGGGCGGTCAGCTCATCCAGAGCTTTCGTCAGCGCTTCGGCCCGGGCGCGGCGGGCGTCAAGGCCGATGTACCGCTGGGGCGTGCGGAGACGCTCGAGGCGGAAGGGGTGGTGGCGCAGCAGGTCGCGGGTAGCGCTGTCGGGATAGTTTTCCAGGGTGTCGGGGGTGTCACAGCAGACGATGCGCCGCAGGATGGTGTCGGCATACTGTGCGGCCAGCGGGTTCTCGCTTCGGACCTGCGCGGCGAGGCTGTCGGCAGGGGCGGCGTCGGCCTTGCGGTTGGCCGTGCGGATGCTGGGGGTGTCCAGCAGGCTGATGGGGCCGACCTTGTCCCGCAGGGCCACAAAGGCGCTCTTGGCGGCGGCGTAGTGGGCAGGCGGCACGAGGATGTCGAACCGGCGGTCGCCGAGGCAGGCTTCCACGCAGTCCTGCCAGCTCTCGTCCTCGACGCTCAGCAGTTCGCAGAAGATTTTTGCGTCCGGCGTCATGCCGCGGCTCTTGAGCTCAGCGTTCACGGCGTCCCGCACTCTGGTGGCGGCGTCGCCGTGGGGGTAGACCCACCGGCCTCCCGAGACGGAGGCCAGCTCCGCCTGCTTTTCCTGTACTTCGGCGGTGAGGGCGTCGGCGCTCTGCCGTGCGGCGAAATACTGCTCTTCCAGCGGCTTTTCCAGCCCGGCGAGGGCGCTTTGGAGCTGGGGCAGAGTCTCCGCCGTCAGCGAGGCGGGCCAGAGCGATTTTTCGACGGCAAAGCCGCTGCGCTGCAAGCTCTGCAAGAGGCTCTGTATTTTGCCTGCGGCGGCTTCGCTTCGGGAAGCGTCCCGGCCGGCCTTGTCCAGCGCGGTCTTTTTGCGGGCCAGCTCTTCGCTCAGGGCGTCCAGCGCCCGGCCCTCGCCGCTGGCGGCGGCACTGTGGGCCGAGAGGTAGGCCCGGCGGGCCTCGGCCTCGGCGTCTTTTGCGGCGGCGTAGCGGGCTGTCAGCTCTTCGTGCTGGCGCTTTCCGGCGGCAAGATGCTCCTGCCAGGTGTTTGTCCCGGCGGCGGCTTCCTCAGCACGGGCCAGAAGGGCAGTGCCTCGGTTGACGAGGGCTTCCGTTTCCTTCTGGGCAGCTTCGCGGCCATAGTCCACGATCTGTTCCAGCGCGGCGGCGCGGGTCTGGGCCTCGGCCAGCACGGCGTGGAGGTTTTCCAGCTCCACCCGGTCGCCCTGCAAAGCTTCCAGATCAAGCTCGGGCTGAGGCAGGATGTACTGATATAAAAACTCCCGGAAGTTGGGGATCTCGTCCATGCTGGTACCCATCTGGAAGACTTCGTTGAACTTCTTGCCCAGCGGGCTTGCGGCGCGGCCGATGCCCAGCGCTCGGCAGATGCGGTCACGGGCTTCGCCGGGGCTGCGGGTGTAGGAGAGACGGCCCACAGCGGGCTTGAAGTTCTCTTTCGAGCTGGGCGCACCGGTGCGGGGGTCGATGAAGGGCAGCTGCTCGAGGGTGCAGCCGTCCTCGGAGATATACCAGGTTTGGTCGCCGGGGTGGAGTTCCTGCATGGGGCCTTCCGACTCGACCCGGACGGCGATGACGAAGTGGGTGCGCTTGACGCTGTCCCAGAACTCCGCGCCGATGTAGGCCACGGTGCGGCCCGGGCGGCGGTAGGCGTTCTCGCCGCGCTGCTTGGCGTGGACAGAGCCTTGCAGGGTGCGGCCGCTCTTTTTGTTGCCGAGAGCGTTGAAGCTGCGGTTGGTGGTCAGGCAGTAGCGGATGGCGTCGAGGATGGTGGTCTTGCCCACGGCGTTGACGCCGATCATGTAGGTCAGCCGGGCGCAGTCGAAGGTGACGTTCTCAAAGTTGTGCCAGTTGATGAGCTTCAGGCGTTTCAGTTCTATCATTCTTCCACCTCCACGGCAGCGGTGCCGTCCTCCGGCCGCTCATAAAGCGAAAGCTCACTGCGGGTGCGGGTCACCTCGGCGGCAGCGTCCGCAAGGTCGGAATCCGGCAGAGCGAGCAATACAGTGGGGAATACTTCGATGCGGCTGTCCAGCCCGGAAAGCCTCCCCACCGGCCGGGCCAGATTGTACCGGCGCAGGGTGCGCAGCAGCTTTTCCAGCGTGGGCTGGTCGAGGCGGCGGGGCAGGTTCATCTTTTGGAGTTCGGCCTGTACCTCTTCCACCGTCACCAGCACCTGGTCGGCGCTGGCCGAGAGGCTCTCCCGCTTTTGGAGATAGAGCAGGCGCAGGACTAAGAGCAGGATGCTCTCGTACTTCAGAAGCCGGGCCTGACTGCCCTCATGCTCGTTGACGAGGGCCGCCGCCTGCAGCGGGGCGGGGTAGAGCACCACCGAGTAGCCCAGCGGCGCAAACACGGCCCGCACCTCGTTGAGGTGGTCCTGAACATAGAGATATTTGGCGCGCTGGTCCTCCACGCCGCCCAGCACAAAGCAGTGGTTGAGCAGATAATTTGCGCACTCTTCCAGCATTTTATTCGTTTCGGTCATCTTCGGCGTCCTCCTTGCGGGGTGTCAGAGTAAATTCTTCAAACCGGAAGCCGCCCCGCGTGGCCCACTCGCCGGTGAGCTGGATGTCATAACAGCGGCGCGGCGACTGGGAGTAGGTGTGCAGTCCGATGATGCGTGCGAAGTCGTTCGGGTATTCGTCGGCGAGGGTAGACGCCGAGACAGAAGGCCGTGCGGCCAGCGCCTGCCGGGCGAGGATGTCCACGTTCTCCTCGGTGACGGCCATCCGGGCGTAGTCCAGCAGGAGCTTCTGCTCCCGGCGGAGCTGCTCCTCGTCCAGCTGTCCGGCCTGCACCGGGGCCAGCGGCGCGTCGGTGCGGGGTGCGGCCGGAGGATAGAGCGGCTTTTCGCCGAAGACCTGCACCGGCCAGAGCCTGAGCCGCGCGGCCAGCGGGCCGTCGTCCGGCTCAAAGAGCTGGTCGGGTGTTTTGATGTCCTCGGCGTACCGCCGCAGCAGGGCGGTGACGCTGCCCTGGGCCGAGCGGTCGCTCAGCAGCAGGAACTGCGCCCGCTGAACGGCCCGCTTGCGGTAGCGGACGTGGCTGGCGTCGATCTCCCGGATGAGGGTGCTCATCTCTTCGAGGGCGTCCCGCTGTTTCTGGATGAGGGCGCGGACGGCGGGAGCGGCCTCGCCCGGGGCGCAGCGCTCCACCCGGGCGTAATCCAGCGCCAGCTGGGGCAGGCAGTTGGTCTCGCAGTCGTCCAGTCCCTCTTCGAGGAAGGCGCGGTAGTTGAACAGGTTGTCGCTGGTCTTGAAGCGGTGGTAGGCCGCTGCCACCACCTTTTCTTCGTACTGGTCGAAAAGCTCCAGCACCTCCTGCGGGGTGCGGTTGCGGGTGAGGCGGTCGATGTAGTGGCCGATGGAGGCGTTGAGGGCGCGGAGGGACTTGTTCAGCGCCTCAAGGTCGCCGGCTACCTCCCGCAGGACGTTCTCGTAGGGGCTCTTCTCTTGGCCCACATTCTGCAAAAGCTGCCACGCCTTGTAGAGCTTGCCGGTGTAGGTGACGACCCGGGGGTTCAGGATCTCTTCCAGCGCCTCGAGAAGCGGCGTCACCTCCGGCACAAAGGCCAGCGCAGGCTCTTCTTCGTAGCTGCCGGGCTGTTCGGCCAGCCAGCCGGTGCGCCGCAGCCGCAGCAGAAAGCCCAGCGCCAGCGTGTGGGGGTCGCGGGTGGGCTGCTCGGCCTCATCGCCCGCGTCGTCGGCGTCCAGTGCCAGAGGCTTTGCCAGCGCGGCGAAGTAATCCTCGGCCCGGGATACGGCCTCGGCCCGCAGGATGCTGTAATCTGCCGTGTGGCGGCACTCCTCCCACAGCAAGAGCAGCAGCTCTGCATAAAATGCCCGGTTCGGCCCCGCCAGCGGGCGGAACAGCCGCGGGGACACCAGTTCAAACAGCTGCATGGAAACGTCCTTTCCTGTTCACATCAGAATACGTTTTTATTGTACCACAAAACGACACGGTTTGACAGAGAAACCATTCAGAATTGCCGCCGGGAGGGGTGGGGCAGACTCCTTCCGTCAAACCCTGCGGGTTTGCCACCTCCCTCAGTGAGGGAGGCAACCCTCTCCGTCATCGCTGCGCGATGCCACCTCCCCCGAAAGGGGGAGGTTTATTGCATCTGACCGGAAGGCGAAAGGCTCCCTCTTTGAGGGGGCTGTCGCCGCAGGCGACTGGGGGAGTTTGCCCCGAACGCAAAAAACCCCGGGGAGCGGGTGCTCCTCGGGGCAACAAAACTTTATTAACTACGAATCGTACCTTCACACTTGATGGCAATGCCAATATAAGTCTTGCCATTGGAGGCCGTGTAGGTTGCAACACCGACATCTTTCATGGTAGACAGCTTTCCAGAAGGAGTGCCGGGGGTCGCATTCTCCAGGACATCATCCAGTTTTGCCTTGAATTCATCGTTAACTTCCAGCGGCTTTACATCTTTCAGTTCAGCTTTTGTAACCGGTCTCAGCATTTCATCCATTTTATTCGGGTCAAATACATACATCACAAAAGAAACAGTATTTTCAGCTTCATTCATATTGAGGTCAGAAACACACTGCATGTATTGGGCCGTTCCGCTTTCATCATTCTGCACATACGGAACATCTTCTGCTTTGATAACGCCAGTATCATCCGTTTTGGCCAGAACGGCACGAACCTTGCTCTGCAGATCGGCATTATTGCTGTAGCTTGTGCCATTGACAGTATTCAGATACTTCAGCACCTTGCTCTCGATCTCATTCGAGCTGCTTCCACCAGCGCCACCGCCGCAAGCGGTCAGCATTGCCAGAACCATCACGCCGGCCAGAAGGGCGGCTGCGAAACGTTTGAACATTTTCATTGTAATGTTCCTCCTGCTTTCAAATTCTGACGGTTTGGGCGACCCCAAATCGCTTTACCCGTCTGAATTTATTTTATCCATACCCCCCCCGCATGTCAACAGGCAGATCGCCCAAATTCCGCCGTTCTTTTTAGCAATTGTCCCTAAACACAACAAAAGCCCCGAAGGGCGGGACGGACTCCTTCCGTCAAACCCTGCGGGTTTGCCACCTCCCTCAGTGAGGGAGGCTCTGGCGAAACCGGAAGCTTTGCACCTGAGCCGGAAGCTTTGCCGATGCTAAAGGCTCCCTCTTTGAGGGGGCTGTCGCCGCAGGCGACTGGGGGAGTTTGCTCCTAAACGCAAAAAAGCCCCGAAGGGCGGCCTTGCAGCCACGCTCCGGGGGAAAGGGTGAGGAATTTTTTTACTTTTTGCCCTTGAGGCGGATGGAAATACCAATGTAGCTCTGCTCGTTGTTGCTCTGGACCACAACGCCTATATTCGACCAGTTGCCGTCCTGCTTTACGCTGGCCTTATGATCAGTGTCAACATAATTAGAAATCCTATTCAGCACATCGCTCAGGAGAGTATCCTTATCATCATACCGGGCGGTGATGGTAATGACCCGGTCATTTCCCACCTTTTCCGAATGGAAATTGAACGCTGTCAAGTAGCCAGCAATCTTGAAATTCGCATCAAGATCCTTGCGATCCTCGTTCAAGTGCCCTTCAGCCACTGCGCGGAGCTCTGCGTCATTGGTCGCCTGGACGCCCTTCTCCTGACTGATCTGGGCCAGCACTTTCTGCTCTTCGGTTTGACCGCCACCGCCGCAGGCCGTCAGCAGGGCCAGAGCCATCACACCCACCAGAAGCAGGGCAGCAAATTTCTTCAGCTTTTTCATTGTAAAGCGCCTCCTGTCATTTCAAGATTTTGTTGATTTGTCTCATTTCAGTGCTGTTTTTTCGCACTACAGAACGGGTGTCGTTCTGGCCTTATTTTATCCGACAGCAGTTGGTTTTGTCAATCGAGAAGATGCATAAAGTTTCCGAAACATTTTCGTTCAAAATCAATGAAACAGCGGCTTTTTGTTGCAGTATTGAGATACACCGTCCTTATTTCGCAAAGATTCTTTACCGTGCTGGAAAATCTTCTTCCGTCCGGAAGCTCCATGCTGTTCTTTTCCGGGGCACAGTCCTTCCCGATTTGGACAGATGTTGTGTTCCGATCCATCTTTCAGAATTCTTTCAAAAAATTACGATTTTACACAATTCTACCATTTTTGCATGGTAAAATAAGGTCGTAGAAAAAACAAAGGATGTGGCTCAATATGCAACACTGTCCCGCCCGCGCGGCACAGCGGCTGGCGGCGGCAGTTCTGGCGCTGTGCCTTGTGCTGGCTCTGGCCGTTCCCCACGCACACGCAGCTGCCCTGCAGGAAACGCACGGCATCCGGATGCTGGACTTCAGCACCAGCCAGATCCTTTCCATCGGCAACCAGACCTCCGGCAAATGCAGCTGGTACGCCTTGCGCTATGCACGCACCATTCTGGATGGAAAAGTTTCCTCCGGCAGCGGCATGTGGTCAAACGGCGCGGTCTGGTCTGCGGGCGGCTACTACGGTTATTCCGGCAGCCTGTCCGAGTGCCTGCAGAAGCTTTACACCGAGCTTTCCGCCGGGAAGCCGGTGATCGTGCATCTGAAAAACACCGCGGTGAGCGGCGTAAAACGGCACACGAACCGCACCTCCAGCTATGAATACCACCTGACCAGTTCCGGCTGGAACGAGGTCAATTACCCCCATATCGCCACCAGCGCCGCCTATGGCCACTGGGTCTGCGTGGTGGGTATCCGCCCGGATGCAGACCCCGCGAACCTGAAGGAGAGCGATTTCTACGCGCTGGACCCGGCCCGTGTTTCCGCAAACGGCACACTGGCTGTGACCCGGCTGCTGGACGGCACCATCTGGACAGAAAATTCCCCGCTGAAAACAGCAGGTTGATAAATTTAGAAAGAGCAAAAAAGCTGACGCTTTCGCGTCAGCTTTTTTGTTTGCAGTTCAGATCAATACCCTTTTACCGAGAAGCCCCGCTCCCATGGGTCGGGCGGCAGATCCTTCTGGCGGATGCCGGTGATCTGGATATAATCGCTTTTCTGGATCATGGCGAACAGCCGCAGGAACTTTTCCGGGTCGCCCTGCACTTCCAGCGTCACGCTGCCGTCGTCCTCGTTCTCCACCCAGCCGGTCAGTTCCAGCGTCTGGGCCGCATAGCGGGCGCGGTAGCGGAAGCCCACCCCCTGCACCTGCCCTTCGATGGAATAGCGGCGGCGCACAGTGCCTTCCGGCAGGGCGGGCGGCGTGGCATCCTGTGCTTTTTTATGCAGAAAATCAAACATCTTACAGCTCCTGATAGGCGGTCATCAGCGCCGGGATGAACTGCTTTTTGCGGCTCACCACACCGGGCAGGGTAAAGCTGCCGTCATCGGCGGGCTGGGTCTCAAAGCCGTCCGAGAGCACCTCGGAAGCATAGCGGCCATCGCTGATGACCACGCTCTCCTCCTTGGGCACGTCGGTGAGCAGCATGTAGATATCCTCCACGTTCTGCTTGTTGCGGGCTTCTTCCAGATAGGGCTGCAGCAGCGCTTCGGCGGCAAGCAGGTTCTTGCGGGTCATGTAGCTGCCCTGCGCCACGCCAAAGCGGATATCGCCGCACATGAACACCTTGAAGTCCTGCAGGAACACCTCCTCGGCGGTCTTGCCGTCCAGCTTTTCGCCTGCTTCAAACATCTCGCTGGCAAACTCGTCAATGTCCACACCGGCAATTTTTGCCAGACGCTTTGCAAGGGCCTCGTCCAGCGGGGTGCAGGTGGGGCTGCGGAACACCAGCGTATCCGAAAGGATGGCCGCCAGCAGAAGGCCTGCGATCTGCGGCGGGATCTCCATACCGTTCTCGTCGTACATCTGGGTGATGATGGTGGCAGTGCAGCCCACCGGCTGGTTGCGGAAGTACACCGGGCCGCTGGTCTCCAGACTGCCGATGCGGTGGTGGTCGATGATCTCCAGGATCTCAGCCTGGTCAAAGCCCTCCACGGCCTGGGTGGCCTCGTT
>ENA-UEQP01002117-UEQP01002117.1-human-gut-metagenome-genome-assembly--contig:-NODE-2117-length-15840-cov-3.542536_pt1 | contig 15840 bp, 10 predicted proteins | sample MGYA00242951_ERZ507951 | MGnify/ENA primary metagenome ERZ507951 (study PRJEB26167, sample SAMN06115539) | human gut metagenome | host: Homo sapiens | place: China:Shanxi | collected 2015-11-18...
GATATAGATGTGGATGGAGATCATATTCATATTGACAAGGACGATGACCATCATAATGAATGTAGAGTAGGAGTGAATATTGGTGGTGGAGCCGATTTTGTGTTGACAAGTAATTGGATTATGAATTTCGAATTGCGATATCAGTTAGTTAGTGATTTTGATCAAGCTGTTTTTAATTTGGGATTTGCTTATCGATTTTAATTTACTCCTTAATTAAGGAACTATAAAAGGAAATTTGTCAGAATTCACAGGATGCGATTCCGGATCAAGCCCAAATCGCATCCAATATTCTTTCTTTCACCTGCGAGATGAAATCTATTTATGAATAAAAACCGTATCTTTGCGCAGAATTATATGTCGATATCCAAAAATAAGATATGAAGAGAGTTTTCTGCACCAAGTGTGATAATCAGTTAGCGTTTGACGAAACGAAATATCCGGAAGGTAAAGTATTGGCGTTCGTATGCCCGCAATGTGGTTCTCAGTTTAAGATCAAGTTAGGACGAAAAATAGTCCGTACCGAATCGGGACAGGAAAAAGAGGTGAAGGAACCTGACTTCTCCTGCGGCTATATTACGGTAATCGAAAATGTCTTTGGATTCAAACAGGAACTTCCACTTGTAATGGGTGATAACGTGATCGGCCGCCGCAATAAAGATACTGACGGAGTCGATGTCCCCATCATCACGAGCGATCCTAGCATGGGGCGTAAACATTGTGTGATCAATGTGAAAGAAGATAAGGAAGGAAAGCTCATTTATACATTGCGCGATTTCCCGAGTCTTACCGGAACATTTCTGTGCAGCGTACTTGTCGGAAAGAAAGAACAGGTGCGGGTTGGAGAAGGCGCCATTGTAACGATCGGTGCTACCACCTTTATTCTTCATGTACCGGGAGGGGAGGAAGAGTAGCCTTTTCTATTTGAACTTAGATACTGTCCGGAGTGAAACTGACCTCTACATCAAGGCGATAAGGGAGATAGGGAAATTGGCGTAGGTTTCGGGAGAGATGGATGCAAAAATCCTTTTCGACTCCGGGGGCAGTAAACTAAGCTAAAGAATCATTATTCATGCTTTTGTATTCGACTTCGAATATAAAACAACTCATATCGGGTTTGGCTCACGCCCTTTTACATAAAGAACTACAAATATACTAAACGAAAGTTTCATAAATTATGGTCAAATAGACCTTAAAAGGCTATCAGTTAGTCTGTAATCTTGGCGTTGTATTAAAATGTAAGTGTTAAATCGGATATTTCGAACAATCTTTCTGACAGATCTCTTTTTTATATGTACTTTTGTAATCGAAAGAGGCAATGAGGTTAATTAATGGAACAGAACAAGGTACAGGCCACTACGGGGATCACTTTCCGTATACTGGTCGCTTTGAGCATATGTCACTGCTTGAATGACACATTACAGTCCGTTATCTCGGCTGTTTATCCACTATTTAAGGAAGATTTAGGGTTGAGCTTTGCCCAGATCGGGTTGATAACGCTTGTCTACCAGTCGGCTGCATCCGTATGTCAGCCGTTGACTGGACTTTTTTTTGACAAATGGCCCTCGGCATGGTCGTTGCCGACAGGGATGAGTTTTACGCTTGTGGGGTTGTTGAGCTTGGCTTTTGCCAATACGCTGCCATTAGTCCTTTGTTCGGTGGCATTGGTAGGGATCGGCTCGTCGGTCTTCCATCCGGAGGCCTCCCGGTTGACTTCACTCGCATCGGGTGGAAAGCGAGGATTGGCGCAATCGTTGTTCCAGGTCGGAGGAAACTTGGGAGGATCGTTGGGACCGTTGCTTGCAGCCGTTTTTGTCGCCCCCTACGGGCGGAGGCATATCGCCTTGTTTACGATCCTGGCTTTTACTGCGATTATGGTGATGATCCCTGTTGGGCATTGGTATAAAAGTTTCCTGCTCCGGTTGAGGAAAGCGGAAGGAGAAACGCTTAAGACGAGTGTCAGCAGACCACTCCCGATGGGAAAGACCGTATTCTCGATAGCGATCCTGTTGATCCTAATCTTCTCCAAATATATTTATATGGCGAGTTTGAATAGCTATTACACCTTTTACCTGATTCATAAGTTCGGGGTCAGTGTGCAAGCTTCTCAACTTTATCTCTTTGTTTTCCTGATTGCGACGGCAATTGGAACGCTGTTAGGCGGACCGATCGGTGACCGGGTAGGACGGAAGTACGTGATCTGGGCTTCTATCTTAGGTGCAGCCCCGTTTACACTAATCATGCCTCACGTGGAAAACCTATATCTGACGACGGTTCTCAGCTTCTGTGTCGGCTTGACCTTGTCGTCGGCTTTCCCGGCTATTCTAGTGTATGCACAGGAATTATTACCGTATAAATTAGGTCTGATCTCCGGTCTTTTTTTCGGTTTTGCCTTTGGGGTAGCGGGGATTGCATCGGCTGTGTTGGGGAATATGGCTGATCGGTATGGCATAGAGGCGGTTTATAACGTATGTGGCTATATGCCCCTTATCGGATTGGTCACGTGGTTCTTGCCTGACCTTAAGAAGAAACGGTAGTAGCTGGGGAACAATAAAGGCGATCGCCTTGTTATAAGTCATAAAATTCGCACAAACTAAATTTAGACACATTTATGATTTGTAACTTTACTCACTTCAGCATCGCCCTGCTGTGGTTTCTTCCTGTCTTTTCCTCTGCCCAGACAGAGCCGATGGATTTGTCGCTGGAGCAATCTCTTACGCTCTTGCGAAGCGAGAACAAAAGCCTCAGGATTGCCGGGAAGGAAGTGGAGCTGGCGAAGAATGAACATCAGAAGCTCAATGCTTTTTGGTATCCCACTATCAGTGCTGCGGGAGCTTATGTGCATATGTCGAACCCGATCGAGGTACGCCAATCCCTGAACCAGTTCACCGATCCGGCGAAAGAATATGTCCATTCCATCCTGCCCAACGACCAGTTTATCTCATCACTTCTCGATAAGATTGGACAAAACACATTGACGTTGCCGCTCATCTCGCAAAATATCACGTCGATCGATGCAAACTTGACCTGGCCCATTTTTACTGGCGGCAAGCGCATTTATGCTGGCAAGATCGGCAAGAAACTTGTCTCCGTTGCCGAAGTCAACCGCGAACAGGTAAGCGCGAACCAACAGGCTTTGCTGATCGAAAGTTATTTTGGCTTACGTCTCGGCCAGCGGGTTGTCGAGGTCAAGACGGAAACTTACAACTCCCTGAAAATCCATTATGACCAGGCTTTGAAGTTAGAGCAACAAGGGATGATCAACCGGGCTGAGCGTCTTGTAGCCCAGGTAAGCATGGAAGAGGCGAAGCGCGAACTCGAATCCGCCCGGAAAGACCTCGAAGTCGCCAGTCAGGCACTCAAGAGCCTGATCAACATAGGAGAAGAACAGGTGATCCGCACGACGACTTCCCTTTTTATCAACGAGAATATCCCCTCGGCCAACTATTTCAAGGAGATGATCCCTTTTAACAATTACTTGGTCAACCAACTGAAGCTACAGGAAAATATCGCCGGCGACCAGTTGAAGATCGGTCGTTCAGGTTATCTCCCCAATATCGCCCTGATCGGCAAGCAGACTCTCTATGCGGATGGAGTCGACAAATATCTCATGCCGCGCACGATGATCGGGGTTGGCTTTACCTGGAACATTTTCGACGGACTCGACCGGGAAAAACGTATCCGGCAGGCGCGTCTGACCAGTCAGTCGCTAGCCATCGGGAAAGAGAAAGCCGTGACCGATTTGCAGGTAGGAGTCGATAAGTTCTACTCCCAGATGCAGAATGCGATGGACAATGTCAAGGCGTTAAATACTACGCTTGAGATGAGCAACGAACTGGTTCGTATCCGCGAGAAATCCTTCAAGGAAGGAATGGCGACCTCGTCGGATGTGGTAGACGCTGAGGTGGTGCTCTCGAAGGTGAAGACCGCCTTCTTGCTCGCCTACTACCAATACGATGTGGCGCTTGCCAATCTCCTGTCCATTTGTGGTATTCCCGAAGCTTTCCACCAATACCGGATGGACGGTAAAACAGAGATCTTATAAACATAAAACCGTATAATCATGGACAAATCGAAGAAATATCTGGCGATCTCCTTTATAGTAGTGCTGATTGCCGTAATCATCCTGTCTTTCGTGGGTATGTTCTTGTTGAAGGATAAACCTGTGATCTTGCAGGGACAAATCGAAGCAACCGAGATACGTATCTCCGGAAAACTGCCTGGCCGTATCGATACATTCCTAGTAAAGGAAGGACAGAATGTAAAGGCCGGAGACACCCTTGTTGTCATCAACAGCCCTGAAGCGCTTGCCAAATACCAGCAAGTGAACGCTCTCGAAAGTATCGCCCGTTTCCAAAACCAGAAGGTAGACGGGGGAACGCGCAAGCAGATCATTGCCACTGTCCAGCAGCTCTGGAACAAATCGAAGTCGGACCTCGAACTGGCAAAGACCACCTACAACCGTATTGAAGTCCTGTATAGGGACAGCGTTGTTTCTTCGCAACGGCGAGACGAAGTGAAAGCTTTATATGATGCTGCCGTAGCCGGTGAACGGGCGGCCTGGAACCAATACCAGATGGCGCTTGACGGCGCCCAAATACAGGATAGAGAGAGTGCCCGCTCTTTGGTGAACGCAGCTAAAGGCACGGTCGAAGAGGTTGCAGCCCTCTTGCAGGATGCCCGCTTGACAGCCCCGGAATCCGGCCAGATATTGACAATCTTCCCGAAAAGGGGAGAGCTGGTAGGAGCAGGGATGCCTATTATGAACTTGATCGTGCTTGACGACGTGCATATCGTACTGAATGTCCGTGAAGACCGCCTGCCGTTCTTTCCGATGGGAGGGACGTTTGTTGCCGATATCCCGGCTATTGACAAGAAGAACATCGAATTCAAGATCAATTATGTCAGCCCCTTAGGTAGTTTTGCTACTTGGAAATCGACTAAGCAGACGGGCAACTACGATCTTCGTACGTTCGAGGTACATGCTCTGCCTGTAAGAAAGGTGGAAGGGTTGCGCCCCGGAATGTCGGTATTGGTTGAATTGACAATGGATAATTGATAATGAACAATTTTAAGAATAGTGTGATGAATTGTCAATTTGTTCGGGTTTTTCGAAGAGAACTTGTACGGATGGTCTCGAGACGTCTCTATTTCGGGGTGTGCGTCGTGCTGCCGCTGTTCTGTATCTTCTTCATGTCCACGATCTTCGGAAACGGACAGATGGAGAACATACCCGTCGGTGTCGTCGATGAAGACAATACCTCCATGTCGAGGGAAGTCGTGCGGACTGTCGAAGCCGTTCCCACTTTCAAGGTTACACACCGCTATGTCGACGAGACGGCAGCCCGGCGTGCTATCCAATCGAAAGAGATATACGGCTACCTCGTGATCCCCACCGGCTTCACGGCTGATGCCATAGCCGGACGGCAGGCGACGCTTGCCTACTACTACCACTATGCTCTTCTGAGCGTAGGCGGTGAGGTGCGCGGCGCTTTCGAAGCCGTCCTTCGTCAACTTTCGATGGCTCCGGTCGTAATGCAAGCCACCGCCTTGGGTATCGGGGAGGAGCGGGTTGCCACCTTTCTGCTCCCCGTCAAGGCGAGCAGTCATCCTCTGTTCAATCCCGATCTGGACTATTCGGTCTACTTGAGCAATCCTTTCTTCTTTATCCTTTTCCAGGTCATTATCCTGCTGACAACGGTCTATGTTATTGGTGGTGAGGTCAAGTTCGGGACAGGGGCGGAGTGGCTCTCAACAGCAGGCGGCAATATCATGACGGCGGTAGTGGGAAAGCTGTTGCCCTATACCGTTATCTTTAGCCTGATGAGCATATTGGCGAACTATGTCATGTTCGGCCTTATGCACATACCGTTCTCATGCGGTTTCTGGCCGCTCAACCTAACGGCGATCTTGTTTGTCGTCTCGACACAAGCGTTGGCGGTCTTCATCTTTTCCGTTTTTCCCGTGCTTAGTATCATTATCAGTATCGTGTCGATGGTCGGTTCGCTCGGTGCAACGCTGTCAGGGGTGACTTTTCCCGTGCCCTCGATGTACGCTCCGGTGCATTATGCCTCCTACTTGTTCCCTGTTCGCCACTTCACTGAGATATATCAGAACTTGCTTTATGGGGATTACGGCTTTGCTTGGACTTGGATGAATTACGTTGCGCTGCTCTGCTTCCTTCTTCCTGCGCTGCTGATGTTGCCTCGTCTGAAGAAAGCGATTGTGAACGAAGAGATGTGGAGGCATCTCGTCTCTTAAAAAAGAAATATGAATATGAAGGTAATATCTGTTATACACGATGAGTTCAAGACGATTGCCGGCAGCTATGCCATCCTGCTTGTACTGATGGGCGGCATCTTTGTTTACGGCTTGCTCTACAATTATATGTACGCTCCCGACTTGGTCCGTAAAGTTCCGGTTGCCGTTGTCGATCATTCTCATAGTGAACTGAGCCGCCACTATGTCCGCCTGCTTGACGCTACCCCGCAGGTCAATGTCGTGACTACGGCTACCGGTTATCCGGAAGCCCAGGATATGATGAAGTCGGGCAGGGTGGCTGGTATTCTCTATCTGCCGGATGACTTCGAAGATCGTGTTGCCCGTGGTGAAGAGTCTGTTTTCATCATGTACGAGACGACAAGTGCTTTCCTTTACTACCTTGCCATGCAGGAAGCTTCGGCCGCCTCCATGTTGGCGCTGAACGATGACTACCGGCCGGAGATGTTGGTATTCCTGCCTAAGGAGGCTACCACGAAGCTAGCCTCTGCCCAGGCAGTCGAGGTGGTCGGAACTGCCCTCTACAACCCGACTGAGGGTTATGGAACTTACCTGATTCCTTCGGTTCTGGTCGTGATCATCTTCCAGACGTTGATGATGGTGATCGCTATGATTAGTGGCGACGAACGGCATAGCGGCTTGATTGTCCGTTTTGCCGGCAATCCTGTGAACCTCTCTTTGGAACGGATGGCGCAGGTTGTGATTGGCAAGACATTTGTCTATGGTATGTTGTATGCGGTTTTCGCTTTGTTCCTATTAGGGTTGATCCCCTTGATGTTTGGCCTCCCAGATATCGGCAACCCGCTGTATGTCATTATGCTGATGATTCCTTTCTTGTTGGCGACTAGTTTTTTCGGGCTTACGGCGTCCCTGTTCTTTACGGACTCCGATGCGCCGCTTCTGATGATCGCCTTCTTCTCTGTCGGCCTCATCTTTCTTTCCGGTGTCTCATACCCGATGGAACTGATGCCTTGGTATTGGAAATTGGTGCATTATCTCATCCCGGCAGCCCCGGCGACAATGGCCTATGTCAAGCTGAACTCGATGGGGGCTTCGATGAGCGAGATACAACCCGAATATATTACCTTGTGGGTACAGTGCATATTTTATTTTGTGACGGCATGTTTGGTTTATAGGTATAATATCCGGAAAGCGGTGGCAAAAGGTACTTCTCTGGTAATAACCGATGACTTTTCATCCCATAAGTCATAGCTTTTGCAGGTGTAACTGATAGCTTTTGTTGTCACCTTTTGCTTGTACCTTTTGTTTCATAAAGGTTTAAGAGATGAGGATAAGCTCATGTCCTCCTTCACTCTTACGGATTACCTTCACCTTCCATAAGCCTTGTTAAACAAAGCATATGATTAGAAGGTGAATGGTAAACCATAAAGTTGTCGAAAACATTTATTCAAAAGTAGTCGTGAGTCGTTTTATTAGGTTTCCTGTCCCTTGGAAGATAGCCTAAAGGTGAAAAAATATAGCCTATGACCTATACGAGGACAGGCTATAGGGAGATGATAAAAAGGGTATAGGCTTTTCGGAAATAGCCTATACCCTTTTGAGAATGCTGCCGACAGTTTGTTTTATGAAAAACAAAATATAACACCCGTAAAGCATAGTGTTATCTTTATGAGTTAGGGTAGTTAATGCATAGCGTTATGATCTGCCAAGTCTCTCTTGGTGTAAAGTTATTCTTCAATTTCCATCTCATCCAACAAATATCCCGCTCCGGCATATTTGTCCATGATGAAGAGAACGTAGCGGATGTCGACAATGATACTGCGTTGGTAATCGGGGAGATATTGGATGTCGCCGCCGACTCCTTCCCAATTGCGGTCGAAATTGATACCGATCAGTTCACCGTCTGCATTCATCACAGGGCTACCGGAGTTCCCACCGGTCGAATGGGTGGTTGTACTGAAGGCAACTGGCATTTTTCCGTCGGAAGTTTTGTAGCGTCCGAAATCTTTGGCAGCATACAGTTCTTTCAAGCGGGTTGGTACTACGAATTCCCAGTTGGTGGAATCTTCTTTTTCCATCACTCCGTCCAGTGTTGTCTGATGGCCATAGTAGTCGCAGTCGCGCGGGCTGTACCCTTTTACCTGTCCGTAGGTGAGGCGCAGGGTAAAGTTGGCGTCGGGAAAATTGGCACGATCGCCGTACATGGCCAGCAAACCTTTTACATAACTACGGTGAGCCATTGCATACCCATCTTCAAATTCTTTTAACGCATTCTTCAGATTGGCTTCTTCTGCACGGACAGACTTGGCAAAAAGAATCATCGGGTCGTTTTCCAGTGCTTTGACAGACGGACGAGAGAGGAATTTATTGAAATTATCCTCACTGCCGAAGATGGATTTCTCGAACAGATAGTCGACGAATCGGTCTGTGTCTCCTTTGAACTTCTTGTCGATTAATTCGAAATAGGTCGGTTGTGCTTTCGGATCGACTTGGCTGCGGTACTCTTTCAGCATCACTTTGGCGATTTTCTTATCTACGTCGGCCGAGTAATTGCTGTTGGCAAATCCATGATAAGCCCGTTCCAACAGCCGGAGTTGTTCCTGTCTGGCTTTTTTGTCTTTCCCTTTCAAGGCTTCTATGACCATATCCATTTGGGTTGGCACACTTGTAAATTCAATTCCTCGCAGGATCGCTTCATCCAACATCCAACTGCGGAAACGTAGGTCTTTACGGTCCGATACGATCTGTTCGATCGCCATCAGGGCATCGGGGTAGCTCGGTTCGCACATTTTGTTGGACCAGGCAATCAGTTTGTCCTGTTCCTCCTTTTTCATTTGTTCGAAATTACGTTTTTTTATGGCCCAGTTGCTACCGATCGCATTTTTGTAAGCATTCGTTGAGCCTGCATATTTGCTGGCATACTGAATCCGGACAGCTGGATCTTTCAACATCTCGTCCAACATAACTTTCTGGCGCAAGTCACGGATGTGGATACGGATCGTGTTGTCAATATCACGGCGTTCCGCCACTTCCCAGGAAGTATAATATTTATTGGTACGGCCGGGGAAACCCATCATCATCGCATAATCGTCTTCCTCAACGCCCTTGATAGAGATTTTAAACCAGCGCTTCGGACGCAACGGGACGTTCGACTCAGAATACTCTGCCGGATTACCGTTAACATCGGCATATACACGGAATACAGAGAAGTCTCCGGTATGACGCGGCCACATCCAGTTGTCGGTATCGGCACCGAACTTACCTACAGATGAAGGAGGAGCTCCTACCAGGCGGATATCGGAATAGATTTTCTTTGTGAACATGAAATACTGGTTGCCGCCATAGAACGCCTTTATCTCAACTTCTGTGCCTGGATTGTCCTGCAGGAACTTTTCTCCGACTTTTGCTTTTGCCAGTCCGTTCAGAAATTTCGGAGATAGGAAGTTCATGCTGTTAGGATCGGTATCTTTTTTCAGTTCCTTTTTCACATAGTCGGTCACGTCTTCTATTTTATCGATGAAAGTGACGGTCATGCCGGGGTTCGGAAGTTCCTGATCGCGCGACATGGCCCAGAAGCCGTCTGTCAGGTAGTCATGTTCCAGCGTGCTGTGGCGCTGGATGCAACCGTAGCCGCAATGATGGTTGGTCAGGAGCAATCCTTCCGGCGAAACGATCTCGCCCGTACAACCGCCTCCGAAAATGACGACGGCATCTTTCAAGGAAGCTGAGTCGGGGCTATAGATATCATAATCCTGCAATTTAAGTCCCAAAGCTTGCATTTCTGGGAATTTTTGTCCTTTCAGTAGAGGCAGCAGCCACATACCTTCATCGGCTGCTACCGGTAGCGACAGGATGGCTGCCGCGAGGGAGATGATGAGTTTGTTCATTGATTTATGATTTGTGATTTATAAATTATGATTTCAGGTTTATGACTTTATCGTCTTCATAAATCTGAAATCATAAATCTTACCATTGTTTGTACGGATATTTTGTCAGCATCGAGTTGTAGTAACGACGATCTCCGCTAACCTCGTGTCCGACCCAGTCCGGCCGTTCAAAAGGTTCGTCTTCAGAAGCCAATTCGATTTCCGCTAAGATCAGTCCTTCGTTGTCGCCGTGGAAGACGTCGACTTCCCAGGTGTGTTTCCCGACAGGGACCAGATTGCGTACTTTGTCGATAATACCGGGTTCGCAGAGTTTCAACAGTTCTTCCGCATCCGCGGGTGGTATCTTCTGCTCGAACTCGTAGCGGCTCAACCCATTCTCGTCCGATGCACCTTTGATCGTGAGGAATCCTTCTTCCCCCCGGATGCGTATCCGTACCGTCCGTCCGGGTTGTGAGCAGATATATCCCTGCACGATACGTTCGGATTTGGAAACCTGTTTGCTGAAATCCCCTTTTACCAGAAATTTCCTTTCAATTTCAATCGCCATGATCATTTGATTGTTACCATCGTCGCCCCGAAGCCGTATTCACGGAAAGAGGCATCCTGGTAATAATGCTGTTTGTATCTTGTTTTTAGTTCTTTCTCGATAGCCTTGCGCAGCACCCCGTCGCCTTTACCGTGGATAAAGACAATTTTCTGTCCTTTGTTGGCGGCATATTTGGCGAGTACTTCATGGAATTTCTCCAACTGGTAATTCAGCATGTCCGCATTACTCAGCCCGTTGGTGTTGTCCAGCAGTTCGGTGATATGCAGGTCCACTTCCAGAATTGAGCTGTCGGTTACTTTCTTCTTGACGATCGTTTGGGGGGCACGGCGGTCTTCGTACACCTTCTGCTGCATGGCTTGCTGGAGTTCGGCAGCAGAGATCAGTAATTCTTTTTCGGGGATGTCCTGGCGTACGATTGGGTATACCATTGCATCTTCATCGAAAAAATCATTTTCCATGAAGCAGTGTTGCTTGTAGAATTTGACCGTATCGAGATGGAGTTCTACCGAAATGGCATTCTTCAATGAATAAGGTTTGTCTTTTTTGAAAGCGATCAGTTGTACGCAAATACGTTCCAAGTCGTTCAACTCTTCTTTGCCGAATTCTTCCAGGAAGATCTGTGTATTCGGCTCCACAATGCCGTTATAGCGGCTGATCCAGCTATTGTTCTGGCGATTCATATAGTTGAAAAACAGATAGTAATTGCTGTCATTGATAAAATAGGTTTCATAGCCGCTTCCCTGCATCACTTTGGCAGGCTCTATCGGGAGGTAAGCCAAATAGGTGTTCAGCCGTTCGCCTTCTATGGTTTCCGTTACCTTTTCCACTTCGGGTTGAGGTTCAGGTTTCTTAGGTTGTAGGACAGCAGCCTGTGTCACGGAAGGCAGCGGTGAGCGTCGAGAGCTGTGTACCTGCATCTCGCTGTCTCCTACGACTACACATTCGCGGATCAATGCTGGTACTTCGAATCCGTCTTCATCTTCCACCAAAACTTGATCTTTCCCTTTGAAACTACGAACGACACCTCCACCGGTGCTGTTCAGGAAACGCACTTTGTCTCCTACTTTTATGTTACTCATCATTCGATTTACTTTTGTTATTTGCTACAAAAGTAGTAAATCCTGAAGAGTAATCCCTGTTCTTGTTGATATTTTCTGGTGGATGCACTTGCCGACTAAAAGTTTCATCTTATGAAACGGTTGGGAACTTCAAGAGCCGCTTATAAAGCAGAAAGGGTTTTTGACTATTCATATTTATTTTTTGAGTTCTTTCGGGATATTGATCTCCATGCAATATGAAAACGGATAGGTTTTTCCCTGCTTTCTGTTCTCGGTTATTCCGTAAATGGTTTGGCATACTGGATCATGCCTTGTACGTCTTTAAGGCTTTCCGGACGCAATTCGATTGCCATGCAATATTCGTGGGGAACATCGAAAGGAAATTCGATGCCGAAGTCTATGGCTTGTTTATAGCCGAATCTCGGATAGTAGTCCTTATGTCCTAGTAAGACGACAGAACCGTATCCTAGTTCGGTGGCTCGTTTGTGTGCTTCACGGATCAAGGCTGATCCGATCCCCCGATTTTGATATTCAGGTAGAACTGAAACGGGAGCTAACCCTAAAGAGGTGACGGATTTGTTTTCTGAAATGATTTTGACTTTTGTCATCAGGATATGGCCGATAATTTCTTCGTCAACCTCGGCTACCAATGAAAGCTCTGGGATAAAAGCGTCTGTTTGACGTAGTTGATCTACTAAAAAAGGTTCGCTATGGTCGCTGTCTTCCATATCTCTGAAAGCGAGTTCTACTACTTTATGAACTGCTTCATAGTCTTTTATCTGTTCTTGTCTGATATTGAAATCCATCGGTTTATATCTTTAGGTTTATAATTTTCTGCTAAGATAAGAAGAATACGACAAAGTGTCAATAAATTTGTACTTTTGCAATCCGGTTCGATTAAAAGAGCCTGTAATAGTAAAAGTCATGACAACAAAGACGCAACAGATACGCATCGAAGATTTTGATTATCCGCTGCCTGACGAGCGGATCGCCAAGTTCCCGTTACCCAAACGGGATGAATCGAAACTCTTATTATATAAGGAAGGAAAAGTCAGCGAGAGTATATTCAAACATATTACGGATTATTTGCCGGAGGGTTCTCTGATGGTATTCAATAATACACGGGTGATCCAGGCACGTCTTCTGTTTCAGAAAGAGACAGGGGCGAAGATCGAGATTTTCTGTCTGGAGCCGGTCGAGCCGCATGATTATGCTTTGGTTTTTCAACAGACTGAATGTTGCCGCTGGACTTGTTTGGTCGGCAATCTGAAGAAATGGAAAGAAGGACTTTTGAAGAAGGAGGTGCAGCTCGACGGTGAGACTGTTATACTGAAAGCGGAAAAATTGCAGACCTGCGGGGACAGCTACCTCATCGAGTTTACGTGGGATCATCCGACTTGTACGTTTGCTGACCTGTTAGATGCAGCGGGCGTATTGCCGATTCCTCCTTATTTGAATCGCGAAACTGAGAAAAGTGATTTGCAGACCTACCAGACGGTTTACTCCAAGATAAAAGGTTCGGTGGCCGCCCCGACAGCGGGTTTGCATTTTACACCGGAAGTTCTGGCTGCTATCGATGCTCAGGGAATCGGACGGGAAGAACTGACGCTCCATGTCGGAGCCGGGACGTTTAAACCCGTGAAAAGCGAGACGATCGAAGGACATGAGATGCATACGGAATTTATCTCCGTACGCCGGAGTTCGATCGAACGGATCAAGAATAATCTCGGCAAGGTTATTGCGGTCGGCACGACTTCGGTCCGTACGCTTGAAAGCCTCTATTATATGGGTGTCACGTTGGCTTCGAATCCGGATGCCACAGCCGATGAACTGATCGTCAAACAATGGATGCCTTACGAAGAGACGAATAACAGGTTGACTGCTGATGAAGCTTTGCAAAATATTTTGGATTATCTGGACCGACACCAGGCGGACAAGTTGGTGACGGCTACCCGGATCATTATCGCTCCAGGCTATGAGTTCAAGATCGTGCGTGGTATTGTGACCAATTTCCATCAGCCGAAAAGCACGTTGTTGTTGCTGATATCCGCTTTTGTGAAAGGGGATTGGAAAAATATTTATGATTATGCCTTAAGGCATGATTTCCGTTTTTTGAGTTACGGGGACAGCTCGCTGTTGTTGTAATGATCATACAATAAATAGTACATAATCCTGTTTATATAAAACATAGATTATAGCAAATGAGACAATTTACCCCATATTTGTTCCTGTTGTTGGCTGCGTCTTTTCTGTATTCCTGTAAATCAGCGAAGTTGAGCGATGCGGAAGAGAAGCAGCGTATCGGCGAATATTTTGAAGCGGCGGCCATTTACCGGAAAGTATATACGAAGACTCCTCCTGCCAAGCGAGACTTGCGTGGATATATCGCTTTCAGGATGGCAGAGTGTAACCGTCTGATCAACAATACACCGCGTGCGACCAGTGCTTATATGAACGCGCTCAGGTATAAGTATCCGGACAGTATCGTGAATCTTCGCTTGGGACAGATGTACCAGAAGAGCGGACGTTATGGGGAAGCAGTCAAATATTACAACGACTACCTGCTGGCGGAACCGGGCAGCGTATTGGCCTTTAACGGCGTGACCGGTTGCGAGGAGGCCGTGAAATGGAAACAGTCGCCGACCCGCTATACGGTGAAGCGGATGGACAAGTTTAACTCCCGCCGTTCCGAATTCAGTCCGATGTTGTACGGTGAAAAGTACGATCAACTGTATTTTGCTTCTACCCGTACCCCGAAAGGAGCCGGGAAAGATAAGGAAGAAACGAATAGTGCCATCACCGGACAGCGTAACAACGATTTATTTCTGGTAAAGCAGGACGAGAATGGAGCTTGGTTGGCTCCGGTCGAACTCGAAGACGAGGTGAATACCGAGTTTGACGAGGGAACGCCTTCTTTTTCCAAAGACGGGAATACGATGTATTACACCTATTGCGCACAGGATCCGGAAGGGCCGCGTACTTCTGAAATCTATATATCTTCCCGCAGCAGTGCCAAATGGGGAAAAGGAACCAGGGCGAATATCGTAAAAGATTCGGTGACGGCTCTCGGCCACCCTTCGATATCGCCGGACGGCAAGTATCTGTATTTTGTGTCGGATGCCGTAGGTGGTTATGGAGGCAAAGACCTGTTTCGGGCGCGTGTCGTGGGCAGTGACTTCGGACCGATGGAAAATCTGGGGCCTGATATTAATACGCCTGGTGATGAGATGTTTCCTTATGTGCGGGATTCCGTAACGCTTTATTTTGCTTCCGATGGACATCCGGGAATGGGTGGGTTGGATATTTTCAAAGCAACCTTGGACAGCACGGGCAAGTGGAATGTCGAGAATATGAAGGCGCCGATCAACTCGTCCGGCGATGATTTCGGTATCACGTTTGCCGGAAATAAAGAAAGTGGCTTTTTTAGTTCCAATCGCAATGATGCGCGTGGATATGACCATTTGTATTCTTTCGAATTGCCGGTTATCACTATCTTTATCGAAGGTATCGTGTCGGATGTGGACGAGAACCCGATAGAAGATGCTACGGTCCGTATTGTCGGAAGGGATGGTTTGAACGAAAAAGTTTTGGCAAAGAAAGACGGTAAGTACAGGGTTGAACTGGAACGTGATATCCGCTATGTGATGATGGCAAGCGCACGTGGATACTTGAATCAGAATTTTGAGTTGAAAACAGGGCCGGAGGAGAAGAACGAAACATATATCGTGGACTTTTTCCTTTCCCCGATCAGTAAACCTGTCGTGATCGAAAATATTTTCTATGATTTCGACAAGGCGACTTTGCGTCCGGAATCAAAGAAGGCGTTGGACGAAATGATCAAGATGCTGAACGATAATCCGAACGTCACGATCGAGTTAGGAGCGCATACTGACCGGAAAGGTTCGGAGCAGTACAACGAACGGTTGGCGCAGCGGCGAGCACAGTCGGTTGTCGACTATCTGATTGCCGGAGGAATTGCCCAAGACCGACTTGAGGCTAAAGGGTATGGCGAAAGTGTTCCTAAAGCAATCAATAAGAGGATGGCCAAGAATTATGATTTCCTGAATGAAGGAGATGTCCTGACCGAAGAATTCATAGAAAGAATGACTCC
>ENA-UEQP01002119-UEQP01002119.1-human-gut-metagenome-genome-assembly--contig:-NODE-2119-length-15822-cov-3.923849_pt1 | contig 15822 bp, 20 predicted proteins | sample MGYA00242951_ERZ507951 | MGnify/ENA primary metagenome ERZ507951 (study PRJEB26167, sample SAMN06115539) | human gut metagenome | host: Homo sapiens | place: China:Shanxi | collected 2015-11-18...
ACAATGAGTTAAGAAACACGAACGAGGAGGTGAGCACAATGAACGATCCGGTTTTCGACTACTCTCGTCTGCGAGGAAAAATCAAAGAGGTTTTTGGCACCCAGGACGCTTTTGCAGATGCGATTGGCTTAGGCCGAGTGTCTGTAAGTCAGCGATTAAACAACCAGCTCGAGTTTTCTCAGCAGGAAATGTTCCGATCAGCTGATGTTCTGGGTTTTTCACGCGGCGAGATTCCTGAATATTTTTTTACCGAAAAAGTTCAGAAAGACGAACGTGCAGAGCATTGATCGGAGGTGAGAAGAATGAACGCCAATATTGAAATCACGACCGGCAGCAATGGGTGTGCAACAAAGTTGCTGCTGAACGGCACCGATATTTCTGACATGGTCAGCGTGGTTACGTTTCGGCAAGTCGGAGGGGCTATGCCGACGGTGGAGTTAACCTTCGTGGCGGACTGCGTCAGCATAAAGACCAACGCATTCGTGCGGTATCCACAGGAGCTGTTGGACGCGGTGATGAAAAAAGAGAGGGAAGACCTGCGATCAGCAAATCTTCCCCTGCGGTTTAACGAGTGATGGCATTCGGAGCCTTTCTGAACAGTGGGCAGGAAACCACACCGTTCAGATCGCAATCCGATACCGAGCACTCGAAAGCGCACTTTTTGTATTGAGGTGCGGCGGTTCCTAAAATCGGAACATGAACGAACTTGACCTCAATAGCAGCTTCTTCTCTGATATGTGGACAATATTCAGAAGAAGATTCATAAATAGGTGCACGCATTTTATTCCCTCCTTTCCGTTCTCAGTATAGCACAGGAGAGGACAGGGAGCAAAACTGAAAGCGAGGTGAACCCATGCAACACATGTCTACCGAAATCGCCGGTTGGGCGGCATTGATTCTGGCACAGGTGTATCTGCTCAAGTATCGGCTGTTCGGTCTGCGTATCGACAAAATCGGCGCGGCGCTGTGTACCACGATGGCCGCCGTGCTGTGTATCGCAAATTTCATCACATGAGAGAGGAGAACCAACATGAAACAGGAGAAAAAGACCCGTCTGGTTGCAATTATCCGGAAATACATGATTATCGCCGGTAAGCCGACGCCCGAAAAGCTGGCGCCGTACGTTGGCGTGTGCGGACGCACGATCTGCCGCCGCTTCGTGGACCCGGAAACCTTTACGCTCGGCGAACTCAGCCGCATCGTTCGTTTCCTGCGTATTCCGCAGAGCGAACTGGAAGAAGTTTTGAACGCCTGAAAGGAGAGAACCTTAACCAAATGTCAACCCGATTCACCGAAACCCTGAACTCTGTCGCAAGCGAGTTCGGCGTCGAGCCGGACAGCAACCCGCACCGCGAACCGCGGCCGAGCAAGCGGCTGTACTTCCACTGGACGGACGAGCAGATCGAGCAGCTGGTAGACCTCGTCGATCAGCAGAAGACCGCCGAGGAGATCGCAGTGGCGCTGTGCGTGCCGGTAGACCGTGTGAAAATCAAGCTGGCTGCGCTCAAAGCTAAGGTGCCGAGTGTCAAGCCGTCCAAGGCAGATTCCAAGTTTGAGCCGAAGGCGCCGGAAACGCACGAAGAAACGCACGCCGAACCGCCGATTGCACTCGACCGTGTGATTTTCACAGCGTTCGACGAGCTGGTCGGCCGTGTGGACGACTTCGACCGCATGGCCGCGAACTGGCGCCACGCGCTGACCCTCATGGAAAGCTACCTGCGCGACCAGTTCGGCACCATCCGCAGCTGTCCGGACACGGCAAAGCACTTCGCCGCCATCGCCGCGATTCTCGCGCAGAGCGAGATCAACGCATGAAAAAAGCCGCTGACGGGAGGGCAATCCCAGTCAACGGCAGACAAAAATATTTCAACCTCATAATACCACGAACAGGAGAGAAACACAATGGTAAAAATCATCTGCACCGAAAACAACGGCGTGAACAAGACCGAAGTCACGCTGGCTGGCGATCTGGACGTTATCGTTACGCAGATCGGTTACGCCGTCAAGACCGCGTACACGCAGATCCGTGGGCAGGACAAGAATGCCGCTGAGGAGTTTCGCGTCAAGCTGGTGCGCGCACTGGCGGCGCAGGACACGCCGTTCTGGAACCGCGACAAGTGCGATGACGCGACCTGCCGCGCGGCGATCGTCCGCAAGGGCGCGAAGCTGACCGGCGATGACATTGCCGACCTGCTGCGCCGCGGCACGCCGACCCACATCGTCAAGGCGCTGCTGGAGGAGATGGACACATGAACATCGTACTGAAATCCCTCGATTTAGTCCATTTCAAGTGCTTTTCAAAGCTGCACCTCGACTTTCACGATGGCGTGAACAACATCTACGGCGAGAACGCCGCAGGCAAAACCAGCGTTTACGATGCGCTGACGTGGCTGCTCTTCAACAAGGACAGCGCCGGCAACGCGCGGCAGGACATCAAGCCGCACCATGCGCCGGCAGGCGCGATGCCCGAGGTGACCGCCATTCTGGAGGTGGACGGTGAGCTGATCAAACTCCGCAAGGTGCTCCGCGAGAAGTGGGAGAAGCCGCGTGGTTCGTCCATCGAGCGCTACGCCGGTGACACGCGCGACTACTACATCGACGATGTGCCGCTTGCCGAAAACGCATACAAGCGCCGCATTGCAGAGCTGATCGACGAGAACCGCTTCAAGCTGCTGACCGACGTCTGGGCGGTGACGAGCAAGATGCACTGGAAAGACCGCCGCACGCTGCTCGCTGAGATCTGCGGCCTGCCGGAGGACAAGCAGCTGCTTGCGACTGCACCGCAGTTTGCGGAACTGAACGAGAAAGCCGGCCGCCGGACGGTGGACGAATTTAAGTCCGTGCTGATGAAGCAGCGCAAGGACATGAACGCAAACCTGAACACGCTGCCGGTCCGCGTGGATGAGTGCAGCCGCATGGTGAGTGAACTGGAATCCCTCGACTTTGCCGCCGCACACGCGGAAAGCGACCGTTTGCAAACCGAGCGCGAGCGTTTGCAGGGTGAAATCGTCAAACTGTCCAACAATACGCTTGCGGCGCAGGCACGTAACGAGCGTGACGCTTTGCAGGTGCAGCTGCGCGAACTGGAAGCCGAAAACGCCGCTCATCTCGCAAGCCAGCGCGTGCCGGTCGAGGACGAAACGCCTGCACTGACCGCCGCGCTTGACCGCGCGAAACACGAAGCCGACCGCCTGACGCGCACCATCGCACAGGAGCGCGACCTCGTTTTGAACGGCGAGACGCGGCTCGACGACTACCGCGCCCGCTGGCGTGCGATTGACGCGGAAGTTTTTACGGACGAGCATTGTCCGACCTGCGGGCAGGTGTTCCCGGCGGAACGTCTTGCCGCCGCGCGGCAGTCCTTCGAGGACGGCAAAAACCGCCGCAAGAACGAGCTGCTGGAGGACAGCAACCTGCTGAAAACGCAGATTTCCGCCGCGAAAGACCGTCTGCTGACCGCCGAAACCGCACTGAAAACCGCGCAGGACGAGTTGCAAAAGGCACAGATTGCCCTTGACAGCTACACGCCGCCGGTCGAGGTCGTGCCGGAGAACCTGCCGGACTATGACCGCCGCAAGGGCGCGATTTTGACGCTCATTGCGGACGCAGACAAACGCATTGACCGGCTGAACAGCGACACCGAACAGGAACGCCGCCGTCTGGAAACCGCGCTTTCTGCTGTCACGGCTGAGAAGCTGACGCATGACGCGGTGCTCGCCAAAGAGCAGACGCTCATTGATACGCGCCGCCGCATTGCCGACTTACAGGCCGAACAGCGCACCGCCGCCGCCGAGGTCGAGCAGATGGACAGGCTCATCGCCATGTGTGAGGAGTTCACGCGCTACCGCGTGCAGGCTATCACCGAGAGCGTCAACAGCCGGTTCCGCCTGACGCGCTGGCGGCTGTTCACCGAGCAGGTCAACGGCGGTCTGGCTGATTGCTGTGAGCCGATGGACAGCAACGGGACAGCGTTCGAGGGTACGAACAACGCCATGAAAATCAATATCGGCATGGATATTATCGACACGTTGAGCGAGTTTTACGGCGTGCGCGTGCCGCTTTTCGTGGACAACGCCGAGAGCGTTACACATTTGCAGCCTATCGGCTCGCAGGTCGTGCGGCTGGTGGTTTCGGAGCAGGATAAGGAGTTGAGAATCGAATGAGCCTGAAAGCAAAACGCAAGGTCGTGAGCAGCATTCCGCCGATGGACGGCGGTACTTACATGGCGGTCTGCGTGGCGGTTATCGACCTCGGAGAGCAGTTCAAGCAGTTCGAGAAGCAGAAGCAGGGCAAATACGCCGAAGAGTGTATGTTTATCTTTGAGATACCGAACGAGCGCGTGGAGGTGGACGGCGAGGACAAGCCGCGCTGGCTTTCCTCCCGGCGGTTCACGGTTTCGCTGCACGAGCGCAGCGCACTCTACCAGATGCTGACCTCGTGGCGCGGCAAGGCGCTGACGGATGCGGAGCTTGACCCGGCAGGTGAGGGCTTTGACCTCATGCAGATGGCGGGCGTTCCGGCGATGCTGAGCGTGACCGTCACGGAGAAGGACGACGGCGGCAGGTACAACCGCATTGAGGCCGTGACCGGCTTCCCGAAAGGGATTCCTGCGCCGCAGCCGGAGAGCGAAATTCTCGTTTTCGATGCGGACGAGCCGGATATGGAAACGTTCGGCAAGCTGCCCGAGTGGGTGCAGGACATTATCCGCAAGTCCACGCAGTTCGCGGACAACGCACCCGAGGAAAAGGTCGATATTCCGTCCGAAGAATCGGAAACGCCGCCTGACAGCAAAGGAGCGTGCCCGATTTGACGTTTACATCACTGGCGAGCAGCTCCAAGGGCAACGCCTACGTGGTGTCGGACGGCGAAACCACGCTGCTGCTGGAGTGCGGACTGACGTTCAAGGAGCTGCAAAAGCGGCTCGGCTACGGCATTGCCGGCATTACCGCCTGTTTGGTGTCGCATGAGCATCAAGACCACGCCAAAGCCGCCGCACAGCTGCTGAAAAGCGGCGTTCCGGTCTACATGAGCGAGGGCACTGCCGCCGCCCACAAGGACGCGATGGACGCGGCGCACCTCATCAAAGCCGGTGACGTGCTGCGGTTCGGACACCTGACAGTCGTGCCGTTCCGCACGTTCCACAACACCGATGAGCCGCTCGGCTTCCTCATCGAGGACGGCCGCACGAAGGAGCGGCTGCTCTGGGCGGTCGATACAGCCAATCTGGGTGTCACCGCTGACCGGCTGACCTACATCGCCGTCGAGTGCAACTACGAGGAAAGCCTGCTGGGTCGCAGCGACCGCATTCCCTCGGTGCTCAAGGAGCGCATCCGGCACAGCCATTTCGAGGTGAATGACGTTATCAAGTGGCTGCACAAGCAGGATTTGAGCGGCGTGCTGACCATCTTCCTGCTGCATTTGTCCTCCGGCAACAGTCGTGCGGAGGCGTGGCAGGTGAGGTTTGAGCGGGAGTTCCCGGGTATCACCATTCGGATTTGCCCGGAATGAAAATATTTTTCCCGGAGTTGACCGTTTGAGGTCAATTTTTTGGGCGATTCACATGATAGATGAGGAGCAAAAACATGCGAAAGAAATTATGCCTGGGTTGCGCGCAGGCAATGCAGAAACGCGAAGACATCCGCTATACCGGCAAGCGCACGCAGGTCGGTATCTGCGGCAGCTGCCACAGCAAAATGCTGGTGACCGAGTACATCGTACCGGACAGCGTGCCGCAGCCTGCGCCCAAAACGCTGCCGGAAACCGAGCCGGAGCAGCCCAAAGCGTCCGGCGGTTCGGGCGAAAAATGGACGATCAGCCTGACGGTTGACAGCCGTACCGCCGCCGCGATCGCGCGTTACGCCGAACGCTGGCAACTGACAAACGGCGAAGTCGTGGACAGCCTGATGTGCTTCTACAAGCGCGAGATGAGAAAGCGGTATAACCATGAGTGAGAAAACCCATTACGATAATCTGGAACGGCTGGCAAAGCGGCGCAGCGTGGACGAGCTGACCAAGCGCGTGCAGTTCTACGCCGACCGGATGAACGATGAGCTGTTTCAGGAAAAGTACAGCCGCTTCAATCTGATCGAGTACATGGCAGAGCTGTACAACGCGCTGGACCTGCTGTGTATTCACTTCGACTGTGCCGACAGGGTGCAGGACATGGCGAAAAGCCTGTGCAGCGTGCAGGCGCAGCGCTGAGCTGAGCGATAAGGCAACCGGGCGGCGCTCGCCGCCCTTCCTGCCCTGAAAACCGGAGGTGATATTACGGGCAGAAATTGTAAAGTTGCGTTGGACTGGTGGCCGAGAGATATAGGGCTGTTCCGCGATCCCAAGCTGCGAAGTGTGCGGCAGGAATTCGGCGTGCTCGGGCCATATATCTATGAGTGCCTGCTCGACATCGCCTACGGCGATAAGGGCTATTATATCAATTATTCCGGCCGAGGGCGTGAGGACGTTCTCTGGCAGCTTTCGGAATACGTTGCCGGGCGGTACGCCGTGCCGGTGGAAACAATCGCGAACGTGATAGACCGCTTGGTGGAGTGTGAACTTTTCAGCGGCGACCTGTACAAGCGAGGGTTTATCACGTCGAAAAGAATGCAGATGAGTTATTTCATTGCCACGCTGGGACGCAGCGGCGTGCAGATTAACTTTGACATCTGGCTGCCGACCGAGGAAGAGATGCGAGAGAAAAACCCGAGCGGCAAGTCTTTTGTGCTGCAATCCTTTATTTCTTGGCGAGAAAAACATATAACTGGGCAAGAAACGGACATTTCTCAGCCGGAAAGTACACACAGTACAGAACAGGACAGTACAGGAGAGAACAGTATAGTACAGCACAGCAGAGAACAGCAGAGCAGTGCGCTGGCGAGCGCTCTGGCTGATGAGCTGGAGGAGCTGCTGGGATGTAGATTTGATAAGAATTTCTGTCTGGAACTGGCACGTCTGCAAAAGCTGGGTATGCAGAAGGAAGTGTTTTTAGACGCTGCGCGGCAGACCAACGATAAGACACCGAGGAGTCCTGCGGCGTACTTCCGCACCGTGCTGCAAAGCTGCGAGAGGGATGGTATCCTGACGGCGGCGGATCTCGGCGCGACCAGGGCGAAGCCGATCGAGCAGAGCAGACCAATGCAGGCGGACGACGGCGGCTATCTTAGCCCGACGAACCTTCACGGCTCGAGTTGGGGGCAGGAAAATGCGCCCCTCGCGGACTGGGAGGAGGCGTGGCTTGCGCAGAAGGCAGAGATCAGAAAGAGACGCCAGGAAGCAATCGAACGCGGGGAAGAAGTGGACTGAGGAGGAGAAAGCATAATGGCAAAAATAGTTGTAATTTTACCGTTTGTATGTTAAAATAATAGAATTACCAGACTCCCGGGAGGGATAAATTATGAAGGAAAAGAGTGCGCTCATCGCAATGAGCGGCGGCGTCGACAGCTCGTGCGCGGCTTTTCTCATGCGAGAGCAGGGCTACGAATGCATGGGCACGACCATGCGTCTTTACCGCAACGAGGATCTTGGTGCGTGCAATTTCCGTACCTGCTGTTCGGAGAAGGACATCGAGGACGCGAGCGAGGTCGCGTTTCAGCTCGACATTCCGTATGAGGTGCTTGATTTTACTGCGGATTTTCAGGATAAGATCATCGAAAAGTTCATCCGCACCTATGAGGAGGGCGGCACGCCCAATCCCTGCATCGACTGCAACCGCTTCATGAAATTCGACAAGCTGCTCGATTTTGCGTTCGCGCACGGGTTAAACTATATCGTGACCGGACACTATGCGCGCATTGAGCGCGATGAGAACACCGGCCGGTATCTCTTGAAAAAAGGCGTGGACGAGGGCAAGGATCAGAGCTATGTCCTCTATAATCTCACGCAGCATCAGCTCGCACACACGATCTTTCCGCTCGGCGCGTACAGCAAGACGCAGATACGCGAGATGGCGGAACAGCAGGGCTTCTGCAACGCGCGCAAGCACGACAGTCAGGACATCTGCTTCGTGCCCGACGGCGATTACGTCGGCTTTATGGAGCAGTACACCGGAAAACGCTATCCGTCCGGCGATTTTATCGACGAAAGCGGAAAAAAGATCGGTACGCACGCCGGCGCGGTGCGCTACACCATCGGTCAGCGCCGCGGTCTGGGTCTGCCGATGGGCGACCGCGTTTACGTCTGCGCGAAGGACATGGAAAAGAATACCGTGACCGTCGGGCCGGTGGAATCGCTGTTCGCGACGCGCGTCATCGTCCGCGACATGAACTGGATTTCTGTTCCCGAGCTGACGGGCGAAATGCGCGTCAAGGCAAAGCTGCGCTACCGGCAGAAGGAGCAGCCGGCCGTGGCCTCGCCGCTGGACGGCGGCCGCATCCTGCTGACGTTCGATGAGCCGCAGCGCGGGCCGGCGATCGGTCAGGCAGCAGTGCTGTACGATGGTGATACGGTCGTTGGCGGCGGCACGATCTGCGGCGTGCCGAAGGATGGGGAGGTCTGCCGATGAGCTGCTGCGGCGGTAACTGCGCCGGCTGCCCGGGCGGCGGCTGCTCCGGCTGCGCAGGAAAGGGCGGCGCGATCACGCTCCATCCGGCCGAGATCGACATCCTGCGCGAGCTGGCGGTCTGTCCGTTCCTGCCCGTCGGCCTGAACTCGCGGACCGGCGAACCGTTCTGTCTGGAATTTCCGGACATGGATGAGAAAATCGTGCCGCTGGCGCTCTCTGTGCTTGAAAAGCGCGGCTTTATCCGCGTCGATTACGATATTCCGCTCGCAGGCTTTGCCTATGAGGGCTATGAAGTCTGTTTTCGAAGGGGAAGTCTTGCCCTTACCGCCAAGGGACAGGATGTGATCGAGAGACTGGCGGTTCAGGGCGTAAACTGACTTTGTTTTATAGCTGAGAAAGGTAAAATATGTTTCATAAATCGAAAAGAAAAACACCGCCGACACAGGCTGAGCTTCGGCAGCGTGTGCGCCGTCGGATGACGCTGCGCGGCGTACTGGCGTTTTTTGTCGTGCTGACTATGATACGCGCGGCGTTCATGCACCGCTTCGAGAACATTTTCGTCTGCGTACTCGCGCTCATACTGCTCGCGCTGCCGTCGATCATTGAAAAACAGCTCGCCATCGACATCCCGCCCCTCATGGAGGGCATTATCTACTGCTTTATCTACGCGGCGGAGATCCTCGGTGAGATCAACTCCTTTTACACGATCATTCCCGGCTGGGACACCATGCTGCATACGATCAACGGCTTTCTGGTCGCGGCGGTCGGCTTTTGTCTGGTCGATCTGTTCAACCGAAGCGAACGCTTCACCTTCCGTCTGTCGCCGCTTTTCCTGGCGCTTGTCGCGTTCTGCTTTTCCATGACGGTCGGCGTGCTGTGGGAGTTCTTCGAGTTCACCTGCGATCAGGTGATGCACACCGATATGCAGAAGGACTATGTCGTCCATGAGATCAACTCGGTCTCGCTCAATCCGGACGGTCTGAATACACCGATTCATGTGCCGATCGAGAGCGTTATCGTCAACGGCGAGGACTGGACCGAGGAGATTGACGGCTATCTTGACATCGGTCTTATCGACACGATGAAGGATCTTCAGGTCAACTGCATCGGCGCGATCGCATTTTCTGTGATCGGATTTTTCTATGTAAAGCATCGCGGCAAGGGCAAGGTCGCCGCCGCGTTTATCCCGGTCGTGCTGGAGCAGTTGGAGGACAATGATATGCCCGAAAAAGAGAAAAAAGATACGCCGGAATGAAAAAAGCCGAGGGTTTTACGCCCTCGGTTTTGTTTTTATGGGGAATGAACCGGTACCCCCGCCGGAAAGCCTTGCACTCCTCTCTCTGAGCCGCTATAATAAAGGCAGCACTGCAAAGGAGAACGAATATGGTACGAGAAATCATGAAGGACGAGGCGTTTCTGGCGCTGCCGTCCGAGAGAGCGACCGCGGAGGATATGGACACCGCGCGCGATCTGCTGGAGACGCTCGAGGCGCACAAGGCAGGCTGCGTCGGCATGGCGGCGAATATGATCGGCGTGCGTCGGCGCATCATCGTGTTCGATAATAAGGGAAGCTATATGGTGATGTTCAACCCCGAGATCGTCAAAAAATCGGGCGCATACGAGGCGGAGGAGGGCTGCCTGTCGCTCACAGGCACGCGAAAGACCCGCCGCTGGCAGTCGATCAAGGTGCAGTATCAGAACGAGAAAATGCAGGTACGGCTCAAGACCTTCACCGGCTGGACCGCGCAGATCATCCAGCATGAGATCGATCACTGCGAGGGGATTATTATTTGAGCTGCTATGGCATAAGAAAAGGCACACCCGATCGGGTGTGCCTTTTGCTTACGTTTTTAGCCCGGCGGCCAGGTCATATCACGGCCGGAGAGCACGTGAAAATGCAGGTGGAATACGCTCTGGCCCGCCTGTTCTCCGATGTTGGAGACCACGCGGAAGCTGTCCATGCCCTTTTCCTTTGCGACCTTGGCGATGACCTCAAAGCAGTGCGCAACGATGGCGCTGTTGGTCTCGTCTACCGCAGCAGCAGACTTGATGTGCTGCTTCGGGATCACGAGAAAGTGGGTCGGCGCCTGCGGATCAATGTCGTTGAAGGCGTAGCAGATATCATCCTCATACACCTTGCTCGACGGGATCTCGCCGGCTGCGATTTTACAGAACAGACAATCCTCCATAGATGATCGCTCCTTTCTGAAAGCGCGGCAGAGCCGCAGAAAGCCTGCGGCAATGCCTGCTGATTTATGCCTTAGAGCAGCGCGTCAACGATGTTGTTGACCGCCTCGAGTGCTTCCTCGAGCTTTGCCGGATTCTTGCCGCCGGCAGTTGCGCTGTCCGGACGGCCGCCGCCGCCGCCGCCAACGATCTTCGCGACTTCCTTGATGATCTTGCCGGCATGTGCGCCCTTCTTGACGGCCTCAGCGCCGCAGACGCAGAGCAGGCTGACCTTGTCGCCGTTGACTGCGGACAGAACAGCAACCATGTTCTCCTTCTTGCTCTTGATGTCGTCGCCCATCGTGCGCAGCATCTCCGGAGTGGCATCGTCGAGCTTGGTCGCAACGACTTCAACGCCCTTGACGTCGCGGGATACGTTAAAGAGATCGACCATCTGCATTGCAGCGACCTTTGCACCCATCTTCTCGAGCTTCTTGTTCAGGGCGCGCATATCGTTGATCTGCTGCTCGACCTTGACGACAAGCTCGTTCGGGTTGGTCTTGAGGGCAGCAGCCGCCTCGTTCAGGACAGCCTGACGCTCGTTCATCATCTGGAGGACAGCCTTGCCGGTAACGGCCTCGATACGGCGGACGCCGGCTGCAACGGAAGCCTCGCCGATGATCTTGAGCGAGCCGGCCTTTGCGGTGTTGTCGAGGTGAGTACCGCCGCACAGCTCGATGGAGTCGCCGGCCTGTACCACGCGGACGGTCTGGCCGTACTTCTCGCCGAACAGCGCCATAGCGCCCTTCTTCTTGGCATCGTCAATGCTCATTTCCTCGGTAATGACCGGGCTGCCTGCCAGAATAGCATCGTTTACCAGCTCCTCGACCTTCGCCAGCTCCTCGGGCGTCAGTGCGGCGAAGTGAGTGAAGTCAAAACGGATGTGATCGTTTGCGGTGTAGGAGCCTGCCTGCTCAACGTGGTCGCCCAGAACCTTGCGGAGCGCCTTCTGAAGCAGGTGGGTGGAGGTGTGCGCACGGCAGATCGCCTGGCGGTAAGCCGCGTCGACAGAAGCGGTCACCTCGTCCTCAACGGACAGCTCGCCCTCGGTGACAACACCGATGTGCATATACTTGCCGTCCTTGGTCTTCTGAACGTCGGAAACGGTCATAGCGCCGTTCTTGCCGGTGATAACGCCGTGGTCGCCAATCTGGCCGCCCATTTCCGCATAGAACGGAGTGCGGTCGAGCACAACGGTGATCTTCTCGCCCTTGGCGGCCGCGCCGGAAACCTCGCCCTCGTTTACGATAGCAAGGATCTTTGCGGACTCCTCGAGGGTGGTGTAGCCGTCGAATGCGGTCTTGATGGACTTGTCGAGGCCGAGCTCCTCGCTCTGCCAGCCGAGGTCGCCCATCTTCTTACGGTCCTCACGGGCACGCTCGCGCTGCTCGTTCATCAGGCGGTCGAATTCCTCGCGGCTGGTGGTCATGCCCTGCTCCTCGAGAACCTCGAGCGTCAGGTCGATCGGGAAGCCGTAGGTGTCGTACAGCTGGAATGCGTCGGCGGCGGACAGCTCCTTGCCGTCGGAAGCCGCGATCTTGTCGTTCAGGATAGCGAGACCGCTGTCGATGGTCTTGTTGAAGCTTGCTTCCTCGTTCTCGATGACCTTGTGGATATACTTCTGCTTTTCAACCAGCTCGGGGTAAGCGCCGCCGGACTCCTTGATAACGGTGGAAGCAACGTCGGACATAAACGGCTTGTCAATGCCGAGCAGCTTGCCGTGACGGACAGCGCGGCGCAGCAGGCGGCGCAGAACGTAGCCGCGGCCCTCGTTGGACGGGATAACGCCGTCGCAGATCATCATAACGGTGGAGCGGATATGGTCGGTGATAACGCGCAGGGAAATATCGGTCTTGTCGCTCTCGCCGTAGTGCTTGCCGGCGATCTCGGAGACCTTGTTGGTGATGTTGCGCACGGTGTCAACGTCGAACAGGGAGCCGACGCCCTGAACCACGCAGGCCAGACGCTCGAGGCCCATGCCGGTATCAATGTTCTTCTGCTTCAGCTCGGTGTAGTTGCCGTTGCCGTCGTTGTCGAACTGGGAGAATACGTTGTTCCAGACCTCCATGTAGCGGTCACAGTCGCAGCCGACGGTGCAGCCCGGCTTGCCGCAGCCGAACTCGGGGCCGCGGTCATAGTAGATCTCAGAGCACGGACCGCACGGACCGGAGCCATGCTCCCAGAAGTTGTCCTCCTTGCCGAAGCGGAAGATGCGCTCGGGCGCGATGCCGATCTCCTCGTTCCAGATTTTGAACGCCTCGTCATCGTCAACATAGATGGACGGGTACAGGCGGTCGGGGTCGATGCCGACCCACTCCGGGCTCGTCAGAAACTCCCAGCTCCAGTGAATCGCTTCGCGCTTGAAGTAATCGCCGAAGGAGAAGTTGCCGAGCATCTCGAAGAAGGTGCCGTGGCGCGCGGTCTTGCCGACGTTCTCGATGTCGCCGGTGCGGATGCACTTCTGGCAGGTGGTGACGCGGTGGCGCGGCGGCTCCTGCTCGCCGGTGAAGAACGGCTTCATCGGTGCCATGCCGGAGTTGATGAGCAGAAGCGACGGGTCGTTCTGCGGGATGAGCGAAAAGCTCGGCAGGCGAAGATGACCCTTGGTCTCGAAGAAACTGAGGTACATCTCGCGCAGCTCATTTAAGCCTCTGTACTGCATAGGATTTATTCCTCCAAAAATGAATTAACGAAACTGAAAATGTATGAAAAACAAAAAAGCCTCCGCCCGAATGTCAAGGGCGAAAGCATACTTCCACGGTACCACCTTGATCTGCGCGCAGCAGCACCGCGTGCATCTCAGCGATCCGGTATCGGGGATCAGACGGCCGGCTCAGCGCCGGCTGCTCGGAAGTGGCTGCTTTCCGCGCCGGACAAGGACTTGCACCGAATGTCCTCTCTCTATGGAACGGCGGATGGAAAACTCGTTTCCTCATCGCATTTTCTGTATTGCGTATCTATTATGACACTGAAATGTCTGATTGTCAACAGAAAAAACCAAAAGCCGGCGTCAGAAACCGAGCCGAAAACTGAGTATGTTTCATTCCGCTTGACCGTTTGAGGTCAATTTTCGCCCCGGACCGGCCTATATATGCAGGGGTATTTTCCTGCGGAAAGGAAGGAACGGAAGCATGAATACACAGTTCAAGGCGGCGCGGGTGGAAAATTACCGTGTTTCCGACCGCTCGGCGGCGGATATTCGCTATCTCGTCATCCATTTTACGGCGAACGACGGCGATACCGCGAAAAACAACGCGGATTACTTCGCAAGGGAAGCGCCGGGCGTGTCCGCGCACTTTTTCGTGGATGAGAAGGAGATCTGGCAGTCGGTGCGCGAAAAGGATGTTGCGTGCCACTGCGGCACGAGAGGGATGTATTTCCATCCGTACTGCCGCAACGCGAACAGCCTCGGCATCGAGCTTTGCAGCCGGAAGCAGGGAGAAAAGTATTATTTTACCCCTGAGACCGTGAAAAATGCGCGGAATTTTGTGCGCTCTCTCATGAAAAAGTACGATATTCCCCTTGCAAACGTCGTGCGGCATTATGACGTGACACACAAAAACTGCCCTGCGCCGTTCGTCGAGGACGCGGCAGCATGGCAGTCGTTCAAGGCAGGTTTGATCCAGCTCACAAAGGAGAAAAATATGACCGAAAAACAGGTAAAACAGCTGGTCGCACAGGCGAAAACGGTTTACGATACCGCAGAAAGCGTGCCCGAATGGGGCAAAGGGACGGTGGATAAGCTGCTTTCGGGCGATCTTCTGCGCGGCACAGACGGGAAGCTCGCCCTCAGCGAGGAGATGCTGCGCATGCTTGTTGTGCTCGATCGAGCGGGTGCGTTCGACCGCTGATCACGGCGTGTTGAGGTCCCAGTCGATGGGCGTGAGACCGCAGCTTTTCAGATAGTCGTTGCACATCGAGAAGTGGTGACAGCCGAAAAAGCCGTTGTATGCGGAGAGAGGGGAGGGGTGCGCCGCCTCGAGCACAAGATGCTGCGGCGCGGTGATGAGCCTGGCCTTGCTGCGCGCGTTGCCGCCCCAGAGCAGGAAAACGATCGGCTTTTCGTGATCGTTCAGCTTTTCGATGACATGGTCGGTGAACGTCGTCCAGCCGAGATTTTTGTGGCTGTTCGCCTGTCCGGCGCGGACGGTGAGCGTGGTGTTGAGCATCAGAACGCCCTGCTTCGCCCATTTGGTGAGCGTGCCGTCCTTTGGCGGCTCGATGCCGAGGTCGCTCTTGAGCTCCTTGTAGATGTTCTGGAGACTGGGCGGAACCTTGACGCCCGGCTGAACGGAAAAGCACAGACCGTGCGCCTGACCGGGGCCGTGGTAGGGGTCCTGGCCGAGAATGACCGCCTTGACCGAGGAGTAGGGGGTCAGACGCAGTGCGTTAAAGATGTATTCCATCGGGGGATAGACGGTCTGCTCGGCGTATTCCTGCTTGAGGAAATAGCGGATGCGCTTGTAGTATTCCTGATCGAATTCACCGGCGAGGATCTCGTCCCAGTCGTTGTTAAAATGAACCATGGTAAAAATATCTCCTGCTCTTTGTCTTTGCTTTCATGATAAAGCGGAAAGCATTGCTTGTCAAGAAAGACCGCCGCAAAGCGCCTTTTACGATACCGTCAGCAGGCGGTAAACCTCTCCGCCGATACAGCGGTGCGCCGCTGGAGGCGACTTTACGCTCAAAGTGAGCGTGCACAGTGGCCGCCGCCCGGCGGCGGGGGATTGCCGCCGTCTGGCGGCGGAGACAAAAGGGGGCAAGGGCACCAAATGGTTCCCTTGCCCCCTCTTGACTCCCCCAAACCCTCCTTTGCGCTGACACATCGGAGATGTGCAGCGAAACGGGAGTTACGGGGGCTCGGTTCCGTGCGTCGGGCAGATTTTGGGACGCTGTCAGGCCCTGAGGTCAGCTTGCGTTATCCGCCGCGCATAACAGTGCGCGGCCAGACGGTGCAGGGCGCAAACGCCGTTGCTGCGAAAAGCTCCGCTTCGATCAAGGGGTGTACCTTGGAGCACCGAACGCCCCTGTGGGCCCCTCGCATTTAGACGCGCGACCGAAGGGAGTCGCGTCCAAAGGAAGGTCAGGGGAGTCAAGAGGGG
>ENA-UEQP01002124-UEQP01002124.1-human-gut-metagenome-genome-assembly--contig:-NODE-2124-length-15811-cov-3.646117_pt1 | contig 15811 bp, 10 predicted proteins | sample MGYA00242951_ERZ507951 | MGnify/ENA primary metagenome ERZ507951 (study PRJEB26167, sample SAMN06115539) | human gut metagenome | host: Homo sapiens | place: China:Shanxi | collected 2015-11-18...
GACAGCAGCTCCGCCTCCGCGCACAGGGGCCGCACGGCCGCGCCGAACTCCGGCTCGCCGTGGTGCGAGAGCAGCAGATGCTGCAGCAGCATGGACTTTTCCTCGGCAATGGCAAGCTCGCGCGCGACGTCCGCGACCTCCTGCGCGCCCATGACCAGATGACCGAGCAGCTGCCCGGCGGTGGAATACTCCGTCACGATGCCGAGGTCGGAAAACACGAACTCCCGCTCCTTGGCAAAATCGTGCAGCAGTGTGCCGGTCAGCAGCAGGCTGCGGTCGATGACCTCCGGATAGAGTCCGGCGAGAAAATCCGCCGCGCGCAGCATGTTGTATGTGTGCATCAAAAGACCGGACAGGAAGCTGTGATGCACGGTCTTCCCCGCCGGGATGCGGCGAAACGCATCAAGGTGGCGCGTGAGCATCGTCTCGGCAACGCTGCGGTAGTCCGCATCCGCAATCGAGGCGACCAGCCGCTGCACGTCCGCGAGCGCAGCGTCGGCGTCGATCGGTGCCGTCGGTACGAGCAGAGATTTATCATACGTGTCCGCGGCCTCGGCCATGCGGATGCGGTGCACGCTCACCTGCAGCGCGCCGCGGTATTCCGAAACGCTGCCGCGGATCTTCACGACGCGGCCGGCATCGTCCGCGCGCGCGCCGATCGGGCCCGTGCGGTCACAGATCGTGCCGCTGAGAAAGGGCTTGCCGCTGTTGGTCGTCTTGAGCGCCGCTGCGCGCAGGATATAAAAGCCCTCGACATCCATGCCGGGGCACATATCCGCAATAGGTTTGTTGTATTCCATAGCTCCGCCTTTCTGCCCGCCGAGCGGGTCATGCTTTGTTCGGTCTCATAATTTCAGATATACATTGCCGTCATTTTGCGCTTCTGTCAAGCCTTTTTGTGCAAAAACCTGCTGCATCGGCGGTGCAGCAGGTGTTGTGTGCTTCGTTCAGGGATCGGCGTGGGTGACCTTGCGCGCGATCTTCCGGCCGGTCGGTGTGCCCGCAAGACCGCCGAGGCCGGTCTCGCGCAGATCGGCCGGGAGCGCGTCGCCGATCTCGCCCATCGCATCGATGACCTCATCGACCGGGATGCGGCTCGTGATGCCGGCAACGGCCATGTTCGCCGCGCTCACGGCGTTGACCGCACCGATGACGTTGCGCTTAACGCACGGCACCTCCACAAGCCCCGCGACCGGATCGCAGACAAGTCCGAGCAGGTTTGCAAGCGCCATCGCGTATGCATCTGCGCACTGCTGCGCCGTACCGCCGAGGATATGCGTCAGCGCGGCGGCAGCCATGGCGCTGGCCGTGCCGATCTCCGCCTGACAGCCGCCCTGCGCCCCGGCAACGCTCGCGCGCAGCGCCGTGACCTGACCGAAGCCCGCCGCAATGTACAGCGCCTGCAGGATCGTCTCCTCCGGAACGTCCCGCTCGTCGGCGAGCGGGATCAGCACCGCCGGAAGCACGCCGCAGCTGCCCGCCGTGGGCGCGGCCACGATGCGCTTCATGCAGGCGTTGCACTCGGCGACTTTGAGCGCCTGCTCCGTCACGCGCTGAAAATACGTCCCGCCGAGCAGCAAGCCCTTTTCCGCCGCCGCGCGGAGCTTTTCCGCGTCGCCGCCGATGAGCCCGCTGTTGGAGCGGTCGTCCGCACAGTACTGCCGGCTGGAGGCCTGCATGGCCGCCCAGAGCGCTGCGATCTGTCGGTGGGAGGCCGCGGCGTCATAGCCGTTTTCCAGACAGTCTGCGTCGCGAATGACGGCGTAGAGCGGCTGAGTGCGCTCCTGCGTGGCCGAAAGCATGTCCGCAATGCTCGAAAAGCTCATACCGGTTCCTCCTGATTAAAGATCGTGATCTTCTGAATGCCCTCGATGTGCGACAGCCACTGCTCGATGTCCTTCGGGATCGGCTGGTCACATTCGAGGATCATGACCGCATAGCCCCCCTGCTCATCACGGTAGAGCTGCATGGTGGCGATGTTGACATGCCGCTGCATGAGCGCCGCCGTCACGGCCGCGACATGGCCGGGCGTGTCCTGATTATGGACGATGAGCGTGTTATGCTCACCGGAAAAGTTCGTCTCAATACCGTCGATGGAGCGGATACGGATGCGCCCGCCGCCGACGCTCTCGGCCACGATATCGAGCGCGCGGCCGTTTGCTCCCGTGAGCTTCAGGCGCGCGGTATTCGGATGCGCATTGCGCATCTGCACGTTTTGAAATGTGAACGTCAACCCCTGCTCCGCCGCGACGGCGTAGCTTTCCGGGATGCGCAGGTCGTCCGGCTGCATGCCGAGCAGGCCTGCAATCAGCGCGCAGTCCGTACCGTGGCCGTGGCCGGTCAGGGCAAAGCTGCCGTGCAGCGAGATGTCGGCATGCACCGGCCGGTCGCCGAGCAGCTTGCGCGCCGTCAGGCCAATGCGCACAGCGCCGGCCGTGTGACTGCTGGACGGGCCAACCATCACGGGCCCGAGAATATCAAATAAACGCATAATACGCCTCCTTGGATGCAAAACAGGCCGCAGATCGCGGATCAAAAAATATGAGTTATTATACGCGCCGTACGCCCGAAATGCAAGCGGCACGCGCCGCTGCGCGCAAAAAAATGCCGGCCGCCATGCGGCAGCCGGCAAATTCCATATGTGTCAGTGCTCCTGGATCATCATGCGGATAATCGTGCGGTCGGTTTCACGCATGCCCTCGCTGGCAAGCGTGCCGATGTTGCGGATCGTGTTCTCCACGCCCTTGACAACAATGCCGTCGCCGCCGTAGAACTGGCTCTCGTGCATCTGCATCTGCATGCCAAGCAGGCCCGCCTCGACCGCCGAGGCGATCTTGGCCGCACAGCTTGCCTTCGCGCCGTCGCAGATCATGCCGGAATCAATGGCAACGGCGTTAACGATGGTGTGCGCAATCTCGCGGAACTGGCCGCCGTAGAGATACGTCACGCCTGCTGCCGCACCGCAGCCGGCCGCCGTCGCGCCGCAATAGGCGGACAGGCTGCCGATGCCGGTTTTCAGATGGATGGTGACAAGATTCGACACGACGAGCGCGCGGTAGAGCTGCTCCTCGCTCGCTTTCAGCTCGCGCGCGTAGACAATGACGGGCAGCGACGCCGTCATGCCCTGATTGCCGCTGCCAGAGTTGATGACGACAGGCTTTTCGCAGCCGTTCATGCGCGCGTCCGAGCCCGCGGCAGCCCAAGCCTTGGCGCGGTTCTGCACGCTGTCGCCATAGGAATCGAGCAAGATTTTTCCGATGGCCGCGCCGTACTGCCCTGTCAATCCTGCCTCAGCGATGGCTGTGTTATATTCGATCTGGCGCGCGATGGGCGCGCGGACATCGTTTAAGTCGACTTCGTCGGCAAAGACGATGATGTCCTCGACCGTCAGGCTCCTGCGGCTCTCGGGCGGCTGGGCCGCCTCCTCGGAAAAGGGCTTGTTGAGCAGCACTTCGCCGTTTTTCTCGATGCGCACGACGTTTGTGTGGCTGCCGACGATCTGGACGAAGGCCGTATCCCCGCCTGCGAAAACACGCACCTGAATGTCGAATGGGCAGCGCAGCGGCGATTTGCTCACCGTGATCTCCGCCGCGGAAAGGTACTCGTCCAGCAGCGGCAGCTGGTCCTCCGTCACATTCGCCAGCACCTCTAACTGCGCGTCGGCGTCGCCGACGCGTACACCCGCCGCGACCGCGACGGGAAGTCCCTTTCGCCCGCCGGTGTGCGGCACGATGACGCTCTTGACGTTTTTGATGATATTGCCGCTCACGGTCAGCTCGATGCGCTCGGGAAGTGTCCCGAGCGTTTGGCGCGCAAGCGCACCCGCGTAGGCGACGGCGATGGGCTCAGTGCAGCCCATCGCGGGTACAAGCTCCTCATGCAAAATCTGAACGTAGGTCTCATACAGCGCAGTATTCATTTTTGCTCTCCCATCTCTCATTGCGGGCGTGCGGTCTCTCCTCCGCTCGTTACCCGCTTCTCTCCGCCCATTGTATCGGAAATGCGGTTACAATGCAATGGACTTTCCACGTTTCACGCACAAAAAGGCGATATCCGGTCGGATACCGCCTTTTTGATGCTATTCCGCTCTTACAAACCGTAAATTTCGCCGTACTTTTCCTCAAGGTACTGCGTGTAGACCGTCGGGTCGAACTTTTCGCCAAGCGCCTGCTCCAAGAGCGCGCCGGGCTTTTTGAGGCAGCCGTACTGCCAGATATGCTCGCGGTTCCACGCATTGATGGGCGCAAAATTGCCGGTCTTGAGGCACTCGTCCACATCGACCGTCTCTTTCATCTTGCGAAGCAGCTGTGCGCCGTAGGCGCTGCCGAGCGCGTAGGACGGGAAGTAGCCGATGCTGCCGCCCGACCAATGGCTGTCCTGTAGCACGCCGTGCTTGTCGTCCGGCACGTCGACGCCGAGGTATTCCTTGTAAAGGCGGTTCCACTCGCCCGGCAGGTCGTGTACCTTGAGCTCGCCGTGCATCACGCGCTTTTCGAGCTCGTAGCGCACCATGACGTGCAGGCTGTAGGTGACCTCGTCGGCCTCGGTGCGGATGAGGGACGGCTCCGCCTTATTGATGGCGCGGTAGAATTCCTCCGCCGTGTGGCCGCTCAGCTCGGGGAACAACTCGCAGAGCTTCGGGAACACGAAGCCCGTGAAGGCGCGCGAGCGGCCGAGCAGATTTTCATAGAAACGGCTCTGGCTCTCGTGGATGCCCATGGAGACACCGCCGTCGAGCACCGTATAGGCGAGATCATCCGCGCTGCCGGTGTCATAGAGCGCGTGGCCGCCCTCGTGGATAACGGAGAACATCGATGAGGCAAAATTCTCCTCCAAATAGTGCGTCGTGATGCGCTCGTCAAAGTGCGAACCGAGCGACGTCGTAAACGGATGCTCGGTCGTGGACAGGCCGACATGGTCCAAATCGAGGCCCATCGTGCGCATCAGGTAGTCGGAAAGCTGCGCCTGCTTCTCCTCGGGAAAATGGCCGTGCAGCATCGCATCGTCGACCGGCGGCTTTTCTTTGATTTTTTTCAGGAGCGGCACGATGTGCTCGCGCAGCGTGGCGAAGAATTCGTCGCACTGCGCCATCGTCAGCCCATCCTCATACTCGCTGAGCCAGTAGTCATAGGGGTCCTTTTCCGGTGCGCAGTAGTGTGCAAAGCGGATGTTCGTCTCGAAGATCTTTTCAAGCACCGGCTCGAAGAGAGCAAAGTCGCTCGTCTCCTTCGCGCGGTGCCAGACGTCGTCGGCCTCGACAAGCAGCTGCTGGTAGGCGACGTACTCGTCCATCGGGATCTTCTGCATATTGCGGATGTCCTTGATGAGCAAAAACACCATGCGCTGCTGCTTTTCGTTGAGCCCGGACTTGTGCGCGTCGAGGAATTCGAGCAGCGCGACGGTCTCCCCGCCAGTCGTAAGCTTGTAGTGCTCCTCGCTCAAAATACTCATGGTCTGGCCGCGGTTCGCCGCCGTGCCCTTGGGCGCGGTGGTCGCGCCGTCGTAAAAGAGCAGGCCCAGCGCGTGGCCGTAGGCCGTGAGCTTGGCCTGCAAAGCCATCAGGGACTTGATCGCTTCATCGAGAGTCATGATGATCTCCTCACTTTCTCTTTTTCTGTGAAAATATCATAGCACGAAAGGGGCTTGCTGCGCAAGGGGGACGCCGAGGTTCTCCCCCTGTGGCCGCGCAGAAGAGGGGGCATTCTCTCGCGTGAGAGAATGCCCCCTTGTACCCCCCCAAGCGAACGCGAGGGGAGTTCCCCCCGACCCCCGACATTGGCAGTTTGCAGTTTGAAGATCTGCGCAGCCTGCGGAATCGAATGCCTGCCAAGCGTGGGTGCTATACGATTTGAGTTGCTTCTATTACCCGCTGCCGCTCTGCCTGTATGAGCGAAAAATTCATCATTTCACTATTTTTTCTCTCACGGTTTCGCAAGCATCTGCACTGACGACCCCCTGTTCTTTCAGCAGTGCCAGCACTGAAGCAAGCGCATCCTGCGGATCACACCAGACATCCGGAGCATAGCCCCTGTGATCGACATTTTCTCCGTCCCCATAGAGGAAAAGCGTTGACCCAAAGCGCACACCGATGCCGGTATATGGCAATGTAAAGGTGCTGATATTTCCGCAGAGCTGGTATCCCGCCGTGTTGCTGCCGACAATGAGCACATTGTCAAGCGTTTTCAAAAGCTGTACCGCGCCCTCGCCGGACGAGCCGCAATGATCGTCAACCAACACGATGATCGGAATATCATTTTCATACCAGGTCCCGTGGACTTCACGGGCAAAGCAAGTTCCCTCATCTTCCGGCAGCAGACTCTCGCTGTTTTCCGCAGCAAAAAGGGCGCTGTTTTTCTGCGCATACAGCATGGAGGTCTCAATACTGTTCTGCGTTCCGAGGAAACTCTGTATCCACTTTCTCGGCCAACTGTCCGAGCCGCCAACATTGCCGCGCAGGTCATAGATCACCGCTTTGCTCCCGCGTGCTTTTGCCCCTTCCCGAGCATAGCGTGCAAGCATATTATCATATGTGCCGGAAACAAAGCTGCGGAGGGAAACATAGGTAAGACCGTCTTCCTGTACCAGGCGGTAATCCAGCGTGCCGAGGTCGACATCAAGCGGCTGACTCTCCGTCCAGTCAAGGCGATAGATTTTCGCTTTTCCAGAAGAATTTTTCAGTGTGACACTGCTCTGCACGGCGTCCTTCCGCAGCGCAAAAAGCGTCGGCTGATAAACAATGCGTCCGTCTTGCAGAAGCGTCGGCTGCACGCTGACATGTTCATCGGAGAAGCTACTCAATGTCCACCTCTCCCCGTCATTCACCATATAATAGCTGCCGTTGACATCCTTTGAAAAATAGAAGCCGTCGGCAAAGAAGTATTCATATCGCACCTGCGCTTCGATCTCTTCCGCCGCCGGTTCATAAATCACGGCATGCGCGTCGTGCGCAAGCATGAATGCGAGAGATTCCTGCAGTTTTTCTCCCAGCGCAGAAACTTTGATCCCATCATCCTGTGAGGAAAGCCATTGTGTCACAGCGTCCTCCGCTGCGTCAAACTTTTCCTGCCCAAAGTATTCGTAAGCGCCGTAAGCGCTTTGCAGCGTGCGGAACAGCAGGGAAACATCAGACTGCGCCTGTTCCTTCGACACCGTCTCCATCGCGGCATGACCTCGTAAAAGGCTCTCCACCTCGCTCTCGCTCAGCAGCCCTGCCGAGGCGGGGTCATCCGAAATCGCATCGGCAAAATCAGCCGCAGAGGGAACGTGCTCCAGTTCTGCGCGGTGAGTTTGTGAAGTCTCCACCATCAAAGAAGAAAGTTCTTCTCCTTCCGGAGCGTAGGAAAAGTCCAACGTCTGCGGTGCGCCGCAGGCTGACAAAAGCAGCAGCAAAACTATTGTGCTGCATATAGCAAATCTTTTTTTCACAAATTATCCCCCTATGGAAAGTGTGAAGGTATCATAGCAAATTAAAAACCTGTTTTCAAGCATTGACAGGGAACGTTCTTATAAAAAACAGGACACCCAGTTCGGATGTCCCGTATCTATTTGGCCTACCGAAGCAAAAAACAACGCTTTTGCGCCGTACAAGCGTTTTGCGCAGCAAAACCTTGGCGGAGGGTGAATTCACTTCGCCCAAGCATTTTAATTCCCGATCCGGGATTCCAAAACAGAAGCGGCCTGCATTGCAAGCCGCTTCTGTTTTGGAGCAGGGTACGGGAATCGAACCCGCCTTCTCGGCTTGGGAAGCCGATGCACTACCGATGTACTAACCCTGCAAAGTGAGGCTATTATAGCAGACTTCCCCGCGCAATGCAAGGCGAAATTTGCCTGCCGGCACAGTTTTCCGTATATGCCCCCGGCGGGCGGCATAGGATGGGGCAAAGGACATAAAAAGGAGTGCATCCCATGAAACGAACGGTATTTTCTCTGCTGGCAGCCTTCGCCCTGTGCGTCAGCGCCGCGGCGGTGGGGCCGGCGGTGAGCTGTCCGAGCGCGCTGTTGATGGAAAAGCAGACCGGCACGGTGCTCTTCGCGCAGGATGAACACACGCCGCGCGAGCCGGCGAGCGTGACGAAGATCATGACGCTGCTGCTGGTGATGGAGGCCATCGACTCCGGCGCGCTCTCCTACGACGACGTGGTGACGGGCTCGGCGCACGCGGCTGGCATGGGCGGCAGCCAGATCTGGCTCAAGGAGAATGAACAGATGACGGTGCGCGACCTGCTCAAGGCTGTGTGCATCGTCTCGGGCAACGACGCGGCGGTGGCGCTCGCCGAGCACCTTGCCGGCAGTGAGGACGCCTTCGTGGAGCGCATGAACGCGCGGGCGCAGGAGCTCGGCATGAATGACACGCACTTTGTCAACTGCACGGGCCTGCCCGCCGAGAGGCATCTCACAAGCGCCTATGACATCGCGCTCATGTCGCGCGAGCTGATCCTCAGGCACCCCGACATCCGTCAGTTCACGACCGTCTGGATGGACTCCCTGCGCGGCGGAGAGTCCATGCTCGTAAATACAAACAAGCTCATCCGCTTCTACGACGGCGCAACCGGCCTCAAGACCGGTTCGACCGGCTCGGCGGGCTATTGCCTGAGCGCGACGGCGGAGAAAAACGGCATGGAGCTCATCGCGGTCGTGCTCAAGGGTAAGACAAGCGACGAGCGCTTCTCCGACGCCAAGAGCCTGCTCAACTACGGCTTTTCGACCTGGTCGCTCGTGACCGTCACGCCCGACGAGGTGCTGCCGCCCGTACCGGTGATGCTCGGCGTGCGCGGCACGGTGCAGCCGGTGCTCACGAGCGAGAACACCCTGCTGGTGGAAAAGGCGCTGGCAAACGGCCTGACGAAGGAGGTCGCGCTGGCAGAAAGCGTCGCCGCGCCGGTATACGCGGGCGACACGCTCGGGCAGCTCACGGTGCGCGACGCGGCGGGGAACACGGTCGCCGAGCTGCCCATCCTCGCGGGCGAGGACGTGGGCCATGTGACCTTCGTGCAGATGCTGGGACGCTGTCTTGCGCGTGGCTTCTGCATGGGACCGCAGAGCTGAACCCCACCGAAAGCGGCAGAATTCGCGGAATGACCAAAAAAAGACACAAAATTTTTACATTTTCTCTTGACAAAACGTTGTGAGGGTGTATACTGTCCTTGTTTTTAATAAGTCTTGATAGAGGCGCGGCCAACATCAGTAGCTCTGCATGACCGGCAGGAACCGGAGAGCGAAAGGGGCGGCCGCCGAGGGGACACACGGATTCCTGTGCGTGCGTTCACCGGGCCGGGGGATAACATCCGTCGGACTGTCGCCGAAAGGCGGAGAGCTGTCATGATCGGAATACGACCGAAAGCGTATTTGCAAAGGGTGTTGTGTTTAAGTCATGATGGAAGCATCATGGCTTAAATTTTTTGTGCAGACGCACGAAAGGAGAATCCCTCATGTTTGTCAACACCTTCTGGTCCCTCGTTCCCCCAATCGTCGCCATCGGCCTTGCCCTGCTGACGAAGGAGACTTACTCCTCCCTCTTCATCGGCATCGTCGTCGGCGCCCTGCTCGCCACCGACTTCAGCCCCATCGGCGCGCTCGACACCATCATCAACGACGGTCTGACCGCCGCCATCGCCGACAACGCCGGCATCTTCCTCTTCCTTGTGATCCTCGGCGTGATGGTCGCGCTCGTCAACGCCACCGGCGGCTCCGCCGCGTTCGGCCGCTGGGCCGCGAGCCACATCCATTCCAAGGCCGGCGCGCTGCTCGCGACCTTCGCCCTCGGCGTGCTCATCTTCATTGACGACTACTTCAACTGCCTCACCGTCGGCTCCGTCATGACCCCCGTGACCGACAGCCAGAAGATCTCCCGCGTGAAGCTCGCCTACCTCATCGACGCCACCGCCGCGCCGATCTGCATGATCGCGCCGATCTCCTCGTGGGCGGCCGCCGTCTCCGGCGTCGCCGCGAAGCTCGACACCGGCGTGTCCGGCATTCAGCTTTTCATTGAGGCCATTCCCTATAACTTCTACTCTCTGCTCACCATCGTGTTTGTCATCACCATGGTCGTTCTCGGTGTGGACTACGGTCCCATGGCCGCGGCAGAGCTCAAGGCTGCCCAGACCGGCGACCTCGGCGCGCTGAGCGAGGAGCAGGAGGAGGGCTCCTCCCGCGCGAATATGTGGGATATGCTCATTCCCATCATCCTGCTCATCATCTTCTGCGTCATCGGTCTGATCTACGTCGGCGGCTTCTGGGATCCCGAGACCAACGCGGGCGACTTCATCGCAGCCTTCGGTGATACCGATGCCTTTGTGGGTCTGCCCTGGGGCGCGTTGATCGCGCTGGTCCTGTCCATCATCTACCTCTGCGCGCGCCGTGTCATCACCTTCAAGGGCGCTATGGGCTGCATGACCAAGGGCTTCAACGCCATGGTCCCCGCCATTCTGATCCTCACCTTCGCCGTCTCCCTCAAGAGCATGACGGGTCTCCTCGGCGCCGCCGATTATGTGGAGGGTCTGATGAAGCAGGCGTCCGAAGGCCTCTTCATGCTGCTGCCCGCTATCATCTTCGTGGTCGCCTGCCTGCTGGCCTTCGCCACCGGCACCAGCTGGGGCACCTTCGGCATTCTCATTCCCATCGTGCTTCCTATCTTCAACGCGGCTCCCGACCTGCAGATCATGGGCATTTCCGCCTGTCTCGCCGGTGCGGTCTGCGGCGACCACTGCTCCCCCATCTCCGACACCACCATCATGGCGTCCGCCGGCGCAAACTGCAACCACATTGACCATGTCTCCACGCAGATCCCCTACGCCGTCACCGTGGCTGCCATCTGCTTTGTGAACTACATCCTCGCAGCGTTCATCCGCAACGTGGTCATCAGCCTCGCCATCGGCGTGGTCATGGTCATCGGCACGCTGCTGGTCATCCGCTCCGTGCAGAGCAGGAAGACCGCTTGAGCGCAAGGCTCCGCGCACTGCTTCCGCCGATAAAAACGCTCCGACCGAAAATCGGTCGGAGCGTTTTCTTATAGGCTTTGGTATTCGGTCCTCATTTTGTCCGAAGCTGCCAGAACGCCACGGCGCTTGCCGCCGCCACGTTGAGCGAATCCACGCCGTGCGCCATGGGGATCTTCACCGTGTAGTCGCACGCGGCAATGGTGCGCGGCGAAAGGCCGTCGCCCTCCGTGCCGAGCACGATGGCCAGCCGCGGCTCGGCAGCGAGCCACGCGTCGTCAATGCTTACGGAGTCGTCCGTCAGCGCCATCGCCGCGGTCCGAAAGCCGAGCGCGCGCAGACGTTCGACGCCCTTTTGCGGCCAGTCGGCGGCGTCCTCGCCGATGCGTGCCCACGGCACCTGAAAGACCGTGCCCATGCTCACGCGCACCGCGCGGCGGTAAAAGGGGTCGCAGCAGGTCGGCGTCACCAGCACCGCGTCGATGCCGAGCGCGGCTGCCGAGCGGAAGATCGCCCCCACATTCGTGTGGTCCACGATGCCCTCGAGCACCGCCACGCGCCGCGCCCTCGCGCAGACCTCCTCCACGCTCGGGAGCCTTGGCCGGCGCATGGCGCACAGCACCCCGCGCGTGAGTTCAAAGCCCGTCAGCCGTGCGAGCGTTTCGCGCTCTGCGGTGTAGACGGGAATGCCGCCGCAGCGCGCAAGGATGGGCTGCGCGTCGCCCTCGATGTGCCGCCGCTCCATCAAAAGCGAGAGCGGCTCATAGCCCGCGTCGAGCGCGGTGGCGATGACCTTGGGACTCTCGGCGATGAAAACGCCCTTGTCCGGCTCCAGACGGTTTCGCAGCTGCGCCTCGGTCAGGCGGGCGTAGACGTCCAGCTCCGGCGCAGTTAGGTCGGTCACTTCGATGATGTGCGGCATAGTCTCGGCTCCTCTCCCCTCGCCGGAACAAGCCGGCAAGAGCGGAAATTCTGCTCTCAGTATAGCAAACGCACCGGGGCTTGTCCATCGAAACTTCTCCTCTCACCGCCGTTCGACGGAACATTCGCTATATTTTTTCGTTTCAGGTGTTGACACGGTGACCGAAATATGGTATATTAATTGTTGCCGATATCCGCCGGTGTGGTGGAATAGGTAGACACAGGGGACTTAAAATCCCCCGGTAGCGATACTGTACCGGTTCGAGTCCGGTCACCGGCACCAGTATTTCCACAATTCTATATCGCGGGATAGAGCAGCTGGTAGCTCGTCGGGCTCATAACCCAAGTAGTTACCTCCATTCTCGGGGCAGCACCGGGAACCGCGCAAAACTGAATATCGCGGAGTAGAGCAGCTGGTAGCTCGTCGGGCTCATAACCCGGAGGCCGTAGGTTCGAGTCCTGCCTCCGCAACCAGAAAAGTCCTGATTTCTTGCGAAATCAGGACTTTTTCCGCACTTTTGTGCCCAATATCTTACTTGCCGTTTTTTCTGACCCAAACGCTGACCCCAACGGGAGCGGATAGCGGAAAGGATTATACCGCACCAGAGAGAATGCTGCCCATTGTCTTTGCCGCTTCACGCTTGGCCGAGGTCGTTACATGAGCGTAGGTGTCCAGCGTAAAGCCTGCTGAAAAATGCCCCAGCATACCAGATACGGTCTTGATGTCCACGCCGTTTTGGAGTGCCAAGGTCGCGAACGTATGGCGCAGGTCATGGAAACGCACCTTCGGCAACCCTGCCCGCTTCAGAACGCGGTGCAGCATGTGCAACACGCTGTCCGGGGACATGGGGCCTCCGGTGGGCGAGGGAAACACCCATTCGCTGTTACCCGTTTTTCTTCTTTGCTGCATCAGAACGTTTATCGCATCTGCCGACAGCGGCAAGGTGCGGTAGGCATTTTTTGTTTTCAGCGGCATCTCAATAATCTTGCCGTCGATGCGCCCGATTTGCCGCTGAACCCGAAGGTCTCCTTTTTCCAAATCAATGTCCGACCATTTTAATCCAAGCAGCTCGCCGCGCCGTAAGCCGGTGGTCAGGTCGATGTAGTACAGGGCAAACACGCCGCTGTCTTTTGCCTCGCGGAGGAAGGACGTCAGCTGCTCAACAGGAAGCGTCTGCATTTCCTTGCGCTCCGCCTTCGGCAAGGCACAGCCGTCTGCCGGATTGTGGGCGATCAGCCGCTGCTCGACTGCCAGCTTCAGGGCAGAGGAAATGATTTGATGGATGTTGCGTACTGTTTTGGCGCTCAGTCCCTTGGGCTGCTTCTGTGCTTCGATTCGCTCTACCCGCCCTTCCGCCAACAATTTCTTGTAGAACTGTTGCAGATGCAGCGTCGTCAGATCATTCAACGGGATCTTGCCGAGCTGCGGCTTGATGTGGTTTTCGATGTAGCCATGATAGGTCAGGTAGGTGGATGGGCGCATTTTGATTTTGGCATAGTTCTCGTACCACACTTCTAACCAGTTACCCACGGTGTAGGTCTTGGCCCGCCCGTAGTCGATACCCACATTTTCCTCGATGGCTCTTTTGAGTTTCTCCTTGACCTCGGCCTGCGTCTTGCCGAGGACATTTTTGATGATGGCTTTGCCGGTTTCCGGATCGTGACCGACTGTGTACCGACCCTCCCAGCGTCCGTCCTTTCGTTTGCGGATATTTCCCTCCCCGTTTGCTCGTCGCTTTGGCATATGTTAAGCAACCAGAGATTACAAGCGGGAATCCTGTCCACAAAAGAGCCAGATCTGGAATATATGTTCCATCGCCATCCACAAAGCAACAAGAGCGGTATATGAGATACAACCTTACCCTACGGAACAATCTCAGTGCAGTCGATCACCAAAAGGGGCCCAATTACCCTCGCACAGGCCCTGCTCCTTGGAAAATGAGCAGATTCATTTTTTATCATCATGCCAGGTATGACCGCCCAAAAGATCAGGCATACTGTAGCAAAGGGGGCCTGCGTATGAGAAAACCAAGCCGCGAGGCTTTGACGAAACGAATCTGGTTTGATTACTTCAATGAGGTCCTTCGCAAACAAAACCTCATTGATTGGAACACCTATCAGAAAATCAAGTTGTCTATCCAACAATAAGAAGCTGTTGATTGCATAAGCTCAAGTCAAAACCACCAGCTAAGCTGGCTATCAGCATGTCCAGACTCCCGGTCCTTGTGCCCCATTTTTCCCCGTTTCAGCATCCCTCACCACTCATTTTTCCCGTTTACAAACGAAAAAGCCCAGCTTTCGCTGGACTTTTTCGACAGACTGGGGCATCCAAAAGGGTGCCCTTTTTCATTTCTGCAGGCCATGTACAGCCCACTCTGCTTCTGCCCTGTTCGTATCTAGGATACTCAACTGGCACTTCGATTTGCAGGATGCATGGATCTGGGCGCTTTACTCCCCATCCACAGGCTTGCCAACCATGTATACCCAGCCATGAGGAGGACAGACAGAATATGTACCGTACCCGATGACCACACCGTCAAAGGGAGCAATGACCCGATCCACTTCCTCTCCGAACAGGTTCGTAATGATGGAAAGCGTGTCGCCCTTACGCACAGAATCCATTGCCTTCTTCACAGGCACATGAATCCCGCCGTTGCGGTTATAGATATAATCAATGTCATAGTGGTGTACGCCCTCATTGGCGGGCACGCTGCCCTCCAGAATCCCCAGCAGGGTCATCACATTGCGAATTCCGGTCTCCAACATCTGCTTGTGCTCATCCCGCTGATACATGCGGGTGCACTGTCCGCCGATCTCGGGTGTAATGCAGGGAATGCCCATCTGATAGGCATACTCATCCTCAATTCCGCTGTTCTCCGCGTAGCGGGTGTTCTTCCACAAGACCTTAAAGCCAAAGCACTGGGCCATTTCACGGGACTTATACGCCACAGGAGACTCCTCTCCGCAGTACAGCACAACAGGCTCCAGATACTCGCTGTTGCCGCCGCCGTGGATGCAGATCACCGCGTCAGCCTTCTTGATGATGTTCTCACAGTACCAGCTGCACACATAAGCCGTCATGGGGCCGGTTCCGCCCGGATAGATGCGATTCAGATCCTGGGGCACAAAGTCCAGGGTATTATAGCGCTTCATTTCGGCAAAGGCCTCTGCATTCAGGGCAGGGATTCCAATGAAGCTTCCCTTCATCTTGGATACATCCAGCCCCTCAAAGGTCTTGATAATTCCCTCAGTACCCTCATACTCGTCGCCGTGGTTGCAGGCATCCACCACCAACGTGGGACCGTCCTGGGCGCCCACCGCCAGCATAATGGGAATATTCACCCATGAACCGTTGGCCCGCTGGGCCAAATGAATAAAACCATATTCCTTGGTGCCCTTCTTTTGGAGTGCCTGGGTAAGATCAAACGATTCGTCATACTCTTTGATATTGGTCTGCATAATCCATATCCCCTTTCTCTATCATACCACACTGTCCGCGTCGCTGTTCAGTGCTTGGACAATGCTTGTGCACTCAGATACAAAGCGGTTCACCTGCCGGCGGAAGGCTGTCCGCCAATACAAAAATTCCTGAGGTGGCAGGTCGTTGCGGTGCTTGCCCCTGACCAGCTGCAGACCGGGCAGCAGGCCCACTGCAAATGTGTTGTCAAAGTGATATTCATCACAGGCACTGCACAGCAGTCTCGTCAGCCGGCCTCCTGCCTCCTTCGCCTGTCTGTCACTGGAAAAGCAGATACGCCCGGCACAGGCCTTGTCCAGCTCCTCCAGTGCCCGTTCTACAGGAGCGAAATCAAAGTCATCGCCGCAATGGGTCCGGATGTCTGCCACAGTATCTCTCATTTGCGCCAGACACCCTGCCGCGTCAAAGGGAAGATGCGCTTCATCGGCAAACTCTTTTACCAGCTCCACCAGCACCCGTGTATCCCTCATCAGAAGCT
>ENA-UEQP01002128-UEQP01002128.1-human-gut-metagenome-genome-assembly--contig:-NODE-2128-length-15776-cov-6.378368_pt1 | contig 15776 bp, 14 predicted proteins | sample MGYA00242951_ERZ507951 | MGnify/ENA primary metagenome ERZ507951 (study PRJEB26167, sample SAMN06115539) | human gut metagenome | host: Homo sapiens | place: China:Shanxi | collected 2015-11-18...
ATTTGTTCACCGTTAAAGAATGTATTGGTTGCATCCTGTACCGCTTCAATGAAAGCCACATGAGACAATGTAGCTTCATTGTCTTTAGCAAATACGGGTATAATACAATCATTCCTTAGATGCTCCAAACTGGCTTCAATCGTGTTGGCTTCAATGAATAACGGTCGCTTCTGTTTGGTAGGTTGCTCTTCAACTATTACCGCTTCTTCTGCATATTCACCAAAGTTTCTACTACTAGTTCTCTGTACTGGCATAATCTGTAACGTTTCCATAATCTGATAAATTATTAAGTTAATATGATTTGTAAATAGTGCATTTAAGGACAAAATGATAGTTTGACATAAAAAACTTTCCACTCTCTTGCAAATGTGCAATCATGTAGTAAATCATAAATAATCTGCCTTTGTCTGATTGGCGATTTACACAAAAAACTCATTGAGAGAGGGAAAGTGCTTTATGTGCATCTTTTCATTTTTCCTACCAATTGGTGAGGGGTGTTTGGGTAAACACGACAGTTAAGCGCATGATATACATCTGATATATACCCACGTACTTTCTGACAAATCAAATATTTCACTCTATCAAAACATGAAGTCCAAATAGAAAGTACTTCCTCAATAAAAGGAGTGGGGTATGATTTCAAGTACCTATATTTTTGAGTTGGGGATATACATAAAAAGCCCCAAACCTGTTATGGTCCGGAGCTTTAATTATGATATGAAGATATATTGATAAATAAAAGGATAACATTCATCAACAGAGACTTCATATCCATTAATGATACAATAAAGTTGAATATTTATTATAGAGTACCTTTTTAAAATATACCCTATAAAAGTAACTTTCTCAAAAAAAAGTACTATTCTAAATTAATGGTTCTAATAACCTAAGAGCTTTCTTATTTCCGATTTTACATTCTTCTATCTTAAAGAACTCCTTAATTGTCATAGCAGTAATCGCATTCTTTGGTGCGGTCTTAACCAATGCGTATAGACGTTTTAATTCTTTCTTAATATATTCACGAGTATATTTCTCACCAGTTTTAAACGAATTTTTAAGGAGTTGAACAAACTCTACTCCACTTGTCTTTTCTACATAATTTTTCATAATCATGGCTTCTTTAATTTTCTTAAATGAGTAATTATTAAGTTCAATAACTTCCTTTCCTACTGTATCGTAAGCGTCAATAATAAAAGCGTCCACTTGTCTTATATCACTGATAAGTGATTGTGCCAATGGTGAAGCTCTATCATCTTTCAACGATTCCAAAATTCCAACAATACGCTTTCGGTTCTCTTTGATGGAACAATTCTTATCCATTAAGCTCAACCTTTCTTTATCACCAAACTTATAAAAAAGAGGTTGGGGTAGTTCCGGTAAAAACAAACTACTTTCTTTATACAGGTTCACCACTGAATTTATGTTATTGTATGCAGATTTGACTAATGCTTCATCAACAAAATTGTCAATAACAAAATAGTTCGTCTTGCCGTCCTTTAGCATCCTATTATAGGGAAGTATATCCAATGCAGCCTTATAAGCATCTCGACTTTCCGAAGAGGTTGCACATTCATAAAGATTTTTAATAGTTTTGTAAGCATCCCTGCAACCTTTGAGATATTCCTTGATGCCTGCTTTGGTGCGTACCGGATAGTTTTCATTGGTATTGACAAGATGAATAGCAAAAGAAGTACCATTTCTAAATCGTCCTATTGCTTGTACCGCATCAGTACATGGGTCAATGATTGTGTTCTCTGTAAAATACGGTTCAGTAACAAATACTATATCGGGTTGTTCTTCCAGTTCAATATCCAAAGCTGTATAAAATCTACAGGTAAACCACATATAAGGCATTTTATGCTTAAATGTTCCAATGTTCATAAGCTCGTTTAAATCCTTTCTTCTTCAACTTCTCAACACTTTTCTCTGCGCAAAACACAGCACATTCATCAATGATTCCCAATTTACTCATTAACTGGTATATCATATCAACGCTATTAACAAAGAAACAAATACTGCGTGGTTGCTCTTGTTGTGCTTTTATCTGCGGCAGAATTATCTTCAATGCTTCCAAAACATTATTGGTCTGCACAATGCTGATAGGACGTTTGTAATCGAAAGTAGGTTGTATTTTCACAATGTTGAAACCTTGGCTTTCAAAACGTGGGTCACTCGGTAGTATGGGAGTGGCTGAAACAAATGCCTTTTCTCTGAATTTGAAGAAATCATCCATTGGAAATATTATATTGGGTCTGTAATCAACATCCTTTATCAGCTTGTCACATTCATCAGATAGAAAAAAACACATACTATATATATCAAGTTCCAGTTCTTCAAAGGCTAGTTTGATTTTAATAAATCCTTCGGGAGTGCTTATCAGCTTGATAAACTTTCCTGCGGCTAATGTCTTTTCAATATAATCAATGATTTCTTCTGTTGTTACCCCTTGTTTAACACCGAACAAATTGTCATTCTTATGTTTTGGGTCTTTACACTTCCCTATGATAGGTGGTACATTAGGAACAGAAATAATAGAATGCCGCTCAGACTTTATTTCAGAATAAGTCGCACCTAATCCGGTTAATGTTTTACAAAGGATAGTATTTGCTTCTATCTGTGGCAAAACCTCTGTTAAATATTGAATTTTGCCCGCTATCTTATTTATAGGTATATATTCTTTTTCCATTAATTTGAATTTAGAAAGGAGAGAGGAAATTTACACTTCCCCTACTCCTCGTTAGATTTAATGAATTAGTCCTTTCTCTTGCAAGTACGAAACAATGTCCTCGTCTCGGTTAACAAAGAAAAAGATATTACCAAACTTAAAGTTAGCTACCGCAGTTAGCTGACCTCTCCTGTCTCTGAACTCTGGTGTGAATTGCATGTTCACCTTACTTTCCACAAACAGTTTGAGCATATTCTTACGATACTCGTTACCATTCGCTTGGTCTGACTTTTGAACTTCAGATGGTTCTACTTCAAAGTCCTCACTCTTACCTGTCGAAAGATATCTCATAAGCCAATTTGCCGATTTATCATTCAACTGATACGAGAAACGTTTCACACATGTGCTCTCAACTTTTATGATTTCGTAGCCGTCCTTATCAATGTCGAAGAAGATATTCAATCTGTCAGGACGTGACATCATGGACTTCAATTCTTCGTGTGCAGCTACATTATTATAAGGCTCACGTTTACCAACAGAAGTGGTGCTTTCAAAATTGAATTGTATCATAGTTCCTCCTTTTTTTTATTACAAAGTTCATGAGACAATACAGCCCAGCCAATACGCCGAAATGTGTTTGGGCAACTTGTAAAGTCATCTCCTTCTACAATGTAGTTTTCAAAGCCGTTACTGTATAATTTACAAACTTTACAGCCCAACCTCTCTCTGATTTCACCTAGGGAAGCATCAATGTCGTCAACATTCAAGCCTTCTGTTTCAATTTTATGGAGTATACAAGGGGCTTCCTTGACAGCCTTTTTAGCTGCCAACATGAACCGCCATTTTCCCTTCATAAGCTGTTCGTTATCATCTGTTTGGTAAAAGATGGCTTCGCAAACATAATCTTTGTTTCCCAAAGGAAGAATCCTAAGGTCTAACTGTTTAATAAGTTCTTCCAGTTCTTCATCACTTTTTACCAATTCAGCAAGGATAGCCAACCAACGTTCCATAACTTTGAAGTTACAGACCTCTCTTTTTATTTTTTTATTTTTTTTCATAACCTCTACTTATTTTAAACATAAGAAAAGGGATATGAAAAAGGCTTCTCCAACTAAGTTTATCATCAAATTGAATATACTCCATCCCTTGTTAGTACAAGTAATGATTGTTATATTCCAAGTTTGACACTCCGGCATAAACCGGATAAACTTAGTTGCAGAAGCCATTATCTATTCAGTAGACAAATGCAGAAACTTCTTATAGCAAATGAGTATTGAACACGTCTGCCTATCGACTCAAGTACTAGGTTTGTGAAGGAAATCCTCCACCCATGATTCATTTGAATCACGTAAATTGATAGAGGAATATTTCCTCCCTCGCATGCTTCACTTAGAACCACACTATAATAATAAATATATGGAGAAGCCTTTTTCCTCCCTCTTATGTGATTCGTTTGAATCACAGTGCAAATGTATAGACAAATTTTCAAAAAACAAAGGAAACTTCCTTTCAAATTACATAGCTTAATATTCTATTTAATTCATTGATACCATTTTAACGAAAATAAGAAATTACACCTTATTATATAAGGCAGAACTCCTTTGGGTTATAGCAAATTTTTCATTGCTTCATCTACCTGCTCATTTTCAAAGCTATCCAAATAATACTGTGTCGTTGACAAACTCGTATGCCCCATTGCCTCGCTTATTAATGCAATATTCACACCGGAACGTTTTAATACTGTTGCAAATGAATGGCGCGCCACATAGGTAGTCAGTGGAATACTAATATTCAAATGAGCACCTATCTTTTTAAGAGCTTTATTCATGCCTTTTATCACTTTTCTAATTCTGTCATATTGCTGTTGTTCAGTAATATGAAAATTACGGTCTAATATTGGAAAAACATAATCATTCAGCTGCAAGTTTGGCTTCCTATATTTATCTATAATTTGTATGGCTCGGGGCAAAAGTTGAAATGTAATAGGTTGCTTTGTCTTATGTCGTACAAAACATATTCGATTATTTATAATATCTGAATACTTCAAATACGCTATATCAATCATATTCATACCACAACTAAGATAACTAAAAGCAAATAAATCTTTGGTCAAATAAAGCAAAGGGCTATAATAAGTCGTTATCTCCGTCAAATCAATATCCATTATTTTATGTATTTCAGCCTTAGTGATTGCTCTTTTACATTTGCCCTTGCGATAATGAGATATTTTGAATTTTACAAAAGGATAATACTTCTCGTTCACCACATTATCTTCTATCGCTTTATTATAAACAGCACGTAATTCTCTCATTCGTATTCCAATCGTATTATCAGAATTATCACGTTTGCGAAGATAAAGTTCATAACGTTTCAACCAATTTATATCAATATCTGTGAAAGGTATATCCAGATTTCCTGCGAACCTCAATACAGAATTATAACAACTAATATAAGCCTTAGCATTACCTAATCGTTTCTCGGCAGTCATATACTGTATGATGTATTGAATATAATCTCCCACATTCTGTTTATTACAACTTCGTTCCACATATTCAGCCAAAGATTGTGGAGTAAAGTCTTTACCAAGCGCTTTCAACTCAAATATCATATTGATATATTTTTGTCTCGTTTGATTCATTATATTCAATAATTGTTCACGATTGGGATAATTTCTTTTAGGTTCTTCTTTATCAAAATTCCAATAAGAAGCTTTGATTGAAATCCCCAAAGATTTAAAGTAACGTAGTTTACTTTGGCTAATTCTCAACATTAACGGGTGTTCTCCATTAGCCAAAACTTTTGATTTAAAACAAACAACATTTTATTGCTACATTTTGGTATGCGCTATGGTTTACACCAATAATCAAATAGGAGGTATTTTAGAAGTCTGATATAAGATTTGGCAAAAACCAAAATCATCATAAATGCCTTATATTCAGTAGCTCTGCTGGTAGCTTTCAAAGGCGTCAGCCTTTGGAAGACGCAGATTCATAATCATGAGGTCCCCGGTTCAATCCCGGGTCCCGCTACTTGATAAGAATAAGGTATTTGAGAGGCTTCCACTCTTGGGTGCCTTTTTCTTTTATATATGTATTACAAAATCAGCCCCGAAAATTGGATATACCGACATTCGGGGCTGAGTGAATTTTAGTCTCTATTTTCTTATTCCCATTCTATGGTTGAATTGGGTTTCGGTGACATATCATAGCAGACACGATTTACATTCTTCACTTCTTTCAGAATTCGGTCTGTAATTTTCATCAGAATAGGCCAATCTATCGGTTCGATAGTAGCTGTCATAGCATCTACCGTATTGACTGCACGAATAATTACCGGCCAATCAAAAGAGCGAGCATTATCACGCACACCCACGGATTTGAAATCAGGAACTACTGTAAAGTATTGCCATACTTTCTTGTCCAATCCTGCAATTCGGAATTCTTCACGCAGAATAGCGTCAGATTCACGCACAGCCTCCAGACGGTCACGTGTAATAGCTCCCAAACAACGCACTCCCAAACCTGGTCCCGGGAAAGGCTGGCGATAAACCATTTCGTACGGTAAGCCCAACTCCAGTCCACAAGCACGAACTTCATCCTTGAACAATTGACGCAACGGTTCTACCAATTCAAACTTGAGGTCCTCCGGCAAACCACCTACATTATGGTGCGACTTCACCATTTTGGCAGTCTTCGTTCCACTTTCCACAATATCCGGATAAATAGTACCCTGCCCCAAGAAATCGATACCGTCCAACTTACGTGCTTCTTCCTCGAACACACGAATAAATTCACCACCGATGATTTTGCGTTTTTGTTCAGGGTCCGCCACTCCTGCTAATTTATTCAGGAAACGGTCTGTAGCATCCACATAAATAAGATTTGCCTTTAACTGATTGCTGAAAACTTCAACCACATCCTCAGATTCCCCTTTACGCATCAAACCATGATTGACATGCACGCACACCAAGTTATCACCAATTGCTTTCAGAAGCAAAGCAGCAACCACAGAGCTGTCAACACCACCCGACAAAGCCAACAATACCTTTTTATCACCAACCTGACGCTTAATCAGCTCTATCTGGTCGTTCACAAAATTTGTCATGTTCCAGTTAGCTTCCGCTTTGCAGGTATCAAATACGAAAGACTTTACAGCCTCCTTAATAGCCTCGATATCATCTGTAAATTCCGGCAATTTCACAGTGCAAGTCGCTTTATCGTGACCGGCAGCCATAACAGGAAGTCCCATTGTATAAATAGCCGGATTTACGTCAATGGCAACGCCATCAATCACATTATTCGGTCCGCCATTGATAATAATACCCTTTACGTTGGGCAATGCTTTCAGTTCTTCTACGGTGATGTCGTGAGGATAAATCTCACTATAAACTCCTAATGCACGGATGGCGCGAGCCAATACCGTATTCTCATGACTACCCAAGTCAAGGATAACAATCATGTCCTGTTTCATCTGATTCTGGTTCTTTTAAGTTTTTATATAGCCAATAGTTTGACCTTAGTTTCAATTCACCTGCAAATATAAATATTTTAAAAGACGCTACAATATATTGATTCGCCAAAAAGACATTTATTTTTATGCTTTCAACCTTATCACAAACCGACTGCCTTTTCCCAATTCACTCTCTACGGTCAGCGTACCGCCGTGCGCTTCCACAAAATCACGGGAAATAGACAATCCGAGTCCGCTACCCTGCACTTTCGTTCCGGGGACACGGAAGTAGCGGTCGAAAATACTTTTATGATAACGCGGGTCGATACCTTTACCAAAATCCTGAACATATAGTTCGATAATATTATCCTCTTGCCTGGCTCCGATCACAACATGACCGTTTTCTTTCGAATAACGGATTGCATTGCTCAATAAATTAGTCAGTACCCAAGCGATCTTCTCACTATCTACAAATAGTTTGCCGATTTTCTCTTCCGGATATTCCACTTCTATCTGAATGTTGAACTTATCCGCCTGCACCTGATTTGCCTTAATTGCATATTCTATCAATTCAATCGGTTTCGTTATTTTCGGCATCATCTGAAGTTTTCCGGCTTCCACTTGTGTCATGTTAAGCAACTCTCCCGTAATACTTAACAAACGCTCACTATTCTCCTTGATGCTCTTCGACAGTTGCTCCTGTTCATCGTTCAACTCACCTACCCGCTTATCTTCCAGCAGTTGCAAGCTCATCATAATAGCCGCAATCGGAGTCTTCAGTTCATGAGATATCGTCGAGATAAATGTAGTCTTGGCAGAATCCAATTCTTTAAATTCCGTGATATTTTTCAGCAATATCACATCCCCCAGTTTATGAGGTTCTCCTTTCCCGGCTTCTGTATTGATGATTGAAACATAAGACGCTTTAAAATAGCTCTCTTTATTATCAGCATAAATCTTCAGAGGTTCCTTCTGCTCACTCGGTGTCACCAATTCGCGAACCAACCGGCGGAGAAGATCGTTTTTCAAAGCAAGCTCTTCTGCCGATTTACGAATCACGGATTCACGTTTCAGGTTCAGAATATTCAGCGCTTCCTCATTGATAAACAGAATTTCACGCTCCATATTCAAGCCGATCACCGGATCATCTATACTGTTTACAATTGCTTCAATAAATTTCTTTGCAGAAAGAATATCCGACAAAGTACTGGCACGATATTCCGTCAACTGTTCCGCCATCCGGTTAAAACTATCCGCCACTTCCCTGAATTCCTCGTTTCCACTCATATCCAGACGCTTCTCATAGTTATGATTGGCTATTTCAAGAATACCTTCTTTCAGTTCTTTTATCGGTTTGCTGATTGAGCGGGGAAGCCAGTACAATAACGCCAGTCCGGTCAAGATACAGATTCCTCCCGTTACGGAAATCCATAACAAAGCACGTTCCAATCCGGGCATAGCAGCAGGACTATCAGGTTCTGTCGCTGTCAGAATTTGAAGATTCACTACTGAAAGTGTTACCAGCAAAATAATCATTCCGGCCAGCATTCCGATACCGAGAATCAGTTCCGTTTTAATATTCATAACGTTCATACGATTAATATTATGCAAGTATAATCAAATCTACATTAGCTTGTGACAAATTATTTAAAAACTTTCTATATCCCAGTATAGAACAAATAGCGTATGGCAACCTTAAATTAGGAGTTCCCATGCAAACAGTCGATATCTGTTTCTCTTTACAAACCTTGACGATGCTCCCCAAAATATCCTTCGACTGCACCTGCACCACCTCTCCCCCAAGTTCCGCCACGAGCTTAAAATGGTTCAACAGATACCGTTGACTAGCTAGATCAATTCTATCCATACTCTCTTTCGGAGTCTGAACATACAGGGCTATAAAAGTAGTATTATACCGGGTTGCCAACTTTGCCGCCTTTCTGATAATCCGCCGGGGTGTTTTCTCATGACTACTGATACAAGCCATAAACTTTTCATGCCGGAGTCCGACGGCTACTCCCATCACCACCTCATTCTCCACCTTTTTTTCTACCCGCAACGCTACTTCCTTCAAAGCCAACTCACGTAACTGAAGAATATTCTCTGTCCGAAAGAAATTATCCAATGCCGTCTGAATCTTTTCCGGACGATATATCTTACCCGCTTTCAAACGTGCAATCAGCTCCTCTGCCGTCAAGTCAATATTCACCACCTCATCCGCTTCCTGAAGAACACTGTCGGGCACCCGTTCTTTCACTTCAATACCCGTAATCTCCTGCACTTCTTCATTCACGCTTTCAATGTGCTGAATATTGATTGCCGAAATCACATTGATTCCCTCATCCAGCAAAGTTATCACATCCTGCCAACGTTTCTCGTTCAAACTACCTTCTACATTGGTATGAGCCAGTTCATCCACAATTACAATTTCCGGATGGACACGGATAATCGTATCCAGATCCATTTCTTCCAATTCTTTCCCCTTATAGAAGATTTTGCGACGCGGAATGACAGGGAGCCCTTGCAACAATGCTTCCGTCCCGGCGCGTCCATGAGTTTCGATATAGCCGATTTGCACGTTCACACCGTTCTCCAGCAGTTCATGTGCCTCCTGAAGCATACGATATGACTTTCCCACACCGGCTATCATACCGATATAGACCTTGAATTTGCCCCGGTGGGACTTCTTTATCAGATCCAAAAAATACTGTACACTATGTTCTCTATCATCCATTACGTCAATCTGTTATTTTAAACATCCTAACCCGTAGTAATCATCACGATCACCACGGGTTTCACAAAAATTCATGAGTTTATTTTATGGCCTTAAAGTTACGCCAAATACTAAATGGGCGTCCTCCAAACGTGGATTCCATATAGCCTGTACAAATATAGGCAATGAAAACTTATCATTAAAATTTATTGCTTTCGTTGCTTTCAAAGCTAGGTTCGTCACTGCAAACCCATTCACATTATACTGCGGAGTCTTATAAGGAACCACTCCACAAGTAGCATTCAGATCAACTCCTTTCACACTGAACGGATAATTCAGTTCTACGTAAGAAGAGTATGCCTGCTTTTCTTCCCCCTCATCAGTCGTTTTTCTGTCAGCACCGGCAAACATGGTATACCATGCGATAGATAACGGGAACTTTTCAATAGGAAGCGTATAAGCTAACCCTGCTTCAAAATGGTGTCCGGTGTCTCCACTTTTAAAATGAAAATAATTATTGGTAAGTTCTCCATTGGCCACATCAGCTTGTCCGTCCCACCAAAGAGTGGCTACAGAAAGCGTCGGTCCTGCTTCACCGAACTTATAAGCTGCGGTCAGGTCAATTTCTTTATTACTCTCACTCAAACTGGTTGAGCCCCATGCAGTAAGCGAGAAATTACCTACGCTAAATCCCAAAGTCGGCTGAAAGGAAGCAGCTCCCCCCTGATAAATACCACGCCATACATACGAACTTACCAAATCACCTTGTATAGTAAACTCTTGTGCTTGTGCATTAACTGTTCCCAACATACAAACGGCTGCTACAGCCATTGTTCCTAAAAAACTCTTTTTACTAAAAAAACTTTTCATACTTCTTATCTTATTCTATTTTATGTTTCCGTAAAAAAGCAGCGCCCTATCCAACCCTGTTAATTTGAACCGCGGCATAACCCAAACGGTCCGGACAGGAACGCTGCTCAATCTTCATCTACTTATTGCTTTCCTCTAATGCGATATTCAATTTCAACACATTCACCTTTTCTGTTCCCAACAACCCCAAAAGAGGTTTTTCTATGCTTTTATCAACAATCGCTCTCACCTGTTCCTCTCTCAAGCCACGTGCTTGTGCTACTCTCTTCACTTGTACATACGCACATTGAGGAGTGATATTAGGATCCAGTCCCGAACCACTGGCCGTAACCATTTCGGCTGGCACATCCGCACGATTCAAATAAGGATGATGTACAAGGAAAGTATCAATACGCGCTTTCACTTCATCCAGATATTCTTGATTCGTGGGCCCTTTATTACTACCTGCGGAACTCGTAGCATCATATCCGTCTCCGGCAGAAGATGGACGTCCCCAGAAATAAATATCTTTTGTAAACATCTGACCTACATTAGCCGCTCCCACTACTTTCCCATCCAGCGTAGCTACTTCGGCATTTCCTTTATTAGGACCCGCTACCTGTGCAAACACCCACAGGATAAGGATATAGAACACGGAGAAAAAGACACAAAAAGCAAGTGTTATTTTTAATGACTTCAATAAAGTTTTCATTGCTATTGTTTTTTAATTAAAAGAATAAACCTACTACTAAATCTATCAATTTGATTCCCACGAAAGGAGCAATCACACCACCCACACCATAGATCAGCAGATTACGGCGAAGCAAAGCACTCGCACCTATCGGCTTGTATTGCACACCACGCAAAGCCAACGGAATCAGAATCGGAATAATAATCGCATTAAAAATGACTGCCGAAAGAATAGCACTTTCAGGACTATGCAGATGCATGATATTCAGAGCAGCCAGTTCGGGAATAGCGATCATAAACAAGGCCGGAACGATAGCAAAATACTTCGCTACGTCATTGGCGATAGAGAAAGTAGTCAGCGTACCACGTGTCATCAGTAATTGTTTACCGATTTCCACAATCTCTATCAACTTCGTCGGGTCGTTATCCAAATCGACCATATTACCAGCTTCTTTCGCTGCCTGTGTACCGCTATTCATGGCTACACCTACATTGGCCTGTGCCAGAGCAGGAGCATCGTTCGTTCCGTCTCCCATCATTGCAACCAATTTACCAGCCTGCTGTTCCTTCTTGATATATTCCATCTTATCTTCCGGTTTCGCTTCGGCGATAAAATCATCCACACCGGCTTTTTCAGCAATATATTTTGCAGTTAACGGGTTGTCACCTGTCACCATTACCGTCTTCACTCCCATCTTACGCAGACGTTCGAAACGTTCCTGAATACCCGGTTTGATAATATCCTGCAGTTCAATAACACCAGTCACCTTTCTGTTTACACATACTACCAGCGGTGTACCACCATTGCTTGAGATAGAAGAAATAATCTCTTCCACTTCTTTCGGAAATTCATTCCCGTCACCTTCCACCATCTTACGGATGGCATCAAAAGCACCTTTACGAATCTGCGTTCCATCTGCCAGGTCTACTCCCGAACATTTGGTTTCAGCCGTAAACTTAATCATACGTGCTCCTGTTGTATTCAGATTACGCATACGAATGCCCGACTCACGTCCCAATTCTACGATAGACTTACCTTCCGGCGTTTCATCGGATAAGGAAGACAACAGACAAGTTTCCACAAAATCATGCAGATCGACACCCGGAGCTGTATGGAAATGAGTTGCTTTACGATTACCAATGGTGATAGTACCCGTTTTATCCAGCAGTAATGTATCAATATCGCCCGCAGTTTCAACCGCTTTACCGGATTTAGTAATCACGTTGGCGCGAAGTGCACGGTCCATACCGGCAATACCGATGGCAGAGAGAAGTCCACCGATAGTTGTCGGGATCAGACACACAAACAAAGAAATAAGCGAAGCAATAGTGATGACCGTATTACTATAATCGGCAAACGGTTTCAAAGTCACACACACAATGACGAAAACAAGCGTAAAACCTGCCAGCAAAATAGTCAATGCAATCTCATTCGGGGTTTTCTGGCGGGAAGCACCTTCCACCAATGCGATCATCTTATCAAGAAAACTTTCTCCCGGTTGAGTAGTCACCATCACCTTTATATGATCGGACAGTACTTTCGTACCTCCTGTTACCGAACTCTTGTCGCCACCTGCCTCACGAATGACCGGAGCAGACTCACCGGTAATGGCACTTTCATCAATAGAAGCCAACCCTTCAATAATCTCACCGTCGGAAGGAATCACGTCTCCTGCCTCGCAGACAAACACATCCCCTTTCTTCAACTGTGAAGAACTGACAGTAACGATTTTATTACCTTCCACTTTCTTTGCCGGTGTCTCTTCACGAGTCTTACGCAAACTGTCGGCCTGTGCTTTACCACGTGCCTCTGCAATAGCTTCGGCAAAATTGGCAAACAACAAAGTGATAAACAGAATGATAAACACGGCAATGTTGTAAGCAAACGAACCCTGTGAAGAATTAACAATGGAGTAGAGCGTCACAAGCAGCATGACTACCGTAGCCACCTCTACCGTAAACATAATCGGATTCTTTATCATCATTCGTGGGTTCAGTTTCACGAATGATTGTTTCAAACTTTCTATAACTTGCTCCTTTGGAAACAAAGAAGCTGATTTATTATCTTTCATATCTTCTCTAATTCAGTATTACAAACTTAAATGTTCAGCAATCGTGCTCAATGCATGTACCGGGAAGAATGACAGAGCGGCAATAATGAAGATAACTACAAATGTCATTACTCCGAAAGTCAATGTATCCGTCTTCAACGTACCGGCACTTTCCGGTATGAATTTCTTCTGCGCCAGCAGCCCGGCAATGGCAACCTGTCCGATAATAGGAAGGAAGCGACTCAGAATCAAAACGATACCACATGTCCAGTTCCAGAAATAAGTATTATCACCCAAGCCTTCGAAACCGGAACCGTTATTGGCGGCACAAGAGGTGTACTCGTAAAGCTGTTCACTCAAACCGTGGAATCCTAAGTTGTTCAACCACCCACCTTCACTTTCCACAAAATCTGGATGGTGTACATAAATATAACTTGAGATTGCCGTAAACACCAAGATTACAAATGGATGAAGCAGAACTACAATTGTAGCGATTTTCATTTCGCGGGCTTCTACTTTCTTACCGAGGAATTCCGGTGTACGTCCCACCATCAAACCGCTGATAAACACTGCAATGATAATGAATGTATAGTAGTTCATCCACCCTACACCTACACCGCCAAACCAGGTATTAATCTGCATATTCAACATTTCCATCATACCGGACAGAGGCATGGTAGAATCATGCATACCATTCACAGAACCATTGGAAGTTACGGTCGTTACAATACTCCACAACGCGGTTGCTCCGGCTCCCAAACGCACTTCCTTACCTTCCATCGCACCATTGTCCTGTGCAATTCCCAGCTCATCGATGCGCGGATTACCCCCCATTTCCTGACTGACATTAATGCACACACCGACCAGAAAAGCGAAAAGCATTACTCCGAATATACTGTAAGCCAACTTCTTTCTGCGGGTATAGAAACCCAGTGCAAATACCATCGCCATCGGGATAATCAAGATAGACCAACATTCTACCATGTTAGAAAGATAAGTCGGATTTTCCAATGGATGAGAGGAGTTCACGCCAAAATATCCACCGCCATTCGTACCCAACTGTTTAATAGGAACAATTGCGGCCGTAGGACCTTGAGAAACCATCTGTTCCTGACCTTCAAGAGTAGTGACTTTCATCTTACCGTCAAATCCCATCGGAGTTCCCTGAAGAATCAGGATAAAACCTACAATCAGAGAAAGAGGTAATAAGATACGCGTACAACTTATTACCAGAAATTGCCAGAAGTTACCAATCGTTTTGGTTGTTTTTGCAGCAATACTCTTCATAATACCTGCCATAGCAGCCATACCTGTTGCTGCGGTAATAAACTGGAAAAGCATGATGACGAACAATTGAGTAAAATAAGTCAGTCCGCTTTCACCGCTATAGTGCTGTAAGTTACAGTTCACCATAAAACTGATACAAGTATTGAATGCCTGATCCGGAGTCTGCGGTCCGTTGCCGTCCGGGTTTAAAGGCAACCATCCTTGTGAAACCAAGAGTACCATTCCCCAGAAAAACCAGAAAGCATTCAAAATCAACAATGCTTTCAGGAATTGTTTCCAGTTCATTTCTTCATTGGGGTCGATTCCACAAACTTTATAAATGACTCTTTCGATAGGAGCCATAAAATCAGACCAGGTCTTTTCTCCTCTGTAGACCTTGGCAATGTATTTTCCCAGTGGATAAGCCAGAATCACCATCAAGGCTATCTGAACAACCACGCCTAAAATTTCTGTATTCATATACTTTTTACCTTAAACTGTGTGTGTTACTTTAAAACTTCTCGGGTTTGATGAGCACATACATCAAATAACCGAAGATTGCAATACCTAATACGAATAATGCTGTGTACATAATCAATTCTCCTTTTTTCTTTAAATATTCTCAAACCAGTCTACACATTTCCAGAACAGCCAGAAACAAGCGAAACCGCTCAACAGGCAGAAAATAAATGATAGTGTTATTCCCATGTTTTTACCTTTTAAATGATTACTAATTCTAATTATTTGCCAGAAATAATGCCAAAGATATGCCAGAAAAAGAAAGCAAGAAATAAGTAACTGATTTACAAAGGAATAAAAGAAAAAGAAGAGATTCATGAATAGGGAAATACCCTACCATTTTGAAAAGGAGTATGCTATTATGAAAAGTGATATAGCCGAAACGGATATTTCAGAGATTAAATAGATATTACCTAAAATATATCACTGATAGGTAGTAGAGAAAGCTACGTTAGCCGGGTGATTTTCAGAAGCGACAGAAAACAGAAAGCCCCTTGACTCATTGCTGAATCAAGGGGCTTCTTCAAAAACGGCGGCTACCTACTCTCCCACTGTTACGCAGTACCATCGGCGT
>ENA-UEQP01002149-UEQP01002149.1-human-gut-metagenome-genome-assembly--contig:-NODE-2149-length-15624-cov-3.458159_pt1 | contig 15624 bp, 13 predicted proteins | sample MGYA00242951_ERZ507951 | MGnify/ENA primary metagenome ERZ507951 (study PRJEB26167, sample SAMN06115539) | human gut metagenome | host: Homo sapiens | place: China:Shanxi | collected 2015-11-18...
TTATAATTTCCAATTCCCTATAGCAATAATAATGTCTAGATTCCTACTCCGATGAATTGGTTTTACCTCCATACCTGATCGCCTTTTCAATGAGATGTTCGGGATTTGTGACTGAAAGGTACGATTTTGCATTCAATAACCAAGAGCCGTTTTGATTTGTTTACGACTCTGGGAGCCGGAAGGAAATGCGGATTAATCCGTTTCTTAACTTAAAAAGCTCTGCGGCAGGGGGAGAGGGGTGTAGTGGCGATTGCGGCAAAGGGGAGCGGGAGTGTAGCGGAAGCTGGTGTTTTTCCGATGCAAAAGTTCTGCTTGATTATTATAGAGAATTACGATTTTATTTTTCGTCCCCCTTGGATTTGCAATTGGATGAGATTGGTCTGTCCTCCGATGTTATTCCAGGGATGGATGGGGAGGTGGTGTGGAGGTAAACAGCTCGGAAAAAGGGAAATGTTCAGTGCCTATTAAAAAATGTTATCAATAAGTATTTTAATAATTCTTATCATGAAATAGTCCTTCGGAGGCGTATGAAAAGGGTGAAAATAAGCACGGATCGACATGGGTTATTGTTGTAAACCATGTCGTTTCGTGCTTGATGGGTTATCTGTTGCAGAAGGGATGAGAGGGCTTAAAGTTCGCCCGGACGTTCGTCATTGCCGCCCTGCCCTTTGTTCTTATTGGATGCGGTGATACCTTTGCGCAGGTTGTAGGCGGTGCGGGTTTCATCGATCAGCTGGTTGAGTTGCGTGATGAAAAGCGTTGCCTCGTCCGACGGGACCGCAATGCTGTGGGCAAAGATGGTGGTAGTGATATAGTCGTATTGCGAGTTGAGGCGGTGGCGTATTTCCTTCGCCGTCCCGACTGCATTGATCGCCCGTTCGTTGGTTCTGTCGCTGGACAATGCGTCGAATTCGTCATTTACGTCGCGCAACTCGGAGACGGTGTCGTCGAGATGCAGAAGCGTTATCTTCTGTTTGTTTTCCGGTTTGTCGAGATCGTAGAGCATGCCTTTGATCTGTGCGGTTTCCTGTTGCATCGGAATGTTTTGTATGCCGCGATACGGTTTCAAGATATTATACAAGCTGATGCATGCTTGTGCATATGCAGGATTCGAACTTTTACGTCCGATGGAGGTCGTGTTGATGATGAATGAAACCAACGGATCACGACGCTTGTCGAGATTGAGCAGCAGAGCCGTGTTGTCGTTCGTGCGCGACTGGTTGACGACATCTGTCAGGAGAAGCATGTCGGCATTGAATGTCGCCTTGTCCTCATCGCTGATCCCTACGAAATCCGATGTCATGTTTTCTTCTTCGCCCAAGAGGCGGAGTTCACTGGGGCGGTCTCCCTCTCCTGATACAGCCTTGAGCGGGATCAGTTTGAAGAAGCGCTCCATGAAGTTTTTGTATTCGGCATTATTCAGGGAATGAATGTCTAGATTTAGAATCCGGATAATTTTTTTCATGTTGTTCTATTATTGATTGTAATTAATTGATTCGAAAGATAGTCATTAATTTTCACAGTCTATCAAATAATCTCATTTATTTCGGAAATGATTTGAAATACTCGAAAAATACGTTCCGGATTTCGGCAAGGACTTCAAATCTTCTTGTGATATGATCCGAAGCTCGGATGGCATCTTGAGGATTTTCGAGGTTTTGTCCGAAGCCCGGACCGGACTTTTGGTGTTTTTGAAATGCGATCCGGAGATCGGACAGCGTTTTTAGGACTCTTGAAGTTCTGTCCGAACTTCGGACAGGATATTTTACTTTTTACAACTCCTGTTCCACTAAAAAAAATAGTTCATAAACTAATTGAAATAGTTTGCAAACTATTTTTTTTAGTTATATTTGTCCCGAACAAACAAGATATCATGAAACGACTGACTGCAAGAGAAGAAGAAATCATGGGCTATTTCTGGACGAAAGGCCCTTTGTTCGTCAAACAACTGCTTGAGTTTTACGATGAGCCGAGGCCGCATTTCAACACCCTTTCCACGATCGTACGCGGATTGGAGGAGAAAGGTTTTCTGGCACATCATACGTTTGGCAATACCTACCAATATTATGCTGCGGTGACAGAAGCCGATTATAGCCGGAGCACGTTGAAAAACGTCATTGCCAAGTATTTCAACAATTCCTACCTCGGTGTTATCTCTTCGCTGGTGAAGGAGGAGGAGATTTCGGTGGAGGAACTGAAGGAGCTGATAGAATCAATTGACAACAGGCAATCGACAATTGATGATTAAGAGAGGGGGGATTCATTATTATTAATTTTAATTCTTTCAACGTGGGAGCATTTTTAGTATTCATAATAAAATCCACCTGCTGTCTGGCAGTGTTCTATCTGTTCTATCGCCTGCTTTTGAGCCGGGATACGTTCCACCGTTTCAATCGGATGGCTCTTCTTGGTGTGATAGTTTTTTCAATCGCGATTCCTTTTGTACAGCTTGCCGCCGATGAGCCGGTCGCCGTACCACGTACGGCGTTGGAACGGTTCTTGCAAATGGGCGGAGCTCCTGTGGAAGAAGAGAGTCGCTTTCCGTCTTGGTTGGCGGCCTTGTTTATGATCTACGCCGGCGGATGCCTCTTTTTTGCAGGACGGTTCCTCTATTCCGTCTGCCAGATCGTGCGTCTGATACGTTCGGGCGAGCGGGCCGTATTGGAAGATGGTACGCGGCTTGTCGTGACCGACCTGACGGTCCCGCCTTTCAGTTGGATGAAATATATTGTTATCTCCCGCATCGATATGGAAGAGAGCGGAGCTGAAATCCTGGCGCATGAACAGGCGCATATCAGAGCTTGCCATTCATTGGATATGTGGTTTGCCGGATGTTGTGCCGTCCTGCATTGGTTCAATCCCGCTGTTTGGTTGCTCAAGCAGGAACTGCAGAACGTGCATGAGTATGAGGCGGACGAGAGTGTGATCGCACATGGCGTGGATGCAAAGCATTATCAATTGTTATTAATAAAGAAAGCGGTCGGAGCACAGCGTTTTACCTCTATGGCCAACAGTTTCGACCACAGTAAACTTAAAAAGCGGATTACTATGATGTTAAAACAAAAATCGAACCCCTGGGCTCGCTTGAAGTTCCTTTATGTGCTTCCTCTTGCAGCCGTTGCCGTTGCTGCGTTCGCCCGCCCTGAAATCTCCCGCCGATTGGAAAATATCTCCGAAGTGGAGTTTGCCGAAGTCCTCACATCCCGACAGGACAAAAAGATGTCGCAAGCAGAGAAAGACAAGCCTCTCTTGCGTCCTCTGGAATTTAAATCGAATATGCGTCCTGCCGAAGGTGTCCGGTATGCCAAGCCGGACCCGCTTGTCATGATTGACGGTGTCGAATATACGGGTGGACTGGACAAGGTCGATCCAAACGAAATCGAATCGATATCGATAATGAAAGATAAGAGCGCCATCGAAATGTACGGAAAAAAAGCAGTCGGAGGCGTGATCCTGATCACAACGAAAAAAGCCTCTTCTAAAGTAAAATGAAAATCGTATGAAAAATCATGTGTTTGTGGCAGTGGCATGTCTTTTTCTTGCTGCTTGCAGTGGCGGAGGGGAAACAAAGGTGGCAAAACTCGAAGCGATTCCTTTGGGAGTTGCTTTTGAGAATCAGACGGAGTTGAAGACTTCCGACTGTTTCAAGAAAATACGCTATGTCGCCTTGGAAACGACCGATAGTTGCCTGGTGGGGCAGGGAGCGTATGCAACTATCCTGAATGATTGGATTGTTGTGACATCCGGTCGGGACCGCTGCCAGCTATTCGACAAAAAAACGGGTCGCTTTATCCGTTCGGTCGGGCATGTGGGCGAAGATCCTGAAGGCTATTCGGATGTCTACGGAGGATGGCAGAACCCGTATACCGGCCAATTAAGTTTTCATGGCTGGAAAAATGAAATCGTTGTTTACGGGGCGGACGGTCGATTCGACCATATCTGGACTCCTTCGGTTTCCGTCGATGAGTTTCCGGCAATGGGAGTGTTCGACTATCTGGATGCGGATCTTATCGCTGGTTATTATTCGGCTACCGACAGTTTGCCGGCCCGTATCGCTCTGTTCCGTGGAGATGAGATTGTCCGTGTGGAATCGTTACCGGTCGGGCAGGAAGGAGACAAGGCGATCACTCCGGACGATATTGTTTCCATCTCGGTCTTGAAAGATGGGGGAGATGGTTTGGCGTTCATAAAATATAAGGATGGCAGGTCTGCCATTTATCCGCTTGGCAACAGTTGTTTCTGGCATGCGGGCAAGGATCTTTATTTCCGCCAGTCTTATAATGATACGATCTATCGGGTGTCGGCAGCGAAAGAGCTGCAACCTGTGCGCGTGCTGGATTTAGGTGTCTACAGTTGGTCTTACAACGAGCGTTTCGAGGATAAGAAAGATGCTATCTACCCGACAAAGTTCATGGAAAACGAAGATGTGATCCTTTTCCGTTTTATGACGAATGTCTATAACGACAAACAGAAGACTTATAATGCCCTTTACCGGAAGGCGGACGGAGCCGTCAGGATTTCTCCTCTCGATGACAAGATAACCGACGATACGAATGGCTTCCTTCCCTTACAGCCTGTATCTGTCTCCGCTTCGGGCGAATTTGCTGCCATTCTCCCTTCGGAAGAAGTCGTCTCCTGGTTCGAGGATAACGCCGGTGAAACGGATATCCCTGCCGAAGTGGCCGCCTTGAAAAAGGTGGGGGAGGAGGATAATCCGGTGGTGGTGATTATGGAGTAGGATATAGTATTGCGATCACTTTTGAATTCCATGCTTGTGAAGTAAAAGTTTCATGGGCATGGAATTTTTATTGTATATTTACCCGATAAAAAATGACAGCTAATGGAACGTTTTAAAGTCGGAATTATAGGAGCTGGGCATATCGCCCGCAAAATGGCGCATACGCTGCGCGATATGGAAGGGGTTGAACCGTATGCAGTCGCTTCCCGTAACCAGGAAAATGCCGAAGGGTTTGCCTGTGAATGGGGCTTTACGCGGGCTTACGGATCATACGAGGATTTGGCAGATGATCCCGAAGTACAGTTGATTTATATCGCCACCCCGCATTCCCATCATTTTGAGCAGGCGCGGATGTGCCTCGAAAAGGGTAAGCCGGTCTTATGTGAAAAAGCATTTACCGCCAATGCAGAGCAGGCGGAGACGTTGATACGCCTGTCGAAAGAAAAACAGGTTTTCCTGACTGAGGCGATTTGGACACGTTATATGCCTTTCTCCGAGACGCTTCGCGAACTGGTTGACGGCGGGACGATCGGACGCGTGATGATGCTGACGGCCAATATCGGATATCCGATTGCCGAGAAGGAGCGCATCGCCAAACCGGAACTTTGTGGCGGTGCTTTGCTGGATATCGGCGTTTATCCGATCAACTTTGCAAGGATGCTTTTCGGCTCGGAAATTACGGGGATTACTTCTGCCTGCGTGAAAGGGGAGACGGGAGTGGATTTGCAGAGCAGCATTACTTTTGTGTATCGGAATCATCGGATGGCTGTTTTACAAATGACCGCTTTCTGTGCGAACGATCGTCAGGGAGTTATTTCGGGGGATAAAGGATATATAATCGTCGATAATATCAACAACCCGCAGTTGGCAGTCGTCTATTCGGTCAATCATGAGGAAGTGGCTCGCTATACCTGTCCGCCACAGATAACGGGTTTCGAGTATCAGGTGCAGGCTTCCATCGACGCGATCCGTGAGGGAAAGATCGAAACGCCTTGTATGCCGCATGCGGAAACTTTGCACATCATGCAGATGCTGGATGATCTTCGCTCCGAATGGGGGGTGCGGTATCCGATGGATTGAACGATTGACAATTGAGAATGGACAATTGACAATTAAATGTTTTTGCAGTTTGATTGTCAATTGTCCGTTGTTCTTTGTCAATTGATCTCGTGGATGTTGACAGGGGATGATCCTGCGTTATATAGTTCTAATGCCTTTACACTCTCCAAGGCTTCTTTTTTCAGCTTGATATAATTTGCCGGGCCGGAGTAAAGCACTTGTTTCACTTTCCCTTTCAACGGTGAGCCTTCTACCACAACTTGGCTGCAAGGGGAGCCGGACAAGTACAGTTCGAGCGAACCCTCCTTTTCCTTATCAATCGTGATGCGTGAACTTGCGGTCAATGTGTTGACAGATTCCAGGTTCTTGTCATACATCAGGCGGACGGGGTCGATGGAGGTATCTTCTTTCGTTGTCACGGCAAATTCGTACAAGTAGATTTGCATCTGCTTGTCAGTTGCATTACGCATACGGATATAGCGTGCTCCGGGAGCGAGCTTTTCCAATTTGAAGCGGGCTTGGTCGGCGGGGATGTCGGCGATAGTCGTCCATTGTCTGCCGTCGGCGGACCATTCGAATACCCGTCCGCTGTTTTCGCTTTTCGGCAGGCTGAAGTTGAAGGAGGTAGCCTCTTTCTGCAATTCCCAGGTAAGGCCGAAGGACTGTCCCGGCTCGATACGCAGTACTTCGTTCAGGCGGTTGTATCCGATCTGGTCTTTGCCTTCCTTCAACGGCTGATATTTCAATTGTTCGATATCCGTCAGGATAGAGGCCTTACTCATCTGGGTGGCAGCATCTGTTTGGTCTGCAAACAGCAGGTTGCTTCCGACACCTGAATGTATCTCCTGTACGAACGGGGTCAGGACTCGTGAGCCGACTTTCACGCCTTTCTGATACGGATTCTGATTGTAGGTCCGGTCGATCGTGCGCATGCTGTCGAGCAACGAGGTGAGCGACAGATACGATTGCCAGGTGGCGGCACGATCCTCGCCTTGTCCGGTTTCGGCAGTGCGGATAGCCTTTTGTCCGGCTTTCCCTAACAGGTGGAACTGCATCAGCCACGGTTTGATTTCGTCTATCAGCGCCTTGTTGCGGCTTGTCTCGATGGCGGCAGGGGCGGCTGTGATCTCGGCGAACAGTCGGTTCATCCGGTCAGCGGCATCTGCATTATAGTTGTGCTGGCGGAAGTCATGGAGGAATGCTTCGGCAGATTCGGCATAGCGGATGGATTCGTCGCGGCGGTAACGGTGTCCGTTTGGCCCGGGATCACAGTTGTTCTCGCAGAACGTTCGGAATGCTTCCGGTGCTTCCGGCAAAACATAACGGCAGGCTTCTACGAAGTCGCTTTCGGGATTATAGGCTTTCATGTTCCAGGCATAATCGGCAACTCCGTAAAGGGCTACTTTGGAAGCTTCCGCCCGTTCCATCGGGTTGGCGACGAAACCGGACATGGCATGTGCCGCATTCGGATCGAGTCCGTAAGACGGTCCCATCAGCAGGTGGTCACGGCAGTAGTCGCTTACAGGGAAATTCCACCAGACATACGACGGGCGCTGAATACGTTTGTTCACCCATTCCTGCCCTTCGAGTGTGATATCGTGGATCACGCTGTTGCCGGTCCACATCACATGGATTGCCGGGTCGAGCGTTCTGCCCAGCACATCCAGATAGTCGCTTCCCGCCCAGGCCCGGTTATATTCGGTCGGACACATGATCAGCGGGCTGACGCCTTCTTTCTTCTCGATAAACTCTTTTTGCAGGAAGTTGAGCAGGTCGGCTTGTTTGTCTGCCTTGGCCCCTTCACCGGAAATATCGTCGAAGAAGACTGCGAAGGAGCGGACTCCCAAATCATACATCATACCGAACTTGTTCAGCACATTCATCCGGTCTTCATCTGTCCATTTAATGTCCAGGCCCGGATGGATCGCCCAGACGAAGTCTACCTTGTTGGAGGCGGCTTCCTTCACGAGATCCTTGATCTGTGCTGCTTCCTTTTCCGGATAAGGCTTGCGCCAGTTTGGGGAACTGTGGTAAGGATCGTCTTTCGGTCCGTAGATATAGGTGTTCATCTTCATCTTTCCATAAAAACGAAGCTGCTCGATGCGGTCGGTATGGCTCCAGGGATCGCCGTAAAAACCTTCGACAGTTCCACGGTAGGCGACGTCAGGATAGTCTTTGATAACTCCGAGTGGCAGTGTCGTATTGCCTTGTCCGTCGGTTTGGGCCAATTGTTGCAATGTCTGTGCTGCGTAGAAAAGACCGCGACTGTCGGAAATTGCAATGTCGATTTCTTCTGGTGTGATAACTAATAGATAGGCTCCTGAACGTTTCAGTTCGGGTGTCCGGTCTTCCAGCGATGTAATTTTGAGCGGTAGCGCTTCGGAGTTGTCTGTTATCGACAAAGTTTGTCTGATCAGGCGCATGGCATCTTCATCCGGATGTTGCATGCCGGAAAGAGTAAAGCCATGAGGCGCTTTCAGCCGGTTGGTAGATAATGTAACTTCCTGTGGCTGCGGATGAATGGCCGGTAAAGGGTTTTGTGCTTGCAGAACACCTCCTAAAAAGAGGGCAGCAGTTAGATTTAGTAGTTTCATATTTGATTTATTTTAGATGTTTAATTAATGATTTATCTGTTGGTGGTGTCTCAAAATGTACTTGTTCCCGCGTCAAGTACGGGACAAGTACATTTTGACACCTCTTACCAAAAGATCAAGGCTTTTTGGGGATGGCTGATATCGGCATTAATATAACAGGCAGTATCGGCCATCCTAAAAGTAATTGTCTTTATCGTACTGAAAACAATAGAGTCTTTCCGTTTACGTCGCTCCATTCTGTCAGAAGCTGGCGCAATTCCTTGTATTCGGCAGGTGTATAGAGTTGTTTGTTCAGTTCCAAGCTACGGGTGACGGTTGCCGTACGTCCGTTTTTCTTGACGGAGATGGTCAGGCTACCGGCGGCATTGCGGATCGTCTTGTCGGTTTCCGGTGTACGCAGTTCCATGTTATCGGGACATTCGATCGTGTATGTATAGACTTCGTTGACAGGGCGTGGGATCAGCAGGTTTTCTTTCCGCTGGCTGTTCAGGTAGCCATAAGGCAGATGGGAGAAGCCATATTCGGCATCCGGCAGTGAGATCGTTGCATACCCGTTTTCCACCTTTAAAGGAGCAGTTTGTTCGTTTTCGCTGTTACCTGTTGTGAAATAAGGCATCAATTCTTTACCGACAGATTCTTTAGTGGATGTCGTCACTTTTCCATCTTTGAAACGAACTGCGATGTCGCTCTTGATCTGGTAATCCTGTGGAACGGCAATAGCTACCGGTTTTCCTGTTTGCAGGCTGAAAAGAGGAGTCCGGTCAAAGTTCACCGTTTGCGGACGGTGGGTAGAAGAGGTGGAGAATAAATATAATTCGCCGTTCACCATACAGGAGACGAACAGTTGGTCGACAGCCTTTAGCGCCAGCCCTTTGTCTGCATAAGCCTGGTAAGTCGCCATTGGCTCGGCTTTGAAGCCGGCCCCATCCAACAAGCCTGCGAGCAAATTGGCTTTTTCGACTTCAGTTCCGTACGCTGTGCTTATGACGGCATCGGCAGGGCGGAGGCGATAGCCGGTCTGATCCAATGTCAGCCCGTTGTTGGCAATGTGGTTGGTCGTGTATTCGAGGATAGCTTCCAGTTTGTCTTCGTCCTTTTTTTCCCCTTCGGTCAGGCTCTCAGCCAGAGTCGTGAGTTGTGGATCGCCGGACGGATTGAACTGTTTGAGCAGGGTTGCCAATGCTTCTCCTTCGGATGCGTAAGTCGTGGCGGCGAGAAAAGGAACGTCGCCGTTCTTGACATAGACGAACGGAGCGCGGGAAGATGCTGGCAGGTTACGTAATGTCCAGCTTGTCGTACAGGTTCCACCGGATCGTTTGACAGATGCTTTTGCCGGATTGTTTGTCAGTGTGTAGGCAAGTTCTTTGGCTTCGGGTATCACGATCGTCAGTGTGTATTCTTTGACGGGAGAGGATTGGAGCAGTTCTTCGAAAATGTCTACCTCCGGCAGATAGCCTGGTTTGGATGTGACTGTGTAGTCGAGATAGATAGTTGCTCCCAGTTCTAGGCCTGTGTGGACGATAACCATTTCTTTCAGGTGGTTGTAAGCCGGAGCATCAGCCGCGTTGCGGGGAAGGACTTCCACGAAAGCATTGTCCGGTGTCTTGATGATTGTGCCGTCTTTTTGTTTGGTGTAAGACGAGTTGATCTTCAGTTCCTGGTATTGCGGATTGTACACGATGAAGCTTTCTCCGTATGTGCCGTTCATGGCCGTGTGGGTGAAAAGTGTCAGTTCCATGTCATAGCGGAACTCTTGGCTGCCGTCGGCATTGAGCGTCCAGGTCTTTGCTAATTTTTTGTATTCGGCTTCCGATGCTCCAAAAACTGTCGTAGTCATTAGTAGCATACAAATAAGGAAGGCGAACTTATGTTTGTTTCGTATCATTTGATTTATGATTTATAATTTGTGATTTATGAAGAGGGAAGACCTTATCGTTTTATGACGATATAATCCCCGAATGATTTATGTGCATTCACGGCGTTACGGAAACCATTCCAGTCGCCTGCCTCGTACACGCGTTTCTTCAGCGCTAGCTTTTGGTGCAACACCACTTTGTTACCGTCCTGGCGGAGGGAACCTTCGAAGTCGGCGGCAGAACTTTGCGCACTGTCTTCTTTTCCATTACCCGCTAACTTATAACCTGTGGGGAGTTGGATCGTTTCGTCCAGTTCGACCAGACGTGAGCAGGCATCCTTGAAACCATACCGGCGTTCTTCGAGGTCGGTGTTGATGCGCAGGTAACTTTTTACTTGGTTATAAAGGTTATTCATCACCATCGGCTTGAACAGCATTTCTCCTTCTCCTGAAAGGGCATAACCTGGTATTTCATAACGGAATGTCATTTTGATCGGTGCAGCCTGGTAGTTCTTCGGGTCTTTGCCATAGTCCACGCTGATAAGACGAGCTTTAGGTGATACGGCAAGAAGTTGGCTTTCCAATGCGGCCTGCCATTGCGACTGCCAGCCGGTGGTGAAGATACGGCGGATATTGCTGTCCGACTGTCCTTCGGCTGTGATCGTGAACTGTCCTGTCAGCGTACCTTTGGCATCCAAGCGGTTGTTGGCTTTTATGCGGACATAATGGTTTTCCGGTGCGGAAACCGGCGTGAGACAGAGATCGGAACCTTCGGGAACTCCCGGTAAATAGTTTTGCTGTTGTTCGGCACTGCTCCACAGTTCGCGGCAGAAGGGGACCCAAGTAGGATCGAGCGGCATATAGGTTCCGCTGGAAAGTTTCACAACGGCGACACAGTGGTTGAAGTGGTCGGCCGGGATGCTTTCCACGCGACTACCGGCCATTGTCATGGCTGGATAGGCTTCGAAGCCTGCCATACGCAGGAAAGCGATCAAGGTACCGGCAATATCTTTACAGACACCACAACGGTCCGTGTAGTTCATCTTCAGGTTATGCAGCGTGTAGCCTTCGCCTTTGCCCATCGAGATACCGGAGTAACGGATATTGTCGGCAACCCAGTGGGTGAGGACGGCGATCTTTTCCATCTCCGTCTTTTTGCCCCGGATCAATTCGTCCACTTTCTTTTGGGCTTCGGGTATGGCGTCGAAACTGCCGTAGTCTTCGTTCACTTTGTTAAACCAAAGGGATTTGTCTTGCCAGCGTGGTGTGCTGGACATCATCAGTTTCGGTGCGGCGTCAAACAGGTCGACCATATTCGGTTCGCGTCGGGTTGGCATGATGTCTGTGCTGACGAACGTATAAGCTTTCCGACCGTCCTCGTAACGCATGGAAGAGGTGCATTCTCCTTGATAGAACTGGAACTGCATTTCTTTCTCCATCGGGATGTTTACCTTATATACCTTGCGGACAGTTGGCTCGGTTGTCCAGAAGGGGACGATATCATAGAATTGTCCGCGCATGGGCGGGATGAAACGGGATTCGTCGTTGCCTATACCGCCAGTCAACAGGGCATAGGTGAAACCTTTTTTGTTGATCTGATAATCGATGATATCGCCCGGATCGAGACGGCCTATTTCCATCATGATCTGCCGTGCTCCCCAATAGATGGCGCGGGCAGGAGCGGCATAATCCTGCTGTTGGGTGATATCGAGGTTGATTACGTCGCCATTGGCTTTGTAGATGGTGACACGATGAAACTCTGCATGTGCCGTCAGCGGATCGTAATCGTATTTGAGGATGCGATTGGCGACGGCCCCGCGCGTGTTCATAACTTTGACGATTTTGCAGACCGTGAAAGAACCGGAGCCGGTAGGCTGCACGGTCACAGCGGTGCTGTCGAGTAGGTTTACACAGTCATAACCTGCGTATAATTCCGGCTTTTGTAGAGTCGGATCGGATGCCGTCCGGCAACTTTCCCCACTTTGTCCGTAAGCGGACGCCGTGGCGAGAAGGACGGAGGCGAAGATTGATAAATACTTCATAAAATATAGTGTTTTTGTATGTTTATTACTAAATAATTGATGCCCGAATTAATTTATCCTGTATATCTTTCGGTTGCCAGTTTCCGGCATGCCGCCCGGTCGATTTTTCCGCTGCCGGTGAAGGGGATTGTTTCGACTTGGAGGATGTGCTTCGGACGCTGGTATTTGGGTAATGTTTCAGATATCTTTTCTTTCAATTCGGAAAAGAGGCTGTTCTCCGGTAAGGGAAGAGGCAGTTCTTCAATAAGGGAAGAGGCAGTCTCTTTACCAGGGAAGCGGTCGTTTCCTGCGGTGACCAATAAAACCATCACCTCTCCGAACTTCGGGTCTGGAACGGATGTTATGGCAAAATTGGTAGGAATGATGGGGCGCAAGGTTTCTTCCACAATCTCCGTTTGTATTTTTATGCCTCCGCTGTTGATGATGTTGTCTTTCCTCCCTAAGATGCGGAAACGGCCGTCTGGAAGCAGTTCGGCGACATCGTTAGTGACAAGTGTTTCGTCGGTGACGAGTGGAGCGTCTATTATCAGTGTGTCGTCAGTCGAGAGTGATAGCTTGACAGACGGGAAAGGCGTGTAATAAGGAGATGCATCCGGTCCGTTCAACCGTCGGAGGGCGATATGCGAAAGTGTTTCTGTCATTCCGTAGGTGGAGTAAACGCAGATAGGCAATTCTTGTATCCGTGCTTCCAGTTCATGGTCGATAGAGCCGCCACCGATGATTAGGATATCGATTTGGCAGAGGCGCTCTCGTTCTTCCGGAACCTGTAGCGTGTTGTATACTTGTAACGGAATCATGGCTGCGAATCGGAGCGGCATGTCGATGTCTGTCATCGGATGCCCGGAAGGTTCACGTATGACCAAATCTAACCCTGCCACGAGTGACCGTACGACCATCATCTTTCCGGCAATGTATCGGAGTGGCATACAAAGGAGGGCTTTATCCCCCTGTCGCAGCCCTAAATAATCGCAGGTGAGGCGGGCACTATTTACCATCTGTTCCTTGCGGACCATGATTCGTTTGGGTGTACCGGTCGAACCGGAAGTTTGTACTTCCAAGTAAGGAGAGGCAGACTTCCAATCGGAAATGAATTCGGATAATTGACAATTGACTGTTGACAATTGACAATTATCGGGATGTTTCTTACTTATCAATTGTTTGTTGTCCATTGTCAATTATTAATTGTCCGTTGTTAATTGACAACGGCAAGTCAATGTTGTTGGTGAAGAGGCCACCTGTTCCTAACCCTTGTGGAAGCGGATTGTCGAAAGTTGCGCACCATTGAGCGATGGCGTTCAGGCCGACATTCGATTCCAATGCAGAAGTGATCCACCAGCCGATCTGCCGATCCTGAGCTTCCTTGATCCATTCGCTACAACCATATAGGCCTCCGTGAAGAGACGGTTTTAAGATGATATATTGCGGATTAATGAAGGAAAGCAATTCTTTCTTCTTTTCCGGTGTGTTATAGCCAATGAGTTCTTCGTCGAGGGCGATGGGAACTGGAGAAGAAGCAGCTAACAGAGCCATGTCTTCCCACTGTCCTGCACGGATCGGTTGTTCGATCGAGTGCAGGTCCAGTTTTGCCAGACGGTTCAGTTTTCTCATGGCTTCGTTCGGCGAGAAAGCACCGTTGGCATCGACACGCAGTTCGATTTCATCAGATGAAAATTGTTTGCGGATGATACGAAGGATTTCTAATTCTTTATCGAAGTCGATCGCTCCGATTTTCAGCTTGATGCAACGAAAGCCGGATTCTATCTTGTCTGTCACTTGTCCCAACATATCTTCATAGCTTCCCATCCAGATCAGTCCGTTGATAGGAATACCCACCTCGCCATGCGAGAAAGGAGTGTTCCACAAGGCAAAGGAGCCGGCTTCAAAGTGGCGGAAAGCAGTCTCCAGACCGAACAGGATAGATGGATAATCGCGCAGTCCGTCCACGTCGATTCTGCCTGTGCGGGTGAAGTTTTGGCAAGCCTTGGCCAAAACTTCTTCATATCCAGGCACGTCGTCGCAACTCAGTTTAGGCAGAGGAGCGCATTCACCTATTCCTTGGCGGCCGGGTGTTTCTTCTGCGGTGAGGTAGATATACCAACTCATCCTCTCTGTGTAGGTCCCGCGCGAAGTCCCTGCCGGCTTTTTGAAGTACAAGGTCTTAGGGCGGATCTCTATGTGATAGTGCATAGCCATTGTGACTTTGGATTATGGAAATTTCGGATAATCTTCGAAACGGGGGCGGCGTTTTTCAAGGAAAGCTTTGCCACCTTCCTGGGCTTCGTCGGTCATGTAGTAGAGCATGGTGGCATCGCCAGCCAACTCTTGGATTCCGGCTTGACCGTCTAGCTCGGCGTTGAGGCCTGCCTTGATCATACGGAGGGCAAGCGGGCTGAGCAACATCATTTCTTCGGCCCATCCGACATATTCGTCTTCAAGCTTATCCAAAGGTACGACCTTGTTCACGAGACCCATGTCGAGTGCTTCCTGTGCATTGTATTTGCGGCAAAGAAACCAAATTTCACGTGCTTTCTTTTGGCCGACGATGCGAGCTAAATAGGATGAACCGAAACCTGCGTCGAAACTCCCCACGCGAGGACCCGTCTGTCCGAATATTGCGTTTTCAGAAGCAATCGTCAGGTCGCAGACCACATGCAACACATGCCCGCCACCGATTGCAAAACCGTTTACGGCAGCGATCACCGGTTTTGGAATCGAGCGGATTTGCTTTTGTACATCGAGTACATTTAACCGTGCCACACCATCTTTACCGATGTAGCCGCCGTGACCTTTCACATGCATATCACCTCCAGCACAGAAAGCCGTGTCCCCGGCTCCTGTCAGCACGACAACATTGATATCCGGTCGTTCACGGCAGATATAGAGAGCATCGCTCATTTCTGTTGTTGTAGTCGGTGTGAAAGCGTTGCGATAGCGTTCGCGGTTGATAGTGATGCGGGCAATTCCGTTATAGAAATCGAACAGGATTTCTTCATATTCTTTGATGGTTGTCCATTCTCTTTTTGTTTCCATAAGGTAAATTTAGAATTATAAATTATGAGTTATGTTCTTATTTTTTTAGTTGGTGGTAATACTCTTTGAGTAGCCGTACATCTTCTGACGCATCCGTGAATACCTCCATCAACATTGGTTGGTTGTGGGGGACGGACTGGGTGAAAACAGCCATTGCACTCGTCAGTTCTTCATCGTTATGGACGGGAAGGTAAGAAAATCCTCTTTCTTTGGCCCATCTTCTATTACCATCCATAATAATAGCTATATGTTGTGGCAAATTTTCTTGTTCCATATTTCCTCCTATTTAACTGTCTTATTTGTTTC
>ENA-UEQP01002153-UEQP01002153.1-human-gut-metagenome-genome-assembly--contig:-NODE-2153-length-15613-cov-5.217302_pt1 | contig 15613 bp, 9 predicted proteins | sample MGYA00242951_ERZ507951 | MGnify/ENA primary metagenome ERZ507951 (study PRJEB26167, sample SAMN06115539) | human gut metagenome | host: Homo sapiens | place: China:Shanxi | collected 2015-11-18...
CCGGGACGATGTGATGAAAGTGCCCGAACTGACACTGCTGTCCGAGAGCGAAGAGTCTGGCGTGTACATGGCAATGGCGCGCGGAGGACGCGAGTTTTTTATCACCGGGCATTCCGAATACTCGCCTTACACGCTGAATGACGAGTATATGCGCGACGTGAACAAGGGATTGCCAATTGCCGTTCCCCGTAACTATTACCGTAATAACAATCCGGCCCTCGGTCCGGTGGTCCGCTGGCGTGGTCATGCCAATCTTCTGTTCACCAACTGGCTGAACTATTATGTCTATCAGGAAACCCCGTTCCGTATCGAGGATATCAGCAAGTTGGGTGATTTGTAATCAAGAAATAAGAAATAATAGCATGCAAACAAAATCCCGTCCTATAGAACTTCTCTCTCCGGCTAAAGACCTCAATTGCGGGATTGAAGCGATTAATCACGGTGCCGATGCCGTCTATATCGGTGCGCCCAAGTTCGGTGCGCGTTCTGCTGCCGGCAACTCTTTGGATGATATACGTGAGCTTTGCGAGTATGCGCATCTGTATGGCACCCGCATCTATGTTACGCTTAACACGATATTGAAAGAAGATGAGTTGGAAGAAGCCGAACGGATGATCTGGGATCTCTGGCGTGTCGGGACGGATGCCCTGATCATTCAGGATATGGGGATTACCCGGCTGAACCTGCCTCCTATTCCGCTTCACGCCAGCACGCAGACGGACAACCGCACACCGGAAAAGGTCCGTTTCCTCGAAGCCGCAGGCTTTACACAGGTGGTTCTGGCACGTGAATTGTCGCTGAACGAGATTCGCCGGATATCGGAAGCGACTACCGTTCCGCTGGAAGTATTTGTGCACGGCGCCCTCTGCGTCAGCTATAGCGGGCAATGTTATCTGAGCGCCGCTTTGAGTGGACGTAGTGCCAATCGCGGAGAATGCGCCCAATATTGCCGCCTGCCCTATACGATGGTCGATGCGACAGGGACGGAGATCGTCAGCAACAAACATCTGCTTTCGCTCAAGGACATGAACCGTTCGGATCAGCTGGAAGCCCTGTTGGATGCAGGTGTTTCTTCCCTCAAGATCGAAGGGCGGTTGAAAGATGCCGGCTATGTCAAGAATATCACGGCTTATTATCGGAAGAAGTTAGATGCAGTCCTGTCCCGCCGTCCGGAATATCGTCGTGCTTCTGCTGGTCGAAGCACTTATACGTTCGAGCCGGTAGCCGAAAAGAGCTTTAACCGCGGGTTCACCCCGTTCCTTTTGGAGGGACGGACGGCGGATATCACTGCCTTCGATACACCTAAATCGCTCGGCGAACCTGTCGGAACGGTCAAGGAGATCAAAGGCAATTCCTTTACCGTGGCCGGCTTGAAGCAGTTGAACAACGGAGACGGGCTTGTTTTCTTCAATAGGAAAGGCGAATTGGAAGGTTTTCGTGTAAACCGGGTGGAGGCAAACCGGGTGTTTCCGCTGGATATGCCGCAGCTTGCCCCCAAGACTCCTCTTTACCGCAATTTCGACCAGGCGTTTGATAAACTGCTCGCCAAGCCTTCTGCCGAACGTAAGCTGTCCGTGGAGATCGAGTTCTTGGACAATCCCTTCGGTTTTACGCTTTGTATGGAGGATGAGACGGGAGCACGAATCATGCTGACCGAGCCGTTTGCAAAAGAGCTGGCGCGTCGTGAACAGCAGGATAATATACGGACACAGCTATCCAAGTTGGGGAATACGCCTTTCGAGGCATCGAAGGTGGTGGTCGGTTTGTCTGAAAACTGGTTCGTTCCCTCTTCTCTGCTTGCCGATATGCGCCGTAGAGGAGTGGAGAAGTTGCTGGAAGCACGCCGTGCCCGCTATCCTCGTGAGACAGTGAAACGTGTGCAGCCGTCCGTGTCGATACCTTTCCCCGAACGCCAACTTACTTATTTGGGGAATGTTGCCAACGGGAAAGCCCGTTCGTTCTACCAGGATCACGGGGTGGAACAGATCGACCCGGCATTTGAACTGTCTCCCCGGAAAGATGTTCCGTTGATGTTTACCAAACACTGCCTGCGCTACAGCATGGGGTGGTGTCCTACTTATCAGAAAGACAAGTCTCCCTACAAGGAACCGTATTATCTGCTTTATAAAGATACGCGCCTCCGGTTGCAGTTCGACTGCAAGCATTGTCAGATGTTGGTATTTGAAAGTTGAAAATTATGAGAACGCTATTGTCAGGACGGATAAGAATGACTGTCCGGTGAAAAAAGCCATGATCCGTTTGACAAAAGTATTCCAGCAATAAAGGAGCCGATAGGTATGTGATAACAGTTTCATAAGGATGGAACGACAGTTTCATGGGGATGAAAAAGAAGTTTCATCCCTATGAAAATAAAGTTTCCCTTACATGAAACTAAAGTTTTCTTTAAGGGGAACAAGAAGGTAGTGCAAGGTTATATTGCCTTTCCTAATAACTCCATATATTTTGCCACCCCTTTCGTGTCTTCTGGAGCCGGACTCCAGGGAGCGAAATTTTCCGGAGCGAGCGGAGCGAACGGCCCTTCCTTGATTTCATATATGACAGAGCCGGATTCTAGAACTAACAGCCCGTGCCATGTTCCCGCCTTTATTTCGGCGCCATAAACACCTTCTTTCGGATCGAGTATTTGTGTTTTGGTGATTTTCCCTTTGTTGTCAAAGAGGAATACAGCAATGCGACCGCGCAGCAGGAGGAATATTTCATCTTTTTTAGGGTTCAGATGGCGGTGTGGGCGGAGGTAGGTTCCCGGTTCCAGGGCATTGAGCAAACGGTTGACGGGATCGTCTAAACGCTCATGAAAATTGTAGTTCATGCGTAGCCGAGGCGACTGTTTGGCACGCCCGGTCGTTTCATTCAATAAAGCTTCGTTTATGATCTTCATGCGAATAATTGATTACTGGAGGACGAATGTACAAAATAAATATTGGCTGGTATGCCATTTCTCCGTACATTTGCAGAAACCTGTAAATAAAACAGAATGAAACCTGCTCTAACTTATTACGCTCTGCTGGTCTTACTTCTGGCATCCTGCTTTTCCTGCAAAACAGATTCGGAGAAGAAAAAGTTTGTTATCGGCGTCTCGCAGTGTACGCTTGAAGGTTCTTGGCGTAAATCGATGTTGCTGGATATGAAGGTGCAGGCCTCCGAATATCCGGGCGTCTCCCTGTTAGTCGAGGATGCAGCGGACAGTAGTTTGTTGCAGGTGGAGCAGATACGCAGCCTGATAAAACGTAAGGTCGATCTATTGATTATCTCCGCTAATGAATCGGAACCTGTCACTCCTATTGCGATCGAGGCCTACCGTGCCGGCATTCCGACTATCCTGGTAGACCGGAAGATCAGTTCGGACGAATATACGACTTATATCGGTGGTAACAATTACGAGATCGGTCGCCAGGCCGGCTTTTTCGTGAACCGACAGGTGAAAGAGAAATATCCTACCGTATTGGAAGTATGGGGCTTGTCCGGTTCTTCTCCGGCGCAGGATCGCCATCGCGGTTTTATGGAGGTTTTGAACTCCCGCATCAAGGTGAAGGAAATATTCGGGAAATGGAAGCCGGAAACGGTGGAGAAGGAGATAGCGGAAATGGATTCGCTGGAGGAGGTGGATGTTGTTTTTGCCCATAATGATGTGATGGCAATGGCTACCCGCAGGGCAATCGAAAGGATGCATCCCGGATTGGCGGACAGGATTAGCTTTGTGGGGATCGATGCCGTTTCGGGACGGGGATCGGGGCTGGAAGCCGTCATGCACGGAGAGTTGGCCGCTTCGGTCTTGTATCCGACGGGTGGGAGCCTTGCTATCCGTGTAGCCATGCAGATATTGAACGGAGAAGATGTGTCCCGGCAATATTTGCTATCTTCTGCCTTGATCGATAAGAACAATGCCGGAACGCTGTTTATCCAGTCCGAACAGGTGGTCGACTATCAGCACCAGATCGAGTTGCAACGGGAGAATTTGGAGAGTATGCTTTCCAAATACACGTTCCTCCAAAACTCCGTCGGCATTATCCTTTTGCTGATGGGGATGTTGCTTTTGTCCGCCTTGTACGTGGTCCATGTGAACCGGGCGGTGAAGCGGAAGAACCGCGAGCTGAAACGTACGAACTTGCAGGTGCAACAGCAAAAAGAAGAATTGGCTGAGGCAAACCGTTATATTGAGAAGTCGACGGCTCAGAAACTGCAATTCTTTACCAATATCACACACGAGATCAAGACGCCGTTGACGTTGATCCTCGGTCCGCTCGGCAAGCTGTCGAAAGAGGCTCCGGAAGGTTCTTCATTGGCAGACGATATCCGTATCATTCGGAAAAATGCGGAAAGGTTGAAGAGAGTCGTGGACCAGTTACTTGATTTTCGAAAGGTAGAGAGCAATAAGATGAATATGCGGGTCGGAGAGGTAGATTTAGTTGCTTTTGTGGCAGAAGTGAAATCTTATTTCGATACGATGGCTGCCACCAAACAGATACATTTCACGTTTGAGCATGACTGCCCTTCTGTTAATATATGGGTAGACAGAGATAAGATGGAGAAGATTCTGGCCAATCTTTTGTCCAATGCATTCAAGTTCACGCTGGACGGAGGTACGGTCACGATCCGTCTGAAAGATAAAGGAGATCAGGTCGAGCTTTCTGTCGAAGATAATGGCAAAGGTATTCCGTCGGAAAATATTGCTTCCGTCTTTGACCGTTTCTTTACCGGTGACCAGAACTATGTGACGGGGACGGGGATCGGCCTGCACTTGACGCGTGAGTTCGTCCACATGCACAAAGGCACGATCCGGGTGGAGAGTGTTCCGCATAAGAGTACTGTCTTTACGGTCATCCTCTTGAAAGGTAAATCTCATTTTGACGAATCTTGTACATTCGATCTTTCCGTAACCGAGCTTTCCAGTGGTGTCGCCGACTTGAACACGGATGAATTGCAGGAGGTTTTGAACCGTACCTACAATTATACTGTTCTGGTCGTAGAAGATGATCTTGATATACAGAGTTACTTGCAGGCGGAATTAAAACAGAACTTCCGTGTGTTGGTTGCCGATAACGGCGTGAAGGCTTTGGAGGTACTGATGAGCGAAGAGGTTTCGATGGTTATCAGCGATGTGATGATGCCGGAGATGAACGGTTTCGATCTTTGTCGTAAGATCAAGTCGGATATTGTCCTGAGCCATCTTCCGGTTATGCTGTTGACTGCTTTGTCCGACGACAAGCAACAGATGTACGGGGCTGCCAGTGGTGCGGACGCATATATCCAGAAACCTTTTAACATAGAAGTCGTGAAACTGCGTATCATCAAGCTGCTGGAGGACCGTGTCCGGTTGCGTGAGGCTTATGCTCGTGATGCTTCTTCGCCTGCTGTTTCCGTGAAGGAGGAAAAAGCGGGAAGCATGGACGATCTTTTTATGAATCGTTTCTTGAAACTGATCGAAGAGTCCTATGCCGATTCGGATTTTAGTATTGAAAAAGGTAGTGAAAAATTGGGCTTGTCGCGTGTGCATCTTTACCGGAAGGTGAAGGAGCTTGCCGGAGTGACACCGACCGATTTCCTGCGTAACTATCGTTTGAAGAAAGCTGCTGCTCTACTTCGACGGAAAGCCGGGAATGTGAATGAGGTGGCTTATGCGACGGGCTTCGGTTCGCCTGCTTATTTCTCGAAATGTTTTAAAGCCGTTTACAATATTACTCCGACGGAGTATCTGGAAAAGGAATAATATTCTTCTCTTTGATAACGCTCGTTACATTTGTGTAACATTTGTGCATGTAACTCGAAAATAAGAGTATAATGTAACAAGTGTTATCAATCTTGTAGCATTAGTTATCGTCGCATCTGCTACCTGTTTCTATCTTTGCATCGTAGATAATAAATTATCCTTGTCAAATAAACTATAATGAAACAATGCAAAGCAACAATAAGAAACCGGTCGTAGTAGGCATAGGAGAACTCCTGTGGGACATGTTGCCAACAGGAAAGAAAGCAGGTGGTGCTCCTATCAATTTTGTCTACCACGCGTCGCGGTTGGGGGCGGAAGGATGTGCTATCAGCGCCGTGGGAGACGATGGGCTGGGGCGCGAAATCCTCGAAGAACTGGATAATAATTCGATCCGGTATCTGATCGAGAAAGTCCCTTATCCGACCGGAACGGTACAGGTTACTCTGCAGGATGGTGTCCCTGACTATATTATTAATGAACGTGTAGCTTGGGATCATCTTTCTCCGACGTCAAATGCGATTGATTTGGCCGAACGGGCGGATGCCATTTGCTTCGGTACGTTAGGACAGCGTTCCGCACAGTCGAGAGAGACGATACAAGCGATTCTTTCTTTTGCCCCGGATGATGCTTATCGTTGTTTTGACATCAATTTGCGTCAGCATTATTATACGAAAGAGTTGATCGAAGAGTCGCTTTATCTAGCAAATATGTTGAAGGTGAATGACGGGGAGTTGGTCGTCCTGCGGGATATGTTTCATTTGGAAGGAACGGACAAGGAGGTGGCTCATTGGTTTATAGAACACTATAATCTCCGCTTGGTGGTTCTGACGGCCGGAGGAGCTTATAGTACGATATATACCGCTAATGAAGAATCGACTTTGCAAACCCCGGAAGTGCAGGTGGCGGATACGGTTGGAGCAGGTGATGCTTTCTCCGGAGCATTGGTCATTTCGTTGCTGAAAGGGGCTTCGCTAAGGGAAGCGCATGAATTTGCCGTCCGCACAGCTGCTTATGTCTGTACGAAAGAGGGGGCATGGCCGGCATACGAGGAATAGGTAATAAGGGAAATATATATACGATTTGATAGGTTTAGTTTTTAGGTTAGAAAGATTGTTTAGTAGTTAGGAAACCTTAACGTATAGTAGAGCAAAAAGAAAAAGATGGTTGATGTTTAGGTTTTTTTGTTTTGGTTGATTGAATGGCTCGGAACTTCCGGGCCATTTTTATTGTTGAATAGCTATAGAAACATAAATAGTGAATGATATGAACAAAGATTTTGCTAAGATTCCGGAGAATGCCGAATCGAAAGCTGTGGATAGGGAAAAGGAAGAATACCCCGTACAACAAGTAGCTGTTACTTATCCGATAGGTGAGAAAGAAGTGAAGGATGCTGTCAAAGAACTCAATCCCGATACGGATAGCCTTGGAAGCAGAGGATAAAGGAATTTTAAAATGGAGAATTGGAAATTAGCTACAGATGTAATTTTCAATTCTCCATTTTAAATTTTTAAATAGCTCCTTCTATTTTATATCTTAACTGATCCAGCATCAGGGCGACTTCGGCTTCTTCTATACCGGCGATCAACAGGTCTGCTACATCTTGGCTGAACTGTTCTTGGAACTTAAGGATGTTGCCGTTTTCCATTTGCACCGCCTGCTGGTAAAAGGAGAGAGCGCCCTTGATATTCTGCAGTGCCCATTCGGTATGTCCGGCATTCAGCAGATCTTGTGCGTGAGGTTGGTTATCCAGTATCTTTTTGTAGTAATTCCGTGCTTGGTCATATTTCCCTGTCAGGAAAGAACACCATGCAATAGGTCGCCATGCCTTATGGCTTTTGTTATCCAGGTAATCGACTTTGAAGAAGCATTTCAACGCTTCGTTATAATCCTTTAGTTCGAGATGGCAATGGCCAATGCTGATTTGAACTGATAAATTATCCGGATTTAAAGCTTCGTACCGGCGGTAATATTTCAAAGCCTCTTCCGGTTGTTTAAGTGAACGGTAGCAACCGGCGATTCGTCGGATTACCCATTTGCTTTCGGAATTCAACAAGTCTGCGTGTAGGTAGGCTTCCAGGGCGCCCTTCAAGTCTCCTTCCATTTGCTTGCAATAGCCGATTTTCTGGAAAAGAATGTCGCTATCTTGATCCGTTTTTGCCAATTGGTTGAATATGGTCAGTGCATCGCTAAAATAGTTTTTACGGAGATAATATTCAGCGATGTTTGTAAGGCTTTCTTTATCAGAAATATAAGGGCGCAGGATGGCAAGATTGTGGAAGTCGAGCGGCATCGTGAAGATATCCGTAAAATCCAGATGGCCCGGATATAGTTTGAAGAAACGATACAGGTCTTGTATGTACTGTCCGATGATCGTATCCTGTTTTCCACGTTTGCTGATCAATTCTTCTTTATTCTGCTGGATCATTTCTGTGGCCTGGCTGTCGAATTGGTTCATCATCATCTTTCGGGCTTCTTTCGGCAATTGCATCATGCTGAAATATAAGGAATATTTATCGGAATTACACATGAATGCCGCAAGAGTCATGGAATCTAGCATATCCTTTTCCGTTTGATTCTTGCTCAACTGATTGCCAAAAGCGGAATGCTCGGTCGTGAATGGCATGAACCAGTTACCCAGTTCCCGGAAAAAGGGGAAATGCTTTAGATGCACGAAAGTAGAGTGCATTACGTCCGCGCCTTCTTGTTGTAGTTCGCTGAACTCCTCCATTTTCTTCCCTAAGGAACTGTTCGATAACATATTCTGCCACTCCGGATTCATCTCGTTTCCGAGAAGTTCCGGATTGATATCCTTTAAGTTTATCTTTTGACTGATTTTAGGGCCTAGCTTGATCATCTCCGGAATGATCTCGTCTTGTAGCTTACGGGTGATCTTCTCTGTCTCACGGGCTACGATAAAACGAAGGGTAATCGTTCGGATCGCTTTCGTGAAATTAGGAAATCCCTCGGATAAAGCCGCTAGTCGATCCGCTATCTGCGGATATAGCGCCGTACGTTTCCTATAGGTATAGAGCGTCAGGAGAATCCCGATCAACGCACGGTAACGAATCTCATCTTCTTGGAGATTGGCCGCATCGAATAATAATAGCAGTTTCTCCTTATCGAAAGCGGCTTGCAATCCCAACATTAATGCCGATACGATTTGGCTACCGATGATAAGAGGCAACTCTTGGTCATTCAATAGGTTCCTGATAGAGGCTATTTCTTCCTTGTTGAGAGGATTCGAGGTCCAGATCTTATTAAATAATAGGATCGTGGCGGATTCGATTTGCTGCTGCTCCGTGATGGTTCCGGTCGGAGTCTCTATCTTCACCAGAGAGGCGTTTCTCAAGACCTTGTGGAGCTGGTCATAGTTGGTAAGCTCCTTTTGCATCATTCGCCTACGGCTATAATAGGAGAGAGGCGAATCTACCGATAAGGCCTTGTGCTTCACTATATCCGCGAACTCATAGCTGGATGCGATCAAGTTGTTGTATATCTGGTCTTGCATCGGATCTTTAGCCCCCTCGATCCGGTATCGCAACATATATTTATAAGTATCTTGTAGCTCGTTCAACCTGTCTTGGAATGAGTACTCACGTATTCCCGCTATTAAACCTTGGAGAAAATCGAACGCGTTCTTTAGCTCCTTTTCGTCTAATGAACCGATAATTCGGTTGTATGCTTTATTTATTTCTTGTATTGTCATATACTATTAACAACAAATGGTATGCCAAAAGTATAGTATTTAGGCTAAATTTCCTATCTTCGCGTACCTAAAAATAAATTTAGCAGATGAAGAATATCCGCAATTTCTGTATTATTGCTCATATTGACCATGGGAAAAGTACCTTGGCAGACCGTTTGCTTGAGTATACCAAGACAGTAGAAGGTAAAGACATGCAAGCTCAAGTCCTTGACGACATGGATTTAGAGCGTGAGCGTGGTATTACGATCAAGAGCCATGCGATCCAGATGAAGTATAATTATAAGGGTGAAGAATATATACTGAACCTGATCGATACTCCGGGGCACGTGGACTTCTCGTATGAGGTTTCCCGCTCTATCGCCGCCTGCGAGGGTGCGTTGCTGATCGTGGACGCGGCCCAAGGTATTCAGGCGCAAACCATCTCTAACCTGTATATGGCGATAGAGAATGACTTAGAGATTATTCCGGTGATGAACAAGATTGATCTGCCTAGCGCCATGCCGGAGGAGGTCGAAGACCAGATCGTGGAACTGTTGGGCTGCCCTCGCGAGGATATCTTACGAGCGAGCGGAAAGACAGGCGAGGGAGTGACCGAGATCTTGAATACGATCGTGGAGAAGGTCCCGGCTCCGAAAGGTGACCCGGAGGCTCCGTTGCAGTGTTTGATTTTTGACTCCGTCTTTAATCCGTTCCGTGGTATTATCGCTTACTTCAAGGTGGTAAACGGCGTGATCCGTAAAGGTGACCATGTGAAGTTTATCGCTACGGGAAAAGAGTATGACGCTGATGAGGTAGGTATATTGAAATTAGATATGTGCCCACGTGAGGAGATTCGGACGGGAGACGTAGGATATATCATTTCCGGTATCAAGACGTCCCGGGAGGTGCGTGTCGGTGATACGATCACTCATGTGTCTCGCCCGGCTAAAGACGCGATCGCAGGCTTTGAGGAGGTGAAGCCGATGGTCTTCGCTGGCGTCTATCCGATCGATAGCGAGGATTTCGAGAACCTTCGCGCTTCATTGGAGAAATTGCAGTTGAACGACGCTTCCTTGACTTTCCAGCCGGAGAGTTCCGCCGCGTTGGGTTTTGGGTTCCGTTGCGGTTTCTTGGGCTTGTTGCATATGGAGATTGTTCAGGAGCGTTTGGATCGTGAGTTCAATATGGATGTGATAACTACTGTACCGAACGTTTCTTATATCGTGCATACAAAGAAAGGGGAGGAGATCGAGGTACATAATCCGGGAGGCTTGCCGGACCCGACTTTGATTGATCATATCGACGAGCCGTTTATCCGTGCTTCCGTGATCACGAACACTACCTATATCGGCCCGATCATGACACTCTGTCTGGGTAAACGTGGCATCCTGCTTAAGCAAGAATATATTTCAGGTGATCGTGTCGAGATTCATTATGACTTGCCGTTGGGCGAGATCGTAATCGACTTTTATGATAAGTTGAAGAGTATTTCAAAAGGGTACGCTTCTTTCGATTACCATTTACATGATTTCCGTCCCAGTAAGTTGGCTAAATTAGATATCCTGTTGAACGGTGAGCCGGTAGACGCTTTGTCTACATTGACGCACGTGGATAATAGCGTTACTTTCGGACGTCGTATGTGCGAGAAACTGAAAGAGTTGATCCCCCGCCAGCAATTCGATATCGCTATCCAAGCGGCGATAGGCGCTAAGATTATCGCTCGTGAGACAATTAAGGCTGTCCGTAAAGACGTGACGGCGAAATGTTATGGAGGCGATATCTCCCGTAAGCGTAAATTGCTGGAAAAACAGAAAGAGGGAAAGAAACGAATGAAGCAGATCGGTACGGTAGAAGTTCCGCAAAAAGCGTTCTTGGCCGTATTGAAGCTGGATTAGAAAGTCAATGGAATCCGTTCGCTAACTCAATGGATTTATAAAGAAAAGTCAATGGATTCTGTAACGGATTCCATTGACTTTTTTTATATAAATGGGTCACTTCTCGTTCACGAGCCGTATCCCGCCATCTTCCAGCGTGATAAGATGTTGCTTATAGAGTGCCCCGATCGCTTGTTTGAAAGCTTTCTTGCTACAGCGGAATAAGGAATAGATCACGTCCGGATCGCTCTTGTCGTGTACCGGGATGTATCCCCCTTGTGTTTTCATCGCTTCCAGAATGACGCCGGCGATCCCCTCTACCTTTTGGTAGCCTTGCGGCGTTAGGCTTACGTCTATCTTATCATCCTCACGTACCTCTTTTATATAGCCTTTCAGATGCTCACCTTTCTCAAGACGCTGGAATACCTCATTATAATAGATCAATCCCCAATGCTGGTTATTGATGATCACCTTATAGCCAAGATCCGTCTCATCGGCTACCAATAACTGAACCTCTTGATTCTGCTCGTAATCGATAGGGGTATTGTTCAAGAACTTCTCGATACGTGCGGATGCCATGATACGTCCTGTCACATGATCCAACCGGACGTAGACTAAGTACCATTTTCCCTCTCTCATCGGCATTTTCTGCTCCTTGAAAGGAACGAGCAAATCTTTCATGATACCCCATTCCAGAAATGCGCCGGCATTATTCACGTCTTTTACCTCCATGAACTGGAACTCCCCGACCGTTGCCAGAGGACGTGCGGTAGTAGCGATCAACCTCCCTTCATTATCATGATAAATAAACACCTCGACCTCATCCCCGGGTTTCACGTTTTTAGGTACGTAACGAGTCGGCAACAAGATCTCCACCCCGTTACCTCCATCCAGATAAACCCCGAAGTCAAGGTCTTTCACTATTTTCAGCGTGTTGTATTTTCCTATCTCAACCATATGTTTTTGTTTTGTCACAAACTTACGCAATAATCATGAAAAAGCGGTAAAAACAACTATAATTTTGATTTAGCATGCAGCAATATCTAGACAATTGCATCGTTATAGAAGTATCTTTGGACTTACGGGTGCTTTATGCCTTTGAGTTCAACTAAAAATTGTATATTTGCATCTTATTTGAAGAAAACAAAGATTATGAGAATTAAATTAATATCAGTAGTGATATTGTTTGTCTTGTTGCTAGGGGCTTGTTCCGCACCTAAAGACGTAGTGTATTTGCAAGGAGTAGATACTTTGACTCCAGAACAGATTAGTCAAATGAATCAAACTTATACGTCTCGTATCAGTAAAGATGATTTACTGGCGATATCTGTTACAGCTCCGGATCCGTCCGTGACGACGCCATTTAATCCCCCTGTTTTCGCGTATGCGCAGCAAGGTGACCAACCTATCGCTGCCTCTCAATCAATGTATACTTATCTTGTTGATTCGGATGGTAACATAAATTTCCCAGTATTAGGGAAGATTCATGTCGCAGGTTTATCAAAACAAGAACTGTGTGATGAGCTACAAAGTAAATTGTCAAAATACATAGAAAACCCATTGGTTAACGTGCAGATTACAAATTATAGAATTACGGTAATGGGAGAGGTAAATCGTCCCGGTACTTTTACTATAAAGAATGATCGAATCTCTATTTTAGATGCGTTTGGGTATGTTGGAGATTTGGCGATTACAGCCAATAGGAAGAATATTTTGCTGATAAGAGATAATGATGGGCAAAAAGAATTTGTTCGTATGGATATAACTGATCCTTCGCTATTTACATCTCCCTATTTTTATTTAAGGCAAAATGACGTTATTTATGTTGAGCCCAATTTGGCAAAGCAGCGTAATTCTCGATTTAGTCAAAGCAAACAGTATAATATAACTGTGTTCTCCTCGATAATTAGTGCGATTTCTGTTATTTCTTCGATGGTAATCACGATTATTAATATTAAGAAGTAATTGTTTAGCTATGGATTCAACAAATATAGGAAATGAGACTATAAGTTTAAAGTCTATTCTAATAGGGTATCTGAGGCACTGGAGATTATTTCTAGGCACTTTTGTTATATCTCTAATACCAGCTGTATTATATTTGATTTATTATCCGACAACTTACGAAATAATGGCTCGTTTTAAAGTTCAAGATGATACTTCCATGTCCTCAGGAAATATGTCTTTGGGAGATGCGGCAGGTTTGATGAAATCTTTTGGTTTGAGTGGAGGAGGTAGTGCGGGTATTGTTATTGATGATGAATTAGCGGTGTTAAAATCTCATACTTTATGGTATGAGGTTGTTTCAAAATTAGGCTTAAATGCAGAGTATGTTGAACCGTTAACTTGGAAATATAAACAGTATGTAAATACCCCTTTTCTGATGGTTGCAGATTCTAGTACATTGAAATCTCAAGAGGAAACAATAGAGTTTTATGTCCGGGAAGATCGTGAGGGAAAAATAAAGATCGAAGGGAAGACAAAAAGTCAGAAGCGGTCTTATGAGTTTTCTTCATTACCTGCGATCGTTGAATTCGGTGATAATCGGTTTGTCCTAAGTTATGGAACTAACCATAAATTGGGAGAAAGCATGAAACTTTATATAACCATGAGGCCGGCTGGTTTTGTTGGAGATGATTTTGCGCAGGATATAGAAATTGAGACTTACTCAGATAATTCAAATGTTATAGAATGTACTTTGAGGGAATATGAGAAAAAACGAGGCATTGACGTTTTAAACGCATTAATGTTTGAATATAATAATCGTGCCGATTCAATAAATAATAAAGAAGCTCGTGCTACAATACAGTTTTTGGATGAGCGAATCAATAAGGTAATATCGGATTTAGCTAATGCTGAACGATCTATAGAGATCTATAAGAAAAATAACCAAATGACTGACTTGACAGCCGATGTGCAATTTTATGTGGATCAAATGAAAGAGATCCAAACGAAAATTGTTGAGATGGAGGCTCAAGGGCATGCTATTAGATTTATGGAAGACTTCGTGCAAAATCCTGCTAATAAGTATAATTTGGTACCCGTATTGATGAATGTCCAAGAAGGAGAGAAAGGCGGTTCCATAACTACTTATAATGAGTTGTTGGTAAATCGTCAGCGAATGTTGCAAAACTCGAAAGAGGACAACCCTTTATTTACTGTGATGGATAAGCAATTAGATCAAATGCGTAAGAGTGTTGCCCTTACGATCAAGAATGCGCAAGAAAGCCTGAATTTGACATTGAAAGATCTCAAGTCTAAGGAGAAGGCTATTTTGGATAAAATGGGTAACGTTCCAACTCAAGAACGAGAATTCATGAATTATAAGCGTGATCAAGAGATTGCTCAAGGTGTTTATTTGATATTATTACAAAAACGAGAAGAGGCATTATTGAAATTAAATAAAAGTATGAATAGGGCATTGATTGTTGATGAGGCATTTGTGAAGAGTACACCCGTGGCCCCTCGTAAACTATATGCTGCTCTCGCCGTGTTTTTATTGACAATTGTGGTTCCTGTCGTATATTTATTCTGTAAAGAGCAACTTATAGAACTAAAAAGAGAATACGATAAAACAAGGAAACAAGCTGGCGTGATATAATGGATACTGATATATATATATGTTCTAAGCCATTGCAATATTTTAATGTAAGAAATATTGGATATGGAAATGCATCTTCAAAAAAGGTTCTAATTATTTTAGGACATTTTAGGGATGCGGAATTGTTCTTTCATCAAGTTAAGACATTTGATGATACATGGAATGATATATTATATTTCAGTATCCATTTGGATTTATATTTGTTTTTTCACCCAGTAAATACGTTGTTCGTAGAGGTAGATGCTTCTTTTGTTTATGGAATATTTTTTAAGCTATCCCGATTTAAACGAATGTATATGTTTGAAGAAGGATTCGGAAGCTACAGAAGAGATCGTTTTGATAATTCAAAAGGCTTGAAGAATATAATAAATAAGCTTACGGGTGTTGGTGACCATATTGGTTTTTCAAAGTTTCTTACGGGGCAGTTTCTTTATTTGCCGGATTTGTATAGGTCTCAGTTCCCAGGATATTCAAAATCTTTGAAATCATTCCAGAAGCCCTTTGTTAAGAGGTTAAGGGAAGAATTACCATTGTTTTTGAATTTTTCTACGGGATATGAAGAATTTTTATCTGTGAAAAATAAATCGGTTGGAATTTATTTAACTAATCATCAAATTAATGTAAACATATTGAAAGCTCTGGATAAAGAGAAAAATGATTTTGATTATGTTTATGTGAAATTGCATCCTCATATAAAAAAAACAGAGGATTTGTATCAATATGGATTA
>ENA-UEQP01002156-UEQP01002156.1-human-gut-metagenome-genome-assembly--contig:-NODE-2156-length-15601-cov-3.593146_pt1 | contig 15601 bp, 17 predicted proteins | sample MGYA00242951_ERZ507951 | MGnify/ENA primary metagenome ERZ507951 (study PRJEB26167, sample SAMN06115539) | human gut metagenome | host: Homo sapiens | place: China:Shanxi | collected 2015-11-18...
GGGACTTTATTTTGCTCTGCTGCTGATTCTGGAGAAGATATGGCTTCTGGAAATCCTTAAAAAGAGCCATGTCTTAAACCGCATCTATGTATTGACTGCTGCTGTAATCAGTTTTGTGATCTTTGATGCCACTGATATGTCCCAGGCATTCTCGTACCTGAAAGCCATGTTTGGAACAGGCGGATATCCATTGACTTCTGCAGCATCCAGCTACTATTTCCGCAGCTATTTTGTGGTCTTAATGATAGCCCTGCTTGGTGCGACACCGATTCCAAAGTCCTTTTGCAGACGGATCCAGCAATGGAAAACAGGAACAGCAGTTATGTTATTCGCAGAACCACTGGCACTTTCAGCCCTGCTGCTTATCTGTACGGCTTTTCTGGTGGATGGCTCCTTTAACCCATTTCTTTATTTCAGGTTTTAGAAATTCTGGGGTTGGGAAGGAATGATAGATGATAGAATATAAGAATATAAAAAGCATAAAGAATACAAAAAATATCAATCATATAAATAACATGAACACCATAGTTACAGTGGTTGTGCTGGGAATCGTATTTGTTAGTCTTACCATGGCGTCCTGGCTGCTGCCGCCCCAGGAGTTTTCTGACAACGAACGGCGAAAGCTTACACAGCGCCCGAAGTTTTCCCTGGATACCATGTCCGATGGAAGCTTTATGACGGAATTTGAAAAGTATACTCTTGATCAATTTCCGCTGCGGGATCAGTTCCGGACGTTGAAAGCCTATACCACCTACGATGTGTTTGGTCAGCTTGATAATCATGATATTTATATACAGGATGGTTATGCTGCAAAGCTTGAATATCCGCTTCAAATGGATTCTCTGGAACATGCAGCGGACCGGTTTGCATATATCTATGAGAAATATCTGGCTGACAAGGAGATGAATATTTATCTCTCCATTGTCCCGGATAAAAGCTACTTTCTTGCGGAGAAACATGGATACCTCTCCACGGACTATGAAAAACTGTTCCATGTGATGCGGAATCACATGAACTACGCAGACTATATCGATATCACAGGAACGCTGGATATTACGGATTACTATAAGACAGATAGCCATTGGCGTCAGGAGAAGCTTCCAGAGACGGCAGCTGTTCTTGCGGAGGGCATGGGGACATCTATCTCCGGAGCTTACACAGAATATGCGCTGGGTGTCCCTTTTTATGGTGTATATTATGGTCTATCTGCTCTTCCACTGCCGCCAGAAACGCTATATTATCTATCCAATGATGTTTTAGATGGATGTATCGTGACCAATCATGAGGATCAGACGATGGGTTCCATCTACAATATGGAGAAAAAATCCGGCAAAGATCCTTATGAGATCTTTCTTTCCGGTCCCCGCTCTCTGATAACCATCGAGAATCCGAACTGTGAATCGGACAAAGAGCTTGTCATTTTCCGGGATTCCTTTGGCAGCAGTATCGCGCCTCTTCTTTCGGAAGGGTATGCCAAAATCACTCTGGTGGATATCCGGTATCTGAGGGCAGATTTACTTGAACGTTTTATAGAATTTAAGAATCAGGATGTACTGTTTTTATACAGTACATCGGTACTGAATCATAGTGAGACATTGACCTGATTGTAAACTTTGCAGAAGCATTGATCTGCCAAAATCAAAACAGATTTTACTCGCCCACCTTCTATTGTCCATGCCAATCAGCTTTCTAAATAAACCGTCCGGCCGGATAAATTTCGCTGTTCAATCCGCTGCGTTCGTGATAGAATGAAAGCAAGTGTTTCGGGATAGTACAGAATCATGGAGGGATGCAAATGGAACCGATATATTTGTCAATCCAGCCCGTGGAAACCGGGAAGCGGATAAAGCAGCTGCTTTCGGAGCAAAACTATACGATCCGCGAGATCCAGGGTGCGTTCGGCTTTGAAAACCCACAGGCAATCTATAAGTGGATCGCCGGAAAATCGCTGCCGAGCCTGGACAACTTTATCATTCTCAGCAGATTATTACATACCAGTATTGAAAATATCCTCGTCATTGACGGGGATATTCCTCGTTTATGGGTCAGTTTAAACCAGTGGTTCAATGACATCTTCTCTCTCCTGCCTTATAATCGTGTCATAAGGAAGTGATGCGAAGGAGGCGAAACACATTATGGAAATAACTTCGGCTTATGCCAATAAACTGCTCAAAAGTCTGGCGGACGAAAAATCTTACTGGGAGGCCCAGGAAGCGTCATCCCGCACTTACGTTGCCGCTGTCGGCGAGGAACCGGTCATCCCGAAATATGACTATTCCGCCGTTTCTGAGACGTTAAAAGAAATCGACCGAAAAGCCGTCATCATCAAGCACGCCCTAAACCTGGCCAATGCCACCGCAAAGATCATGGTAGGCGATACGGAAATGAGTGTCGACAGCATTCTGGTAAGAATGGCACAACTTAGCTCCCGCAAAGCGACTCTGGACACCATGCGGAAATATCTGCCAAAAATGAGGGAATCTTCCCATGCATTCAGCTCCAGAAATGCCGTTCCTGAATACCGCTACACCAATTATGATCCAGAACTGGTAAAACGTGATTACGAATGCATCTCCGGTGAGATCATGGAAATGCAGATTGCCCTTGACCGGTACAATCAGACTTTCCTGTTTGAAGCGGACATTTAAAGGATTTTTCCGTACAGGGTCATTTTAAAAATGCAGATGGTCTTGTTAATGTTCAGTGGCATAGATTGTTTTGTTATCTTTTATCCATTGTATCTTTCGGTTCATGGTAAACTAATTCAAAAAATAAAAAAGTAAACAATTCCCCTGTAGAAAACCCGTGAGTGATCACGCCGGTGCCAGGGTACGGTTTCAGGCACCACGGCTGCGGAATGCAAATTTCGCAGCATTTTCCTTACAGACAGCTATCACAAAGGAGGAGCCTATGAAAAATTTTCTGAGACTGGACGGCCGGTCCATCCTGTCCGTCCCTGCATATCAATCCCACAGGTTCCGAAAATACTTCGTCATAAGCTCCATGCCCTGCTTCAGGCACTGGTCCCGATACTCACGCAGTTCGCCCTCTGCCGCCAGCCACTTTCCCGAGATTTCTACATATTCCGGCACATCGCTCATCATATACAACCGGCATGTATGCTCCCGCTTTTCTCTCGCAATCTCCTCTTCCGTCTTCAGCTTCTCACCGAACATGCCGTATTTTGTCGTGAATTCTTCCTGTGCCAGGTCATGCTCTTCCTCATACAGATTCTTCTTTCTGCATGTATCCTCATTTGCTTCCCGGAACAGAAATTCCATTCTTCCCAGGATACGATCCCATTTCCGGATATTTTCTTCCTCCGGTCCTTCAAAGAAGCTGGGATAACCATGGCTGTTGACACGAAGGTCATGAATCATGTTCGGAACAACCGTAAGAAACCATTGGTCAATCGACCAGATGTCACGGTAACAGTATCCATGGACAGTTTCTCCTTTCCCGTAATATCCCTGATACGGCAGTTATAGCACGACACAGGAAAAACTGCATTGAACCTGCGGTTTAATTCTTGCGAATATACGAAAGACAATCCCTACCTAAGCAGAGACTGCCTTTCTTTTGCTATTCAAAAATCATGTTTTTGCACGGGTTATTCCACCAATTTTAATATCCTGCAATTTCATCACCTCATCGGCATCCATATATGCATAATTTTCTCCCATCGCTTGTCTCCTTTCAATTCTTTACGCTCCCATCACCCGCTTAAACACTTTGAAGTTCGTATCATCCCGCGGCGAGCAATAGACCGCAAATTCAATGGTTTTAAATGCGTACAGATAATCCGCAATCACTTCTTTGGCAGCACGCGCCACCACTTCCGGCTTATTCTGAAATGCTCCGCATCCGAATGCGCCCAGAATCACCACTTCGTCACCGTTCAGTACGGCAACATCCAGAATCCTGGTCAGCCTCTTCTTATGGATTTCCAGGAGTTCCCGGTCACTGACTTTTACCGCCCGGTCGCCGTTACCCTGGTTGAACCGGTTGCTCGGCCGTTCCCGCAGGTTCGGTGCCGCACAGGTGATCACATCCACTTCATACCAGTCTTTTTCATCCATCAGCTTCGGCTTGTTCGTATCTGTCTTAAATACAGTCATATCCGGCGTATAGATGATATCCGCATTGTTGATCGGATTCTTTGCATTCCGATGAGGGTAATAGAATCCTTTCATCATTTCCGGTACGCTCAGGCAGAAATACAGGCCGGAACACCGACACAGACATTCCTCCTGTGCGCTGGATCCCCTTGTCACGCCGCCGCCCGGATTTGTGGCAGAGGCAAAGTTATGTACCGCCACCTTCTGACCTGCATAACCTGCAGCCGCCTCGAAAGTCCGCTCTGTGGATACAACAATCTTCGCTTCATCCGAGAAACGCGTCTTATCCACAGGAGACAGCTCCTCTCCTTCCAGAATGAGTTTCTGGTTTTTCACCGATCGTGCAAGGGTGTCCTTAATCCTTCCGTTTGTCTCGCACAACCTTTTGGTATCTTCAAAAATTCCCACATTCTCAACACTGCTCATATGTTTCCCATTCCTTCCTCTTCCGTTCATTTCAGCATTCGCCAAACCGTTGCCGCCACTATATCATCAAGTTTTTTAAATTGCAAGAGGGTATTTTTCATCTTACCGGATGTTTCGGATATAAAAGGAAAATTATTACGTTTCCGCATCCCTTGTTTCGGGTATAAAAGGAATGTTTCGGAAATAAAAGGAATTAAACATTTCTGTTTACAGCTCGTCCACAGACTCCACGATCTTTCCGTCTCTCCAGATCCTCTCCAGATCATAAAACAGGCGGTCTTCCTTGGAGAATACGTGTACGATCACATCGCCGTAATCCATAAGGACCCATGTGGAGCTCATGCTTCCCTCTTTCTGATGACACTCATAACCGGCTTTGAAAAGCTTTTCTTCTACATTATCAACTAAAGCCTGTGTCTGGTTTACATTGGAAGCGCTTGCGAGAACGAAGTAATCCGCGATCACAGAAACGCCCTCAATGTCAATAATTTTTACGTCTTCGCCTTTTTTCTCTTCCAAAGCCTCGACTGCAAGTTTTACCATTTCTTTTGACTGATTCAACTGATTGTTCCTCCTTGTCCTGATGGGTTATTCCGGTCACGGCTGATGCCTCTCCGGCTGTCTCTTTCTTCCTTTCCGAAACGACACGGCGCATATCCTCACACGCCGCCTCTGTCATCGGATCGATCTGGCAGCCCGTACTTTTTAAATATACAAGAATGCTCTCCATGATCTCGAGGCACGCCTCGTCAAGATCGATGAACGCAAGCTTCCGCATAGCCGTAAGGTTGGCCGCCTTGGATCGTCTCGGTTCAATGTAATCTGCCACATAGAGGATCTTGTCGAGCAGGCTCATGCCCGGCTTTCCCGTTGTATGGCAGGTGATCGCGCTTAAGATCTCCGGATCATCCACCTCGTATTTATGTTCCGCCATCCATGCCCCGAGTTTTGCGTGAAGCAGGGACGGATCCCTCTCTTCCTCTGCAGTCACCGGAATATTGCGGTCCAGACATTTTTGAAGCATGACCGGATCCTCAAAACGCTTTGCCGAGTCATGCAGGAGTCCCGCAAGATCGGCTTTATCAAGATCGTACCCATATCGCATCGCAAGTGCCTGGCAGGTAAATTCCACGCCAAGCGTATGCTCATAGCGGTACGCATCAAGTTTTTTCTTTAAATGTTTTCTGATTTCAGGTACACGACTATCCATAATGAATCTTCTTTCTGAATTCAAGAATGCCCCGGCATTTTTACTGCGAGATGCGGGTCATCTGTTTCCGCATGTTCTTTTCCCGCGTCTGATGCACCGTCATGATACCGGAATATCCGGCAGACTATTTTGTCAGATACAGGCCTGTCTTTCTGATATACTCCGCCACAGCCGCCGGCATGTCTTTTGAAAGATCCCTGCCTTCTGCCGCTTTTTTCCGGATATCCGCGGACGCCACGTCGATCTTCGGATTATGAAGGATCCGGATATCCGCGTTGTACTTCTCATTGAAGTAAGCAACCTTATCCTCAAGCGGCACACCACCGTCCTCGTAGGTTCTTCCGGATACCAGAAGCACAGCCTGCGCCATCACCTGTTCCGGATGATACCAGGATTCCAGCTGGTACAGGGAATCTGCCCCTATGATAAAATAGACCTCTATATCCGGATATGCCTCTTTTAAGAGTGCCAGAGTCTGCGCCGTGTAGGTGTTCCCTTCCCGTCCCATCTCAAAATCAGAGACAGTAAAATACGGGATTGATTCCGTGGCAAGCTCCAGCATCCTGATGCGCGCCGCCCCATCCGTGATAAGATGATCTTTTTTGTGCGGCGGAACATGGGACGGCATAAACCAGATCTCATCCAGTCCATACTCCCGATACGCCTGTTCCCCAAGAAGCAGGTGACCGTTGTGGACCGGATCAAATGTTCCCCCAAGAATACCGATGCGTCTCATCGTATCCCCCCTTTGCCCGCGCACAATCCGGACGTCAAACAGTCCCGGATTGCCGCGATCGTCACACTGTTTACGGAAGAATGATCTTTCTGTCCTTCTCTTCCTTCGCCGGCTTATACAGAACGATCATCTTTCCGATGACCTGTACAACCTCGGAATGAGTGCGCTCTGCAAGGATCTGCGCAAGGTCTTTTCCGTCATCCGCACAGTTCTTCAGTACATGGATCTTAATCAATTCTCTTGCGTTTAACGCTTCCTCGACGGATTTGGTGATCTCCGGTGTGAGGCTGGACTTGCCGATCTGTAAAACGGCATCCATGGTCATTGCAAGTCCCTTTAAATAGGAACGCTGTTTGCTGGTCATAGTAACTCCTTTTCATATATGGAAAAGCATGGTCTCCGGGCATTTATACGGACACCCGGAGAAGATCCGATGCATTATTTATAGTAGTCAAATACGAGTCCGTACATGCGGACCGTATCGCCTTCCTGAATTCCCGCCTTTTCAAGATCGGCAAGGATTCCGGACTGCTTTAAGAATTTCTGGAAGAAATCAAAGCCCTTCTCAGAATCAAGGTTCGTGTAACCAAGCATCTTCTCGATTCTCGGCCCCTCAACCACATAGATGCCCTCTTCATCCTTCTCAACAGTATAAGGAAGCGAACGGTCACCCACATACTCGATCTCAAATTCTTTCTCAAAGATCTTCGGCGTACGGTCTGTCTTCCTGATCACATCATAGAGATAGTAGAGAAGATCATTTACACCTTCGCCGCTGACAGCAGAAATTCCAAATACCGGGATTCCCATCGGCTCGAACTCTTTCTTTAAGTCTGCGAGCGGATCCGCCCCCTCATCATAAACTGCATCCAGCTTATTGGCTGCGATAGCCTGCGGCAGCTTTAAGAGTTCTGGATTATAAGCGGAAAGCTCGTCCATGATCGCATGGACATCCTCGATCGGGTCACGTCCCTCAACGGAAGCTGCGTCTACCACATGAAGCAGGACTTTCGTGCGCTCGATATGGCGAAGAAACTCATGTCCAAGGCCGGCTCCCTCAGACGCACCCTCTATAAGGCCAGGGATATCCGCCATTACAAAGCTGTTGCCATCGCCTAAATTAACTACGCCGAGATGCGGGTTCAAAGTCGTGAAATGATAATTCGCGATTTTCGGTCTTGCGTTGGAAACACGGGATAACAGAGTGGATTTTCCGACATTCGGAAACCCTACGAGTCCCACATCTGCGATCACCTTCAGCTCTAACTGTACCCAGAGCTCCTGCCCCGGCTGTCCCGGCTGGGCATATTTCGGAACCTGCATGGTTGCTGTCGCAAAATGCATATTCCCAAGACCGCCTTTACCGCCCTTTAAGATCACTTCCCGGCGGTTTTCACCGGACATGTCTGTGATAACCTTACCGGTTTCCAGGTCCTTAACGACAGTACCTTCCGGGACCCTGACGATCAGGTCCTTTCCGTCAGCGCCATGGCAGCGGCGTTTTCCGCCCTCTTCGCCATTTTCGGCCGCATACTTTCTTACATGACGGAAATCCACAAGCGTGTTCAGTCCATCATCCACTTCAAAGATGATGTCTCCGCCTCTTCCGCCGTCACCGCCGTCAGGTCCTCCATTCGGAACATACAGTTCACGCCGGAAGCTCACATGTCCGTTTCCGCCGTTTCCTGATCTGATATATACTTTTGCACTGTCTGTAAACATGGAAAACCGTCCTCTCAATAAAATTAAAAAATATAACAGTGCCGCTTCTTATTCTTTTCATGAATCCAAAGTCTCACTGTTACACATAAATCTTAAAAAAGCTCCATACCATCCAGTATGGAGCTCATCGTTATGTTACGGTGAGTGCCTGAGGATATACAGAAACCTGCTTTTTGTCTCTGCCCTTTCTCTCAAACTTAACAACACCGTCAACTTTAGCGAATAAAGTATCATCACCGCCGATGCCTACGTTGAGACCCGGGTGAATCTTTGTTCCGCGCTGTCTGTAAAGGATGTTGCCAGCTAATACGAACTGTCCGTCTGCTCTCTTAGCTCCAAGGCGTTTGGACTCAGAATCACGTCCGTTCTTTGTGGAACCAACACCTTTCTTATGAGCAAATAACTGAAGGTTCATCTTAAACATATCGTTACACCTCCCTGAATCGAAATTTGATATATTCTGCTCCATATTCATCCCGGATATTTTCGAGTCCGAGAATCAGGGATTTCATGAGGAGCTGCGACTCAGAACTTATTTTGTCCGGGAAGGAAAAAGAAAAGCTTCCACCATCTTTCCCCACACTTCCTTCAAAGTGATCGTCCGTAAATGTTTCAACGGAGTTTGCCATGTTGAGAACCAGTGCGGAAACAGCAGCACAAATCACGTCCTGTCCGTATTCTGCATAGCCAGCATGACCATTGATATCGATTCCCTTTACTACTTCGTTCCTGTCACGCAGGATATTTACCTGAATCATAATCTTAATTAAGCATTGATCTTTTCAATCTTAACCTGAGTATAAAGCTGTCTGTGGCCATTTTTCTTATGGTAGCCAGATTTGCGCTTATACTTGTAAACGATAACTTTTTTGCCCTTGCCAACTTTCTCTACTGTTGCAGATACTGTTGCACCCTCAACGGTCGGGCATCCGATTGTAAGCTCTCCGTTGTTAACAGCAAGAACCTGATCAAAAGTTACTGCAGAACCAACCTCTGCGTCAATTCTCTCGATCTTGATGCTGTCGCCCTCGGCTACTCTATACTGCTTACCGCCAGTTGCAATAATCGCGTACATATGGCACCTCCTATTATCATTACTCGCCAGTTATGGTGTCTTCCATCATGGAATCCTTGAAAACCTCACTGTGCGGCACACTATAAAACTATAACAAACTGTTCTTGCATTGTCAAGCATTTTTTCGCAATTTCGATATTTTTCGTTATGGCCGAACAATAACGTTTCCTGCATCCGTTCTCCGGACCTGTTTATCCGGCTCTTCCGTACCCGGCAGTCCTTTTCCCGGACTCACCGTACCTGTTCATGTAGCGGTCTGCGGATCTTCTTTCTCGTGAGTTCCACAAGACCAAGAGGTGTCATATCAACAAGTACGGTCTTCACTGGGTCTGCTGTTACAGCGCGCCGCAGTGCTGCGAGAAGTGTCTTCCGGCTCTCCTCTTCCTTCATATCAATAAAGTCCACAATAATGATCCCGGAGAGATTCCTGAGACGGAGCTGGACAGCGATCTCCCCCGCCGCTTCCAGATTTGTCTTCAGGTATGTCTCTTCTGACGTCTTCTTTGAAACGCTCTTAGCCGTATTCACATCAATGACCGTGAGCGCCTCTGTAGGCTCGATCACAAGATTTCCGCCAGATTTTAACCAGACCGTCTTTGAGAGCGCCTGGGACAGGATCGTCTCCAGATGATAGAGGGCTGTGAGTGGAAAATCATCCGTATAAAGTCTGAGTGATGGCATTCCTGCTGCCATGGAACATGCCATCTTTGCAGAATCAACCTCTGTGGAATCCGCTGTTGCTGCAGAGCTTTCTGTTGCCTCAGAATCCGCTGCTGTCCCGGAATTCTCCGCTGCCCTGCTGTCTGTAATCCCTAACGCATCCTGCAGTTCTTTATAAACTTCCGGCAGATCCGTGACAACTTCCAGTCCATCACAGATCTTCAGATCCCGGACCGCACGAACCGCAAAACTCTCCGGCCGATACAGCACACTGTAACAGGACCGGCTTGCCGCTGCTTTACAGATCACCAGATACCGTTCATAAAGCGCTGAAAACTCCTCAAACACCTTATCGATCCCAGCCGCCTCTCCGTTCGTCCTGACGACAAGACCGCAGTCTCCGTGTTCTGTCGCCTCCCAGCGCCGTTTTACCGCATCCCGCCATTCCTTATCCCGGATCTTCGCGGAAATTCCAAGGGAACTTTTCCCGGCACTCAGAACCGCCGTCTGCCCTGTCAGCGTAAGATTTGAGGTCAGCACCGCGTCCTTCGTCTTCACCGCGGACCGTTCCACCTGCACCAGGATCTCATCCCCTGCTTTTAAAGGTCCATGTTCCGTCTTCCCGTCCGCGTAGATCGGACGCGCATTTTCCTTCAGGCTGTAAAAACCGTTGACACCTGGCCGGTACTCCACAAAAGCCGCATTGATGTTCTTTGAAATATTCTTTACTTTCCCGACAAAGATCACGCCGGTCTCTTCCTCCGCCGCCTCCGGCTCAAAGTCGATCTGGGCAGCATGTCCATCTTTAAAAAGCACTGCGGCGGTCTTCCCGCGCAGTGCCGTAATGATCAGTTTATCCAACATGTTCTCCAATTTCTTCTCCGAAGGATTCCAGAGTCACAAAGTCATGTTCTCCCGCGTCCGCGTAAACTTCCTCACGATTGATGCGGAACGCGAACTGCGGATATTCTTTTCCCAGAGACTTACAGTATGCCTCGAGGACCAGCTCCGGCTTTACGTTCGCAGCACTTCCAGAAGAAAGCTGCAGGAAGAGTCCGTTTCCGTCCGCCCCGCGGTGTGCCTCGTAGATCAGAGGCTTTAAGTCCATCTCCTTCTCGCCCTTTTTCGTCTTTTTCACGATATTCAGGTTTCCGTTTTCGATGAAATCAAGAATTCCGTTGTAGAATTCTTCCGCTGTCATGGAAAGTCCGTTCTCGTAATCGTCTCTCAGGACGATGGTATAATCACATGCCGCAACGATGGACATGGCGTTTTCCGCGTCATCCGGCAGTTTCCGGTAGCTCAATACCTCAACGCCTTCCACCATCGTGTCGTTCAGCCGCTTCACCATCTCCGCGGAAGAGTCCGTGGATAACACCTCGATATCCAGATACTCGCCGCTTCCGGTGAGGCCCACGCCGAGCGGAGCCGCAAAGGACATGATCTGGTGCGGGGAGAAACCTTCGGAATAGCGGATATCCACATCCGCGCGGCGCATGGCCTTCTGGAAATAGCGCATCGTGTCGAGATGTCCGATGAACTTCATGGCTCCCTGCTTGGAAAACTTAATTCTGATCTTCATAACAGACACCTCCTCCAAATCTTCTCACACCGCAGCCGGAACAGCGCATTCTGCAGTTCGGGGTGACAGTCTCTTTTGTGGCGTTGATCCACTCTCTCTTTAAGAATTCCTTCGTCACACCTGTGTCGATGAAATCCCACGGGAATATCTCATCGAGAGAGCGTGCTCTCGTCGTATAGAAATCGATGTCCACGCCGCATGTCTCAAAGGCATTCATCCAGATCTCATTGTTAAAGCTCTCAGACCATGCGTCATAGAGTGCGCCCTGTCTGTAGGCCTCCTCAATGACAGCAGCGACCTTCCGGTCTCCACGGGCAAGAACGCCCTCGAGGACCGTCACGTCCGCCTCATGCCAGTTGTATTTTAAGCTCTTGTGGTTCAGCATCTCATGCATCTTGTGGTTTACAATACGGGCTTTTCCGAGGAACTCCTCTTTTGTACTCATCTGCGCCCACTGGAACGGGGTAAATGGCTTCGGAACGAAGAATGACGTACTCGCAACGACCTGTACCTTTCCATTTCGCTTGTCCTTCGGAATCTCGTAGTACTTCTCCGCGATCTTCTCGGAAAGCAGGGCGATTCCTTCCATATCTTCCACGGTCTCTGTCGGAAGACCCAGCATGAAATACAGCTTTACACGGTTCCATCCGCCCTGGAATGCCAGTGCGGAGCCGTTTAAGATATCTTCCTCTGTCAGTCCCTTATTAATAACATTTCTCAGTCTCTGGGAACCCGCCTCCGGCGCGAAGGTCAGGCTGCTCTTCTTGACATCCTGAACCTTGCTCATAACGTCAAGGGAGAAGGCGTCGATACGCAGGGACGGCAGGGACACGTTCACGCCTTTGCCGTGGAAGGTATCGATCAGGAATGTTACAAGCTCTTCCAGACTTCTGTAGTCACTGGAGCTTAAGGAGCTTAAGGAGATCTCCTCGTGTCCCGTGCTCTTTAACATCTTATAAGCCAGCTCTTTTAAATGCTCTACATTCTTCTCGCGGACCGGGCGGTAGATCATTCCCGCCTGACAGAAACGACAGCCGCGGATGCAGCCGCGCATGATCTCGAGAACCACGCGGTCCTGGGTCGCCTTGATAAACGGAACCAACGGTTTCTCCGGGTAGACGGACTCTGTCATTTCCATAACAAGCTGCTTTTCCACCTTCTCCGGCACCCCCGACGCTGTCGGCAGAAAGCTCCTGATCGTGCCGTCTTCCTCATATGTCACTTCGTATAAAGACGGAACATAGATTCCCGGAATTCCCGCTGCCTTTCTCAAGAACTCCTGTCTGGAATCCCCGTTCTTTCTGGACTCCTTGTAGACATCAAGAAGCTTCCGGTAGGAGACTTCTCCCTCTCCGATATAAAACATATCAAAGAACACCGCGATCGGCTCCGGGTTGTAGGAACACGGACCGCCACCGATGACGACCGGATCCTCCCAGGTACGATCCTCCGCATGAAGCGGAATGCCGGAAAGCTCCAGCACCTGTAAAATATTCGTGTAACACATCTCATACTGAAGCGTGATTCCAAGGAAATCAAACTCCTTCACCGGGTCCTGGGACTCAAGGGCAAATAATGGGATATGCTTCTCCCTCATGATCTTATCAAGATCCGTCCACGGGGAGTATACGCGCTCACAGTACACGTCCTCGTACTTGTTAAACATATCATAAAGAATCTGGATTCCCAGATGGGACATTCCGATATCGTATACATCCGGAAAGCACATGGCAAACCGGATGTCCACAAGGGACGGATTTTTCATGACACAGTTCACTTCCCCGCCGATGTATCTGGCGGGTTGTTGAACGGTTAATAAAATTTCATCATTTAACGCTATCTTTCTCATAAAGCCTTATTTTACCTACATTTCTCACGTTTTTTTGCGATGTGTTCATCGCTGTTTTTTGTTCTTTTTAGTTCTTTTTCTCTGTTCTTCTCCGGAAGCGTAAAAACACAAATTCTTGTCAAGTGTTTTTTTCTCGCGGACAGTTTACATAATATTTTTCGCTCTTACGACAAAAAAAGTTTTTTCTGAAATACGCACAATTCGGATTTTCCATCATTTTACGGATAAATCCGCTCTAAATGTACAGATCAGACCGCATTATTATACGGTATTTCCAGCGTTTCCGCAACAGATTCTTTCCCGAAAGCGATTTTTTGAGCTCCTATCGTCGAACTTTTTATCAAGTTTTCCGAATATTTGTCAAATCCAGGAACCTCAAAAATCAGGGTTTCCTTCAGAACGACCTCATCATTTTCCAGTTTTACCGGCATGGCATTCAGGAAAATTTCCTCAAATTCCGGAACCTCTTCACAAACTTTTTGGCTCGGAACAACATAGTGTTGCATCGTGAAAATTCCGCTGGAATGTCCGAGTACGACGGCCAGTTCTTTGATATTGACCTGGTAATGGACCATCAGCGTTGCGTATACATGACGCAAATCGTGCCAGTGAAAATCATCCGGGAGACCGTAAAGTTTTTTCATGGAATTGAAATCATCCTTATAGGAGCGGCGGTTATAGGCAGTGCCATCCGCCCGGTGCCAGATTGTTACCTCTCCTGCGTCCTTTCCTTCTGCCTCAAGCGACTGGGTCCATCTTTTGTAGCTTGCGGCTATTTCGTCCAATACAAAATCAGGCACCGGGAGATCTCGAATTCCGTTCCTGCTTTTTGTGTCGAGACGTTGTTTTGTCCTGCTGCCTTTTTCAAGCCCGGATATGTCTATAGGTCGTCCCGCCTGCGCAGTAACATGGAGCACCTTTTTATTATAATCCACATCCCGATAACGCAGAGCGATCAATTCGCTGATCCGGCATCCGGTTGTACAGGCGATAAGGAGCGGGAGGTACAGACCAGGGTATTTGTTTTTTGCTATCAAAAGCATCTGGCCTGCCTGCTCTGATGTAAGTGCGTATTTTCTTTTTTTGCTTTTATGACCGCAGCCATCTTGTTCATTCGCAGCTGCGGCCCTTTCATTCGCTTCTTTTTTGGATACCTGCTTGCGCTTTATGGAAATTGCGCTTGTAGCAGGATTTTTATTAATCAGAACGTGTTTTTTGGCATACTTGAAGGAAGAGCCAAAGACTCCGTAAGCTGGTGACAAAAGCCCTGGCGTCATGGAATCCAGAATCTTTAAGAGGTCATCACTGGTTACTGCATCCATCGTCTTCCCTTTTATTATGGGCAAAATATAATTTTGTATGATGTTCCGGTAACACACAAAGGTGCCGTATTTAATCTTCCGTACATTTACCATATGTTCATTCAGCCAGTAATCATAAAAATTTTCTGCCAGAACCTGACTTGCGATGTATTCCTTTCTTGCCAGCAGACCAATGATTTCGTTCTTTTTATCCTGGGCGTCTCTTTGTGTCTCGAAGCCGCCTATCTGCTTTGGGAGAACGGTACCGTCAGAAAACGTAAGGGAGAAACGGATCGCATATTTCTCATGATCCGGCGTTACGCCATCGCGAAACTTCCACTCCACAATAGGCCCTCTTGCGATAATATCCTGCATGCTAGCTTTCAATGATATCTGTTTGCTCATACCAAAACACCCCTCTCTTTCTTTGCATAGAGAATTGGGTCAATATGGTGTTCCAGTTCACTGCGGATTCTGGATTCCGCTTCCATATAAGCAGTATAGACGTCAAATGTAGTTCCAATATTGGCATGTCCAAGATATTCTGAAACATGTAGCAGGATTTCTTCCGGATGGTCCTGGTTACGCGTACCGTATTCAAACATCATCGTTGCCGCAATATGCCGCAGATTGTGCGTCGTGACGATTGGAATGCCGGCATCCGCACAGATCCGTTTTAAAGCGGCATTTAAAGTAGCATCTGACTTGATCTCTCCCCGATCTGCAATGCAGATATAGCCATCATACTCGTCCGACCATTCTTTTTTGTTCTTTTTTCTGGTTTCTTTTCTGAGTTCCAGCCAGTCTCTGCGTTCTTCCGCTAAGGAAAAGATAATTTCCGGCATCCGTAAAACACGGTCACTTTCTTCGGTTTTCGTTGCTTTTATTTCAATTCCAGTTCTGGAAATACGCATTTGTTTAC
>ENA-UEQP01002157-UEQP01002157.1-human-gut-metagenome-genome-assembly--contig:-NODE-2157-length-15598-cov-8.103537_pt1 | contig 15598 bp, 13 predicted proteins | sample MGYA00242951_ERZ507951 | MGnify/ENA primary metagenome ERZ507951 (study PRJEB26167, sample SAMN06115539) | human gut metagenome | host: Homo sapiens | place: China:Shanxi | collected 2015-11-18...
CAACTTTTTTTGAAATATTTTAATGATTTATGCCACAAAACATATTTTAATAGAAATTTTGGTGCGGTTGCCCTGGTATGCAAAAAGCCGATTTTTAATTTTAGGGCGAAAAATATAGGTGTTTTACTGTATGTTAAGAAAATATTAATGGTCTGTTAAGTTTTTTTTTTGCATTTTTTTTGGAATGTCAAAAAAGTTTGATATGTTTACTGCAGGTTCCTAGATGAGATGGAGAATATGCTCATGTAAAGCGTACGATAAAACTGAGCGTGCTTCCCCGGGTTTGACGGCTCGGCGCAAATGCATTCTGAATATGGACAGGCATTTGTATTTGTTATTAACTATTTTTAGACCTAAACCTATTTTTATGAGAAAACGATTGTATCTGTTACTTGCATTCCTTTGGATGGGGGTATGCATGCTGAGTGCGCAGACGAAAAATGTTTCAGGACGTATCCTGTCTGCAGAAAATGATGAACCGATAGCCGGTGCTACGGTATTGGTCAAGGGTACATCTATCGGGGTGGTTTCTGATGCACATGGGCATTTTACGCTGAAAGTGCCGGAATCTGCTACCGAATTAATAGTTTCGTTTATAGGCATGGAAACGCAGGAAGTGGGAATCAAAGCGAATCTGACGATTCGTTTGAAGCCTGCCAACGAGAAATTGGATGAGGTGATGGTAGTGGCCTATGGAACTGCCAAAAAATCGAGCTTTACAGGAGCTGCAGAGGTGATAAAGAACGAACAGTTGGAAAAGATGAATGTCGTGTCTGTCACCAAAGCATTGGAAGGCACATCGCCGGGTTTGCAGGTGATGGGCGGCACCGGTCAGCCGGGCTCGGGAGCTACAGTCCGTATCCGTGGTATCGGTTCGCTGTCATCCTCTTCTGCTCCTTTGTATGTGTTGAACGGAGTTGTTTTTGACGGGGATATCAGTTCCATCAATCCGGATGATATAGAATCGATTTCAGTGTTGAAGGATGCGGCTTCGGCTGCCTTGTACGGTGCGCGTGGAGCCAATGGTGTCATTATGATACAGACCAAAAAGGGAAATGCCGAGAAGTCGACGCTGAGCGTCAAGGCTGTCTGGGGATTTTCATCCCGTGCAATTCCCGAATATTCCAGAATCGGAATAAAGGATTATTACGAGACTTCCTGGGAAGCATACAGAAATGCGTTGGTGGGGACAGGACAATCCATGGAAAAGGCTTCCGAATATGCTGCAGCCAATCTTATCAACAAGCAGCTCGGCGGCTATAACAATTATAACATTCCCGCCGATAAACTGATAAGTGCAGATGGTAAGGTGGATGCTTCCGCCCGGTTGCTCTATCATGACAATTGGGGCGATGCACTGTTCCGTACCGGGTTGAAGCAGGATTATATGCTTTCCATGAGCGGAGGCTCGGACAAGACCACCTATTATCTTTCGCTTGGCTGGCTGGACGAGGAGGGGATTATGACCCGTACGGACTATCAGCGTTTCACGGCAAGAGCGAATATTAACAGTCAGTTTACCGACTGGTTCAATCTGGAGGGAAATATGGGGTATACCAATGACAAGAGCAATCAGATGATGCAGGCAGCGGGAACATATGCCATCAACCCGTTCTTTTATTCCCGTATGATTGCTCCGATATTCCCGATTTACAAGCGCGACGAGCAAGGTAATTATATATTGGACAGTGAGGGAAACAAGGTTTTTGATTATGGAGAGAAACGCCCTTTCAACGGACGGACCAACAATCTGGCTACATTGATTCATGATGCAGTCTGGAATCAGACCGATAATTTCAATATCAACGTCACTGCCGGTACGAAGTTCTTGCGCCACTTTACTTTCAAAGTGAGCGGTAGTGCGGATATATTGAATCGCCGTTATACCAAAATGTATAACAATAAGTTCGGTGATGCAGCCAATGTCGGAGGACGAGGCAGCGTGGAGGCTTTGAGGATAGAATCGCTTACATTCAACCAGATATTGAATTTTAATAAAGAGCTCGGACTGCATAATGTATCTGCAATGGTGGGACATGAAAGTTATCGGTATGTAGAGAAGAGTGTTTTTGCACAGCGTACCGGTTTCCCATTGGAGATGTCGAATGATTTGGTATTTGGTGCGCAGTTGGAGGATGGCAGTAGCCAGACCGATGAGCATGCGATAGAAGGTTGGTTCGGGCAGGTGGGGTATGATTATGCCAATCGCTACTATATATCAGGTTCTTATCGCCGGGACGGTAGTTCGCGTTTCTATAAAGACAGCCGTTGGGGTGACTTCTGGTCGGTGGGTGCATCCTGGAGAATTTCGCAGGAAGCCTTTATGAAAAATGCCAAATGGATGGACAACTTGAAGTTGAAAGTGTCGTACGGAGTGCAAGGGAATGATAATATCCTTGATGAAGATGGAAATCCCTATTACTATGCATGGCAGAATTTCTTCGAGCCATATCCCAATCATGATTTTGGAGGCGTCATTCATAGCACGACAGGCAATAGGGATTTGCATTGGGAGAAAAATACCAATTTCAATGTCGGCCTTGAATTCAGTTTCCTGAACCGTATCCGTGGTGAGGTGGACTATTTTATCCGTAAGGGGGAAGATATGCTGTATGCTGTTCCTGTCCCTTATTCCACTGGGTTGCCTTCCATTATGCAGAATGCCGCATCGATGGACAACAAGGGAATAGAGCTGCAATTGTCTTTTGATATTCTAAAGGAAAGGGCATTCAAGTGGACGTTGGATTTTAATTTGACCCACTATAAGAATAAATTGACTAAGCTGACGCAAGATGAGGTTTGGGTCAGTACGAAAAAATGGGTGGAAGGCGGTTCTATCTATGATTTCTGGCTGATGAAATGGGCAGGGGTGGATGCTGAAAACGGAGATGAATTGTGGTGGTATAAAAACGGTGATGCCTGGGAAAAGACAAATGATTATTCGTTGGCGTCCAAAGATCCGAAGAGTAAACAGTATGTAGGTTCTGCTATCCCTAAAGTATATGGCGGTTTTACCAATAATTTTTCGTGGAAGGGGTTGAACCTGTCGGTATTTTTCTCCTATTCTGTCGGAGGCAAGATGTATGACAGCAATTACCAGCGTTTGATGCATGCCGGCAGTTTGGGACATGCATGGCATAAGGATATATTGAAACGTTGGAGAAAACCGGGTGATGTGACCGATGTGCCAAGAATTGAAAAGGGTAATCGGTATATTTCAAGATCCAGCAATCGCTTCCTGAAGGATGCTTCTTACCTGTCGTTGCGTAACATCAATCTTTCCTATACGCTTCCTGCGGAGTGGAGTAGCCGTGTGGGTATGTCGTCCGTCAAGGTGTTTGTGAGCGGGGACAATCTGGTGACTTTTACAAAATTGAAAGGAATGGACCCGACCCAGGCGTTCTCCGGAGTGAGCGATAATACCTACGTGCCGAACCGAGTGGTTTCTGTTGGTTTGAATATTAATTTCTAAAATAGACAATTATGAAGATACTGTATATATTGCCGTTGGTTTGGATGTTGGTGTTTACATCCTGCAACAGTGATTTTTTGGATCGAGAACCGTCGAATAAATATACGGATGATATATTGCTTACTTCGACGGAGGGAGGAATGATGCTGCTGAACGGTACGTTGCGCCGCACTTATATCAGTTATGAGTCTCATGCACAATACGGGCAGAAGGCGGTGGATATCATGACCGATATGCTGGGTGAGGATTATTACACGGGAGATGGTTACTGGAACAATTATGAATCGTGGTATTCCTGGTTGGCACACAGAAGTGCGAATGATGGAGATAATAAATTTGTATGGATGTACTATTACGGTACGATCGACAATATGAATCTTTTGCTTGCGCATGTGGATGCCATGAAGGGAGAGCAGAAGGAGCGCGATAATCTGAAAGGACAGGCGTACGCATTTCGTGCACACAGCTATTTTAAGTTGGTGCAGTTGTATGCGGAGCGTTATAAACCGGAAGGCCGTAACACCCAATTGGGAATCCCCGTATATACGCATCCGACCAGTGAGGGAAAAGCCCGCAGTACGGTGGAAGAGGTGTATACTCGCATTAATACCGACCTTGATTCGGCGATGATGCTGTTGACGGAAGATAGGATACATATCAGCCATTTTAATTTGAATGTGGCTCAGGGAATCAAAGCGGAAGTGTTGCTGACGATGGGAAAATATAAAGAGGCTGCCAAGATGGCACACGAGGCGAGACAGGGCTTTGGTCTGATGCCGCAAGAATTGTTCGCAGCCGGTTTTAACAGTGTGAACAATCCGGAGTGGATGTGGGGTATGCAGATAAAGGTTGATCAATCGACTATTTACGCTTCCTATTTTTCAAATACGGATCCCTGTTCAATAGGATATAATGAGCTCGGTAATGAAAAGCGGATAAATTCGCAGTTGTATGATGCGATGAAGGACAGCGATGTGAGGAAATCGGTATGTGTCGGTGCCGACGGTGCGACATTGGATAGTGACAATGGTGAATTTGAAGTTCCTCCTTATACGGTGAATAAATTCCGTCTGCCGTCTTATACCAACTGGTCCGGGGATTATTGTTATATGCGTGCAGCCGAAATGTATCTGATTGAGGCAGAAGGGTTGGCTCGCAGCGACCAGAGCAGAGAAGCAGCGAAAGTCCTGTATGAGCTGGTAAGTGCCCGCGATCCGAAATATAAGCTTCCGGATGTGACAGGGAATGCCTTGGTGGAAGAGGTGATGTTGCAGCGTCGTCTGGAACTTTTGGGAGAGGGATTCCGCTTTATGGATATGAAGCGTTTGAATCTGTCGCTTGACCGTACAGATAAGGGACATGAAGAGACATTCCTTAAGCCTGCGAAGGTGGATGCCGGCGATATCCGGTGGCAGTTCCTGATTCCGACACAGGAAATGACTTCGAATCCGAATATGGTGCAGAACGATTGATTCTATATGGAGCCGCTCTTGAACAGGGCGGCTTTTTTTTGTGTGGAATGATTAGGTTGTTTGCTTTTTTCAGTATATTGACCACTGAAATTAATGATGCGTTTGTTTATGAGTATTGATAGATGGGTGCTTTTGTGTTTGGTCTGTCTGACGACATTCTTTGTGGACAATTCAGTATTGGTGCCGGACATAATGGAGTCAGGAAATATAGTTACTGCCCGAGAAATGGTTTATGACGGCAACTGGATTGCTCCGACGATGAATGGTGAATTGCGCTTGGAGAAACCACCGTTGCCGACATGGCTGACTGCCGTTGTTGAGATGATAGCTCCTGACAATCTGGGGTGGCAACGCGGTGTGGCAGGCTTGGCAGCCCTCCTTTTGGTGTTCTACTTTTATTGTTTTGTAAAAAACATTTTAGGAGTTGCTCCTTTTGTGTCTGCGCTGATTTTGTGTACATGCCATAATGTGATACTGATGGGACGTACGGCATCGTGGGATATATACTGCCATGCATTTATGATGGGGGCGGTATATCATTTGGCGGTGGCAATAAAAGGAATGGGCGGGAAGTGGCGTCATTGTATCGTGGCGGGTGTGCTGGCGGGTCTTTCCATCATGAGTAAAGGGCCGGTGTCTGTTTATGCTCTCTTGCTGCCGTTTGTTATAGCGTTTGCTTTTGTGATGCGACCTTGTATCAAGGGGTGTCGGGTTGCGATTGGCGTAATGTGTGTGATTGCATTGGTGGTGGGAGGATGATGGTTTGCATATATTCATTTATCTTATCCGAATGAACTGGCTGCGGTTGTGGAAAAGGAATCGGAGGCGTGGATTAGTTATAATGTACGTCCCTGGTATTATTATTGGAAGTTTTTTTTAGAATCGGGGGTGTGGGCAGGTCTGCTGATTACGGCAACTGTCCTGCCTGTATGGAATAGGCAATTGAGACATAATAAATTGTATTTATTGCCATTGTTGTGGATGTTGGTGGCACTTGTTTTGCTGTCCTTATTGCCGGAAAAGAAGATGAGGTACATATTCCCATTGCTCATACCTGCCAGTATGTTAATGGGGGAACTGGTAGATTGGTGGAAAAAAAGTTTTGTCTGTGGTGCTGTAAAAAGAACGGATAGTCTGATATTCCGCAGTAATGTTTGGCTCGTTGCAATTGCTGTGGCACTTTTGCCCGTTGCGGGATGGATATTTATGTTTAGTTGCGGGAAGATGACTTTGTTGTTGTGGTTTGTTGTGACTTGTATCTGTTTGGGTGTGGTTCTTGTATTGGTATGGAGCGGTCTGCGTATGCGGGTGTCGTATATGGAAAACAAAGGGACGGGGATATTGTTCTATTTTTTGGAACAATACCCCCGTCCCTTTGTTCTGACGATCTTTAATCCAATAAAGTATGTTCGATCAGTATTTTAACACCGATTACAATTAAGATAAGGCCTCCGAGTAGTTCTACTTTGAGGCCTTTGATTTTTCCGAACCGGAAGCCACAGATCACTCCGCTGAAAGAAAGGAAGAAAGTAGTGAAAGCGATAACTGAAGCCGGAAACCAGATGCCCGTTTTCAGAAAAGCCATACTCACGCCGACAGCCAGGGCATCGATACTGGTCGCTACGCCGAGGGTGAAAAGCATCCGGCTAGAAAAGGTAATCAGGTGGCTATCCTCTTCTTTGAAGGATTCGTAGACCATCTTTCCACCTAAATAACTCAATAAAACAAAGGCGATCCAGTGATCGAAATCGGTGATATAATTACTGAAATGAATACCCATCGCCCATCCCAGCCAGGTCATACCCCCCTGGAATATCCCCATGGTCAAAGCCATTTTCAGAGACTTCTTGATACAGAACGGTTTCATACATATGCCGCCACTGATACTGACCGCTAAACTGTCCATAGAAAGACCGATTGCAATTAATAGGATGGTGATAAAGCTCATTGTACAAAAATTGTTCTGCAAAGATAGAAAATAAAGTAAAAAGTAAAAGGTAAAAACGAAAAGGTGACTTACCTTTGTGATGAAATTAGTGGAAAAAATGGAACTACAGACTGTTGTCAAATTGGATAAACCTTCGTTTCGGATCGATTATTCGACCCGGCTCATGATGCTGGGTTCCTGCTTTGTCGAAAATGTTGGAGCGAAGCTGGAATATTTCAGGTTCAAGACGGATATCAATCCTTGTGGTATTGTATATAATCCCCTGTCTGTGGCTGATACGCTGGAGTTGTTATTGGCCGGTAAACGATTCTCGCAGGCCGATTTATTACGAAACGGGGAACTGTGGGTGAGTCTGAGCCATCATGGACGGTTTTCCGCCAGGGAAGCCGGGGACTGTTTACAGCGTATAAATTCCAGATTGGAAAAATCGGTAGCTCATTTAAAAACGACAAATGTCCTGGTGATTACCTGGGGAACTGCCTGGGTATACCGTCATCGGCAGTTGGGACGAGTCGTTGCCAATTGTCATAAATTTCCGGCCACTGATTTCGAGCGTTTCCGATTAAGCCCCGAAGATATCGAACAAGTGTATACCGATTTATTGTCCCGCCTGCACAGTCGTTATCCGGATATGAGGGTGCTGTTCACCGTGAGCCCTATCCGGCATTGGAAAGACGGAGCACATGCCAACCAGTTGAGTAAAGCGGTATTGTTGCTGGCCATCGATAAATTGAAGCAAAGGCTGGATTATGTCTCTTATTTCCCTTCTTATGAGATCGTGATGGACGAGCTTCGGGATTATCGTTTCTATACAGAAGATATGTTACACATCTCTCCGCAAGGAATCGAATATATCTGGGAGAAGTTTCAGTCCCTGTATATGACTTCGGCAACCGAAGCGTGGATGAAGCGCATCGATAAAATAAACAAGACTTTATTACACCGACCTACAGATCCTGATTCGTCTGTTTATCAGGAATTGATGAAAAAAACAGCTCAGGAGCGTGAACGGCTTGAACGTGAACTCAGTATTTCTTTCAGTTGATTCCGGTTATTCCGCTGTTTCTGTCCCGGTCACGATATCCTGCATCGGGATTCGTTTCAGTTCATCCAGGGAAATCTCTGTTTTTACGGCATAACTGGCCGGATAAATTTTACGGATCCGGTGTAAATCAGGAATACATTCCAAACGGTTTCTGTAATTACCTACCCGGATTTTGAAATCCGGATCGAAATATTTCAAATAGGCCGGAATGTCTTGGAAGGTTTCTTCGAACTTATTCCGCATTTCCTTTAGGTTTTCGATGTTGCAGCCGAACGAACTGACCGAATGAATTTGAATCCGGTAACCTGTAAAAGTTTTCTTTTTCTCATTCAGATGGATGTGCCATTGCAGCAAATTGTCTATCGGCGTGTCACTGTCGAGGATTACCTGTCCGCCGTTATGACTTTCCGTCCTGAGTTCCTGAAGAATATCGTAATGCGGTTCTGCTTCCACGATCAGGGTATCTGCTTCTTGTGCAAACAAATGGACCGGAAAAAGGAATAATATAAAGAATAAATATTTATTCATGATTTAAAATTTTTTGCGAAGATAAGGAATTTAGAGTAAATCGTGAAATATTTTCTTGATCTTGCCGCCTGGATAAAGTGTGTTTGTTCGTCAATAAAATGATTATTCAGAGATTCGGAGGGAACATTGGGGTCGACTCGCAGACGGGTTAAGGTGTGCTTTTGAGAGTGACGATATTGGTCATTGTTTGTGTTGGAAATCCCCGGGAAAAGACTACTTTGGTGATGTAAATCAAGTTAAAAAAGCGTTAATACAGGAGGTCGGAGGAGTGGATATGATAAAAAGAAATAATTTTGCTTCATCAATCAAAAATAAAATTTTATGTGTCAGGCTACAGATAAACAAATCATAGAAGTACTGAAAATGGAAACGATTCCGGCATTAGGTTGTACGGAACCGGTTGCTTGTGCCTTAGCTTGTGCCCGATGTAAAGAGGAATTGGGTGGTGTTCCGGAACATATCGAAGTGTTCGTCAGTGGAAATATCTATAAGAACGGAATGGGAGTAGGTATTCCCGGTACCGGTATGACCGGACTGCCTATCGCCGCTGCTTTGGGTGCTGTTTGTGGAAAGACTGAATACGGCCTGGAAGTATTGAAGGAAGTTTCTGCTTGTAATAATTTGGCTGTTGCTAAATCTTTATTGGACAAGCAGGCTGTCGTTATCCATTTGAAAGAAGATGCTCCCGATAAATTGTATGCAGAAGCCATCTGTAAGAAAGGCAACGATACGGTAAAAACAGTGATTGTCCACGGACATACCAATATTATTCTGGTTGAAAAGAACGGGAAAGCAGTTTATCGTAAAGATTTTACGCCGGTAGCTGCCGAAAAGAGCGATCGTGCTGAATTAAGTATAGCCCGGATCTGGGAATTTATCCACCGGATCGACGTTGCAGAGATCGAGTTTGTATTGGAAGGTGCTGAAATGAACAAAGCGATTTCGGCTGAAGGTTTGAAGAGTGAATACGGTCTGCAGATCGGTAAGACCTTAAAAGAAAATATCGACAAAGGGTTGTTGGAAAACGACTTTTTGAACAATGCCTTGATTTGTGCCACCGCAGCTTCCGATGCTCGGATGGACGGTTGTGAAAAACCGGTGATGACTAATTCCGGTAGTGGAAATCAGGGAATTACGGTTTATCTTCCTGTCGTCGTGGCTGCCGAACAATTCGGTTGTTCCCGGGAGCAATTGATCCGGGCCTTGGCTTTGAGTAATCTGGTAGCTGCCCATATCCATTATTATATGGGACACCTTTCTGCTTTGTGTGGAATTCTGATTGCCGGTACGGGGGCTGCTTCGGCGATTACTTATCTGATGGGGGGAACCTACGAACAGGTAGTCAACACTATTAAGACTATGTGTTCCAACCTGACCGGAATGATGTGTGACGGAGCGAAACAAGGTTGTGCCCTGAAAGTATATTCCGGCGTTTCTGCTGCCGTACAGGCCGCTCTGTTATCCATGAAAGGAATCAAAACTCACAATGACGGTATTATTGAAGAAGATATTGAAAAAACGATCCGCAATGTCGGAATCATCGGTACCACCGGTATGGAACAGACCGATAAGACGATTCTGAACATTATGTGTCGGAAACAATAATAATTTTTCTCTACATACTATTCCCCGGAATTTTGGTGTTTTACAGACCACGATTCCGGGATTTTTTTATTTGATTTTCCCGGATTAATTCCAGATTCAATTTGTACACAACAAATTTAATATGTATCTTTGTTCCCTGTTCTTACAAAGAGATAATCAAGTAGTTCGAATGTTAAAAAAACGAACGATTAAAACAGTTATGTTTCGAATCTCTTTTCTTTTTCTGACTATTTTATAATCTTCACCTAATCAATCTTTTCAAAATTTATTCATTAACATCCCCAGCTATTTTTTATTACAAATTTAATCGTTCGTTTTTTTTTGTAAACATATTGCCGACAAATTTGTACGATCAATTCAAATTTTCAATATGTTCTGCGTTTTATAATCTTATCTATCATTCCAAACGATAGTTTTCTTTTCAGTTTATTTCTTCTCCTGGCTGACCGAGCTCCTTTTCATTCTTGGACGTAAAAGAGTCTCCCGGTGGCGTCGCCGTGGGTTGCTACACGCGTAGGGTAACAGACCGGGCGTGAACCGGTATCCAATCCGGTGGGGAAACCCCCGAAGGCAACGCCGCTACGATGGTTCGGGAGCGGGAGTTCGATTCTCCCGGTAGCGACAAAGATAGATGAGGGAGGATATTTTGTAGGGGATTTTTATTTTTACTTTGTCTGAAAATACGAACATTTCATCCCGGCGACATTGATGGGAACCCTGGCTGTCATTGTGGGTAGTGATGCTATCGCTTTTCTGCTGACCAGGTGCGACCGCTTCGGTGTCGCGGATTTCCATCTGTGGTATTTCATCGGCATAGGGGTGAGTTTTTTCTTCTATGCGATTCATATCCGGTAATCTATATTCTTTTTAATCATGGAAAGATAAAGGACGAAAAAACGTATGGAAGGTTTACCTCTATCGGGGGAACGGATATACAGAATTTGAAATGTATAGAGGCCTCGGTGGATGAGTTCGGATATCTGTGAGGTACTGCTGGCTTTGGTCGATAAGGATGGCCGGAACATCCCGGCTATGCCTTACCGTCAGGAAACCGGGGCGATCAAGAATCTGATGCATGACTGAAGCTCGAAGCCAATGCCGCCCATATCCAAACGTTGTTTGCCGGGTATTGGGTGAGTACCCTTCGTTCGGCTAACGAACAGTTCGAGCAGATTATGCTCATCCGTTCGGATGCCATCTCCGAAGCCGCAATGGGCGCTGCCAAAGTAGCCCGCGAGGCTGTTCAGACGGCTTCCGAAAAGTGGTGCGAAATGATCGACGCTCTTGCTGTGGTCAACGGACCGGTTGCCTACGAGCACATCATCGACCACATTAATCAGCCAGTCAGCGAGTCGTACAACGTGGCCGCCCGTCGTCGTTCCCGTAAGACTTCCTACAGGGACACCGCCCCGTTTCTCCTGCCGCCCCCCGGACACTCTGGAGCCGTCGCCCGTGGAAGAATAACTTTATTGACTTTTCTTGGCCTACGGAAAGTAGGCCGGGAAAATCTTTGTCGAGTTGGTATTGATTAATGTTGAACAAGGAGGTCTGATTTTTAATCATAAAAATTTATTTATATATACCGTTGTTTAAAATGACTGTCACAAGGAAAAGTTTTTGTCATTTTCCGAAGGTGGCGTTTTTAATGATTTATAATTCCAATTCAAAATGTTAAATGGTAAATCAGTGTTAATTACCGGAGGAACGGGTTCTTTCGGTAAAAAGTTTGTGGAAACCATTCTGAAGCGTTATCCGGAGGTGAAGCGAATTGTTATTTATTCCCGAGACGAATTGAAACAGTTTGAGCTAAAGCAGAAATATCCGGAATCGAAGTATCCTCAATTGCGTTTTTTTATCGGAGATGTCCGGGATGGAGAACGGTTGAAGCGGGCTTGTGAAGGGGTCGATGTGATTATCCATGCAGCGGCTATCAAGCAGGTTGATACGGCCGAATACAATCCGGAAGAGTGTATCAAGACCAATATTCACGGAGCTCAGAATGTGATTAACGCAGCTTTGCAAACCGGAGTGAAACACGTGGTGGCTTTATCGACCGATAAGGCCTGTGCGCCGATCAATTTATACGGAGCAACGAAATTGACTTCCGATAAACTATTTACAGCTGCTAACAATATCAGTGGCTCGAAAGACATTAAATTTTCTGTGGTTCGTTACGGAAATGTCATGGGTTCCCGGGGATCGGTTATTCCATTTTTTATCCATAAGCGTGATAATGGCGTTAAAGAACTGCCGATTACGGATATGCGGATGACCCGTTTCAATATTTCTTTACAGGCAGGCGTGGATTTGGTGATGTATGCTATCGGACATCATTTGGGTGGAGAAATTTTTATACCGAAGATTCCTTCCTATCATATTGTAGATGTGGCTAAAGCGATTGCTCCGAACATCCCTTTGGTGGAAGTGGGAATTCGTCCGGGTGAAAAACTGCATGAAGAAATGATCACAGTTACAGATGCCTTGAATACTATTGATTTAGGACAGTATTATGCCATTCTTCCTTCAGTATCTTTCAAACATCAAAGGGAAGAGTATTTGCAACATCATCAGGCCGTTCCTGTACCCCAGGGATTCCATTATAGTTCCGACCAGAATGAGGAGTGGGAAACGGTAGAAACATTGCGTGCTAAAATAAAAGAGTTTGTTGATCCAAATTTTGAAGTAAAATGATTCGGAAATTTATTCCATACGGTCATCAGCATATTACGGACGAGGATATACAGGTTGTCGTAGAGACTCTGAAGTCGGATTATCTGACGCAGGGGCCGAAAATTGCGGAATTTGAACAGGCGTTTGCCCGCTATGTCAATGCCCGTTATGCTGTTGCCGTGAGCAATGCTACGGCCGGATTGCATTTGGCAGCGAGCAGTTTGGGACTTAAACCGGGGGATAAAGTGATCGTGACGCCGATGACTTTTGCAGCCAGTGCCAACTGTATCCGCTATTGCGGAGGTGAAGTGGTGTTTTGTGATATTGACCGGGATACCTATCTGATGGATATCCGGAAATTACGGGAATTGCTTGCAGCTCATCCGAAGGGCACTTTCAAGGGTATCGTTCCGGTGGATTTTGCGGGGTATCCGCATCAGATGGAAGAATTCAGAAAGCTGGCCGACGAATATGGATTGTGGATACTGGAGGATGCCTGTCATGCTCCGGGCGGATATTTCACTGACAGTAAGGGCGAAAAGCAATTGTGTGGAAATGGCCGTTATGCCGATGTAGCTGTATTTTCTTTTCATCCTGTAAAACATATTGCAACGGGAGAAGGCGGAATGGTGACAACGAACAATAAAACACTGTATGATCGTTTGTGTTTGTTGCGGACCCATGGCATTACCAAAGATCCGGCGTATCTGTGTGAAAATCACGGTGGTTGGTATTACGAAATGCGGGAGTTGGGCTTTAATTATCGGCTGACGGATTTCCAGGCCGCTTTGGGAATTTCACAACTAAAACGTGCTGATGAGGGGCTGAAACGCCGTCAGGAAATTGCAGTCCGATACACGGAAGCTTTCCGTAACATCGAAGAGATAAAAACGCCTTTTATTGCTCCTGGTGTTTACCATGCTTACCATTTATATGTCGTTCAGGTGCCTGATCGTTTGGGATTGTATAATTATCTGCACGAAAGCGGAATCTATGCCCAAGTACATTATGTTCCGGTACATCTGATGCCCTATTACCGGGAGCTGGGTAATAAGCCGGGTGATTTGCCGGTGGTGGAAGAATACTACCGCCATTGCCTGAGTCTGCCGATGTTCCCGACTTTGACGGACGAGGAACAGGAGTATGTGATCAGTAAGGTAAAAGAATTTGTGAATCGATGAAAAACATAGCAATCATACCGGCCCGGGGAGGCAGTAAACGGATTCCCCGGAAGAATATTAAACCGTTTATGGGTAAACCGATTATTGCTTATTCGATAGAAGCCGCTTTGGAATCCGGTTTGTTCGATGAAGTAATGGTGTCGACAGACGACGAAGAAATAGCAATGGTTGCCCGGCAGTACGGCGCAAAGGTTCCGTTTATGCGTTCGGCGGAAACTGCGAATGATTATGCAACGACTGCGGATGTCATGCTGGAAGTGTTGGAATGTTATAAAAAACAGCGTATCGAATACGATACCTTGTGCTGTATATATTCCACAGCTCCGTTCGTTACTGCAAGCGTTTTGAAAGATGCCTATCATTTATTGACGGAGAATCATTTTGACTCGGTTTTTACGGCAGTGGCCTATTCCTATCCGGTACAGAGGGGATTAAAAATTGAGGATGGAAGAATCCGGATGGTATGGCCGGAGTACATACAAAGCCGTTCTCAGGATTTAGAAATGATTTATCATGATGCCGGACAGTTTTACATATCGAAAGTAGAGCCTTTTTATCAACATAAAGATTTTTGGGGAGCCAATACTGGTGGAATAATTTTATCGGAATTGGAAGTCCAGGATTTGGATACATTGACAGACTGGAAATTAGCAGAAATGAAATATCAATTATTACATACCAGATAAGAAGATTTTTCCGTACCGATGCCGGTTGTATTAGATTTGACAGGTGCAAATGCTGAAACATTATTCCTCTTCCCTGGCAAGTCTCTGTTGACTGCACCAGTTTATCTGGCTAGATGTATAGGGCAGAAATAGAACTTTTGATAACAGAATATGAGTAAAAGAAAGATATATTTCCGGGCTGATGCGGGGGCAGATATCGGTTATGGCCATTTTATCCGGTCACTGGCTTTGGCCGATATGCTGCGGGAGAATTTCAACTGTGTTTTCACGACTTTGTCACCGACGTCCTATCAATTGCAGGAAATGAATAAGGTATGTGAGTATATACCTTTGGTTGGATTGAAAAACCAGTTTGAAAATTTTTTATCTCTTTTGAACGGCGATGAGATTGTTGTTTTAGACAATTACTATTATGATACATCATTTCAGAAACAGATAAAAGAAAAAGGATGTAAGCTGATTTGTATTGATGATATTCATACCCGTCATTTTTATTGTGATGTGATTTTTTGTCCGGATCCTTGTCATCCTGCGGATTATTCAGCCGAACCTTTTACAGAGATTTATTGCGGTATGGAGTGGGCTTTTTTAAGAAAGCCTTTCATAAATAATGTCCGTTTACGAAATAGTGATACAATCGATAAGGTAGTGGTGGCTTTGGGAGGGGCTGATCCTTACGGTTTGACTGACCGGGTTTTGGGGGTCCTGACGGATAAGCCTTTGGAGGTAAGCGTCATTGCAGGTGATACGGTTGTTGTCGATCCGGTTTATCAAAAGAGGGTTAAGGTATATAGGCGGGTGTCTGCAGAGGAAATCGTCAGATTGTTTAACGAGGCGGATCTGGGTATCTTTTCTGCGAGTACAATTTGCAACGAAGCATTGGCTTGTAAATTACCTGTTGCAGCTGGTTATTATGTAGATAATCAGTATGAATATTACAATTATTTAAAAGATGAACATATCATTTATCCTTTAGGTTATCTGCGGGACA
>ENA-UEQP01002163-UEQP01002163.1-human-gut-metagenome-genome-assembly--contig:-NODE-2163-length-15556-cov-3.374766_pt1 | contig 15556 bp, 9 predicted proteins | sample MGYA00242951_ERZ507951 | MGnify/ENA primary metagenome ERZ507951 (study PRJEB26167, sample SAMN06115539) | human gut metagenome | host: Homo sapiens | place: China:Shanxi | collected 2015-11-18...
GATATTAAATATATTAGATATTATACTTTCTAATCTGTTTATTATTTCTTCATAGAGATCATATTTAAATTTTATATATCCCTAGTATCAATAAGTATATATAAGCTGATATGTCTATGGAACGATATTTATATTAGTAAATATAATATATAAGGTTATTATATCAATTTGTGTATTAATGAGGTTAAATCATTTAACCTAGTATTTAAAGAATCAATCTCTTCTTTAAATCTCTTCTTTTCCTCTTCTCTCAATCTATGTTCTTCCTTTAAAGCTTTTTGTAGTACTACTGTATAACGTTCGTAAGAGAAAGTTTTTGTTCCATCCTCCATCTCATGTACTAATTCCGGGATTTTATCTTCCCAATATTGTGCTGAGGTACCTATAGAGGTAGTTGTTTCATCCTTCCAGTTATATGTAAATTCTGGAGCATTGAGGACTTTATTTAAAGTATCATCTGGTAAAGAATTAAAATTAGATTTGAATCTTATATCTGATGTAGATTGTAACCCTGCTCCAGCTGAACATACTACATGCTTCGTAAAAGTAATCTCGGATTGAGAATTAATTTTTGACATGATAGTAGCAGCTGTCTCGGCACTTGGTATAGAAGGCTTGTTACTTAAATCATTATAACTTCCTGATGTAGCTACGGTAGCAAATGATGGTTTACTTGTAACTTCACTCCAAGATGGCCAACGAGTCACATAAGCTGAGGGTGCAGCCTTTAACAAAGCATTCCAAGAAGCTTGTAGATCACTAATATCAGATAAAGGATGTGTGTGGCTTGACGGAGTAAAGGTACTTGGTTTATTTGTTACTTCAGACCAGCTCGGCCATCTGGTAGCTGTTGCAGGGACTCCTGTGATATTACCCCAAGCCATAGTTGTCGGAATAGCATCTACAGTGGCAAGTTCTTTTCTTACCCAGGAACTGGTACTTGCATTACCTTTAGGACCAGAAGCAATAAAAGCTCTTGGAGTTGCAGTCTTTGTCACCCCTATCATAGTGACATAAGGCACATCAGATCCGGTATATGTATCCATCATTAACCAGTCACAGTAAGGACTTCCTGACATATTATAATACATCATATTAGCTCTTAGTGTTCCTGCTGTAACATAACTTGGTGGCTGAGACCCTCCAGAACCTGTATAAGTCCCTTGAATTGTTGTATGCGTGTGAGATGCCGCCGCAGCTCCTACTTCTGAATAAGAATAAGAAGGCTTACTAGATGCTTTTGCCCACGCATACACATCAGAAGCAGGCATTGAAGACGGAAAATCTGTTATCTGAGACTTGGTATGTGTATGACTAGAGGGTGCGGCTTCAATAAGCGTTCTTACCTCAGAAGGTGTAATATCTCTAAATACTCTGCATCCATTTACTAATGTTTTATCAATACCCACAAGATGTGATGCTGTAGAAGCAGTTAATCCATATCCCTTATAAGCAAGCTGGATGTTAGTGCTACTCCCACCTGAATCCAATATATATGTTGCCGGACCCCCAGCACTAGGAGAAGCAGCATAATTATGGGTATGAGAACTAGCAGCTGCCCCAATAGCAGCAGGAGTGATATTCACAGTTTTAGGTGCATTAGGAGCATAGGTAGTATTAGTAGATCCGTTGAATTGGATGGTCAGTGAGTATATGTTATATGTATCTAAAATAGTATAGTCTGTACCATTCCTTCTATGGATCAGATTACTAGCCCCTGTACCAAATCTAACTAATCCTAGAGTATCAATGATTATATTTCTGGAGTCATAAGCATACAAGTACATATCTTCTGTACTACTAGCAGCAGCTCCTATATATCCACATCTTACATTTCCTTTATAAAAGTCCATGTAAACTTCTTTATTAGATGAGGTATTCTTTAAAGATAATACAGGACCAGATGTTGTTCTGGTAAGAGTCCCTCCTGATAATGGTAAATAGCCAGACATGGAAGGGATCTGAGATACCTTGGCCAACTCCTCATCATTAATATAAGCATGAACTCCAGGGGAAATTTTTAACATAGTGGGAGTTACTCCACTGTTAGAACTATCAAGAGATAATATTCCGCTACCTTCTGATACTGTAGTTTCAAAAGTATAATTATTTCTATGTATTCTTATATAATTATAAGCATTCTGAGAAGAATCTCCTATATTCAGACTTCCTGTTAATGTACCTCCAGTAAGAGGTAAATAACCACTCAAATGAGTAGTAGTAGCTAACTCCTTCCAAGCTGTGTGTTCATTCTCATTATTTGATGTTGGTGATCCACTTCTTACAAACCATCTGTTAGAACCATAAGTTCCATAAATTTGACTTGAACCATTATATACTCCGGGAATGACGATAAGAGATCCTGCTTGCTGTATTGGGTATCCTCTGTCTGCAGTAGCATCACTGTTAGTTGGTTGAGCAGCCATCATCGGAAAATGATTAAACGAACTATTTAAGCTTGTAGCTCCGAGATCCCTTGAGAAATTATAAGAATCAAATATCAGACAATGCACACCATCTCTATAATGTAGTAGATCAGAACTATTTGATCTAAATACCAGTTGAGAGTCTAATGTGCCTACTCCTACTTGTGCATTATTTACTCCTTCCCAATTTGGATGATAACCCAATAATCCGAGATTTTCATGAGTAGTATGTATTAAATCTACATCTAACCTATGATAAATAACTACAGGAACACTGGCAGATGGCAATCCTCCTACTGTAATCTTATTACCGGATCCCATGTATATCCCTTCAATCTCTTCTCCTCCGGTCTTCTTAAAAAGAATCCCATAAGTATTAGCTAATACAGGCCTTCCATCTGCTCTTATAGACATTTGCCCTCTGCCACTATAAGGATAGTATACAGTACTCAGATTATTTATATCTGATTTAAATGCAACTTGTTCAAACCACTTTATTTTCCCGCCAACGCAGCATTTCTCTTCCTCACCTTCTACCAAAGCCCTTCCCCTTCTCAGAATATATTCTGAGAAGGGGGGATCTCTGTGTACGACTGAGGTACCCTCTGTCGTACACAGAGACTACCTCAGTCGTACACAGAGGGTACCTCAAATATCGAGTGAGAGAAAAATGTTCTGAAGACGAATTGAAGAATACTGATTTCCAATCTGTTTTGTCCGATAAAAATCACATTATCATTCAGCATCCCCCAATAACCGCATCCACCGTCTCCCCATTCTTAAACAACTCCCCGTCCTCCTGCATCATCCTCTTCTTCAGCCGGAACTTCTGTTGCGAAACCGAAGCGGGCGACACCGCAATAAGCGTAGCCACCTGCGCATTCGTGAAACGCAGACGCATCAGCAGGCAAAGCTGCAGGTCGGCAGGAGTCAATAGCGGGAAACGCCCGGTGAGCCGCCGGGTAAAACCATCGTACACACGGTCGGCGAGTTGAGACAAGTGTTCCCAGTCTTTATCGGAAAGAAATTTAGGCTGGCGGCGCAGGCGTTCCACCACGTCGTCGCGGTCTATCAATGTGGAGGTAAGAGCTTGTACTTGACTATCAAGCAGACTGATGCGCTCGTTACGTTCCTTCAGTAATTCCGCTTCGCGGGGCAAGGGGCGATTCTCATAGTCCTTAAGACGTGTACGAAGGAACTCGTTTTCATCACACAACAAGTTGCCATGCACCATGAGATTGGTCAACGACCGGTGTACTTCCTCCCGTTCCTCATCCGTCAGCGACATTTCCTTCAGGCACTCCTGCAATTCATTTTTTTCAAGTTCGTTGTTGCGCAGACGCTGTTCATTCTCGCTCAGCTCAATAAGATAGCGGCGGTGCTTACGGTCGGTCGAAAACTTTATATCTCTTATGGAAAGCCATACGTTCAAACCTATCATCAGTGCGGTGAATGCTTCCCAGAAGAATCGCTTCCGTTTGTCGGCAGGCATCAGGCGGACGAGCTTTCCATCGGAGAGTTCTTTTACCCGGTCATATTCCCGTGCAGGTCCGCCAACAAACGTACGGCGTGAGCACTGTCGGCTGCACCGGTATTCGCCAAAGAATCGGCACGGACAAGGGATTGTTCATAATTCAACAAGGTTGGATTGGCAGGGGCGGAACAGGCCGTCAGTCCCAGTAGAAAAACCAGGAGAAAGAATGTATGCATAGGTTTCATCATCAGATGTGTTTACTTAATTCGGAGCGCAAAGATAGGGCATTCTCTCCACAATAAAGGTACAAAACGGGAAAAAGGCGACAGACTGTCGGCAACTTTCCTCCCCTTTCTTTGTTCTTTCAACAAGAATGAACTACTTTTGTGACACCCGCGTGTCAACCATCCGGTTTACTCCCCCAGGCGTGGACGAAAAACAGAATTCAGTTATGGAGAATGTAAAGAGAATACCTTATGGCGTTTCTAACTTCGTGGAAGTAGTGGAGCAAAACCAGTATTATGTGGACAAGACCACCTATCTGCCCTTGTTGGAACAACAACCCAGCAACCTTTTCCTTATCCGTCCGCGCCGTTTCGGAAAAAGCATTTTCCTGAGCATGCTGCGAGCATATTACGACATCGCGCATAAGGATAAGTTCGAAGCACGTTTCGGCAAATTATGGATAGGGCAACACCCTACTCCCCTGCAAGGAACATTCCAAGTAGTCTTCCTCGACTTCTCGCGCGCCAGTGGCGGAAGCGGTTCGCTGCCGCAGAAACCGGTGCACACCTCTACCTCATCATCGACGAGTATGACAATTTCACCAACGTAGTCCTCAACGAGCAAGGCAATGAAATTTATCACGCCCTGACTCATGCCAGCGGATTCTATCGCGAGATATTCAAGAAGTTCAAGGGTATGTTCGAGCGCATCTTCATGACCGGTGTCAGCCCCGTAACTCTGGACGACCTGACCAGCGGATTCAATATCGGATGGAACATCAGCACGGACTACCAGTTCAACATGATGCTGGGGTTCAGCGAGACCGACGTGCGCGAAATGTTCCTATATTATAAGGAAGCAGGGCAACTGCCGGCCGACACCGACATCGATGCCATGATAGCGGAAATCAAACCGTGGTATGACAACTACTGCTTCGCCAAAGAAAGCCTGACGCGCGACCCGAAGATGTTCAACTGCGACATGGTGCTCTATTATCTGCGCAACTACATGACCCTGGGCAAATCCCCCGAACAGATGATAGACCCCAACACCCGCACTGACTACAACAAGATGAAGAAACTCATCCAACTGGACCGCCTGGATGGAAACCGCAAGGGAGTGCTGCGCCGCATCACCGAAGAAGGAGAAATCGTCACCAATCTGACAACTACTTTTCCGGCAGCCGAAATAGCCAATCCGGAGATATTCCCCAGCCTGCTGTTCTATTACGGCATGCTCACCATCACCGCTACCCGCGGGCAGCGCGTAGTCCTCAGCATTCCCAACAACAACGTACGCAAGCAATACTACGAATTCCTATTAGAAGAGTATCAGAATAAACGATATATCAGCCTGAACAACTTGACGGACTTATTTGACGGAATGGCCTACGACGGCCGTTGGCGCGAAACCTTTGAGTTCATCGCCCATGCTTACAAGGAAAACTCTTCTGTGCGCAGCATGATTGAAGGCGAACGCAACATCCAAGGCTTTTTCACCGCCTACCTCAGCACGAATGCCTATTACCTGACAGCCCCCGAAGTAGAGTTAAACCACGGTTACTGCGATATGTTCCTGATGCCCGACCTGTTGCGCTACGACGTGAGACACAGCTATATACTGGAGTTGAAATATCTACCTGCGAAAGACTTTGATACAAAGGCCGAAGCGCAGTGGCAGGAGGCTGTAGAGCAAATACATCGCTATGCGGCAGGTCCTCGCGTGCGACAGCTCATAAAGGACACGCAGCTTCATTGCATCGTAATGCAGTTCCGGGGTTGGGAGTTGGCACGCATAGAAGAGGTATAGTCTGCTCGTACTGCATCAACCACATACCGGACAGATACAAAATATCCCGCATAGCCTTTCACCATGCGGGATATTTATTTTCACCCCCGTAATAAATCAGAACTCGCTCGTAAAGTGGAATTTTATATTCTTGAAGTCCATCTGAGCCATTTGAAGCACATAACCGCTATCAGCCAGGAATACATCTCTGCCCTCACGGTCTTTCGCCATATACTGATATTTACGCTTTTTGAATGCTTCCAGTTCTTCAAGATTATCGCTCTCTATCCAGCAAGCCTTATAAAGGCTCAACGGCTCCCAACGACACTTCGCGCTGTATTCATTCTCCAGGCGATACTGGATAACCTCAAACTGCAACTGCCCTACCGTGCCGATAATCTTCCGGCCGTTGAACTGGTTGACAAACAGCTGTGCCACACCTTCGTCCATCAACTGATCGATACCTTTGGCAAGCTGCTTCTGTTTCATCGGGTCGGCATTCTCGATATACTTGAACATCTCCGGTGAGAAACTCGGCAAACCACGGAAATGAAGCATTTCCCCTTCCGTCAGCGTATCGCCGATCTTAAAAGTACCGTTATCCGGCAAGCCGATGATATCACCCGCCCAAGCCTCGTCAACAGTCGTCTTACGCTGTGCCATGAACTGTGTGGGCGAAGAAAAACGCATCGTCTTTCCATGACGCACATGCAGATACGGTGCATTACGCGTAAACTTACCTGAGCAAATCTTACAAAATGCGATACAAGAACGATGATTCGGGTCGATATTCGCCGTAATCTTAAAGACAAATCCGGTGAATTTAGGCTCTTCCGGTTCCACTTCACGTTCTTCCGCCTGTACAGGACGAGGACTTGGAGCGATCTCTACAAAGCAATCCAGCAATTCTTGTACACCAAAGTTATTCAGAGCCGAGCCAAAGAATACAGGTGCCAGTTCACCTTTCAGATATTCTTCTTTATCAAATTCAGGATAAACTCCATCTATCAATTCCAACTCACCACGCAACTTATCAGCCAATTGCGCACCGATTTGCTTATCCAGTTCTTCGGTATTGATATCGACCTCCACCTTCTCCGTCACTACCTGCTTGGAGGGCTGGAAAAGATTCAGATTGTTTTCATAGATGTTATAAACCCCCTTAAAGCGCACACCACTTTCGATTGGCCAAGTTAACGGACGTACATGAATAGCAAGCTCTTCTTCCAGCTCGTCCAACAAATCGAAAGGATCTTTGGCCTCACGGTCCATCTTATTGATGAATATAATGACCGGCGTATTACGCATACGGCACACTTCCATCAGCTTACGCGTCTGCGTTTCCACACCCTTTGCACCATCCACTACGATGATAACGCTATCTACAGCGGTCAGCGTGCGGTAAGTATCTTCGGCAAAGTCCTGATGACCGGGAGTATCGAGAATATTAATCTTATAATCTTTGTAATCAAACTCCATCACAGAGGTGGTTACAGAGATACCACGCTGCTTCTCTATATCCATCCAGTCCGATGTAGCCGTTTTCTTTATCTTATTACTCTTTACGGCACCAGCCACCTGAATCTGCCCACCGAAAAGCAATAGCTTTTCAGTCAAAGATGTTTTACCGGCATCCGGATGCGCGATAATCGCAAAGGTTCTTCTCCTCTCAATTTCGTTATTATTGGCCATATATAAAATTTGGTATAATATTATTATTGGGCATTCAGTTTTTCAATACATACTTTCAGACTCTCTTCCCAATGAGGTACTTCAATGCCGAAAGTCTTTTTAATCTTCGTCTTATCCAATACGGAATAATGCGGACGCGGTGCCTTTGCCGGATACTCGTCCGTATGTAAGGGACTCACCTTGCATGTCGTGATATCCGCAATGCGATGTATAGCCACCGTAAAGTCATACCATGAACATACGCCTTCATCGCTGAAATGATAAATGCCCGGTACAATTCCCTGATTGATGGCTGCATAGATGGCAACCGCCAAATCCTTCGCATACGTCGGCGTACCAATCTGATCAAAAACAACTCCCAAAGACTCACGTTCACGTCCCAGACGAATCATCGTTTTCACAAAGTTGTTTCCATAAATAGAGTATAACCATGCTGTACGAATTACCATCGCTTTCTCACAATTCTGCATAACCTCCTTTTCTCCACCCAGCTTAGTAAAGCCATAAACTGAATTAGGACAGGGTTCGCAATCTTCTTTATAAGGTATATGCGCTGTTCCATCAAAAACATAATCCGTAGAAACCTGTATCATAGCAGCACCATGGGCCTGTGCAGCACGTGCCAGTATTCCCGGAGCTTCCTGATTCAGTTTGCGGCATAATTCTTCATTATCTTCCGCCTTGTCAACTGCTGTGTAAGCAGCACAATTCACTACAACATCAATCTGATTCTCTGCAATGCAAGCCTGTACAGCTTGTTCGTCACAGATATCCAATTCCTGTACATCAGTAAAAAAATAAGTGTGTTGCGGATTCTCTTTTGCAAGAACTTGCATCTCGTTGCCAAGTTGTCCGTTGGCTCCGGTTACTAATACTCTCATGCTTTATCTATTATTTACAATTTACTATCTTCGAAAGTTATTCCGGTTATTCATCCAGTTTCAACTCCCCTTTCTTGTCCTTTTCGTAATAATTGGCAAGCAAAGAAATGAAACTGCTGATGGCCTCTATCGCCTTTGCGGTTCCCTCCGTGATTTCTTTCTTCTGCAAACGCAGCAATAAAACACCATACAAAGCCTCAAAACAGGTTTCCAGTTCCGGTTCCTCCTGTTTCCCACTCTTCTGACGAAGTTCTACGATGAAGGGCAATGCTTTGAAATAAGCCGCACTATAATAAGGATACTTCGGTGACGCCAACAGTTCTACGTGCAATTCCGTCAAATTCACTATTACGTTACGATTAATTTGCAGATGTCCCTTTTCCTTCACCCCTTCTGTACGCATCATGTCTATCAGATTACCGTACCATTCTTCAAGCACCGGATGTTCTTCTTCCGGATAACGGGAGATAATGCTTTCGCGGATCTTATCAATATCGCACCCGTTGGCACGTATCAAATCTTCCACTTGCCACATATATATAAGGTATTCCGCGATATTCTTCGCTTTCAATTGTTGCGCTATCTTCATGATTCTATAGTTTCTTCTCAGTAAAGTGACTCACCCATCAACGTAAACACCAACCCAAACACAGACACAACAATGACAATGCCTCCAATGATACGATTCAATATCCAGATGCCGCGCAGGTTGAATTGCGTACGGACTTTATTAACAAAGAAAGTAATGCCGAACCACCATGCTAATGCTCCCAGTGCAATAGCCAGATATCCGGTAACCGCTTCGAACACCAATACCCCCTCACTGACGAAGGCAAAGCGTGCAAAGAGTCCGATAAAGAGGAATATAATAAGTGGATTGGATAATGTGACGGCAAAGGCGGTCATGAAGTTATGAAAATAATAACCTTTTTTGGTTGATACGGGACGGATGGACTGGACTGGATTACTGCGAAACGTATAAATACCAAACGCTAACAGCATGATGCTTCCGAACAACTGCAAATAAAAGATATTTTTATTTACGTAATCGAATACGAAGCTCATTCCGTACCCTGTCAGCAAGGCGTAAGCAATGTCACTCAACGAGGCTCCCAGTCCTGTTATGAAACCATACCAACGCCCCTTATTCAACGTACGCTGGATGCACAACACACCCACGGGTCCTAATGGCGCAGACACAACTACCCCAATAATAAAACCCTTCCATAATATATCGAATATGGTCCTTATCTCAATCATGGCTGCAAATATCGTACTTTTTTATGAGACGAGCCAATTGTGTTAACGTTTTTTCGACTGATTATTATAAAACGCTCAATACTTTACTTTTGACATCCCTCTATTTTTTATTCCTTTTCTTTCTCTGCACCAACGATTTTATATATCTTTGCGCCAAAGAACGAAAAATCAAAAATATCAGTATGATTCTTTTTTTCAGAACCCCATCCAAGAGCGTGATGGCCGTAGAATGTGACCACGCACTCACCCAGGCAGAAAGCGACAAACTCTGCTGGCTTTTTGGAGAAGCCACCCCCGAAAGTGAAGACAACCTGAAAGGACATTTCGTTGGTCCACGCCGCGAAATGATTACTCCTTGGAGTACAAACGCCGTAGAAATCACCCAGAATATGGGTTTGAGCGGTATATCACGCATCGAAGAGTATTTCCCCGTAAAGGACGAAAACGCCGACTGCGACCCGATGCTGCAACGCATGTACAAGGGACTGGATCAGGAAGTATTCACCACCAACCGTAAGCCGGAACCGATCGTCCACATCGAAGATCTGGAAGCTTACAACGAAAAAGAAGGTCTGGCACTCTCTAAAGAAGAGATGGACTACCTCAAGAAAGTAGAACAAGACCTTGGACGTAAACTGACCGACTCCGAAGTATTCGGTTTCGCCCAGATCAATTCCGAACACTGCCGCCACAAAATCTTCGGCGGGACATTCATCATAGATGGTGTGGAACAAGAGTCTTCCCTCTTCCAGATGATTAAGAAGACTACACAGGAAAATCCGAATAAAATCATTTCAGCTTATAAAGATAATGTAGCCTTTGCCGAAGGTCCGGTAATTGAACAGTTTGCTCCGGCAGACCACTCAAAACCTGACTATTTCCAGGTGAAAGATATTAAGAGTGTTATCTCACTGAAGGCTGAAACACACAACTTCCCGACTACCGTAGAACCGTTCAACGGTGCATCTACCGGTACAGGTGGAGAGATTCGTGACCGTATGGGTGGCGGTAAAGGTTCCTGGCCAATTGCCGGAACTGCCGTTTACATGACTTCATATCCCCGTACAGACGAAGATCGTCCCTGGGAAGAAATCCTTCCAGTACGCCAATGGCTGTATCAGACTCCCGAACAGATTCTGATCAAAGCATCCAATGGTGCCAGCGACTTCGGTAACAAGTTCGGTCAACCGCTGATCTGTGGTTCTGTACTGACTTTCGAACATTGTGAAGAAGCTACGAGCTACGAGCTACGAGCTACAAGTTCAGCGCAGCCACTTGTAGCTGGTAGCCCCGTAGCTGGTAGCTCCACCACCTACGGTTACGACAAAGTAATCATGCTTGCCGGTGGTGTGGGTTACGGTACGAAACGTGACTGCCTGAAGGGTACTCCCGAAGCTGGTAACAAAGTTGTCGTGATTGGTGGTGATAATTACCGTATCGGCTTGGGTGGCGGTTCCGTATCTTCAGTAGATACCGGACGCTACAGCAGCGGTATTGAGTTGAACGCCGTACAGCGCGCCAACGCAGAAATGCAGAAACGTGCCTACAATGTGGTACGTGCCCTCTGCGAAGAAGACAACAATCCGGTGGTATCCATCCACGACCATGGTTCAGCCGGACACGTAAACTGTCTCTCCGAATTGGTGGAAGAATGTGGTGGCGTGATAGACATGAGTAAATTGCCCGTAGGTGACAAAACCTTGTCTGCCAAAGAAATTATCGCCAACGAAAGCCAGGAACGTATGGGATTGCTGATTGAAGAAGAAGCTATCGAGCATGTACGTAAAGTGGCTGAACGTGAACGTGCCCCAATGTATGTGGTAGGTGAAACTACCGGCGACCATCGCTTCGCTTTCCAACAAGCTGACGGTGTACGTCCGTTCGACCTTGCCGTAGAACAGATGTTCGGTTCGTCTCCCAAAACTTACATGGTGGACAAAACCGTGGAACGCCACTATGAAATGCCTAAATACGAACAATCCAAGTTGCACGAATATCTGACGAACGTATTGCAGCTGGAAGCTGTTGCCTGCAAAGACTGGTTGACCAATAAGGTAGACCGCTCTGTAACCGGCAAGATTGCCCGCCAACAATGTCAGGGTGAATTGCAATTACCGCTGAGTGACTGTGGCGTGGTTGCTCTCGACTATCGTGGTGAGAAAGGTATCGCTACTTCACTGGGACATGCTCCGCAAGCTGCACTGGCAGATCCGGCTGCCGGTTCAGTACTTTCTGTCAGCGAAGCACTGACCAACCTGGTATGGGCTCCGATGGCTGAAGGAATGGACAGTATTTCACTCTCCGCCAACTGGATGTGGCCTTGCCGCTCACAGGAAGGTGAAGATGCACGTCTCTACACCGCCGTAAAAGCATTGAGCGACTTCTGCTGTGCACTGCAAATCAATGTGCCTACCGGAAAAGACTCTCTGTCCATGACTCAGAAGTATCCCGACGGTAGCAAAGTAATCTCTCCGGGAACCGTCATCGTTTCCGCAGGCGGTGAAGTTTCTGATGTGAAGAAAGTGGTTTCTCCCGTACTTGTCAACAGCGAAAAGACAACGATTTATCATATCGACTTCAGTTTTGATACACTGAAGCTGGGTGGTTCGGCCTTTGCGCAATCATTGGGCAAGATTGGCGACGAAGTACCCACTGTACAAGATGCCGAATATTTCCGCGACGCTTTCCTTGCCGTTCAGGAACTGGTGAATAAAGGACTGATTCTTGCCGGGCACGATATTTCTGCCGGTGGTCTGATTACTACCTTACTCGAAATGTGCTTCGCCAATGTAGAAGGTGGTATGGAAATCAATCTCGACAAGATGAAGGAACACGACCTCGTGAAACTCCTGTTTGCCGAGAATCCGGGTATTGTTATCCAGGTAAGCGACAAGCATAAGGAAGAAGTAAAACAAATATTGGAAGATGCCGGAGTAGGTTTTGTGAAGATTGGTAAGCCGACCGATGAACGCCACATCCTCGTATCTAAAGATGACGCTACTTATCAGTTCGGTATCGACTATATGCGTGATGTATGGTATTCTACTTCTTACCTGCTCGACCGCAAGCAATCTATGAACGGTTGCGCCAAGAAGCGTTTCGAGAACTACAAGATGCAGCCACTGGAATTCGCTTTCATGCCCGGCTTCAAAGGTAAATTCTCTCAATATGGCATCGACCCGAACCGCCGTACACCGACAGGCATCCGCGCAGCAATCATCCGCGAAAAAGGAACGAACGGTGAGCGCGAAATGGCTTACTCCCTGTATCTGGCAGGCTTTGATGTGAAAGACGTCACCATGACCGACCTTATCAGCGGACGTGAGACATTGGAAGACGTGAACCTGATTGTTTATTGTGGTGGTTTCTCCAACTCAGACGTATTGGGTTCTGCCAAAGGTTGGGCAGGAGCTTTCCTCTTCAATCCGAAAGCTAAAGAAGCACTCGACAAGTATTACGCACGCGAAGATACGCTTTCATTGGGTGTTTGTAATGGTTGCCAGTTGATGATGGAATTGAACCTCATCAATCCCGAACATAAGAAAAACGGTAAAATGCTGCATAATGAATCTCATAAATTCGAATCGAGATTCCTGGGACTTACCATTCCTACCAACCGCAGCGTAATGTTCGGCTCTCTGAGTGGCAGCAAACTCGGTATATGGGTAGCTCACGGAGAAGGAAAATTCTCTTTGCCTTACGACGAAGATAAATATAATGTGGTAGCCAAATATAGTTATGACGAGTATCCTGCCAATCCGAATGGCTCCGACTACTCCATAGCAGCCATAGCAAGTGCCGACGGACGCCATCTGGCTATCATGCCTCACCTGGAGCGCTCTATCTTCCCGTGGCAGAACGGTTGTTATCCTGCCGACCGCCTGCACAGCGACCAGATCACTCCATGGATGGAAGCCTTCGTCAATGCACGTAAATGGGTAGAAGAAAAGGTTAAGTAGTTCTGACTACAATCTATAAGTGAAACACAGGCGCAGGTTATAATATACAACTTGCGCCTGTTGTCGTCTAAACAATGCGAGGAATCGAACATAATTCTTCTTGCTTTCGTGTTGCTTTTATCAAACAAAATGCATATTTTTGCGTTAATTTCACAAATACCCCCAATAACGAACGACCGTAACTGTTATGAGAAAATTTATCATTTTCTTTTTATTCACATACATTTCCTCCTTCTGCATCGCCCAAACTTATAAATATCTTGGCGTAGAAGATGGCTTGAGCAACCGTAGGGTATATGCCATTCAGAAAGGGCCGAAAGGATATATGTGGTTTCTTACGCACAATGGCATTGACCGCTATGACGGAAAAAATTTCAAGCAATACCGGCTTATAGACAGCGAAATAGAAGTTAACTCCATGCTCAATCTGAGTTGGCTATATGTTGGTGTGGATGGAACACTGTGGGAAATAGGCAAAAAAGGAAGAGTATTCCGCTATGATGCCAAACATGATCACTTTCACCTTGTATACAAGCTACCTGATGAAGTGGTAAAAGGAAATCCGACTCCCGTAAGCTATGGATTTATTGACAGCAACAATATTGTATGGCTCTGTAACGAAGAAGCATTGTATCTCTACGATACGAATACTGAGAAAACTACCGTTATCAAAAACCATATCGGAGAAAGTATTACGGATATCGAGCAAATCGACCCTGAACATTATTTCATCGGTACAGACGTCGGTATACATCATGCCGAATTAAAAGACAACGTTCTCAACCTTTCTCCATGCAACTGGCTTGATAAACTGAAGATGCAAGTGAACGAGTTATATTTCCATAAAGCAAACCGCAAACTATTCATCGGTACGTTCCAGAAAGCCATTTATCTGTATGATATGAATATTCATCAAACTGTAGAGCTGAATGTCGGTTTGCAGGATGTCAGCATTACACGTATCAAAGCCTTCAATGACAAAGAAATATTGATAGCTACAGATGGTGCCGGTATATATAAAATGAATGTGGATACCTATGAGTGCACCCCCTACATCGTGGCGGATTACAATAGCTACAATGCCATGAACGGCAACAGTATTTACGACTTCTATGTAGATGATGAACGCATCTGGATGGCTAATTACCCTATCGGCATCACAGTACGTAACAATCAATATGCCAGTTACGAGTGGATCAAGCATTCTATCGGCAACAAGCAATCGCTTATCAATGACCAGGTGAATGCCATCATCGAAGATCACGAAGGTGATCTTTGGTTTGCTACCAATAATGGTATCAGTCTCTACTCCACTAAAACAAAGCAATGGCGCTCATTCCTCAGCGTGTTTGATAATGGCAACATAACCAAAAACCATGTTTTCATTTCTTTGTGCGAGGTATCACCCGGCATCATCTGGGCAGGTGGATACACTTCGGGCATCTACCAAATCAATAAAAAACAGATGAAGGTGGAGTTCTTTACTCCTTCTACATTTGGCGATTGTGATATCCGCCCGGATAAGTACATACGTTCTATCATGAAAACTTCCGATGGTAATATCTGGTCCGGCGGCTATTATAATTTAAAACAAATAGATTTTGCACGCAAAAATATACGCACTTATCCGGGACTAAGCGGCATCACGGATATTAAAGAAAAGGATGCGCAACACATGTGGATAGCCACAGCCACAGGACGGTATCTCCTAAATAAGGAAACCGGTAAGTTTCAGAATATCTCGATGCCTATAGAGTCTTTTTATATAAACGCACTTTATCAGATAGCTGACAGTCTTCTGTATATAGGAACCAGTAATTCCGGATTGCTCATTTACAATTATCATAGAAA
>ENA-UEQP01002169-UEQP01002169.1-human-gut-metagenome-genome-assembly--contig:-NODE-2169-length-15485-cov-4.767329_pt1 | contig 15485 bp, 16 predicted proteins | sample MGYA00242951_ERZ507951 | MGnify/ENA primary metagenome ERZ507951 (study PRJEB26167, sample SAMN06115539) | human gut metagenome | host: Homo sapiens | place: China:Shanxi | collected 2015-11-18...
AAGGTGTAGGATACACCGCATCTGCAACCATCCTACACCACTATCCTACACCCTATTAATATACTAGTATTCAACAACATAAGGTACAATTGGTGTAAGATGGCAGATGATTTATCTATTCAAACTCATAAAGAGGAGAATACAATGTATTATTTATCTGAATGCCGAACGGATAAATTTTATTGCTCATACTCTCTTCTTTATGATAACAAAGATACCTTTCTTACAAAGATAGGAATTTTTATAATATTCGTTCAATCTCTTGCAGTTCTTCTTCTGCAAACTCCAAATGCTCCAATGTTTTCAGATTGTCCGCCAACTGCTTTACGGAACTTGCTCCTACAATCACCGATGTCATTCGTTCATCTTTCAGTACCCATGCCAAAGCCATTTCCGCCAAAGTCTGTCCACGACGACGGGCAATCTCATTCAATTGCCGGGCGGCTTCTACTTTTTCGGGAGTTACTTGCGAACGCTGGAGGAAGCCGGAAGAACGTGCAGCACGGGAACCTTCCGGAATGCCGTTCAGGTATTTATCTGTCAACAATCCTTGCGCCAAAGGAGAAAAAGCGATGAAACCAGAACCATATTCCGCCGCCAAAGGAAGTGATTCAGCCTCCACCGCACGGTCGAACATACTATACCGGTATTGGCTGATAAGACAGGGGACACCGGCTTTTGCCATCATCTCATAGGCGATACGGGCTTGTTCGGGGGGATATTTAGAGATTCCTATATACAGCGCTTTCCCTTGCTTCACAATGTCAATCAATGTCCGGACGGTTTCTTCTACCGGAGTCACTCCGTCATAACGGTGACTATAAAAGATGTCAAAATACTCCAAACCTGTCCGACGGAGACTTTGGTCAATGCTCGCCATAAGATTTTTACGGGAACTGTTGCCGCCATAAGGTCCCGCCCACATTTCATGTCCGGCCTTGGAAGAGATAATCATCTCATCCCGATAACCACGAAAGTTCTCTTGCAGAATCCTGCCGAAATTGGATTCCGCACTTCCGGGAACAGGGCCGTAATTGTTTGCCAAATCAAAATGAGTGATTCCATGATCAAAAGCAAACTTAATCATGTCGGTCGCTACCTCGAAATTGTCCACACTGCCGAAATTATGCCACAATCCCAAAGAGATAAGAGGAAGTTGCAGACCACTTTTGCCGCAATATTTATAAGGCATCCGTTCGTAACGGTCGGCAACAGGCTGATAATTGAGAGAATTTTCCATAAGGCGATATTTTTATAGGTTTCAATTAGAACTATAACCGGAATTAGAATTGAAAATAAATGAACGGTTGTATTTCCGAACTCTTCATTTGAATAACAAGATAAATCAAAGCCACCATCAACACAGCTTTGCCTGCGAACGGCAGGCGAATCACTCCCCGGCAAACTGCATTTTCCCAGCTATCGGGAGCAAAATGAAGCAGGAAGCCAAGCAGCATTAGCGCGAATACTTTCCAATAGCCTTCAAGTAACTGAGGGAACAGTTGGGGACGGAAAGTCGTAAATATCTGCCCCAGCATATCCATCGAATTCTGAAAATCGGCGTTACGGAAGAATATCCAGCAGAAACAGACAAAGTGGAAAGTGATAATGACTCCGAATACACGACGCCAGCCATGACTTTGTTCTCCTTTCTTACGACCTATGATGGACATCCACATCTTATGCACCGCCAAAGCGATGCCGTGAAATGTTCCCCAAAGTACAAAGTTCCAGGAAGCTCCGTGCCACAATCCACCCAGAAACATGGTAATAATCAGATTCAGATACTGGCGGAACTTACCTTTCCGGTTTCCTCCCAAGGATATGTACAAGTAATCGCGCAACCAACTGGACAATGAGATATGCCAACGCCGCCAAAATTCAGTAATGGAGGCGGACTTATAAGGAGAATTAAAGTTGAGATTAAAATGAAAGCCCAACAGCAGAGCGATACCGATAGCCATATCGCTATATCCGGAGAAGTCACAGTAAATCTGCAAAGCATACCCGTATACTCCCATCAGATTCTCGAGACCGGAATAAAGGGTCGGATTATCAAAGATACGCTCCACGAAGTTGACACTGATATAATCGGAAATGATTGCTTTCTTGAACAAACCGGAGAGAATAAGGAAAATCCCCCGCCCGAACATCTCCTGAGAAACGAAAAGCGGTTTCCGGATTTGCGGAATAAAGTCACGGGCACGCACAATCGGTCCGGCCACCAGCTGCGGAAAGAAGGATACATAAAACGCGTAATCCAGTATGTTGGTCAATGGCTTGATGTCTTTCCGGTAAACGTCAATGGTATAGCTTAATGACTGGAAAGTGAAGAATGAGATACCTACGGGCAGGAATATATCAAGCGCCGTAAATTCTCCTCCCATCAACGAGGCAATCACTCCCCCCAGGAAATTAGTATATTTAAAGTAGGCAAGAAGCCCCAGATTGACTCCCAAACTCAGAGTCACCAACCCTTTGCGTTTCCAGCGTCCTTCGGTACGGTCCATCCATTGCGCCAGCAGGAAGTCGCAAACCGTGACCAGCGCCAGCAGGAAAAAGTAAGTGCCGCTGCTCTTATAATAAAAGTAATAAGAGAAAAGCGTCACAAACAGAATACGGGCCGTATACTTACGCTGCAACAAGGTGTATACGATCATAAAGGCGTCAAACAGCCAAAGGAAGATACCGCTGCTGAATATCATCGGTGCCTGCGGATCGTAGGTAAGCACCTCTTTTAACCGGCTGAAATCAATATCAATGGGAAACATAATCATTATAAGCTTGAATAATGGCTTGGTATAATAAATTTCCTTGCAGGATATATCCCTCAGGTAAATAATGCACATGATCGGGACGCATCAGTTTCGCTTCCGTCCAGTTGGTACAGGCACGGCGCTTGCCCCCTACTACATCGTACATATCCCACACGAGCAGACGATGATCTTTGGCATAACGGCGAATTGTTTCTGCCGCTGTAACCGTCCGGGGATTGATGGCGTACGTACGTTTCCGCCGCCTTTGCCGGAAACTTTCGTAAGAACCCGGAGGCGTGGTGAGAAGAATAGGGACATCGGGAAGGCTGTCGCGCAACAGTTTGACAAGTTCGTCCATCTGATTATAATGCAGGTTGACGTTATACCGCCGGTTATGGCTTTCGTTGGTTCCGAAGGACAGAATCAGCAGTTCCGGCTTCATGGCTGCAATATCGGCAATACGTCCCGGATGGGTAAACGTCAGACAGGTAGCCCCGTTCACCCCCATATCGGTATAAGAGACAGCACCAAAGGTTTCTTTCAGCAGCGTTCCCGTAGTCTGCGGATAGATGTGCCCGCGTACGTGACTGTCTCCGATATGGAGAATACGCACCGTATCTTCGGAAAGTCCGGCACGTACCTGACGGAGACGTTCAAATACGGGTGTCAGCAGGGCAATGCTGTCGATTATCTCATTCCTTCCGGTTTCGCGGAAAGCGGAAGGAAAAGAAGTCTGCACGGCGATGGTATCATTCGCCCAGTTCATTTCCCGCAAAGGTTTTATCATTTTCAAGGTCTTCCCCAGTGGAGGACAGGCAGGGATACGGTCTTGCGCCTTTCCTGCCGAAAGAAGAAAGAATGTTGCCATCAGTCCCAAGATAAAGCCCAGCAACAGGTTATTCTTGCTCATAAGCACGCCTCCTGTCATATTGTTCCTTACCATATATCAATGTTTCATAGAGCAGTCCTGCCAGATGTTTGCCTCCCCGGAAGTTGATATGAGTATAATCGTAGTTCGCCATCGAAGGTTTGGCGTGTACGAGGTTCGCCATACTGCCTTCGCCTCCCATCGCTTCAAACATATTCCAGAAAGCGATACCGCTTTCGGCAGCAATGTTCTGCTGATAGCGAATCAGATTCTTGACTCCCGGCATGGTACGAAGTTCACCATCTTCTGTCTTATAATCACGGTCGCCGACGCTTAACAGCAAAATACTCGCCTGTGGAAAACAATTCTTCAGATGTTCGATAGAAGTGAGCAGTCCCTTCTGATAATTATCATAATTGCGTCCCCGTTCGGTAGCCACATTCAATCCGTATTCAAGAATAATCAGATCATAAGGACGCTGCTCGTTAAACTGACGCAGCATTTGTTGCGGAATCCCCCGCAACGATAAGCCGGAACTGCCTCGCAAGGAGAAATTATCAAGAATGATTCCTTTCTTACCATCCATCGCCAAGCCATAGAACAACGTAGAATCGGCACGATCTACCGTCCACCGGACAGAGCCGATGCGTCCTTCAACGGAAATCTTCTGCAAATCGCCCGAAGGCGCTAAGGAATAATTCTTACTCTCCCCCCGATTCACACGGGCAGTAAGATGAACGGAATCTTTATTATAGAAGAAAATCGAAGCCTGCTGACAGGTATCAAGCAGCGAAGCATATTTGCTTTGCCCCCTCAACTCAACGTATGCTCCTTCACGGGGAATAAAGTAATGTCCGGAAATACCCTGTTTCTTTTTATCGAAATACACACTGTCCGTCACCGCATGACTGGACCACCCGCCGAAAGTATGCCGCACGGTAGGACGATACCCGCTCGTCATCGAAGTTATTGTGACAAATCCGACACCGCAACCGCCAAACCGCTTCTGAAGCATTTCACGTAAATCAGCCGTAAAGATATCCGCCTCTATAAATGAATCACCGAAAACGGCGATACGTACCAGCCCGTCATGATCCGGATGTGAAGAAGAAGTACGGTCGAGCGCTTCATAAAAAGAAGCCATACCGCGACGGGTAGAGTCACCGTAATCTTCAATGCAAGTCATGCCCGCACGACAAGTATCGACAAAAACCGGCTTTACGACAGGAGGCAAAGGAATGGTATCCGAATCGGCTACCGCCACTTCCTGCTTCGGATAGCGAAGATCGCTTAAAAGATCGACACGCCTCATCGTGTGTCCGTCGATCGTTATAGCCGGAAGCCAGTGCAACCCAAAGAGTGCTGCAAACACGATCAGTACAAGCCATAACGAATATTTCAGGTAGTTCTTGATAATCTCCATCTTATAAGTAGATATAAGCACTCATTGAGTCCTCGTTTTTTACCCGGTGCCGAGCCACCTCCTCATCGGTGCCGAAGGAAGGCCTCATCGGTGCCGGACCACAAGTTCATCGGTGCCGGACGTTTTCAGGCTGCAAAGATAGAGAAAAGCAAGAAAAAAGAAGGGAGAATCTACATTATTTATAGATTCTCCCTTCCGATTATTTATTCACTGTTCGAACGCTAGATGGTCCGTTCAATATTCCATACAAATGCACGTAATCCCAGCTGTTCGGTCTGCAAGTCCATCTTATGCAGTGTATCCAGCAACGGATCGACTTTATTGTCATCGACCACCGTAAGGATAGCCGAACACATACTGGGCCAGGCATGACTACCGAAGTGCGGATCGCCTGTCTTTGAGCCACGTCCCTGCACCTTTTCAAGGTATGTAAAGCCACGGCAGTTCAGACGGTCGAGCAATGCCATGATCCGTTCGTAATACGCCTGATCGAATGTTATCAATACTGATTTCATATTTCTTTTCTGTTATTTCTTAATAATTTCATCTTTATGTTCCTGGAAGTAGACATCCAGTTCGCGTTTGCGATGGAGTTTACGACGTCTGTTCTTGATACCTGTTCCGGCAAATACACAGTACAGCGTAGGAATCAGGACGAGTGTCAACACAGTAGATACCGTCAGACCACCGATTACGGCAATCGCCATCGGACTCCACATCTCAGAACCTTGTCCGCCACCGATAGCCATCGGGATCATACCCAGAACGGTAGTAGCTATTTTCTGTACCGAAAAATGTACGGCTTAGGCGTATTGTTCTCAGCTCTCGTACTCGGTTCAATGGTAGGTTCTGCTTATATTTCATCGCTTCCCGCTTGGAAATCTATCTACACAGGCATAGTACAGGCTCAGCAATCCGGACAGGTGCTTTCGCTTGGTAATTCTTTCGGTCTTTCACCGACTGAGTTTTTACTGTTTCTCTCTCCTCTGCTTGCAAATGCGGTTTCACTTATAGTAATGGTTATCAGCGGTTTAATTGCAAATAAATGTTACTACAATCACTCTGTTAAGAAAATTAAAAAGATAAAAAGTACAACAAATAAAGAGCTTTTGAATGAGGCACTCGAAACAAAAGGCGGAGTAAATCTCCCGATTGCTATTTCTGTAGCTTTTGCTTTCCTTGTTGTCAATTATCTGCCGATGTTCTTAATGTAAATGACAGAAACACCGTAATAAATGTATAGAAACATAATAAGTAAAAAGTTTAATGAGAAAGAAGGAATATTATGCGTATAACAAAGGCGGTTATCCCGGCGGCGGGACTCGGTACAAGAGTTCTTCCCGCAACAAAAAATATGCCGAAAGAAATGTATCCTATCGTTGACAAGCCAACTATTCAGTTCATAGTTGAGGAGGCTGTTGCGGCAGGAATTACAGATATTCTCATCATCACAAACCGTGGCAAAGGACTTATGGAGGATCATTTTGACGCTTCTCCCGAACTTGAAAGTCTGCTTGAAAAGAGCGGCAAAACAGAATTTCTTGAAACAGTCAGAAATATTTCAAACCTTGCAAACATTTCTTTTATCAGACAGAAAGAAATGAAAGGCCTTGGACATGCCGTTCTCAAAGCAAAATCTTTTGTAGGCAATGAACCTTTTGCCGTTATGTACGGTGACGGCGTTATTACAGGCAAGGTTCCTGCAATCAAACAGCTCATCGATCATTACGGTGAATACGGTGAAGGAGTTGTAGGCGTTAAAAAGGTTGACGCCAAAGACATTCACAAGTACGGTTCGCTCAAAGTTGAACATATGCACGACAATGTTTTTGCCTGTACGGACATGAAGGAAAAGCCGCAGACTCCCGAAGAAGTTCTTTCACTTTATTCGATTCTTGACAGATGCGTGCTCCCGGCTGAAATTTTTGAAATTCTCGAAAATACAAAACCCGGAATCGGCGGAGAAATTCAGCTTACAGACGCAATGAGAGAGATTGCAATAACAAAAGGAATGACAGCCGTTGAGTTTGAGGGCAAGAGATACGATATGGGCAATAAATTCGGAATCTTGCAGGCTCAGATAGAAATTGGGCTTGAACACCCTGAAACAAAAGATTTATTGAAGGATTACATAAAAAATCTTGCAAAAACTTTGTAAAAAGGTATTGCAATTTTCAGAAAAGTGCAGTATAATGTGTTGCAGTTAAATATTGGATTCAAAAAAACAAGGAGGATTTCACATCATATCAGTGCGAAATCCTCTTTTTGCTTTTAAGAACTATTTTAATTCTTTGTTATTCAATTGTTATTTCATAAGGGCAACAGTTTTCATATATATAGTATGATTTGAATCCGGCTTTAAAAGCAAGCTCTATCCCCTTTTCAATATCTCTGCCGAAGCGGAACCCCAGCAGGCACATGACGGAGGAGATCGCCAGCAGTACCGCAAAGAACACCCAGTTAAGCGTTACGATATAGCGCGTGATGGGACCGATGTCTATGTACATGATATAGGAGTAGGGTTCCTCTCCATCGCCGTAATCCTCCTGCGCAAACATGAAGATCAGATGATGCCTGTCCGTTTTGAAGGTGTAGCACTGATCGAGTGTGATATCCCGTCCGGCACAGTATTCCAGCAGCTTTTTCTCCAGCAGGTAGGCATCCCGATTCCATGTGTTGGGCCGGTAGCCGTCCTCCAGCTCCAAAAAGACGATGCTGGGCGTAAAGAAGTAGCCCTCCTCCCAGTCCTCATCATAGTCCGGTTCGTCATAGGTGTAGGGAACGGTTCGATTCTGATATTCCGCTTCATTGAGCAGCGCCTTTTTTGCCTCGGTTACAAAATGAGACGGGATGATCACATTTACCGCCAGCACAAAAAGAGTAAACAGGAGTAAAGCCGAGCCGAGGATCAAATACACGATCCGCAGTTTGATGTTTTTCATGTACACTCCGCTCCCTTCAGCTTATAGCCAAAGCCCCAGATGGTGCTTACGCTGACGGTGCTGCCCGCTTGTAGCAGCTTTTTTCGGATACGGCGCAGCGTTTCATCGGTCACGCGGGTCTCTACATCTGAGTCAAAGCCCCACACCGCACTGAGCAGATCCTCGCGGGAATAGGCCTTTTCCGGCTGCCTCATCATATAACCGAGCAGTCGCAGCTCAGTCTGGGTCAGCGCCACCGGCACAGTTCCGCAAAAGATAGCGTTTTCCGTGGCGGAATAGTGGATGTCCCCATAGTGCAGTTCACCGCCCGCCGCTGCGGACTTGCCGCGATCCATCTCCACACGGCGCAGCAGGGCCTTGACCTTCATCAGTAATATCGTTGGACGAAACGGCTTGGTAAGGTAGTCATCGCTGCCCTGACTGATACCCATAACGTAATCCAGTTCGCTGTCTTTGGCTGTGAGCAGAATAATGGGAATGTCAGACAGCGCGCGCAGCTCCCTGCACACCGTCAGTCCGTCCGTGCCGGGCATCATGATATCCAGGATCACCAGCTCCGCAGGCTCCTGACGAAACGCCTCCAGCAGCGCGTCACCGCGTTCAAAGGAGCGCACATCATATCCGTCGCTTGTAAGGAAGCTGTGCAGCAGCTCCCGTATGCTCTTTTCATCGTCCGCCAAATAGATGGAATGCCCCATAGTGACCTCCTTGAAAGCAGCGCCAAATGCTGCGCGTGGGCGCAGCATCGGCACGATGTTGATTTTATACTATCAGAATATCTCCTTTCCGTCAAAGGGGGCAGATGCCGCTTTCGCAGCCAGTGTTGCCCCAGATAGAATTGTACAGTTCGCACAGCCGGCTGTCGATCTCCGTAAGACGGCTGTAGTCAGCGATCAGTGCATCCTTTTCCGAGTCGGTCAGGAAGCTCAGGCTGCGGATGAAGGCGGCCTCTTCATAGTTTTCGAAGTCATAATCGTCCGGCAGATCGAAGTATGCTTCATCTACCTTGTCCCACAGGTCAGCGTGCTTTTCACAGACGCGGTCATACTCCTGCTCCAGGGTGTCGATCTCGTCCAGCACCTTGGGATCGGCCTTTTCCAGCGCCTTCTCGTAAAGCGGCATATTGTCGCAGTCGGGCAGTTTCTCATACAGCGTCTCCATCTCGGCGTCAAGGCCGTTCAGCTCCTTGATATCTGCCAGAAGCGTTTCCTTCTCCGCTTCCGTCAGAGCGTTGGCGCTGCGGATAAACGCTGCTTCGTCAAAGTTTGTGAAGTCGTAGTCGTCGGGCAGGGCGTTGCAGATTTCGTCCAGCTTTTCCCACAGCGCCGCGTTTCTCTGGAAGATGGCGTCGCTCTTCTCTTCCACCGCCTCGATCTGCTCCCAGATGGCGTCCTCATTCTCGGTGGCAATGGCAGTTGTCTGCCCTGCCGTGTCAGGCGCAGCCGCCAAAGCTGCGGTCGATGCGCCGATGGCCGATACCATCAATGCCAGTGCCAGTGCAAAGCTCAAAATCGTTTTCTTTTTCATGGTATGTTACGCTCCTTTTTGAAGTATTCAGGTCGTGTATCAACCTTGTCTGTATCATATCAGAAGAAGCCTTTGACTTCCCCCGCAAAAGTGCGGAGAAAGTGTCACAAAACTGTCACGAAGTCAGTATGCCGGCACTTTTCAAGGCGGCCTTGACATAGAGGAAGCCCGGTTTGTACAAGACTGCTTGTGGGCGCAAAGAAAATATGCTATAATCTGTCCTGTGTGATTGAATTCAGGAGGGACGCCATGTTTTATACGGATGAGGAAATATCTGTCATCACCGGCTTTCTCAACGGCTATCTTGTGCGTGACCATGCCAGTTCCAAAGTAAGATAATCGTATATCAGGATCAGTGCAGGGCTTCAAAGTCATACATTGACCAAGGACGATTATGCTTGGCTGGAGAATGCTCTGTTGTTTCTGCGGCCGTACTGGTGGAGTGACCGCGAGGATGGGAAAATGCTGATGGATGCGTTCCTGCATACGCAAACATTAGCAAAAAAAGAATAGCGAAAAAGATGAAGGATGTACCAGCTGATACACCCTTCATCTTTTTTTATCGGTTTATTTGCGTTTCGCCCCTTCAAGATTTTGTCGGGGGTCATGGCCACGCTGATATGCTCCGCTGGACATGATCGCCCATCCCGCGCCTGCTCTGCTCCGTCCTCAATGCCTAATGACCTCAAACAAGGCCATTGTAGCGGAAAGCTGCCGGGGCGTACAGGTGGAAAACGCTTCTTCGCCGCGAGAACCGGCTTATCCATTCATAATAATATGTAATAGGCTGCATTGCGAACCATGCAGTCAGACCGACTGGCAAACCCCGCCCACGCTGTTCTTGCTCATTGAATAAATCTTACCACTGTTTAATCTCTGCCCACGAGAAGCGAAATCGTCATCGAACTGGTGCTATTATTCTTATACACGGCATCGTAAAAAGACCTGGAAGAATCCGACATCTTATTGATTGAAATGCACGAGCAACCCGCTTGAATACCACTTTCATAGTATGCACTACTTGTGTTGCTTTCCTCATTGGTGCTGAATGTGCCTGTGTATACGGAATGCCTTGTACCGCCGACAGAGGAAGCATTTCTAATGGTTACGGTTACGCTTCTATTTCGAGTTGTAGCGTAGCCGTTATAATCGGGATGGATAAAGTAAAATCCCGCAAAAAACGCAATTGAGGTATCGTACTGATACGTTGTCAAAGTTCCGCCTGCGGGAATATTATACTGAGTCCCGTTGACGTATAGTGTGCGTGTCTAATAATAGGTTTCGACAATATTCCCGTCGGCATCGCGGATCACAATGGCGAACGGATTATCATCGTTGACAACGCAATTCTGGGTGTCTTCCGAGGTAACAGCAAAGGCCGAAACAGAACATATCGAGAGAACCAAAACTGCTGTCAAAATAGAACTGATAAATCGCTTGATCTTCATTGTCATAATTACTCCTTTCTCATTCTATCAGATGCGTGTATTCTTATCATCAGCGATTAAACCTACATTCGTGTCGAGCATAAACACCCCCTTTCTAATTCTTGGCAAAAAGGAATAATAATCACTGCAATCGAATGCGAAACGCCTATCTTTCAAATACGGTCTCCCCGTTGAACGTTAACCGGCAGATGCATTCAGGCTCGATTGGCTCGTCAAACCGTGTCCAAATCATGCAACTATCGTCGGCTTGGTCGGCTGTGAAGCTCCAATCGCAGGGGATAGGTTTGCCGTCCGCGTCAAATACCCTGAACGCGCCGAGAATGCCGGTGGTAGAGTCCACATAGTCGGCGAAATACACTGCCACGGACAGCTTGGAGCACTCGATCCGCTCCGCCGTCAGTTCCTCCCCGCCATAGGTCAGGGGCACGTTCTCTGCCAGCACCTCGCCCGCAATGGTAACGGGCGTTTCCTCCAGAGTGACCTTCCATTTTCCCGGCAACACAGTGGTATATATCTCCTTTCCGCCCCAGTGCATTTCAAGGTAAGGAAGTGCCTCCTTATCAATGGTCACAAACTCCCAAATATAGCACCAGTCGGCATCGGTCGCATCGGGGTCAAACGCGGAAGGGGGGCTGAAATGAACGCTGGGATCCGGATAAATGACAGCACCCGTCCGTGTGTCGATGAAATACCAGTTCTCCGGGGCTGTCCATTCGTTCTCCTCCGCCGGGCCCTTCATGACCAGTTGGAGTACACCGTTTTCCCAACCGGCATTGCAGATGGACGCGCCGCCGTAGGGTAGTTTTACCTCCGCATCGCCTGGCTGCCACCGATACCGTGATGTTCCGTTGGCGAAGCTATCCAGACATTGCGGTAAGTTGGCGTTTTCACCGGTATTTTCCACCATTTCCGCCACGTTGAAGTCTACCTTTACATCCTTGAACAGTTCTTGCTCCTGCCAGTTGGTGAGACTCATCACAAGGCCGTTGGCACTGTCGCCCGGCTGCCAGTCGGCGTATACGACGCCCTCCAATTCATTCTCCAGTACGCCCGCCTTCCGCTCCAAAAAGCGAGACACATAAGCGCCGGACATCATCTTACCGGGAAAATACAGCTCGAAGTCGGCAAATTTCCCTGTTTGGTCAAGGACGGCTCCCTCATTTGCCTTTACGGAATAGAGAAGATAAAGGGCTCGTTCATCAGAGATCACCTTTTCCACCTTGATCTGCAGTTCTTCCGTGGCTGCGGCCTGCGGTTGCTGTTGGGAGATCACCGGTGCCTCGTCTGCGTCACCGATGACGGTCTGACCGGAGGAAAAGATGTCGCGCCACGACAGCGGTATTCGACTGATAGCGAAGGCGGTCACGGATACGCCCAGTATGATCAGCACCGCCGCACACGCGGCAGATAATTTGGGAAAGCGGGTGCGTTTTCTCCGGCCTGCATTTGTGCGGTTAAAGTCGAGGGCTTCTTCCAGGTATACGGTGTCAATATCTCCGATGGCTGACACCAGCTTGTCGGTTTTCCGATCCATTATATGTTTGCCTCCTTACGATTCAGGTATTGATGTAGTTTCCCGCGTATTCTGCTGAGCCGGACAGACACGTTGTTCTCGGTGATGCCAAATGCGTCAGCCAGCTCGGATATTGATTCTGAGAACCAGTAGCGTTTCACAAACATGAGTCTGTCATCTTTGGGCAAGACAGCGAGAAATGCGTTGATCTGCGCAGATAGTTCACTTATCGAGAGCTGCTCATCCATGGAGCTGTCGGGGATACAGTCCTCCAGTTCGGATAGTGAGACCTCAAATTGGCTGCCCCGCTTTATCGCGGAATTGGTACGGAGCTTCTTCAAAGAGCGGTTGCGAACGATACGGCAGATGTAGGATCTCAGCGGGTCGGGGGATTGAGGAGGAATACTGTTCCATGCGCCAAGATAGGCGTCGTTCACACATTCTTCCGCGTCCTGATGATCGTTCAGAATTCTTCTGGCGATTTTCATGCACAGGTCGCCGTATTTTTGGGACAGTTCGGTGATGGCCTGCTCTGAGCGCTCAAAAAACAGGCGTATAATTTGTTTGTCATCCATATAACGGTGTTTCCTCCTTTCTCCCTCTATATATCAACTACCTTTTCAGGCGGGAATATTACACGCCCCTCGGAAATTTTTACAGATGTTTGCAGGGGACGGCGTCCCCTACGGAAGCAAGCTGCCCCGGCGCGAGCCGGGGCAGGGATGCGGTGTTCTGATATTGTTCTGTTATTCGGCCTCTTTTTCCAGCAGTGCCTTTTTCTCCTCCACGCCGGACTGGGCGCAGCCGTACTCCCAGTTCCACGGGTCTTTCCGGCATACGCCGTCCGCGAAGGGGATGAAAATGGACAGCAGGCCAACCGCCGCCAGGATCCAGCAGTACCAGATGCCGCCCGCGATGGCCGCGGGGCTGGTGCGCAGGGCATCGGTGGTGACGGTGGCGTTGGTCAGCGCCGCGGCGCTGAGCAGCTGCGCGCCGTAGGGGATGATGCCCTGAAACACGCAGGAGAAGATATCCAGCAGGGACGCGGTGCGCCGGGGATCAACCCTGTACTCCTGAGACACGTCCCGCGCCATGTCGCCGGCCACGATGATGGCCACGGTGTTGTTGGCGGTGGCGCAGTCACACAGGGACACCATGGCGGCGACGCCCACCTGCGCGGACTTGTTGCCCTTCATCACCCGGCGCAGCTTCTGGATGATCCACGTAATACCGCCGTTTTTGGCGATCAGCTCCGACATGCCGCCGCACAGCAGCGTCAGGAAGAACACCTCGTTCATGCTGGTAAAGCCGCTCCATACGCTCTGGGCAAAGGTGGCCACCGTCAGGTCGCCGCTGAAAATGCCCACCAGACCGGCGGAGAAAATGCCGATGGTCAGCGCCAGGAATACGTTCAGGCCGCACAGTGCCAGCACCAGCACCAGAATATAGGGTACCACCTTGATGAGATCGAAGGGCAGCGCCTCCAACGGCATCACCGTCTCCGGACGGCCGAAGATCAGCAGCAGCACCAGCGTGATAACCGCTGCCGGCAGCGCCACAAGGAAGTTGACCCGGAACTTATCCCGCATCTCGCAGCGCTGGCTGCGGGTGGCGGCGATGGTGGTGTCGGAGATCATGGACAGGTTGTCGCCGAACATGGCGCCGCCCACCACCGCACCGATGACCACCGTCAGGGACAGGCCGCCCTTTTCCGCGATGCCCACGGCGATGGGGATGACGGCGGTGACGGTGCCCATGGAGCTGCCGGTGGCGGTGCCCATAAAGGCGGAGATGACGAACAATCCTGCCGCCAGAAACTCCACCGGCACCAGCGACAGACCCAGGTTCACCGTGGACTCCCGCCCGCCCATGGCGGCGGCAACGCTGGCGAACGCACCGGCCAGAATGTAGATCATCAGCATGGTCAGGATGTCCACGTTAGCCGCGCCCTTGGCGAACGTCTCGAATTTTTCGTTGATGCTGCCCTTGAACATGACAAAGGCCGTCAGCACCGCCAGAAACATGGCGGTGACGGAGGGGAACTTGTAAAAGGCCATGTCCACGCCCTTCACCTGATAGTAGATACCGGCGCCCATGTAGATGACGATGAACACCGCAAAGGGGATCAGCGCCAGCCCGCTGGGGCGCTTTTCGTTGAGATCTTTCATGTTGCTTTCCTCTCTTTCTTCACAGAAAATGTCCGCGCTGCACGGGCAGCGCGGGCATCCCTTGTCCATATATTATCGTAAAAAGAAACTTCTGTCAACGGATATCCCCATTTTTATCGCCATCTGGTTATCTATAAAATAGATAGCCGCGTCACACCCGCCGCAGCTCGTACACGTCCGTCCGACGGGCGGACAGGATAGGCAGCTGGCGGCGCACGGCGTCTATTCTGGTCATATCCAGCTCCGTGACGGCCACCTCCTCTCCCGCGCCGCACTGACGCAGCACCGTGCCCCAGGGGTCGCAGACCATGGAATTGCCCCACGCCACGTAGGAGGCGCTCTCGTCCCGCGCCGGGGAGGTACCCACGGTGAAGCACTGGTTATCCACCGCCCGCTGCCGCAGCAGCAGCTCCCAGTGGGCGGGGCCGGTGGTCATGTTGAAGGCCGCCGGCGCCAGCAGCACCCGCGCGCCCTCCAGCGCCATGACCCGGCACAGCTCCTCGAACCGCAGGTCGAAGCAGATGCACAGTCCCATTCTGCCCCATGGCGTATCGAACAGGGTGACATCGTCCCCCGGCGACAGGGTGTCGGACTCCCGGAACCGCTGGCCGCCCTCCACGTCGATGTCGAACAGGTGCATTTTCCGGTGGCGCGCCACGCAGACACCCTGCGGGTCAAAGACGAAGGAGGTGTTGTACACCCGACCATCGTCCAGTTCCGGCAGAGAGCCGCCCACCAGCCACAGTCCCAGCTCCCGCGCCGTGCGGGAGAGCATCTGATACGCCGCGCCGCCCGCCGGCTCGCCGTAGGCGCGGCAGCAGCTGTTGTCCTAGGGGCAGC
>ENA-UEQP01002178-UEQP01002178.1-human-gut-metagenome-genome-assembly--contig:-NODE-2178-length-15445-cov-3.205817_pt1 | contig 15445 bp, 11 predicted proteins | sample MGYA00242951_ERZ507951 | MGnify/ENA primary metagenome ERZ507951 (study PRJEB26167, sample SAMN06115539) | human gut metagenome | host: Homo sapiens | place: China:Shanxi | collected 2015-11-18...
CAGCGCACAGCGCCACGGCATTGGCCGCGCAGACCTGACCGGTGTCGCCGGCGATGATCTCGTAGTCGGCGGGGTTCTCGCCCAGTGCGGTAAGCATGGCGCTGATCTCGTCCACATGTCCCACCAGAATGGGCGTGGCGATGCCCTCCTTACGAGCTTCCACCACCGCCTCGATCACGGGCTGGTCGTGAGCGGCTGCCACGGCGATGACACCGGTGGTGCCGCCCTTGGCGGCGGCGATGATGCCGTCAATGGTATGTATCATGCTGATCGTCCTCCTGCATAGTTTCTTTTGCTATTTAAAGCAATATACGCGCCTGAACCGGCACTTTTTCCAGTCATATTATACAACATCCCGGCGGCACCGTCAACGGAAAACCGAAGCATTCAGTGAAAGAAATTCCCATAACCTATCAGACTTTCCCGCAGCCGCTCCGGGGTTGACGCGGGGAGGGAAATAGGCTATATTGTATGGGTATATTCAACATGAGGTGACACATGAAACAGATCAAGACTTGGACGCTGGCGTTTACCTACGTCGGCTGTTTTTTGGGCGCGGGCTTTATCTCCGGGCAGGAGCTTTGGCAGTTTTTCGGCGCCTTCGGCAACTGGGGCTATGTGGGCTTTGCGCTGGCGACGCTGCTGTTTGTGGTCATCGGCGTTCTGTTTATCCGCCTGACGCAGATGACCCGCTGCTCCGATATGGATCAGCTGCTGGTGCCGTGGGATATCAAATGGCTGCGGGCGGCCTCCGGCGCCATCGGCGCGGTATTTCTGTTCTTTGTGGTGGTGTCCATGTCCGCCGGTGTGGGCGCCATGCTGACGCAGCTGTTCGGCGTTCCCACCTGGCTGGGCAGCGCCGTGTTCATGCTGCTGGTGTTCCTGACGGCGCTGCTGGGCGTCAGCGGTATGGTGAACGCCTTCTCCGCCCTGATCCCGCTGCTGGTGCTGGCTACGCTGGGCTTCGCCGTTGCCGCATGGTGTACCTTCGGCACGGAGGGCATCCTGCGCCTGACGTATACCAACAGCAACCCGCTGATGCCCAATTGGGGCATTGCCACCATGACGTTCGTGGCCTACAACATTCTGGGCGGCATCGGCATCATGTCCCCGGTGGGGCAGTATGTCCGGGAAAAGAGGCATATCTACGGAGGTATCATCATCGCCGGGCTCATGCTGCTGGTGGTGGCGGGAAGCATCCTCACCAGCCTGGCCGCCTATCCGGAGGCGGTGCAGGCGGAGCTGCCCATGGTGGCACTGGCCAGCCATCTGAACGGCACGATGGGCACCATTTACGGCATCATGCTGCTGGTGGCCATGTTCTGCAACGCGCTGGCAAGTCTGGTGGGACTGAGCGCCTACATCGAGCAGAAATCCGCCCTTGTCCGCACCCACAAGAAGGTCGTCCTGCTGGCCATCAGCGTGCTGGCATGGGCGGGCAGTCTGCTGGGCTTTGCCGAGATCATCGGAACCGTCTACCCTGTCTTTGGTTATATCAGCGTTGTGTTTCTGGTGTTTATGGTCATCCACTTCTGCCGCGCCAGAAAGCAGGAAAAGGAAACGGCTGAAAAGTAAAAACGCTTTACAGAAAAGACACTCCTCTGCCATACGGCAGAGGAGTGTTTTTTACGGTGTCTTACACGCTGAACAGGATATCCGCATAGGTGGGATACGGCCACGCCTTGGCATCCACCAGCGATTCCAGCTGGCCGATCAGCTCACCGGCCTTTTGGGTGCGGGTGACGATCTCGCTGCGGTAATACCGGGCAGCGTCGATGCCGCTGTCCGCGGCGGGGGCGTTCTCCAGCGCCTGAGAGAGACTCTGGCAGACATCCAGAAGCTGACCGCCCTGAATGCCCAGCTCCTGTATCAGGTATTTCTCTATCCGGCACAGGTCGGAAAACTGAGCTTCCTGCTTGTGCGCCATGCCCTTGGCCAGGTCGCCGGAATAGCGCGCTACGGCGGGCAGAACGCCCCGCATGGCCATCTCAAGCAGGGTGTTGGCTTCGATGGCGGATACCTTGCAGTAGTTCTCCAGATGGATCTCGTACCGGGCGCGCATCTCCGTCTCGGTGAGGATGGCGTGCCTGGTGAAAAGATCGATGTTCTTTTTGTCAATGTAGGCGGGCATGCAGTCCACCGTGTCCCGCAGATTGGCAAGTCCCCGGCGCTTGGCCTCCTGCACCCACGACTCATCGTAGCCGTTGCCGTTGAAGATAATGCGCTGGTGGGCGGTGAAGGTGTCGTGCAGCAGGGTTTGCAGCGCGGACTGGAAGTCGTCGGCCTTCTCCAGAATGTCGGCGAACTGGCTCAGCTCCTCTGCCATGATGGTGTTCAGCACCACGTTGGGGCTGGCGATGGACTGGCTGGAGCCCAGCATGCGGAATTCAAACTTGTTGCCGGTGAAGGCCAGGGGAGAGGTGCGGTTGCGGTCGGTGGTGTCCTGGGGGATCTCCGGCAGGGTGTCCACACCGATGGTGAGCTTTTTCTTGGTGATGTCCACGTACGCCGTACCCTGAATGATGGAGTCCAGAATGGCGGTCAGCTCATCGCCCAGGAAGATGGAGATGATAGCCGGGGGCGCTTCGTTGCCGCCCAGACGGTGATCGTTGCCGGGATAGGACACGCAGCAGCGCAGCATCTCCTGATACTCGTCCACGCCCTTGATAAACGCCGCCAGAAACAGCAGGAACTGGGCGTTCTGGCTGGGGGTGCTGCCGGGCTTCAGCAGATTCTCGCCGGTATCGGTGGCCAGCGACCAGTTGTCGTGCTTGCCGCTGCCGTTGACGCCCGCAAAGGGCTTTTCATGCAGCAGGCACACAAGCCCGTGGCGGGCAGCCACCTTTTTCAGCAGCTCCATGGTCAGCTGGTTCTTGTCGCAGGCGGAGTTGGCATCGGAGTAGATGGGTGCGATCTCGTGCTGGGCGGGAGCCACCTCGTTGTGCTCCGTCTTAGCAAGCACGCCCAGCTTCCACAGCTCCTGATCCAGCTCCCGCATGAACGCGGCCACACGGGGCTTGATGGCGCCATAGTAGTGGTCGTCCAGCTCCTGACCCTTGGAGGGACGGGCGCCGAACAGCGTGCGGCCGCACAGCTTCAGATCCTCCCGCTGGCGGTACATTTTTTCATCGATGAGGAAGTATTCCTGCTCAGGACCTACCTGCGGCGTAACGTGCTGCGCCTCGGTGTTTCCGAAAAGGCGCAGGATACGGATGCACTCCTTATCCAGCACGCGCATGGAGCGCAGCAGCGGCGTTTTCTTGTCCAGCGTCTGCCCGCTGTAGGAGCAGAAGATGGTGGGGATATACAGCGTCTCATCCTTGACGAAGGCGTAGGACGTGGGATCCCACGCGGTGTAGCCGCGAGCCTCGAACGTGGCGCGCAGGCCGCCGGAGGGGAAGGAGGAGGCATCCGCCTCACCTTTGCTCAGCTCCTTGGCGCTCAGCTCCATGACCACGCCGTCCTTGCCGTCGCGGGTGATGAAGCTGTCGTGCTTTTCGGCGGTGAAGCCAGTCATGGGCTGGAACCAGTGGGTGTAGTGGGTGGCGCCCTTTTCCAGCGCCCAGTCCTTCATGGCGTTGGCGATCTCCCCGGCGGTGGAACGATCCAGCGGTGTTCCCTGTGCCAGGCACTGCTGCCACTTCTGATAGATGTCGGCGGGCAGGCGCTGCTGCATCTGCTGCTCACCAAATACCATCTGGCCGAACAGCGCGGGAACATTCGTGATCTTTTCACACATGCGGGATCATTCCTTTCAGATTCAGATACGCGGCATAGCCGCGGGGATAACGGGTCTTACATAAACAGCTGCATGACCTGCGGTGTCACATAGCATTCCATCACGGCGGCGACCACCAGCAGCGGCAGCACCAGCAGGCATATCACACGCAGGAGGTTCAGCATCAGGGGCTTCATGACGCCCTTTTCATTTTTGCGGATGTAATGGTTGATGTTCTGGCACAGGCACAGACCGGCGGCCAGACTCAGCACCAGCGCGGGCAGCTCGAAAATGCCGTGGGGCAGGATACCGGCGGCGAACAGGAGCCACTGACCCTGCATCATGGCGGCCAGCATGCCGATAATGGCGGCGTTCAGCCCCAGCGACAGGGCGGGGAGGTATAGAAACGGGATGAAGCCGTACAGCGCGGAGAGCACCATGGCGCGGACATTGCTGCCCAGCAGCGCCAGCACGCTGAAGCTGCCGTCCTCCTGTACGATGCCGGAGCTGTCGATCATGTCGTTGAAGTAGGACATGACGGTCACGGGGATATCCGGGAACAGGCGGCCTGCGATATAGGCCAGCACGGTCAGCACCAGAAAGGCGATGGCGGTCATGCCCACGAAGCGGCCGTACTCCTGCCGCCAGAAGTCGCCGATGGCGCGGAGTTGGTTTTTCATGCCAGCTTCTCCAGACCAGCGCGGAGACGGCGCAGCGTCTCATCCCGGCCGAGGATGCGGCAGATCTCCACAGCGCCGCCGGGCGTCACCAGCTTGCCGGCGGCGGCGATGCGCACCGGCCACATCAGTGTGGCGTTTTTCACGCCCAGCTGCTCGGCCAGCGCGATCAGACCGTCGTGGATGGCCTCGTCCGTCCATGCGGGCAGATTCTCCAGCATGGGGATGGCGGCCTCCAGCATGGCCTTGCAGACCTCCGGGTTCGTCTTGGACTTCTTGTTGGTGAAGAATTCCACGTCGTACTCCGGGCAGACGTCGAAGAAGTCCACCTTCTCCGGGATATCGGTGAGATGCTCGCAGCGCGCCTGCAGCAGCGCGGCGATGGCCGCCACGTCGAAGTCGCCCTTGACGCTCTGGCGGATGTACGGCTCCGCGGCCTTGGCAAAGTCCTCCGGGGACATGGCGCGCAGGTACACGGCGTTGAAATGATCCAGCTTTGCCCGGTCGAAAATAGCCGGGGACTTGGAAATGCCTGTCAGGTCAAATGCCTTTACAAGCTCGTCGAGAGAAAAGACCTCCTGTTCCGCCAGCTCGCCCCTGGGCGACCAGCCCAGCAGCGCCACATAGTTGAGGATGGCGTCGGTGAGATAGCCCTCCGCCTTCAGATCCTCGTAGCTGGGATCGCCGTGGCGCTTGGACATCTTGTTCTGCGCGTCCCGCATGACGGGGGAGCAGTGGACGTAGGTGGGCACCTCCCAGCCGAAAGCGTGGTACAGCAGATCGTACTTGGGCGCGGAGGACAGATACTCGCTGCCCCGCACCACATGGGTGATGCCCATCAGGTGATCGTCAATAACGTTGGCGAAGTTGTAGGTGGGCAGACCGTCCCGCTTCAGCAGCACCTGATCGTCCAGCGTGCTGTTTTCCACGGTGATGTCGCCAAACACGGCGTCGTGGAACGTGGTGGTGCCCTCCTTGGGGATGCGCTGGCGGATGACGTAAGGCTCGCCCGCCTCCACGCGGCGCAGAGCGTCTTCCAGCGGCAGGTCGCGGCAGGGATCGTCGGCGCGGTCAAAGTCGCCGGTGTCCTCCTCGGAGGCGCACTTCTCGCAGAAGCAGTAGTACGCGCCGCCTTTTTCCACCAGCAGGCGGGCGTATTTGCCGTAGGTGTCCCGGCGCTCCGACTGGATGTACGGCGCCACGGGGCCGCCCACATCGGGACCCTCGTCGTGGGTCAGATGGCACTCGGCCATGGTGCGGTAGATGACGTCGGTAGCGCCCTCCACCAGCCGCCCCTGGTCGGTATCCTCGATGCGGAGGATAAACGTGCCGCCGTGAGAGCGGGCGATGAGCCAGGTGTACAGCGCGGTGCGCAGGTTGCCGATGTGCATGTAGCCGGTGGGGGAGGGGGCAAAGCGGGTACGCACCTTGCCGGTGGGGATCTTTTCCTCCATGGCGGTGAAATAAGCGGCGTCAGACATAAGGTAGACCTCCGTATGAAGATATGAATAGGAGATACAAAAATACTAATATATTATATTGAATTTCCCGGAAAAGTCAATGCTTTCGGCCGGAAGGCTGCTCCGACTTTTGCGAAAGGCGGAGATGCCTCTCATGATATGGGTGAGCACTCTCTCAAGACGGAAAAGAACCGCCCGCAGGCGGTTCTTTTTTGCATATAGGATTTACAGGATCATGACGCCGGCCTTGGCGCAGGCGTCCAGCGTCTCCTTGTCCCACAGGCTGGCCTGCACCTCGCCGATGTGGCAGGTGCCGATCATCAGCATGCACAGGCGGCTCTGGCCGATACCGCCGCCGATGGTCAGGGGCAGCTCGCCCGCCAGCAGCATCTTGTGGAAGGGCAGCTCGCGGCGGTCATCGCAGCCGCGCTTGTGCAGCTGGTAGTCCATGGAGACCTCGTCCACGCGGATGCCCATGGAGGAGATCTCGAAGGAGCGATCCAGCACGGGGTTATACATGAGGATGTCGCCGTTCAGCGCCCAGTCGTCGTAGTCGGGGGCGCGGCCGTCGTGGGGCTTGCCGCTGCGGTGCAGGTCATCGCCGATCTGCATCAGGAATACCGTGTGGTGCTCCTTGCAGATGGCGTCCTCGCGCTGCTTGGGCGTGTAGTCAGGCCAGCGATCCTCCAGCTCCTGGGTGGTGACGAAATACACCTCCCGATCCAGCACGGTGTGCAGGCTGGGGAAGGCAATCTGCAAAGCGTCGTTTGTCTCCACCACGGCGCCCACGATGGCGCGGACGGTCTGCTCCAGGAAGTCCACCGTGCGGTCACGGCGCTCGATGACCTTTTCCCAGTCCCACTGATCCACATAGATGGAGTGGAGGTTGTCCACCTCCTCGTCGCGGCGGATGGCGTTCATATCGGTGAACAGACCCTTGCCGGGCTTGAAGTCGTAGCGCTTCAGCGCCAGACGCTTCCACTTGGCCAGAGAATGCACCACCTGCCCCTGTGCGCCCACATCGGGGATATCGAAGGACACAGGGCGCTCCACGCCGTTGAGGTTATCGTTCAGACCGGAATTTTCTTCCACGAAGAGGGGAGCGGAAACGCGGCGCAGATTGAGCGCGTTGCTCAGGTTGACCTGGAAATTACTCTTGATGAATTCAATGGCGCGCTGCATCTCGTAAACGTTCAGCGGCGTGTGATAGTGGGCGGGAATGTAGGTCTTGCTCATTGCCGGTTCACTCCTTCAAAATGTTTGTATGTTTGATATGGATAAAAAACGCAAATTTGATTATAGCAAGTTACACAAAAAAATCAAGAAGAAAATGTGTAGAAAGCGTAAAGTTTCTTTGGCCCGAAATCCCTTGACGCTGCGGGCGAAAAACGGTATCATAAGCGGAGTCTACAGAAGAAACAGCGGAGGAGATCGGATTTGGAAGAGAAGAAGTGGAACGCGGGCAGCATCGGCTTGACCTTTGCGGGCTCCTTTCTCGGCGCGGGCTATGTGTCGGGGCAGGAGCTGTGGCAGTTTTTCGGCTCGTTCGGCGGCGGGGGACTGCTCGGTGTGCTTGCGGCGATGGCGCTGCTGGCGGTGTTTGGGCTGGCGCTGATGTATATCATTTCCCGCACCGGCATCGCGGAGATGGACGCGGTGCTCGTGCCGTGGGAGCGGCTGGCGTGGCTGCGGAAGCTGTCGTCTGCGCTGCAGCTGATCCTGCTCTTCGGCGTCATAGCGATCATGTACGCCGGCGGCGGCGCGCTGCTCGAGCAGCTTTTCTCGCTGCCGACGTGGCTCGGCCGGACGCTGATGGCTGTGCTCGTGACGCTTGTGGCGCTGCGGGGCCTGCGCGGCGCGGTGGGAGCCTTTTCGCTCATCGTGCCGGTGATCGTCGCGCTCACGCTGATCTTCGGCGGCATGGCGCTCGCGCGGTACGGCGTGAGCCTTCCGGCCTTCGGCGCGGCGGAGGGGAGCAATCCGCTCATGCGCAGCGCGGCCTTCGGCGCGGTGACCTTCGCTTTCTATAATTTCTTCGGCTCGGTCGGCATTTTAGCGCCGCTCGGCGAGGCGGCGTCCTCCAAAAGGGCGGCGCGCCGCGGCGTGCTCCTCGGCACGGCGCTGCTTCTGCTCATCGCTTACAGTGTGCTGCTTGCGGTGATGGCCGTGCCGGAGACTGCGGACGCGGAGCTGCCGATGCTGGCGCTCGCCTACGGCCTCAGCCGCCCGCTGGGCTATGTCTACGGCGTTTTGCTCCTGCTGTGTATGTACGGCTCGGCGCTGTCCATGACCGTCGCCATCACGACCTACGCCTCGGCGCGGTCGGAGCGCGTGGAGAAGCGGCGCGGATGGTTCATTCTCGCGCTGGGAGCGCTGGGCTACGCCGCGAGCAGCGTCGGCTTCGGCGACCTCATCAGCGTTGTCTATCCGGTCTTCGGATATTGCAGCAGCGTGTTCATTGTCTGCCTGCTGCTCCACGCCGCGCAGACGCGAAAAAAAGAATATAATTTTTTTGAAAATTCAGGAACAAAAGAGGAAGAAATTTCGTCTTAAAAACAGCACAGAGAAATGGTTACAATTTGTATCCAAATTGTAACCATTTCGCAAAGACTTCTTAAGAAACCTGTGTTATACTGTATGAAGTGTATTACACACAGCAAATCCGGGAAAGGAAGAACAGCAACATGGAACAGACAATGGAACCCGTCGCGCAGACGACGCCAGCGGAGACTGCCGCTCAGACGCCGGGGGCACCTGCCGGTGCAGCGAACGGCCCTACGCCGCCGAAAAACAGGAAAAAACGCAAAAAGACCGTGCGGCGCATCATTGCCGCCGTACTGGTGCTTGCGGTCGGCTTCACCCTCTTTAAGAAATTCGGAAAGAAGGAGGGTGAGGCGGAGATCGGCACTGCCATTGTGGACTACGGCTCCATCACCTCGATGGTCAACGGCAGCGGTATGGTCAAGGCGAAGAAGAGCGAGAGCATCACGCTTGCGACCGCGGGCACCGTGGGCGACGTCTTCGTGACCGAGGGGCAGAAAGTCGCCGCGGGCGACCCGCTCTTCACCTATGATTCTCCCGATGCGGAGAAAAAGGTGCGCGAGGCAAAGACGAACATCGAGGGCTACCAGAAGCAGCTCAACGCGGCTTATAAAGACATTGCCAAGCTCAATCTGACCGCGCCCTACGCCGGCAAGCTCCTTGAGACCGTGAAGCTCACGGTCGGCGACGAGGTCGGCGCACAGAAGGTCGCCACGCTCGTGGACGACACGCAGATGCGCCTCACGCAGTATTACAGCTACGCCTATCAGAGCAAGCTTTACGCCGGCCAGACCGTGCAGGTCTCGATCCCCGCGCTGATGTCCTCGATCGACGGCAGGGTGGAGAAGGTACATATGGTCAAGCGTGTAACGAGCGAGGGCTCGGAGCTGTTCAGTGTCGAGATCGTGGTCCCGAACGCAGGCGTGCTCGCCAAGGATATGGCGGCCTCCGCGACCGTGGTGGTGAACGGTGAGACCGTTTATCCCTACGAGGCGGGTAAGCTGGACTATTACCGCACGAGCGAGCTGAGCATTCCCGCCGGCACGGTCGTTGCGACGAATCTGATCGATTATCTCTCGGTCTCTGCCGGCGAGCCGCTGGTGCAAGTCAACGGCGAGAACACCGAGAACACCATCTTTGATCTGGAGCAGAGCCTGCAAAAGGCACAGAAGGAGCTGGAGGAGGCGGAAAAAAATGCCGCCTACGCAAACGCCGTTGCGCCCATTGACGGCATGGTCATCGGCTTGAGCATCACACCCGGGCAGGAGATCACCGCCAGCGCGACCGCGCTGACCATCTCCGATACGAACACCGTCACCATCAGCGCGACGGTGGACGAGCGCAACGTCAGCTACCTCAAGGTCGGCATGGGCGTTGATCTGAATCAATGGGGCAATCCGAGCTTCGGCACGATCAGCTCCGTGAGCCTCTCGAGCAGCGTGAATAACGGTGTCGCGACCTATCCCTTCACCATTGAGGCGGATAATGCGGACGGTACGCTGCAAATCAACAGCAACATCAACTATAACCTCACCGCCAGCCAGAGCGACAACTGCCTTGTTCTGCCCATTCAGGCCGTGCGCACGGTGGGACTTGAGGACGGCACGAGCGCTACGGTCGTCTATCTCAAGGCGGACAGCATGCCCGACAATGCCATCGAGCTGCCGTACTCCGATGAAACGATCCCCGAGGGCTTCTATCCCGTGCAGGTCGAGATCGGTATTCAGGACAACAACAATGTCGAGATCAAGTCCGGCGTGGAGCAGGGCGCGGAGGTCTTTACGCAGTATATGACCGGCTCCGCCACCAGCTGGGACAATTACGGCATGGTATATTGAGGATAGCGCCATGGCGAAATTGATCGAACTGCGAGACGTTTATAAGATCTACTCCGAGGGCCTTGAGAGCGAGGTCCGCGCGCTCGACGGCGTTTCGCTCAGCATCGAAAAGGGCGAGTTTGTCGCCATCGTCGGTCAGTCCGGCTCTGGCAAATCGACGATGATGAACGTACTCGGCTGCCTCGACGTGCCGACCTACGGCGAGTATCTGCTCGAGGGAACGGACGTGAGCGAGCTGAGCGATATGCAGCTCTCGCGCATCCGCAACAAGGAGATCGGCTTTATTTTCCAGCAGTATAACCTCATCCAGTCGCTCTCCGTGCAGGAGAACGTCGAGCTGCCGCTTGTCTATCAGGGCATCGGCATCGACGACCGGCACGAGCTGGCCATCGAGGCGCTCGAGCGCGTCGGCCTTGTCGACCGCCGCAGGAATAAGCCAACGCAGATGTCCGGCGGCCAGCAGCAGCGTGTCGCCATCGCCCGCGCCATCTCGACCCGCCCGCCCATCATCATGGCGGATGAGCCGACCGGCGCGCTGGACTCCAAAACGGGCCACGAGGTGCTGCAATTCCTCCAGCAGCTCAATAAGGAGGGCAGCACCGTCATTCTCATCACGCACGACAACGGCATCGCCGCCACCGCGCGGCGCTGCGTCCGCCTTGCGGACGGCAAGATCGTTGACGACCGGCAGCAGGAGGTGGATTGGCTGTGAACATTTTACAGGCCTTCAAAATGGCGTGGCGCTCCATCATCGGCAAGAAGGGCCGCAGCGCGCTGACGATCCTCTCCATCTTCATCGGCATTGCCGCCGTCATGACCATCGTTTCGGTCATGGAGGGCATGAAGGCGCAGATGATGAAGCAGTTTTCCGCGATGGGCGCGAACCGCGTCTCTGTGAACATCTACTCATGGATGTACGACGCGGACGGCAACGATGTCAGCAAGGACTATTTCCCCGACCTTTACGAATACTGCCAGGGCCTGAAGGAATATGTCATCGGCGTCACGCCGAACGGGCAGACGAACGCCACTGTGATCTACGGTACAAAGAACTCTTCCACGATGGAGACGGAGTACGACAAGCAGTGGAACCTCATCAGCGGCCCGCCGACGCTCTACTACGGCTCCGACCAGTACAGCGCGTGCAACAATCTGACCGTTGCCAAGGGGCGCGACCTTGCGTATCTGGACATTCAGAACTATAATCAGGTCTGCGTCATCGGCGCGGAGATGGCCAAGCAGTTTTTCGGCACGGTCGATCCGGTCGGCAAGACCATCAAGGTCAACGGCAACAACTTCACCGTTGTGGGTGTCTACGCCGCGCGCGGCAAGGAGGGCGACAACAGCGTCACGCAGATGGATAACATGGCCGTCTTTCCCTACACGGCGAGCCGCGTGCTCGGCGGCGCGCGCTTCACGGAATACATTGTCAAGGCGCGCGACAGCGAATCGGCGAACACCGCCATCGCCTACATCGGCGGCTTCCTCAAGGGACTTGTCCCGCAGGGCAGCGGCGATTACGAGGTGCTGGCGGCGGACTACTGGCAGCAGTACCAGAATGAGTCGTTCAACATGATCGGTATGGTGCTCGGCGGCATCGCGGCGATCTCGCTGCTCGTCGGCGGCATCGGCATCATGAACATCATGCTCGTCACCGTGACCGAGCGCACCCGCGAGATCGGTATTCGCCGCGCCATCGGCGCGCAGCGCTCGAGCATTGTTACCCAATTTTTGATCGAGGCAGGTATGCTCTGCGGCATGGGCGGCATCGTCGGCATCATCTTCGGCACGATCGGCAGCGTGGTGCTCGGACGCATCATCTACCAGCAAACGATCTATCCCGTGCCGTGGGTCACCATCGCAGCCTTCGCGCTGAGCGTTGCGCTGGGCGTGCTCTTCGGCAGTTATCCCGCCATCAAGGCATCGAAGCTCCAGCCCGTGGAAGCGCTGCGGGCGGAATGAGAGGAGAAAAACTATGAAAAAGAGAGTATTTTCCACGCTGCTCGCGCTTGTGCTGACGCTTTCGGCGGTGGTGCTTCCCGCCTCGGCGGCAGGCAGCTTCTCCGATGTGTCGGACAAAAAGACGGCGCAGAACGTGGAGGTGCTGCGGCTGCTCGGCGTGGTCGAGGGCAACGGCATCGGGCAGTTCAATCCCTATGCGCAGCTCACCCGCGCGGAATTTTGCAAGATGCTGGTCACCCTGATGGGCAGCAGCGATGTTCTGCGCTATAAGACGATGACCATTTTCCCTGATGTGCGTGCAAGCCACTGGGCAGCGCGCTATGTCAATTATGCCGTGCGCGGCGAGAAGCTGCTGTCGGGTATGCCGGACGGCACCTTCCAGCCGGACCGCGCCATCTCCTACGGAGAGGCGGTCACCATCCTCATGCGTCTGCTCGGCTATACGGATAAGGACAGCGGCGGTATTTGGCCCGACGGCTATATTGACCTCGCCAAGTCCACCGGCGTGAGCGCGGGCGTGGAGCTTGCCGGCGGCGCGGCCATTTCCCGCGCGCAGGCGGCGCAGCTGTTTGTCAATGTGCTCGGCGCAAAGGCGACGAGCAGCAGCACCGATAAGGACGGTGAGACATCCACAACAACAAGGGTCTACAACCCTGCAAACTGTGTCTCGCGCGAGCGCGTAACGCTGATAGCCCTCAACGGCAATACCGCGCGGGTCTCCGGCGGGAAGAAGAACAGCTATGACCTTGTGCGCCCAAGCTCCGCCACGGTGCTCAACGGACTCAAGGGAGACCTGCTGCTCGACGCGGACGGCAAGGTCCTGACCTTTGTTCCCGTGGTAAGCAGCACGACTGGCGCTGCGGTGAGCAACGCGGCGGTCATTCTCTCGGCGGATAAGTCCACGAGCGGTATCAGTGCTTTGACGGGCGGCAGAACGGACTTCGCCGTTTACCGCAACGGCGTGCTCAGCTCCGTTTCCGCCCTGCGCAGAAATGATGTTGTTACCTATGACGCCTCGTCGAACACGCTTTATGCCTGCGATACGCGCGTGGCAGTGTATTATGAGGCCTGCGATCCCTCGCCCAGCGCGCCGAGCAGCATCACGGTGCTGAATGGAACGCAGTTCACTGTCCTGCCCACGGCGCAGGAGAGTCTGAGCAAATTCAAGCCCGGCAAGACCATGACGCTTCTGCTCACAAGCGACGGCAGCGTGGCCGGCGCCGTGGACAGTGAGAACTCGGCCCGCGCGAATGCGGTCGGAGTTGTGGATTCCAACGGCAAGCTCCAAATGTTCTGCGGCAGCAGCATCATCGAGATCGCCGGGACCTATTCCGAATACAGCGGCAAGCTTGTCGGTATCTCCGCTTCCAAAGATAAGCAGGTCAGCCTGTCGGCCAAATCCGGCGGTGCGAGCGGCAACCTGGATGTCCGCGAGGGAACGCTCGGCAGCAGAAAGCTCGCGGATAATGCGCTGATTTATGTGGACGGCGAGCTCAAGAGCCTCTCCGAGCTTACAGAGGTCGTCATTCCGCAAAGCCAGATCATTTACGCCCGCACGAACGGCAGCGGCCAGATCGACCTGATCGCGCTGAGCGGCACGGGCGACGGTTCGACGCTTTATGGCCGCGTGATAAAGGCCGAGAGCAGACCAGACGGTTCGGATATCTCCGGCGGAACGATCTACAACCAGTTTATCACGATCGATCTCGGCGGAGGGAAGACGATTGAAAAGAGAGGCGGCTATTCCGTTCAGGTCGGCGACTTTGTCGCGGCGGTTGCGGGAGAGAGCAACTTCACATCTGTGGTCAATCTGACCAAGTTCAGCAAGGTCTCCACCTCCGCGTGGGTCGGCACGACCGCGATCAACTACGGCGGACGCACCTACAATGTGCCCTCCAACGTTCTGATCTGGAACCGCGACGGCCAAAGCTGGTTCACCGGCGGCGTGGATGCGGCGATCAGCTACGGCGGGACGATGAACCTTTATGTCAAGGACGGCATCGTTCGCGCAATTGAGATCGGCGGTTGATCCTCCGGAACCAATATGACAAACAGGAAGCCTGCAGCTTTTGCTGCGGGCTTCCTGTTTGATTTGTAGCATTGCTTCAGGATGTATTCGAGCACCATCGCCAGCAGGCGCGGCGTCACATAGGTTTCGACAAGCGCCGCCGCGGCGAGCAGCGGCAGAATGACATAGAGGAAGAGCGTCGAGACCTCGGAGAGTGTTCGCAGGATGCGGACCTCCTTGTCTCCGCGCACGCGCGCGGTCACGCGCGAGCAGAGGTACAGTCCCGCCGCGCAGAAGAGCACGAGCGCGGGCAGCTCAAAGACGCCGTGGGGTAGGATGCCGACGAGGTAGACGCCAAGGCTTGAGCCACTGCGTACATAGTACGCGCCCAGCGCGCCGACCAGAAAGAAGTTGAAGCCGAGCGGGAAGGCCGCAAGATAGGCAAAGGGGACAAGACCCCAGAGGATCGCCGAGAATGCGGCGGTGAGGTTGTTGGCAAAAATGGCGGCCGCCATGTCCTTCGTTTCAGCGGTCGAGCTGAGACCGGCGCTGTCGATCGCCTGCTCAAGGACGCCCATGACGTGATCGGTCAGCTGCGGAAAGAACCACGCGGCGGCAAAGCCGATGAGCGCAAGGAGCGGTGCGACAATGGCGGCGCGGCGCGCCTCCTCGCCGTAGCCGCTCTGCCACGCCTCGGAAAGTGTGCGCCGGAGGTAGGAGCCTAATTCGTTCATCCGCCGAGCTTTTCGATGCCGCGCTTCACGCGGCGGATCGTCTCGTCCTTGCCGAGAATTTTGCAGATCTCGACCGCGCCGCCGGGGGTGACGAGCTTACCGGCGCAGGCGATGCGCAGGGGCCACATGAGCGTGGCGTTCTTCACGCCCAGCTCCTCCGCGAACGCGATGAGCATATCGTGGATGCCGTCGGTGGACCAGTCGTTCAGCGCCTCGAGCTTTGGGAGGACCTTCTGCAGCATCTCGAGCGACACCGCCGCGTCGGTCTTGGACTTCTTGTTCGTGTAGAACGCGAGGTCGTAGTCGGGGAGAGCGTCGAAGAAATCGACCTTCTCGGGGATGTCGGTGAGCTTCTCGCAGCGTGCCTGCAGCAGCGCCGCGATCTCGGAAGCGGAGTACGCCTCATTCTTCACGCTCTGGCGGATGAACGGCTCGGCGGCTCTGGCGAAGTCCTCGGGCGCCATATTGCGGATATAGTTGGCGTTGAAGTAGGTGAGCTTTTAGATG
>ENA-UEQP01002201-UEQP01002201.1-human-gut-metagenome-genome-assembly--contig:-NODE-2201-length-15290-cov-3.056728_pt1 | contig 15290 bp, 12 predicted proteins | sample MGYA00242951_ERZ507951 | MGnify/ENA primary metagenome ERZ507951 (study PRJEB26167, sample SAMN06115539) | human gut metagenome | host: Homo sapiens | place: China:Shanxi | collected 2015-11-18...
AATTACCCATAAGCACATCCGCAGTCTCAGGAATTGCATAGCCCACATCCTCACCGGTCATGTTGACAACAACATATACCGTTCTGTCTGTGCTTTCTGCATTTGCTCCAGTTCCACATGCACACTCAATCTGAACCGGCTTGCGCCTGTACACTATGATTCCTGCATTATCCGTCTCCACATCCTCCAGGTCTCCGTAGATGAGAGTCTGTGTGTACTCTGAGTGATTTCTGAGCTGTATCATCGCCTTATAAAAGTTAAGCACAGAATTCTTATCAACGCTCTCAAGCTCCACCGTCTGGAGGTCACACTGATTGTTGCATGCCAGCCATGGCTCATGCGCTGAAAATCCAAAGTTTTTTTCGCTGTTCCACTGCATTGGAAGTCTTGACTGATCACGACTCCTTATATTTACGGATTCCATCGCCTCAGTCTCACTGTATCCGGCTTCAAGGCATCTCGCATACTGTCCCTTGGAATTGATATCGTCGAGCTCATCTATATTGTCAAAATGAGTGTTGATCATTCCAAGCTCCTGTCCCTGATATACAAATGGCGTGCCCTTCAGGAAGAAGAACAACGCGCCCAGCGCCTTTGCCATCTGTGTCCTGTATTCAGGTATATCACCGGCTGGGAAGTATTTGCCTATACTTCTAGGCTGATCGTGGTTTTCCAGGTAATTCGCCGCCCATCCAATCTTTTTCACGAGTCTCTGATTGGTGAACAGCTTGTCCTTGAACTCCTCTATCGTCCAGTCTCTCTGGTGCAGCCAGAGATCGCCCGGATTGATATCTATGTCTGTGTAGCTGAAGTCAAATATCATGGAGAAATGTCCATCTCTTCCAATGTATTTGTCCAAATCCTTACTTGGAACTCCAGGAGTCTCTGCGACAGTCACAACGTCTCCTCTGCCATATGTGTTAAGCTTTAACTCGTGAAGGAACTCATCTATTCCCGGCCTGTTGAGGCAGCATTTGCCAACATCGCATCTGCCGTCCTCGCCGTCTGACGGCATAGGCGGGAATGAGAGGTCTTTCTTGATAAATGTGATGGCATCCATTCGGAATCCGGCAACTCCCTTGTCGAGCCACCAGTTCATCATGTCGTAGAGCTCCTGTCTCATCTCCTCACATTCCCAGTTGAGATCCGGCTGCTCCTTCGCAAATGAATGGAAATACCAGCTGCCATCCTCAATCTGTGTCCATGTGCTTCCACCGAAATTAGATCTGAGATCTGCAAGTCCATCTATGTTGTTCTTAAATATATAGTAATTTCTGTATTTGCTGTGTCTGTCCCGGCACGCCTCCTGGAACCATCTGTGCTGGTCTGATGTGTGATTGATGACCATGTCCATGATGATCTTGATGCCATTTTCATTTGCACATCTTATAAGTTCATCCGCATCCTCTATGGTTCCAAACTCAGGATTCACATCGTAGTAATCCGATATGTCATATCCGTTGTCCTTCATAGGCGACTTGAAGAATGGACATATCCACACAGCGGTCACGCCAAGTTCTTTGAGGTACGGCAATTTCTCGGTTATCCCCTTCAGATCTCCTATGCCGTCTCCGTTGCTATCATAGAAGCTTCTAGGGTATATCTGGTAAAATACCGCCTCTTTCCACCATTTTTTGTCCATATTTTATGTTTATCCTTTCACAGCTCCGGCTGAAATTCCCTCGATGATATTCTTCTGAAGAATGATGAATATGATCACAATAGGGATGATACAGAGAAGTACTGCAGGGAAGATGAGCTCCCATGGATTTCCGTACTGTCCTGACAGACTCTTTGCATAATATAAGCTCAGCGTGAGCGTCTTTTTGTCGTTATTTCCTATTACGAGGAATGGAAGAAGGTAATCGTTCCATATCCACACTGCATTTGTGATGACAACTGTCATGGTCGTCGGCTTTAAGAGCGGCATGACCACATATCTGTATATCTGGAATATATTTGCTCCATCGAGCATGGCTGCCTCCTCAAGTGACAACGGGATGCTCTTGATGAATCCTCTGTACAGCAGAACCGACATACTGATTCCAAATCCTCCGTACATGAGGATCAGACCCGGTGTGTTCTTGAGTCCCAGCTTGTCCATCAGCGATACCAACGGGTACATAACTGACTGGAAAGGTATGAGCATGGCTGCTGTGTATGCTATGAAGAGTATATTTGCCACCTTGGAATCTGTCCTGGCAATTGCCCATGCGGCAAATGAAGATATGACCACGATAAGTGCCACTGCCGCAACTGTTATGAGTACTGTCTGAAGCAGGCTGCTGCCGAGATTTATCTGCTCAGCTGCATTCTTCAGATAGTCCAGATTCCATGATTTCGGGAGAGCTATTGGAGATGCTACTATCTCCTGCTGTCCCTTGAATGAGTTGACGATCAGGAACCATATCGGGAATATGGTCACGATTGCCAATACAGCGAGTATAACCACTATGAGTGCTCTTTTGATCTTGCCTTTTACTCCCATTATGATTCAATCTCCTTTCTCTTAGTGATCATTACCTGAGCTATAGATATAACTGCAATGATAACGAAGAATATAACTGCCTGTGCCTGCGCCTCTCCGTATGCCGGAGGAGAGCTCTCTCTTACTGTTTTCAGTATCATGTAGGATATCATGGTCGTTCCGAAATTGCCCTCTGTCAGTGAAACATTGAGGTCAAGCATCTTGAAGCTGTTTGCCAGTGACATGAAGAGCACTATCGTAAATGAAGGCATGAGAAGCGGAAGTGTGATCTTCCTGAAGCTTGTCCAGCCCGTAGCCCCATCTATTCTGGCAGCCTCATAAATATCCTCTGAAATATTGTTGAGTCCGTTGAGGTAGATTATCAGGTAATAACCTGCAACCTGCCATACACCAACGATCGCATATGCCAGAAGTGCTTTCCACTGATTCTGAAGCATGTTGTTGAGCACCTCTACGTGTACCACACCGTCTGTTCCGAACAGCGTCTGTGAAAATACATTTTCAAATATGAAACGCCATACATAACCCATGGCGAGCATTCCAAGTACATATGGAAGGAACAATACCGTTCTGAAAAGTCCCTTGCCCTTGGTAAGCTTCTTGATCATGAGTGCCAGAAGAAGACTGACAACATTCTGTGCTATTACTGCGAGTACAGCATATATGGCCGTGTATCCAAGTGACTGAAGGAAATCCTTTGACTTGAATATGCTTGTATAATTCTTAAGTCCCACCAGTGCGTTCCACCAGTGCTCCCCACCTACGAAGTATGAACCTCTCCACTCAGTGAAGGAGTAGATCACACCCTCTATAAAAGGAACTATGATAACCAGCAGAAACAACACTATAGAAGGCAGAACCATAAACCAGAATTTTCTTTTGTAAAATCTTTTCATAGTTTTTCCTTTCCTACATTGAACACCAGCCATACAAAATTTGCCTTCGTTGTATGATCGCATTGCTTCGCAATGCGATAGGTCGTCGATGCCATTTTAAGATGTGGCTTCGCCACATGGGCATCTCCTCGGTCAAGGCTGGTGCTGCCTGTCAGATTCCCATCGGGAATCTGACATATCTTAAACTACTACTACTTGATACTGTCCTTCCACTTTGTCAGTGCATCTTCCACACCTGTTCTTATAGTGTTCTCATCCCACTGATCAGGATTTGTAAACAACTGCTCCTGAATAGTTGCACCGATGGTATTGAGTCCCCATGACTCAGGGAATGCATCGAAGTCATTGCCCATTACAAGGTCATTGCTCATATAGTATACAAGTGAATTGCTGAGAGGATTCTCAAGCTTCTCGCTCTCGTCTGCGTTGAATGGGACAAATGCAAATTTGTTGGTGATGTAATCTTTTCCTGTATCTGATGTGTAGAGCCATACAAGGAAGTCCTCAGCGGCTTTCTGCTCCTCTTCGGAATCCTTCTTGTTGATAACGTAATACTGTGAAACGAACTCAGGGATTGAACTGTTCATCTTGTCAACTGTAACGCCCTCAGCTGAGATGTCACTCTGCTCAAGGTTGACCTTCATTGGGAGCATTGTGAGTCTTGATGCCTTGTCTGCATCCACACCTGCGATGGTTCCGTATACCCAGTTACCCTGCTTGATGAACATTGCCTTACCCTCGGCAAATGTCTGAACTGCCTGATCATATCCTGTCACTGTTGAGTTGATGTACTCTGATCCACGCTCTACCTTGCCGCTTGGTCCTGCTGTGTAGCTTGAAAGCATATCGAGCTCCTGAACCATCTTTACAAGTGGCTCCTCAAGCTTATCAACATCTTCCTTTGTAGCTGCTGCCGTTGCATTGTAGTTAGGGAACACTGCATTCAGTGCGTAGTTTGTATAGTGGTTTGCATATGTCCACTTCTCTGCGCCTGCGATTGCAAACACTCCGTTCATGTTCTCTGTTGTGGCTGTCTTGTCCTTTGCCGTGGTGTATGCATTGCCTGAAAGTGTAACCTTCTCGCCACCCTTGCCGTTTATGTAATCATCGATTGCCTTGATCATGCCTGTAAACTCTTCATAATTGGCACTTCTGTAATCAGCGACAAATGCGTCTGCGCTGTCAAGTCCAAATACATCACATATCATCTGCGTATCTGCGATAAGTCCGTAACCCTCTACGTTGTAAGGGATTCCGCAGCTTGCTCCGCTCTCATCTGCGAGCTGCATGCTATCTGGGATTGAATCGTAGATTGACTTTAACTCTTCATTATTTACTGATGTTGATGGAAGTACAAATCCGCCCTCATTCCACTCTGTGAACTGTGCCTGGTTTATCGCGTACAGTGTAGGATAGTTCTTGGAATTCATCTCAGATCTGAGTGTCTCCATGGTCTCCTGTGTACCACATGTGTAAACCTTAACCTTAACTCCTGTCTCTGTCTCATAATCCTTGCACAGATCCTGGATACTGTCTGCGATCTCAGACTTTGTGTTGTAAATATACAGATCGTAATCCTTCTTTGCTGAACCACATCCTGTCATAGATGAAAGTCCCAGCATCATAGCTGCTGAAAGCGCACATGCTACTAATTTCTTTGCTCTCATAACCTTTTCTCCTTTTCTTGCTTTGAAGGAAACATCATTCAGGATCGAATACATTCCGGAAAGGTGTTCCACTTCAAGCGCTACATCGCCCGGTTTATTTGTCTTTGGCGGGAACTGATTGGTAAGCTCACGTCCAACCATCAGACGGATGATATCGTCCATCTCCAGATCATCTGCTTTCTCTGTTGCTACCCAGGTTCCGTCACGCATGATCGTGATCTCATCTGAAATCCTTTTGATCTCTGCCATTTTATGTGAAATGTAAATGATTCCGCATCCTCTCTTTTTCAGCATCTCAATGATATCAAACAGATGCTCTACTTCCTGCTCTGTAAGGGAAGAAGTCGGCTCATCAAATACGCTGATCTTTGCATTCACAGATACTGCTTTTGCGATCTCTACCATCTGTCTCTGTGATACCGGCATCGTACTCATGATCCTTTTCGGATCTACATCAATTTTCAATTCTTCAAATACTTTTTTTGTGTCGTCATAGATTTTTTTCTCATTTACCATGACGCCGCCCACCTTCGGGTAACGTCCGAGCCAGAGATTATCCATGACGTTTCTTTTGAGCGCCTGGTTCAGTTCCTGGTGAACCATTGCAACTCCATTTTCAAGAGCTTCTTTCGAATTCTTGAAATTAATCTCTTTTCCCTCCAGCTCAATCTTGCCACTGTCTTTGTCATAAATTCCGAAAAGGCATTTCATCAGTGTTGACTTTCCGGCTCCATTTTCACCCATCAGTGCATGGACAGTGCCTGCTTTAACTGTCAGGGACACATGATCTAATGCTTTTACGCCCGGAAATTCTTTACAGATATCCGTCATCTGCAGTAAAACATCCTGTTTCATAGCTGTCCTCCTGTCTCTCATCTTCTAATCTCGCATACCTTTCGAACCTGCCACTATGCAGTTCCATCCGGCTGCGTCACAACTTTAGAAAAGGTGGCTGGCCAACCACCTGGCCGCCACCTTTATTTTTTACATTTTTATTTTCCTGAGTATTCCTGGTAAGGAATGAAGATCTTGTTGCTTACTTTATCAGAAATGTTGTAAGAATCTGTTCCATCCATCAGATCTTTTCCATCTGCTGCATTCTTAGCAAGATCTGCGATACAAGCTGCCATACCATCTGCATCCTGTTTAACAGTTGCTGTCATCTTGCCATCTCCGATCAGCTGTTTTGCTGCATCTGTAGCATCAACACCAAATACCGGAATCATCTTTCCGTCTTTGCCTGTTCCAAGGTTGTATCCCTTATCATTCAGAGCAGAGATTGCGCCTTCTGCCATACCGTCGTTGTTGCAGATAACAAGCTCGATCATGTTATTGCTTCCTTCGTTGTACTGGGAAAGGTTGGTTGTCATATAGTTGTTTGCTGCTGTTGCACTCCAGTTACCATCCTGGTCAACCTGGTATTTGTCACTGTTAGAAGCATCGAAATATTCCAGTGCCGGTTTGCCAGCTTCTGTGATGATCTTGTCTGCATCTTCTACAGCAAACTGTGTACGGTAAATAGCTTCTGCATTTCCAAGCTGTCCCATAAACATTGCGTAAGAGATTTTTCCATCTCCGTTGAGATCCATTTCATCAAAATGTTCTACTACATAGTTACCGATCATTTCGCCCTGCATATGTCCTGCTTCCGGAGCGTCTGTTCCTACGAATGCACACTTGTCATAGCTTCCAAGTACATCTCCTTCTGTTTTGTCATCTTCGACTGCACGGTTAAAGAAGATAACCGGGATTCCTGCTGCTTCTGCTTTTTCAACGATCTGTGAAGAAGCATCTACAGAACCGGATGTAACGATGTTAACGATCAGTGCTGTAGCACCTGTCTGGATCGCTGTATCAATCTGTTCGTTCTGTGTTGTCTGGTTACTGTTTCCATCATAGTCCTGATATTCAACGCCCATCTCGTCAAGTTTTGCATCGAGTGCTGTACGGACAGATGCGATGTAAGTATCAGAATAGGTATAGTAGAATACTGCGATATTAGCGTCTGATGATTTCTTATCACTGCTTCCACCATCACTGTCACTCTTACCGGAGCCCCCGCATCCTGCAAGCATTCCAAGTGCCATCACACCTGCGAGCATCGCTGCTACAATTCTTCTTTTCATAATTTCGTTCCTCCTTGTATAACGTTTACTTGATGATACGAGTATAACAAGAAGAAAATAAAATACCCATGTGAAAAACTACGAGGGGTTTGTGAATTTCAACGTTTATATAAATTTTTACTTAATTTCGTCCATAAATGTTTCAAATGCCCAATTCTTTAAAAAGCTGTAGTCCAAATATTTTTCAGACTACAGCTTCTATACTTCCGAGCAGCTACAAACATTCCACCCGTTACTTTTCTTCAAATGAAAACAGCGCCTTCTGGCTCTTATCATCATACATATTTTCTCTTGTCACCAAAATACTGCTGGTTGCCGTCTCTTTCTTTTCCGGCTTCTGACCATTCAGTAGTGTATTGATCTGCTCAATCCCCAGGTATCCCATCGCATATGGGTTTTGGACGATCAGCGCATCTACATTTCCTTTTTCCAGCATCCCAATAGATTTTACGTTACTGTCAAACGCAACAACCTGCGTCCGCTCTCCGGCGCCAAGTGCTTCTACCGCATCCCCGACTCCAAGTGTTGTCCATTCATTAAATGTCACGATCACATTGATCTGCGGATTGTCAAGCAACATCCTCTCGGTGCCCTCTCTTGCGTCGGTGATCGTAGACTTCACATTGATGGACGCCGTAATATTTGCACGGTCATCATTAAGAACCGTATCCCGGAATCCCTTTTCACGAAGCTGCCCGTTCTCCGTACTCTTATCAAAATTTACGATTCCGATATTTAGATTTTCCGCCGGATTACCAAGCACTTCTTCTCCTGCCATACATCCGGCTTCATAATTGTCTGTACCAATATAGCATTCCACAGCCTCACTGTTTACCGGACTGTCCACAACCACAATTCTGATTCCTGCCTTTGCCGCGCGGTCGATTGCTTCCGCATTCTTTTCAAAATCAATGGCAGAGAACAGAAGTGCATCTACCTGTTCCCGGATTGCCCGGTCTATCATTTCATTCTGCGCCTCATAATCTTCCTCACCGTCTCCATCCGGTCCTTCGCACACCAGATCCAGATTATATTCCGCACTTGCCGCACCGGCTCCCGCATATGCGGACTGCCAGAAAGAAGAATCCATGGATTTTGTCAGAAACACTACTTTTTTCTTCTCGATGACGCTATTTGTACTGCCTTCTTTTCCTTCCCAAAGTCCGTCACCCGTCAGGACAAAAAACAGAATTGCAAGTAGGATCACACCTGCACCAATTGCAATAAATGGTTTTCTTCTACTTTTTCTCATATTCTTCCTCCCTGACCTTCGGCATATGGATCGTCACACAGGTCCCTTCATCCAGCTCACTTGTGATATTCAGTCCATAATTGCTTCCAAAATAAATCTTGATCCGGTCATTTACATTCTTGATTCCGATTCCGGTACGGTCTCCCGGCTCTTTGCGCAGAATCTCCCGGCACTGTTCTTCCGTCATACCGATTCCGTTATCCTCCACCTGGAAAATAATATCTTCTCCGTCCTCAAAAATACGGATCCAGATCTCACCCTCATCGATCATCTGCTTTACACCATGATAAATTGCATTCTCGATAATTGGCTGCAAAGTAATTTTGTTACAAAGATACGAAAGACACGACTCTTCCACCTCAAATGAATAGGTAAATTTGTTCTTATACCGATAATTTTCAATCTTCAGATAACTCTTTGCATGTTCCACTTCTTTTTCGATCGGAATCAGCTCATGCCCTTTACTGATACTGATACGGAACAGCCTTGCAAGTGCCGTAACCATCTCTTCTGCATCTTCATTTTTCCCGTCTTCACACATCCATGCAATCGCATCCAGTGTATTATACAGGAAATGTGGATTGATCTGCGCCTGAAGCGCTTTCAGCTCTGTTTTCCGCAGTGTGATTTCTTCCTGTCTGACCTGCTCCATCAGCTTCTGGATCTTCACAACCATGTGTTCAAATGAGTTGGATAAAGTCGTGATCTCTGTAGTTCCCGCCATCGGCTCAAATACAAAATTTTCAGCATTTTTTTCAAACCGGTGCATGTCATCAGCAAGCTGCCTTACCGGTGCTGAGAACAGTTCTGAAAATGCCCATCCGAGAAGAAAGACTGCTCCCATAACCAGACACAGGACGATCAGAAGTCTGGATACCGCACTGCTTACCTTCTCCGTAATCATTTCATCTACATAGCAGACACCTACAATTTTCCAGTCACAGTTCTCCAGATTTTTCACAGTATAGATCGCCTGTTCCTGAATATGTGTCCCTTCTTTTAAATCCATTCCCTTCTCTTCTTTTAACCCGGAATAAATGAGCTGCTGCTGTGGATGATAGATCAGATTGCCTTTTTTGTCCGCAATATAGGCATAGCCGTGCTGCCCGATCCCTACATCATCAACATAATTGGCAATGTCAGAAAAACGGATGTCAATATTTACCTGTATACTGGTTCCGTCTTCTTTCTGAATCTTCTGGTAAACGGTTACAACCCATGGATAATATCCCTCAAACAAAGATTCCACATATGGTTTGGTTATACGCAGCCTGCCATCGTCATCTTCCATTTCGGTACTCTGAACAATGCGATAATGCTCTTTCAGCTTCTGCCCTCTGTTCCAGTAACGCAGAAGCTCCCCATCTTCACCACAGATTGTTACCGCTACTACATCGGAACGGATATTTACCAGATTCTGGATATATTCCTCAGAATGATTATTCTCATGACGCATTCTCGCCACGATCCCTTCCAGTATGATCCGCATATCCTGTGTATAATTCTCAACCGTATTCTGTACCTGTTCACAGCTCTGGGAACTGCTTGTCACTGCACTTTGCTCCATTGCATTCCGGTAAATCTGAACAAAAATAAGCGTTGCAGCCACTACCGAAATCAGGACGATTCCCATTACCATTGCAATAAACACACCGGAAATAGATATATTCCATCCCTTGTGCTGATCTGCTTCTTTTTTACGCCTGTTCATGTTCCCTCCTGTATTTGTTCGGTGATACTCCAGTCAGCTTTTTGAAGCAGTGGCTGAAATAATACTGATCCTTATAACCACACAGCTCTGTAATCTCACCGATCTTCATACCGGTACACTGCAGAAGCTCCATTGCCTTTTCAATTCGTTTTTTCGTCAGGATCTCAACCAGTGAACTGCCTGTCGTCTTTTTTATCAGACTGCTGAGATAATTCGGCGACACCCCGATCTCTTCACTGATGATCATAACAGACAGATCCTGTTGGGCATATCGATCCTGTATGATCTGCACTGCCTGCTCGCAGATCACCTCGCTGCTCTTCTTTCTCTGATCCATAAGCATTTTTTTAGCCTCCATACACAGCATTTTTATGATCTGAAAATTCTCTGCCATACGTTCCATTTCACGCATCTGCTGCATGGAATATTTTTTCTGAAGAACTTCTACACCACATTCCCCGATTGCCATATAAATAACCTTATATACTGCCGCCCCGATCTCGGTCAAAAGTATCGTACTAAGTACCAGTGTATTCTTGCCTCCATTTCGCAGTTTCTTTTCCAGATCATCCAGATAAATCTCCAGATCCTCTGCCATTCCACCACGTAAAAAATTCTCCATCGTTGCTGTAATTTCCTGTATTTCTCCCTGTTCCAATCCCGATCCGTGCTCTGCATCGGAAATGAAATAGACACTGCTTTTATCCTTTCTGGAATAACTGAGCGCATTCATTGCCTCCAGATAGCTCTCTCTGCATTTTCCAAGAGTATTCACACTCCTGCTTACCCCGACCTGACAGCAATATCCCATAATACGCTCCACACTCTGAACAATTTCTTCTACAATAATATGTAAATACTTACCCATACCTCCCGGAGTCGTCGCGATCAGCGATACCACTCTTCCTTCCAGATGGCAGCTTACATAATGAACATATTTTTTCAGGATCATATCAACTGCATTTACACTGCTATAGCTTGTCTGATCCTTTCCATTTGCATCACGGATTCCGGTTACAAGCACCACGTACTGCATATTATCCGGCTTTGGATTACGGATCAGCTCACATTCCTCTGCCCGCTCAAGAAGTGCCTCTTCGGACACCCGTTCATTCTAAAAGCTGTCGAGCAAAAGCGGAATAAGGAATTGCGTCTTGCGGATGTCCAGCTTCTCTTTTCTTTCTTTTGTAAATTCTTCCACTCGCTGATCCATGGCTTTTTTAATCTTTATCAATTCCGCCTCGATCTCTTTTGCTGAAATCGGCTTCAGCATATAGCTTACAATATTATATTGAATTGCCTGCTGCGCATAGGTAAAATCATCAAATCCACTTAAAAATGCGATCTGTACCATTGGGCGAACTTCCCTGACTGCCCGTGCCAGCTCAATCCCCGATAAAAATGGCATCTTGATATCGGTAAGGAGCAGATCTGGTTCCAGCTTTTCAACCAGTTCCAGCGCGTCTGCACCATTTTCAGCTTCCCCAACCACTTCAAAACCAATCTCTTCCCACTTTACCCTGCGAACAAGACTTCTTCGGATTTCCTCCTCATCATCAGCAACAACAACTGTATATTTCATATTTCTCCCTTTTTCACTTACTGGCAAACTTTCATCTGGTTACAATTTCTCTTTTTATATTATAGAAGATTCTTATCCTCTTTTCCATAAATATATTTCCACTTAAATTTGTAAAATTCTACGATTGTATACACAACAATAGTATAAAAAACGGACAGGCTGAATAGCTTTTCAGTCTGTCCGCTTTTTACATCTTCTTATGCTGTTTTAAAAATTACATTTTTATAACGATTCAATGCAGTATAAAGGACTAATCCAAGCACACCACATCCGACAACTTCTCCGACACCAACTGTCAACATCATAAACGGAATCGGAAGTGCTACTCCATATCCGTAACGAAGTACAAACGGAACGATTACTGTGTTAGCAATAATCGGTGGTAACGGTGCAAGGAAACGGCTTTTGTTACGAAGCTGATAAGTAAAAAATGCTCCGATCAAAGTTGCAATGCTTCCGAAAATGATATCCGGCAGGATTGCTCCTCCGAGAATGTTTCCAACAATACATCCAACGAAAAGTCCAGGAATCGCTGCCGGTGTAAATACCGGAAGGATCGTAAGTGCTTCTGCAATACGTATCTGTACTTCTCCGAATGAAAATGGTGCAAATACATAAGTAAGCACCACGTAGATTGCAGCGATCATCGCTGCCTGAGTCATAAATGCTACATTCTTGTTCTTCATATGAAATTCTCTCCTCTAGTTTTGTTTTACGAGTGGAAGGTCACGAACACTCGATTCATTTTCGCGCAGCAATGAGTCTGGCGGCCATGCTTGCATGGACATCTGACGAATGCCGCGGAAGGCATATACTGTAAGTATATGACCTTACGCCGGGAATCGGCGAAACCCTTGTAAGACCTTGTTTTTAGGGGTTTTGTAACGGGTGTTAGTATAGCATGGTGGGGATGAAAAATCAAGGTAAGTACCAAAAAAGTACCAAATCGCCAAAACAGCCTTACAATCTTACCGATATAAACGCCTACAACTCTGGCAAAAGACAATAAAAATAGAGGGATGCCACTCCCTCTAAAATACATTTGCTATCTTCTGCATTTCTTCTGCTTTGGTCTCTGGCAAAACATGACTGTATAAGTCCATTGTCATTGCTAAAGAATATGCCGGCTGATTTCCCGGTTGAAAAATATAGTGAAACGGATTTTCAGAAATAATAATGATACAATGGTTGCCTTGTCTGCTGCCATCATGGTAAGATACAGACAGGGAAACCAAAGCCAGGCGGCTACCCTCTGTTACGGAGGGATAAAAAAGCACCCTCCAGACGAAAGAAAGGAGGGCGATACGATGGTTACATATTCTGATCTGATTCAGTTTAGTATATTCATTGTTGCCCTTGTAGGTCTTTGCTATGAGATTTTCAAGGGTAAACGAAAATAGCCGCCACTACCGCAAATAGTGACGGCTGTTCATAAATAACAGTCAACTATACAATTGGGGGTAGCCGCTTGCGGTTTCCCTCTTTGTGTCTTAAATATAGCATATCTGGCAGCAGGACGCAAGGGATAAACGAAATGTTTACCCTTATAATCGAGCCGACATTTTAACGTACCAGTCAAAAATGACTAAATTTTTCTCTATAAATCAGGAGCCCGGTCACCACTTTGGCGACCGGGCTCCTGATTTAAAACATAACAAAAGCGGGTGATGGGAATCGAACCCACGTATCCAGCTTGGAAGGCTGGTGTTCTACCATTGAACTACACCCGCATGACTCTTATTATTATATTCATCATTCAATTGTTTGTCAACAATTTTTTTATTTTTTTTATTTTTCCACTTTTTCTTTCCCTTACTTCATTCTGATGTTATAATGAAGAGACTCAGTGTACTGATAGGAGGGATTAAATATGAAAATTACAGAAGGCTACATGCCTTATCTTGAATACAAAACCTACTACCGTATTGCAGGCGAATGCTCCGGCAATAAAAAACCACTCATTCTGCTTCACGGAGGACCTGGTTCTACACATAACTACTTTGAAGTACTTGACCGGCTTGCTGATGAAGGTCGTGCAATTATTTCATACGACCAGCTCGGCTGCGGTAATTCTTATGTAGAAGGACATTCAGAACTCTGGTGTTCTAAAACATGGATGAATGAACTGATCGAACTCAGAAAATATCTCGGACTTAATGAACTTCATCTTCTCGGACAGTCCTGGGGCGGAATGCTCTCAATCGAATACTTATGCGATCACAAACCAGAAGGGATCAAATCCGTTATTCTTTCCAGCACCCACCCATCTTCCAAATTGTGGGCCCATGAACAACACCGGATGATCAAATTCATGTCCCAGGAAGATCAGGACGCCATTGCCAAAGCTGAAGCAACCGGCAATTTTGACGATCCGGCATATCTCGCAGCCAATGAACGCTTTATGCTTCTTCATGCCGCCGGCGTACCAAAAGACACCGATCCTGAATGCCTGCGCCGTCCAAAAAAAATTGGAACAGACTCTTATATCACCGCGTGGGGACCAAATGAATACACGCCAATCGGAAATCTCAGCAACTATGAGTACCGTGACAAACTGAAAAATATCAAAGAGCCGGCACTTATCATCAACGGAACCAACGATCTGTGCACTCCACTGGTTGCAAAGACCATGTATGACAGTATCCCGAATTCACGCTGGGAACTTTTTGATGACTGCCGTCATGTATGCTTCGTTGAAGATACCGACCACTATTGCAGGCTTTTAAATGAATGGATGGAGCAAAACGACTAAACCTGCTTATCAAAAAGTGCAGATCCCTGTGAAAATACAAATCTGCACTTAGCTCATCATATACGCAAAAGACGCATATTCCAGACAAAATTTTTGTTCAGGCATATGCGTCTTCTTACACTTTTTACTGCTCTCTGAAAGTGATCTCACCCGTCTCACTGTCCATAGCTTCTACAATCGCAAGTGATTCCAGCGGATATCCAAGGTTGCGGATGATTCTTCCGCCGGACTGGAATCCTTTTTCGATCACAATTCCAATTCCCTCTACAGTTGCACCTGCCTCTGTAACCAGCTGAATCAGCCCCTGCAGCGCACATCCATTCGCAAGGAAATCATCAATAATGAGCACATGATCTTCCTCTGAAAGAAATTTCTTTGCTACAATTACCTGGTTCTTGCATTTGTGGGTAAATGATTCGACTTCTGCTACATACATCTCCCCTTCCAGATTGATGCTCTGTGTCTTTTTTGCAAATACAACCGGCACATGAAAATGCTTGGCTACAATACAGGCAATCCCGATACCAGAAGCTTCGATTGTCAGGATCTTGTTGATATTCTTATCTGCAAATCTCTTCTTGAATTCCGCTCCGATCTGGTCAAATAATTCAATATCCATCTGATGATTCAGAAAACTGTCCACCTTAAGAACATTTCCCTCTTTCACGATTCCATCTTTGACAATACGTTCTTCCAAAAAGTTCATCTTACGTTCTCCTCTTCCTTTAATATTCCATGTATTTTTTTCATTGTATCAGTCTGAGCCATGAAACGCAACCCTCTGCGCTATTTTACCAGAATCTTATAATCCTTTTC
>ENA-UEQP01002218-UEQP01002218.1-human-gut-metagenome-genome-assembly--contig:-NODE-2218-length-15173-cov-5.469595_pt1 | contig 15173 bp, 9 predicted proteins | sample MGYA00242951_ERZ507951 | MGnify/ENA primary metagenome ERZ507951 (study PRJEB26167, sample SAMN06115539) | human gut metagenome | host: Homo sapiens | place: China:Shanxi | collected 2015-11-18...
TTTCTTATACAATATGTAACCGATGCTCCAATTGAGTGCAACAAAAAGGAGCGCAAATGCCAGTGAACCCGGATAATCACCCAAAAGCGGTTGGAGGATACCTTTGTAAATGTAGCTGTGCAAACTGGTAGTCGTCCCGTCGAACGGTACGCGGATATTACCTAATAAAACGGCAAGTACTCCGGCCATGACATAGATGAAAAGCGGATTTACACCGAATGATTCGAAGAAGCGGCTCCACGATTTGTATCCTTTTACATCGATGATCCAGATGAGTAATGCTAAAAAACTGGAACCCAATCCGCAAGTGACAATGGCGAAAGTGGGCGACCATATTTTCTTGTTGATGGGGCAGCCGTAACTGAGCAGGAAGCCCAAAAAAGTAAGGATCGTGCCGATGAGGAACAACCGTCCGAGTTTCTCGTTGATGTCCTTTACTTCCATCAGCAGTTTTCCGACACAAAAGCCTATCAATACGTGGGCGATGGCCGGGATCGTGCTTAATAATCCTTCCGGATCGATTCCGTTGTCTTTATACATATGCGCTTCGCCTAATACGGCACGGTCTACGACCGAAAGTATATTGGTACTGTTGTACTCGAATCCGTTGCCGGTGACGAGCAAAATGAAGTAACCGATCAGCAGGGTCGCAATCAGGTAGGGGATATGCTTGTGCTTCATGGTCAGGGCAACGATGGCAGTTGCGCCATAGCAGAGTGCCAGCCGTTGCATAACTCCCAAAATGCGGATATGGTCGAATGTCCAAATAGATTGTCCGAGACGGGAGAAGAACGAAATTTCTTCAGCAGACAGGGAGTTCCATGTACGGCAGAACATGGAGAACCATGCAAGCCCCAATCCGATGGCGAAAATAACAATGGTACGTTTGAGTATTTTCAGAGCGGCTGAATGGCTGAATTCAAAATTGTATTTCCGGAGAGAAATATAAGTAGATATTCCCATGATAAACATGAAAAAGGGGAATACGAGATCAGTCGGTGTCAAACCGTTCCATTGGGCGTGTCCCAATGGTGCGTAGACGTACGACCACGACCCGGGGTTGTTCACCATAATCATTCCTGCGATGGTGATACCTCTCAGTATGTCGAGGGCTAAGAGGCGTTTACTGGTTGTTTTATTCATTTTCTGCAATTTTTATGTGTTAAGTTTTTTAGTTTGATCAACGGGCTTTTGTACATTCGTCTACAAGGTAGGCGATGGATACGTAAGTTACACTTGTATGGGTAGCTAATCCTATTTCACAGGTACGGCTATTGGAATATCCGGTCTGTATGCCTGCCTTTTCTAATTGAGGGCGTAGCTTACGCAGTGCATAACTATTCACTTCCGGGTGTGTGAAGCCCTTGTCTCCTGCAAAACCGCAACAGCCCACCTCTTCAGGAACGATCACCCGGGTGGAGCATAAACGTGCCAGAGAAAGGAGGGTATCGGTCAATCCCATCCTACGCATGGAGCAGGTGATATGGATAGCTACTGGACGGTCGACCGGGCAGAATTCCAACTTGTCGCGCAGGAAGGTATAGATAAACTCGGCCGGTTCATATAGCTTCATCTTCCGGATTTTTTCACGCATGCGATGCAGGCAGGGGCTTTGGTCACAGAGCACAGGGTATTTCCCTTTTTCGGAAGCTTCCCACAAGGCTTTTTCAAGTTCTGCCGATTTATGGTCGGCAATATCCGGCATACCTTTACTTTCCCAAATTGTACCGCAACAGAGTTTCTCCATATCTTTCGGAAAGATCACTTTGTATCCGGCCTTCTGCAGTAGCGATAACATCTTATCTACGAGTGGTTGCTTCTCCCTGGATTTCTTAGGAAGTCCCATCGTCTGATTAATACAGCTTGGAAAATAAACGACCTTGTTTAGCTGAGAGCTGAAAGCCTTTTTTTTAGTTGAAAGTTGAGAGTTGAAAGTTGAAAGTTGAGAGCCGGTATTGCTGTCACTTTGACTTTCCTCTCTTTCCTTCTCCCTGCTCAAATCTCCCTTCTCCCTTCTCTTATAGCTCTTGGGCATGAAAGGAGTCCATTGCGGAATACCTAACAAGTTGTGCATGCCTGTAGTGAGAGTAAGCATTGCCGAAGTACCTAATACGGTGTGTGCTGCGTTGGCTAAGGTCAACATAGGGCGCAAGCTGCTCTTTATACCGGCAAAATGGTTGGCGGCAAAGTTGCCTATGGAGTAAGCGAAGCTACCTTCCGGTAATTCCTGTTGGCGGATATAATGAGTCAGATCGCCGGTATTGATTCCCATTGGACAAGATGTAGAACAGAGACCGTCGCCGGCACAGGTTTGATTGCCGGGATAGCGGTATTGTTTTTGCAAGGTTGCCAGCCTTTGGGGATTTTCACCGCTTTCTTTGAGTCGGGAGATTTCGCGTTGTAGCACGATACGTTGGCGCGAAGAAAGAGTGAAACCGCAAGTCAGGCAGTTTACTTCACAGAAGCCGCATTCGATACACTTGTCTATTGGGCCGATATCCGGTGTACTTTTATTGTTTTCTGCCTGTTGCCGGTGGGAGCTGCCTAATAGAGGCAACGGTTTAAAATTCTTGATATGACATTGGGGATCATCGTTGAAGATAACTCCCGGATTAAGTATATTCAGCGGGTCGAAGAGTGTTTTGACGGCTTGCATCATACGATACGCTTTTTCTCCCCATTCGTATTTTACGAACGGAGCCATGTTGCGTCCGGTACCGTGTTCTGCTTTCAGTGAACCGTCATATTTGTCTATTACTAAAGTTTTGACATCATTCATCAGTTCTTCGTAGCGTTTTACTTCAGCATCCGTACTGAAAGACTGGTTGATGATGAAATGATAATTACCTTCGAGGGCATGCCCGTAGATACAGGCATCGTCATATCCATGACGGGCTATCAGTTGTTGCAAGTCGGCAGTTGCTTCAGGTAGGTCTTCGATGTGGAAGGCCACATCTTCGATGAGACTTGTGGTTCCCGGTTTCCGGGTTCCTCCTACAGAAGGGAAAATCCCGGAACGGATGGCCCAATATTTGGAGTATTCCTCCGGTTTGTCCGTAAAGTGGACGGGAATATAAGTGTTGAAGGGTTTCAGCGTTTCCTCTATGACAGCGATATTTGCTGCCAGTTCTTCTTTACTGTGTGCTTTGGTCTCTGTCAGTACGGCGGTGAGTCCTTCTCCTGTCCGATCATTGACCGATGCTAACGATTTCCAGTCGAGTAGTTCGGCACCTTTTACAATCCATTCTTTCTTTTCGTTGGTTAACTTCTTCAATGCTACTACTGCCCGGCATGCTTCTTTGATGTCTTTAAAATAGAGCATGGCGCTGGCCTTGTGCGGATAGTCGTATTCTGTGCTCATGGTGACTTCGGAAAGGAATGCAAGTGTTCCTTCCGAACCTACCATTAAGTGAGTGATGATATCGAACGGATCATCGAATGTGATGAAAGGTAATAAATTCAGTCCCGTTACATTTTTGATTGAATATTTATAGCGAATCCGGGCGCTGAGTTCTTTATCGGTACGAATTTGGTCACGCAGAGATTGAATTTGTGTGATAAACTCTGCATGCTTCATTGAAAAAGCCTGTTTGCTGGCATCATTGCCGGTATCGAGCAAAGTGCCATCTGCCAGTATAATACGCGCAGATAATAACATCTTATCGCTGTTGGCATGTGTCCCGCAATTCATACCGGAAGCGTTATTCATCACAATGCCGCCTATCATGGCACTTTTTACTGAAGCCGGATCCGGGGCGAATTTACGTCCGAATGGCTGTAACAGTTCGTTGACACGCTGCCCGATGATGCCGGGTTGCAATGTGATCCGGTTATGATCGGGAGAAATACTGTATTTTTCCCAGTTTTTTCCGGCTATAATGAGAATAGAGTCGCTGATGGCTTGTCCGGATAAGCTCGTTCCGGCTGCACGGAAGGTCACCGGCAACTGATGTCGGGTTGCCGAACGCAATAAATCCGATATCTCCTGCTCGTTGTTCGAACGAATGACGATCTGGGGAATGAGCCGGTAGAAACCTGCATCTGTTCCCCATGCCAGCCGACGTAATTCGTCAGTGTAGATTCTTTCTTGCGGGACAAACTGTGATATTTCCTGCAGAAAGGCCTGGTACTTATTCTCCTTATCCATTTTTATTTATATAAGTAATATTTTTTAGACAATTGCCGGAAGCTGTCTACATCTTTATACCAATAGTCACGAATGTCTTCCCAACGGTTATGTTTGCTGAAACGTTCGCGTATTTCATTGGAGCCGCTTACTTTATCGAACATGTCGAAACGTCCTTTGTCTGCATGATCGAATACAGTATGTTCCGGATAAAGAGCAGCCACCTCTTGCATTACCAGAAATTGTATTTCACTTAGTGCAGCTTTCCGGTAATCCATAATATGCACTTGTACTCCTTGCAGATGCTCTCCTTTCCCTACGGAATAAAACGGCTTGAGGTGTATCGGACGGAAAACGATACCGGGCAGTTGCAATTGATTTAGCTTGCCGGCCAGTTCTTCGGCTTTTATCCATGGGGCGGCAAACATCTGGAATGGAATGGTATAACCTACTCCGATGGACAGATAACCCAGTTCTCCGAGTATGCCCGATACCGGATAGAAGAAGGCTGAATGTGGATGCGGAATGTGGGGGGAGGAAGGAATCCATTGCAAGCCGGTTTGCACATAGTCCATCTTGCGTTTCCATCCTTTCATTTTCACCACGTGCAGATCGCACCGCTTGCCCAGCATATTTTCACCGTTCAGCATCAAAGCTAATTCGCCGCAAGTGAGTCCGTAAAGGTACGGAATCTTAAATTGACTTACAAAAGAAATGTATTTATCTTCTACCAGATTGCCTTCCACCTTTTCACCACCCACCGGGTTTGGACGGTCGAGCACGATAAATTCCTTTCCATTTTCGGCTGCGGCTTCCATGGCCACTCCCATGGTACTGATATAAGTGAATGAACGACAACCGATATCTTGTATATCGTATACTAACACATCGATGTCTTTTAGCATCTCAGGGGTTGGTTTGCGAGTCTTTCCGTAAAGTGAATAAACCGGTAGGCCGGTAGACGGATCGGCGGAGTTATCCACTTTGTCTCCGGCATGAACATCACCGCGTACACCATGTTCCGGCCCGTATAGAGCTACCAGATTCACGTTGGGGGCTTCGTGAAGGATATCGATGGTCGATTTCAAGTGATTGTCTACTCCGGTCGGATTGGTGATGAGGCCGACACGTTTTCCTTCGAGGCATTTGAAGTTCTGTTCTTTCAGAACCTCAATACCGGTTTTGATTTTTATTTTTTGTGCCTGTATGGTGAGGGACAGCAGGCAGCAGGTGCTAAGAATAATAAATCGGAATTTGTTCATAAATATCTCTGTTTCGAATCGTTATTGTTTTATTTTTGGGTTTCTTTAATTTCTTCTGTTTCTTCTTTTTTACCGTAATTCGGATCGATCTTGATGAATGCACAGACAGCTATTGTAGCAGCACAACAGATCATTACCCAGATAAAGAACTTCTCGTATCCGATAAGTTCCTGTAGCCAACCGGCCATCATACCCGGCAACATCATACCTAATGCCATGAAAGCGGTACAAATGGCATAATGTGCTGTCTTGTGTTCACCGTCGGAATAATAAATTAAGTAAAGCATATAAGCCGTGAAACCGAATCCGTATCCGAACTGTTCGATAAATACACAAATATTGATTGTGAGAAGATCTTGCGGCTGAAAATATCCCAGATAAACAAATGTAATGCAAGTGAGTGATATACTCCATGCCATTGGCCATAGCCATTTTTGTAGTCCGCCTTTTGCCGCGCAAATACCGCCGATGATTCCTCCGAGAGTAAGCCCTATAATACCGATAGTGCCGTATACCCAACCGACTTCGGCTGTACTCAGTCCTAACCCGCCTTTTTCAATAGGATCGAGTAGAAAAGGATTGATAAGCTTTACCAATTGTGCTTCCGGTAAGCGGTAGAACAGCATGAACAATATGGCAACTCCGGCTTGCGGCTTTTTGAAGAAACTTGCGAATGTGGCAAAGAACTCTTTGAATATGTTGTTCGCGGTCACATTGCCCACTGCCGGCTTGTCGGATGCCGGATGAGGCAAAATGTAACTGTGGTATAAATAGAATGCAATGAAGAGTCCTGCAAGGATATAGAATGTAATACTCCATGCCATGGCTATGGTAGAAGTACGCTTTTCCAGTTCTCCGGCCAGTACGACCAGAAGTCCTTGTCCGGCTATTGTTGCAATCCGGTAAAAAGTACTTCGGATGCCGACATACATAGCTTGGTCCCGGACGCTTAAAGCCAGCATGTAGAACCCGTCGGCGGCTATATCATGTGTAGCCGAACTGAAAGCTACCAGCCAGAATATGGCAAGGGTTATCTGAAAGAAATTAGGCATTGGGATGGTGAAAGCTATTCCGGCCAGTCCTGCTCCCACCAAAATCTGCATGGTTACTACCCACCAACGTTTGGTTTTCAGTAAATCAATAAAAGGGCTCCAGAATGGTTTGATAACCCAAGGGAGATATAACCAACTGGTATATAGGGCGATGTCTGTGTTGGAGATACCGAGCTTTTTATACATAATGACAGAGATGGTCATCACAGCTACGTAAGGTAGACCTTGTGCAAAGTACAATGTCGGTATCCAAGCCCACGGTGATAGTTTCTTGTTTTTCATGACGGTATATATTTAATATAATTTCTCGATAGCGGCACCGATGTAATAGTGCAACAATATTTCGTCGTAAGCATAACCTTGTTCGCCCATTACGGCGGCACCGATCTGGCAGAGCCCTACACCATGTCCCCAACCGGCACCTGTGAGAATAAATTTTCCGGGAATACCGTTTTTTACCTCTGTTTTGTCCACAACGAATGCCGAACTGTATAAGTGGGAAGGAGACAGGGTTCTCCGGATTTCCAGTTCCTTACCGATGATGAGCGTCTTTTTCGTTCCTATGATTTTCAACTTTGAGATACGGGCGGATGTGCCGCGTTCTATAGGGATCAAATCTATAACCTGCCCATAGTCGATGCCGGAACGTTGGAAAATAAGTTTGGCCAGTTCTTCCTGTGTATATTCTACTTTCCAGCGGTAAAAATCGGTAGTTTCCTGATCGTAGTTGTTCAATACCTGACTGAGTATTCTCTTTTCTTTCGTATTACAGAATGCATCAGGAGAGGTCCGTATCCACTTCTCTGCTTCTGAATGGATACGTAGATCGGGTAGGAAGGTCGCTTTTTTACTGTCTCGTTGTTTGACAAGATAGGGGTGTTTTACGTCTTCCCAGCAGTATTGAAATTCTTCGAAGGCCCCTCCGCAACATTTAGAGAAGCGCGCATCGCAGATTTTATTTTCGGATGTTAATACCTGTCCCCGGGTAGCTTGGATGGCTTGCTCTACCATTTCAGTGCTTGCCCGGGTGATTCCTTGGTAGCGTTGACAATGATCATCGGCGCATACGTCAAAGTGCATATGGTCTTCCCGGTCATACCACTTGATTAGTTGAAAGTTGAAAGTTGAAAGTTGAGAGTTGGCTGCGTTATTATGCTGCATAGCAACTTTCAACTTTCCACTTTCAACTTTCCACTGACAAAGTAGCCAACTGCGCGAAATGACTGCATGGGCTTTCAGCAGTTCCAAAGAAGCGGTTGCGCTCATTTCCGAAGAGATGACACTGGTTAAATAATCTTCTACATGGATGACATTGATACCGGTTATCTTTTCATCTTCTACAATAAATTTCAGTGCTCCGTGAAAACGTTGGTTCTCCTTGCGTTCCCAATGGAAATTGATGCCGATCGTTACATCTAATAATTCGAAAGAGTCAGTCTCTTCCCGCAAGGGTTCAAACAGCAATTCATCGTAACGGTTGTTTTTCCAGAGAATCTTACCATTATCAAAAAGGACAAGTTGTTTTCCGGATACTTCTTTTTCGTTGACACGATAAGTATCCGGAAAAATAAATTCTATTTTTGTTTCGGACAGGATGCCGACATGTACTTTGGGCTCTTTCATAATTGTTCTTTTATGCGTTGTCTTAGTTTACGAAACTCATCTGTGTCCAGACAGACTTCTCCGAGTATAGACATAATGTCTGTTGCCGTTAGCTTTTCAAAGTCTTTTTCCTGCGGGGTGATGAATACGCCTCCCATATCTACGGATGCCGGACTGATGAGGATATTGGCGTCTCCTGCTGCCGCATAGCAGGACGGGCGGTGCTTGGCGCGTGGAAAAATGCAAACAATCCATTGGCTGTTTTCTGTCCATGCAAGAATGTTCATCATGGGTTCGTCTTCTCCCGGTTTGAGTTCCATTGCGTTGTATACAAAGTTGAATAGTGCGATGGCGTCTTCCCGGTTTCCGGTTTCTATAACCAGAGTGGTTCGTGGAGCATCATCCAGATAAGAAAGAGACGCTGTCCTGTAGGTGACAATCTTTCCGGCTTTCTTATTCCTCCATTCTTGTTCAAGAGGGAGAAAACCTTTATTGCCAGCTTGAAAATGAGCATGGTCGGGAGCGGAAGCACCACATTTCGGACCGTTATAAAAAACGATGTAATCTTCGGCAATAGCCGCCAGATCGAGCATGTCTCCAAAACGTTTTTTTATACGTTGGTCCACGTGTTCTAATGCCGGAACAGTAAGGTGCTTCGGGAAAATCGGAAACGGGTTAATCAGTATCTGATAATTATCTTTGAATGGAATCCCTCTCTGCATGGCAGGGAGGTTGGCGGGGCAAAGAAAACATTTCCGTTCTTGTATGGATTGGGCATCTACTTTGGCTGCCGAAGAGACAATGCGTGCAGGATTAAATTGTACTTTATAGTGCATCCCGTTTACATTTAGGTCTTTGACTTTAATCCGGGCTAATGCTGCATAATTGTTTCCGGCCAACTCCCATGCAGAAAGCTGGTCGGTTAGCAACCGTTCTATTTTCTGTTTTGTATCCATCTTTGTCCTTACATTTGATGACGGTTCATGGCAATGCGGGCCTGTAATTCCCAAGTGCGGATACGGTCTTTATACAGGTTGTGTCCGTTCATTTTTATAATGTCCAATGAAGCGTCGGAATTATCGTCCCAACGGCGGCATAAATATACTACCTCGTAAACACGGCCTATCTGGTACCGGCGGGAGAAATTGAGTCCGAGAGCATAATCTTCTCCATAGCTGGTGTTGGGGACTTTGATTTCTCGTAATACCGGTGTGTAAAAAGCACGTGGAGCACCCAGCCCATTGATACGCAGGGCATTGTTGCGTCCGTTTTCGGGAGTCCATTCTTTATGGTCGATGATGCCCGGAGCAATCATATTCATGTGGAAATCCGTCATCATATAGGTACCTACCACCATTGCACAGTTTTGTTCATAGAACGCATTAACCATTGTTTTTAGGGTGTTTTCGTCCTTGTATACATCGTCACTATCCAATTGTACGGCGAATTTTCCACATTTATCATGATGCACTCCGAGATTCCAACACCCGCCAATACCTAAGTCATTGCGTTCGGGCAGGATGTGAATGAGACGGTCGTCGGATGCAAATTCACGGATCGCATCTGTTGTACCGTCAGTAGAGTGGTTGTCGATGACGATGAGGTTGAATTTGAAATCCGTTTTTTGGTTTAATACCGAACGGATGGCATCCTTGATGGTACGGATGCGATTGCGTACCGGAATAATGACAGAAGCTTCATATTCAAAATCGGTGGCATCGAATTCGATCTTTTTGAAGGTAGGAGCCAGATAGCCGCCTATCTCTTTCAGATGTTCTGTGCAAGCTTGTTCCATCTCTATTTGTACTCCTCGATTTTTGGGGTCTACATAATCGAATATTTTTTCACCGCTTTTTCGGGTATCGTTTTCTATTTCCGAATAGAGATACTCGTTGATGTGAACCAGCGATTCCTTTTGCGAGAGTTTAAGCCGCAGGTCATACAGGCCGGCAAATTGATAGTCGGTTTTCATTCGGGTGACGGCTTCTTGCAGGGCACTTGCCTTGTATAGCAAAACCGATCCGAAGTTGAAATCATCGCGAAGACTGCCAAACTGGTAATCTATTACAGGAGCATTTTTTTGAATCCCTTCTGATACTTGGTAATGGTCGGCGTATACCATGCCGGCAACACTGTCTTCTGCAATGCGGGTCATGCGTTCGAGGGCAAACATGCCCAGTTTTAGTGTAGTGTACTTAGTATAAAACAGTGTGTAGTCGGCATCGGAGTGGGCAGCTATTATGCGCATGGTTGCAGTGGAATTGAGTGCCGGCACGTGCAGAATCCGGCATCCCTGGAGAGGAACTTCCGTGTCTTCCGTTACTAACAAATATATATCTTTTACCAAGTTTGACGATTTCAAACCCTGTATTGTCTTTTCGGCCTGTGCTGCATCTGCAAAAGGGATGAAGCAATTAATTGTAGTTTTCATATTTCAGTTTTATATATTTTTATTTTTCTTATTCTTTTGGTTCTTTCCACTCTAACAGTCCGGTTTCTCCACTGGTAGCCGTGAATAATACCTGATGGCGATTGATAGGGACAACGGTATTAATCAGAGAGTTACCGATTTTGTACTTCCATAGAACTTTGCCTGTTAATGGCTCCAGTGCAAAGATAAGCCCTCCTTTCGTACTGCCGAACATTACTCCGTCTTTTTCGACTTGCATGGAAGGAGCATGCTCATAACCAAAGCCGACATTGGAGCTCCATAACTGGTGTGGCTTGTCTCCTTGGGTAGAGTAGCAGACGATGCTGTCATTCATTGTCTTACTGTATACCCGTTTTTTATCGGTAGACAATCCGATTGTTTCGCGTACGGTAGACTGGTAAGTACGCCATATGGTCTCTCCTGTTGCCAAATCGATGGCAGTCATGGCACGTTGCGGGTCAGTAATGAATACTTTGCCATTAGCGGCTACCGGCCATACTGCTGCAGGAGAGAAATGCATACGGGTTAATCCGCCTGTCCATTTCCACAGTTCTTCTCCGGTATTCTTGTTGAGGGCGTAGAGTGTGTTATCCCATGCTCCAAAAATCACCTTGTCTTCTTCAATCAGAGGGCGGGTTTCTATATAACCTTTTACACCTGTGTATGTCCATTTGATTTTTCCGGTATAGAGATCGATAGCGCGGAATGTATGATCGCTGGCCCCTATATAAACTATTCCGTTATCAATGGTCACAGCACCCAGGACTGGTTCTTGGGCTTCTACTTCCCAGCGTAATTCTCCATTGTTTGCGTTCAACGCGTAAATCTTCTTATCGGCTGAGCCGAATACGACTATGCCGTCGGCTACCGCCGGTGTTCCTACTATACGGTTGCCGGAATGGAAACTCCATTGTTTTTTCCCTTTTTGAAGGCTATAGGAGGTCAGAAAGCCCATATCATCACCTACAAAAACTTGCTTATCGGCTATTGCCGGTGAGCAATAAATACCGATACCGGTTTGTACTAACCATTTTTCTTTTACTTGCGGATACTCTTTGTTTACGGAGTAATCGGGATATTTGTCTGTTGCTCCTTTTTTGTCATAATATGAGTGGACTAATGAGAGCGAGCACCACTTTTGAGGCTCCTTACCAATTTTCTGTTCATAGACAAGAAGGGAATCCGGGGTGATTTCATAAATGTTGTACCCACCAATTGCTTCTTTTCCACGCAGATTGGAACGGTTGATGATTCCGGGAATACCATCGTATGAGAAGAATTTGTTGAGATGGTAATGCCCGCCCAGAAAAGCGCGGATGTTATAAGGGCGCACAGCGTCTGTTACGTCGTACCAATTATCCACATCGCCTTTTAGCATCGGATAGTGAGTGACCAGAAATACGGGTTTCTCTTTTCCGGCCTCTTTCAATTCTTTCTTAAGCCAGGTGATGTCTTGCGGAACGACATGACCATCGGCCATACGCATTAATGGTCCGGAATTGAATCCTAAAAAGAGAAAGCCTTTATGTTCGAATTTGAAACGTTCTCCGCCAAAAATATGCCCGAAATCCGTCACTCCGCTTTCGCTCCATTTTGTTTCATGATTTCCGGGAATGATATAATATTTGACTTTTAATTGGCCGAGAGCTGCTTTCACTCTTTGCATGGAAGCACGGTCACCCTCTTCTGTGATGTCACCCGTTACCAGTACGAAGTCGATATCTTGCGTTCTGTTCACTTGGTGAATGGAGTTTTGGAGATCGTCAAAGGCGGTTCCTTTTTGGGTGACATGAATGTCTGTCAGGAGAGCAAAACGAAAGTGCTCCCCGATCTGCGCCCGGATGCCGGTTAATACAGCGAACAAAAATAGAATACCGGTATATATTTTCTTATTCATACGGCGTGATACTTGATTATCTGATTAAAAAATTATTTTTTCTTTTTAATAAGCAGGCAAAGACCTATAAAAGTGAACAATGCATTGAATATCAGTAACTCATAACTGAACTGATATCCGTTAAACCACTTCTCCGAATTTTCTTGCAGGATAAAGCAGAGGATGGGAGAAACAATGGCTACTATGGGGATATATTTATCGCGTACCTGTTTTTTTGTGAAAATGCCAAAAGCAAAAAGTCCTAAAATAGGTCCGTAGGTGTAACTGGCCAAGATGTAGACAGCATCGATTACGCTGGTGTTATTCAATTGATTGAACACGAAGATGACAATGCCCATGATGATGGCCATGCCGATATGTACACGTTTGCGTATCTTTACCAATTCATTTTCTGCTTTGTTTTTTGCTCCTAATATGTCTACTGTAAAAGAAGTTGTCAAGGCGGTCAGAGCCGAACCGGCTGCCGAATAAGCAGATGAAATCAGTCCGATAATAAACAGTACGCCCACTATGGCCGGGAAATAATCACCGGTAGCTATCATCGGGAATAATTCGTCGCTTTTCTCGGGGTTTTTAATTCCGTGTTGTGCGGTAAATGTGTATAATAACACTCCTAACATGAGAAATAACAGGATGACGAAGAATTGGGAAATACCGCTGGTAATCATATTCTTCTGTGAATCCTTAAAATTTTTACAGCTTAAATTGCGTTGCATCATGTCCTGATCCAGTCCGGTCATAGCGATCATTGTGAACACTCCCGCCAGGAATTGCTTGAAGAAGTAGCGCTTATCATTCACATCATCGAAAAAGAACATGCGGGAAAAATCATTCTCGGAGATGGTGGCTATCATACTTCCGAAACCTAACTTAAGATCGGAAGCGATATAATAGATACATAGAACTACGGATACTACCAGACAGAACGTTTTCAGGGAATCGGTCCATATCAGTGATTTTACACCGCCACGGAAAGTGTATAGCCAGACAAGGGCTACGGTGATGATGACATTAAGAATAAACGGTAGGTGGAAAGGCTCGAATACCAACAGTTGTAGTGTAAGGCAAACAAGGAATAACCGCACGGCTGCTCCTAACATTTTTGAGATGAAAAAGAACCATGCACCGGTCTTGTAAGAAGACAGACCGAACCGGTTCTCCAGATACTCATAAATGGATACTAAATTCATCCGGTAGAAAAGCGGTATCAAAACAAAGGCGATAATGATTTGCCCTGCGACGAAACCGAGTACCATCTGCAAATAGGAGAATCCGCTTGCCGCTACCATACCCGGAACGGAAACGAATGTCACTCCGGATATACTGGAGCCGATCATGGCAAAAGCCACTACATACCAGGCCGATTTACGGTTCCCAACGAAAAAACCTTCATTATCGGCCTTTCTGCCTGCGATGTATGAAACCGTAAACAGGATAATGAAATACGCCACGATTGTGATTAAAATAGAAACTGGAGTCATGCGGTCATTTATAATTTAATAATTTGTAATTCATCAACAGGAAAGAACCGGTCATTCTTCATATATAAGGTAAGGCTTGCGTTGTATCTTGAATTTCTCTACATCTTCTTTCCACATCGCTTTGATCTCATCCGCATTTTTACCTTGTTTTATCATTTTTCGTACATAATCTCTACCTGTCAACAGCTCGAAAAACGGCCGGAAAAAGTAATCGTCCATATTCAGATTCCGGTAGGCATCGATAAGATAACTCAAATCTACTCCTTTTTTCCATATTTCTTCATTGCTCAGTTCACTTAAATTCACACCGTGGCAAATTCTGTTGAGTTGGGGAGGATTTTTTGCACCCGGTATACTTTGTGGTGTGAAGGTGTAATCATATCCTAACATATTAGGGTGTCCGTATATTTGAAAAGGAAGCTGTGTCCCCCTACCCAGACTGACGGGAGTTGCCTCGAAGTAGCAGGTAGAAGGATAAAGGTACACAGCTTTCATATTCGGCAGGTTAGGGGAGGGAGGGATCGGCAATTCATACATTGTCTGGTGTGTATAGTTCTTGCATTTTATGACTGTTATATCACAAATGCGTGAAGCCGGCAACCACCGTTCGCCATTAACCATTAATGCCAGTTCTCCTAATGTCATGCCGTGTACTATCGGAATGGGAAGCCATCCGACGCTTGATTTGTATTTCATGTCTAAGATGGGGCCGTCTACATAGTGACCGTTCGGATTAGGACGATCCAGTATCAACATTTTGCGGTTATACTCTGCACATGCATCCATCAAGCGGACCATGGATGCATAGTAGGTATAAAATCTTAATCCTACATCTTGTATGTCGACTATCAGCAGGTCGAATTTCCGCATCGATTCTTCACTGGGCCTACCTAATTTACCATCGTATAACGAGAGGATGGGCACGCCGGTTTTCGAATCCACCGAGCTTGAAACGTGTTCTCCGGCATCTGCGTTACCACGAAACCCGTGTTCGGGAGAGAATATGGCTACTACATTTATCTTATTCTCCAACAACACGTCCAGTAAGTGCTTATTTCCGATCATACCGGTATGATTGGAAAAAATAGCTATTCGCTTATTTTTCAATAAGGGGAGATAAACGTTTGTTTGCTCTGCACCTACAATCACCCGGTTCTGATTTGCCTGACAATAGAAAGTGATGCATGTTAAAATGACTATAAGTAGAATTTTTTTCATAATGTATTATATAAGGGGAAGTTCTTTATCTGCAAAGATAATATATGATTTAATATTAGAAACATATATTTTTTTATTTTTAGAATTATAATCAATAATTTGCA
>ENA-UEQP01002223-UEQP01002223.1-human-gut-metagenome-genome-assembly--contig:-NODE-2223-length-15163-cov-4.563436_pt1 | contig 15163 bp, 12 predicted proteins | sample MGYA00242951_ERZ507951 | MGnify/ENA primary metagenome ERZ507951 (study PRJEB26167, sample SAMN06115539) | human gut metagenome | host: Homo sapiens | place: China:Shanxi | collected 2015-11-18...
TTTTGCATATGGGAGGAAAAGAAAAAGATTGTATAACGGGTGCTTGACTTTTTTGGCTCAAACATTACGTTTTTATTCCTATGTGGTGAGTGTGCTACAAATACGAAAATATCAGATAGACGTCTTTTGTCTATCGATATTTTCGTATTTGTTAAGTGGGAGCGGCACACGAAGCGCATAGGAATAAAAACGTAATGTAGAACCTAAAATAGCCTCAAGCCAACCGTTAATACAATCTTTTTATAATCCCAGCAAAACATCAAGCAACGCATCATTCTGCTCCGGCATCATAAAGCAGAGTCTGATATATTTATTATTCAGAAACGGAAACGTAGAGCAGTCCCGTATCATCAGATTTTTGCGTATGCAGGCGTCAAATGCGTCCTCCGAAGTAAATTTATCGGTCGTAATTTTTACGAGTACAAAATTAGCGTGTGCATGATAAACCTTAAAGTTCGGACTCTTATCAAGGCGTGCACAGATTCGTGCTCGTTCCGAAGAAATTAACTCTCTCGTTTTTTTGATATAATCCTCATCTTGAAACATGATTTCTCCGGCGATTGCAGCCAATGAGTTAATCGTCCAAGGATTCTTTTTCTGATTGATTTCATTGAGCAAATCACGGTTTCCGCAAATGGCATAGCCAAGTCTGAGTCCCGGTGCTGCAAAGAATTTTGAAATACCGCGCAAAATGACAATGTTATTGTAGTATTCGGTAAGTGGAATCGCGGTTACTTCATCTGGTTCCTCGGCAAATTCCACATAAGTTTCATCGACAAGCACGGTGATCGATTTGCGTTTGCAGTAATCCAGAATTTCACGCATCTGCTGGCGTTTGATGACAGATGACGTTGGGTTGTTTGGATTACACAAAATCAGCAAATCGACATTGGCGGAAAGTTCCTCGGTGAGTGCTTTTGTGTCCAGTTCAAATTCGCTGGCTTCCGTGAGGCTGAAGTAATGGGAGCGTCCGCCGCCCATTGCGACTTCCCGCTCGTATTCGGAATAGGTCGGGCCGACAATCAGTGCCTTCATCGGGTGTGTAATCTGGATAAAGAGCGAAATTAATTCTGTCGAACCATTCCCGACAACAATATTTTTATAGTTTGTGTGTACATAGTCTGCAATACATTTGCGCAGAGATGTGTATTCACGGTCCGGGTAGTTCGTGATAGCGTCAATGTGATTCGTGAAAGTTTTTTTTAAACGAAACGAAACACCAAGTTGATTTACATTCGCAGAAAAACTTATAATGTCTTCTTTTTTTATTCCATAGACGGCCTCGATTTTCTCTAAATCGCTTCCGTGAAAATGTTCTTTTGGTTTTAGTGCCATTTGAGTCACTCCTCTCTTTCGTCCTCTCCTTATTATAGACATACTGCATGAACTTGTAGATTCGGATCAGATCTCTCTCTGAAGAGATCTTGGTGAGCAGATCATAGATTTTGCGGCGTGTATCCATTCGCATCACCATCCTTTCTTTGATTCGATTATATAGCGAATCAATATGGTTGTGAATAGATTCGCGATCGATTTCCCGATATCGGGAAATCGATGACTAACACCGCACTGCCGTTTGAATTCATGATATACTTATTTTTATTCAGATTCATACAAGTCATTGATGTGCATGTCGAGCGCCCGCGCAATGGTTTCCAGCTGCTTCAGTGTTGGAGATACACGACCATTCTCAATATTATTAAGTGTGGTCTTTCCGATCCCCGTCAAAGCTTCCAACTGCTGCAATGTCAACCCGCATTTCCTGCGCGCCTGCCACGTCAATATTTCCATATGCGTTCTCTCCACTTTTATTCTTTCCCATCCAGAGTGACGCATAGTATCTATTATACAGAATTCTGTACCTATTCTATCTGGAAATGTATGGGAGTTTACTAATATAAAATAATGGAAAGAGGTAACTGTATGAAAAAGGTAAAGTTGTTTGTTGCTATTGGATGTATCTCCGCAGTTTTAGCTATGCCCATGACTTCCTTTGCGGGGCAATGGAAACAAGATTCTAAAGGCTGGTGGTGGCAGGAAGACAACGGCTCCTACCCGGTATCCCAGTGGAAATGGCTGGATGGAAATAAAGACGGCATCTACGAATGCTACGCATTTGATTCAAACGGATATATGTACGCGGACACAACAACTCCGGACAGTTACACAGTGAACAAAGAAGGCGCCTGGACTATCGGCAATTCTGTACAGTTAAAATTTACGAAAGATATGCAGAATGAATCCGGTTCCAACGACAATACCGCTGCTGATAACAGCACATCTGACAATACTGTTTATACAAACGAGGATATGGTCGGAACCTTCCGGATCAACGACGAGAACAGAGAAGATTACTTTGAGTTTATGCTCGGTGCCGGCGATTCTATTGCGGCATTCTACTATGATACCGACGGAGATACCCATATATACAACTTCTCTAAAGTCAGCAATACAAAATACCGCGATTCCTCCAATTCACGTAATCTGACGATTGTAGATTATGATACGATTATTGTAAACGACAGAACCTATATCAGGGACTAATCGCTAATAGCGAGCTGACCACTCCATTCCTTGAAGACATGAAGCTTTCTTCCTGTCGACTATAATTTCTATACCCGCTCCCAACCCTCGGCATGAAATACTCCTGCCGGGGGCATCTATGATACAGAAGCATATAGAAAAAGCGTATCAACCGATGTATTATCACATCTTTTGATACGCTTTTTTCATGATAACAGTTCCGCCTCACGGCATTCCCGTCTCTTTCTATTCTACATCCTGTCCGCCCTTTACCTGCGGCCGTCCAAGACTTTCCCACTTTAAGAAGGCGCTGATAAATCCGTCGAGTCCGCCGTCAAGAACAGCGTTTACGTTTCCGCTCTCAAAACCGGTACGGTGGTCTTTTACCATCGTATACGGCTGAAGCACGTAGGAACGGATCTGGCTTCCCCATCCGATATCTTTCACATCGCCGCGGATATCGGAGAGCTTCTCCGCGTTTGCCTGCTGCTTTAACATATACAGTTTCGCTTTCAGCATCTGCATTGCCTTGTCCTTGTTCTGGAACTGGGAACGCTCATTCTGACACTGCACAACAACGCCTGTCGGGATATGTGTGATACGAACCGCGGAGGATGTCTTGTTGATGTGCTGTCCGCCGGCACCACTGGAACGATACGTATCAATCCTTAAATCATCCGGGTTGATCTCGATATCAAGGTCTTCCTCGATATCCGGCATTACATCGCAGGATACGAAGGATGTCTGTCTCTTTCCGTTTGCGTTGAACGGGGAAATCCTTACAAGGCGGTGTACGCCTCTCTCGGACTTTAAGTAACCGAACGCATTCTCTCCGTTGATCTGGATCGTAACCGACTTGATTCCGGCTTCCTCGCCGTCAAGGAAGTCGAGTACCTCCACCTGGTATCCTTTTCTCTCTGCCCAACGGCAGTACATACGATATAACATACTGCACCAGTCGCATGACTCGGTTCCGCCTGCTCCGGCATTCAGTCTTAAGATCGCGTTGTTGTTATCGTACTCCCCTGTGAGAAGTGTGCGGAGACGGAGTGCGTCGAGCTCAGATGTGAACTCGTCGAGCATCTCCTGGATCTCCGGAACGATCTCCGGATCATTTTCCTCGTACCCCATCTCGATCATCAGACCGATCTCCTCATACTGATTCTGGAGCTTGTTGTACTCTGCGACCGTATCTTTCAGGTTTTTCGCTTCTCTTACAAGTCTCGTGGATTTCTCCGCATCCTCCCAGAAGCTCGGCTCTTCCATGGTCTTGTCCAACTCATCGATCCTTCTGATCTTCGCTTCCAGATTCAGGGAGTCCCTGACCTCCTTCAGTGGAGTTTCATATGTGGATAATGTATATTTAAACTGGTCTAACTCAACCATAGAATCTGTCCTTTCTAATAACATTTCACCAAGGCCGCCTGTTCCCTGTGCGGACCATACGGAATGTTACCTTTCTTATAATGATTTAACAAGGTCAGCGCAGAGGTTCCGCGCTGACCATCATTTCATAAAGCAATTGGTATTGATCCTATGCTAACGGTTTTCTTCCGCAGCACTGTTTATATTTCTTGCCGGATCCGCACGGACACGGATCATTCGGGTAGATTTTCTGTGTCTGACGTCTCTGCGGAGCTCTTGCCGCGGAATCGTCACGGTTTGTACCTGTAACCTTAGCAGCCGGCTCTCTCTCCACCTTCTCCTCTACACGGATATGGCAGAGAATACGGATTGTATCTTCACGGATCGCCGCAGTCATATCATCGAACATCTCGTAAGCGTTCATCTTGTACTCTACGAGCGGATCACGGTTACCGTAAGCCTGTAAACCGATACCTTCACGGAGCTGATCCATATCGTCGATATGGGACATCCACTTGTTGTCGATCACCTTCAGGAGAACGACACGCTCGATCTCACGCACCTGCTCTGCATCCGGGAATTCTGCCTCCTTGGATTCGTAGAACTTCGTTGCCAGTTCTTTTAACATGTGCTTGAATTCGTCCTTGCTCATCTTGCTGATCTCGTCAGTCAGCTCGATCGGCTTTAACGGGATGATTGGAAGAAGAAGATCATTTAATTCCTTGAAGCCCCAGTTCTCCGGAGTCTGCTCGTCACTGATGGACATATCCACAGCGCCCTCAACGATATCGTTGAGCATCTTCATGATCAGCTCACGCATGTTCTCACCATCAAGTACCTGACGGCGCTCAGCATATACGACCTCACGCTGCTCGTTGTTGACCTCATCATACTTTAAGAGGTTCTCACGGATACCGTAGTTGTTCGTCTCGATCTTCTGCTGTGCTTTTTCAATCGCGGAAGATAACATCTTGTGCTCGATCTGCTCGTTCTCCGGAACGCCGAGGGCATTGAACATGCTCATTAACTTGTCGGAACCGAAGAGGCGCATCAGATCGTCCTCAAGGGAGATATAGAAGCGGGACTCACCCGGATCGCCCTGACGTCCTGCACGTCCGCGGAGCTGATTATCGATACGTCTGGACTCATGACGCTCTGTACCAATGATCTTTAAGCCGCCGAGAGCCTTTGACTCGTCGTCAAGCTTGATATCGGTACCACGACCTGCCATGTTCGTCGCAATCGTCACCGCGCCGTGAATACCGGCCTGCGCTACGATCTCAGCCTCCAGCTCATGGTACTTCGCGTTTAAGACTTTATGCGGAACCCCGCGCTTCTTTAACATCTGGCTTAACATCTCAGATGTCTCGATCGTGATCGTACCGACGAGGACCGGCTGTCCTTTCTCGTGGGCCTTTACGATCTCCTCAACAACTGCGTGGAATTTTTCTTTCTTTGTCTTATATACCGCGTCATTTAAGTCCTTACGGATAACCGGACGGTTTGTCGGGATCACGATAACGTCCATACCGTAGATATTACGGAACTCTTTCTCCTCAGTCTGGGCTGTACCGGTCATGCCGCCTTTTTTCGCGTACTTATTAAAGAAGTTCTGGAATGTGATCGTCGCGAGGGTTCTGGACTCTCTCTTAACGTTTACATGCTCCTTCGCCTCGATAGCCTGATGGAGACCGTCGGAGTAACGGCGGCCCGGCATGATACGTCCTGTGAACTCATCGACGATCAGGACCTCGTCATCCTTGACCACATAGTCCTTATCGCGGAACATGAGGTTGTGGGCACGGAGGGCAAGGATGATATTGTGCTGGATCTCCAGATTTTCCGCATCCGCAAGGTTGTCGATATGGAAGAATGCCTCCACCTTCTTTACGCCCTGCTCTGTCAGGTTTACGACTTTCTCTTTCTCATTTACGATGAAATCACCAGTCTCCGTGATCTCCTCGCCCATGATCGCATTGAGCTTGTTAAACTCGCCGGATTCCTCACCGCGGACTAACTGCTTTGCGAGGACATCACAAACCTCATAGAGCTTTGTGGATTTTCCGCTCTGTCCGGAAATGATAAGCGGGGTTCTCGCCTCATCAATCAATACGGAGTCGACCTCATCGATGATACAGTAGTCGAGATCACGAAGCACCATCTGCTCTTTATAGATCGCCATATTGTCACGAAGGTAATCGAAGCCGAGCTCGTTGTTTGTAACATAAGTGATGTCGCACTGGTAAGCGGCTTTTCTCTCCTCGGAGGTCATGGAGTTTAATACCACACCGACCTTTAAGCCGAGGAACTCATGAACCTGTCCCATCCACTCAGCATCACGTTTTGCCAGATAGTCGTTGACTGTTACGATCTGGACACCTTTTCCGGCAAGGGCATTTAAGTATGCCGGACAGGTAGAAACAAGTGTTTTACCTTCACCTGTCTTCATCTCCGCGATACGTCCCTGATGAAGGACGATACCACCGATGAGCTGTACCGGATAGTGCTCCATCTTTAAAACTCTCTTGGCTGCCTCCCTGACGGTTGCGAATGCCTCCGGCAGAAGATCATCCAGAGTCTCACCCTGTGCGAGGCGCTCTTTGAATTTTCTTGTCTGATCTTTTAATTCTTCATCAGACATCGCCTGCATCGTCGGACGCATTTTTTCGATCTTATCGATGATCGGGTAAATGTACTTTAATTCCCGGTCACTGTGCGTACCAAATACTTTTTCAACAAAATTCATTCTGCTTGTTCTCCTACATAAATAAATATACACATGCAGCGATACCCTTTTATCCGTCCCGCGGGAGTTATCCACGGATACACGGTCTTTCAAACGCCGGAGCCGGATTTTATCCACATGACGCATGGTTCATCTCACATCAGGCCACTGCATACAAGTTTCTATATCTGAATCGTTTTTGATGTCCGCTGCTCCGTCCTGCGGGATTTTACCGCATAACCGCATACGTCTGCATCGTACAATCCTTAATATTTTAACACCTTCCGGGTTTTTATTCAATGACTTCATGTAATTTTAACATTTCGTACATAAATCCTTATCTCTGCCTGCGCAATTCCCGATAAAACTCCCTGCTGCATCTTCTCGCAGCCGCATCGTCCATCTGCGCCGCATCCCTGCTGTTTTTTCTAAAACCGTTTTGACAATTTTTCGACAATTCAATTTTTTCCTCTTCGACATCTCCCTGACTCCTTCCCCCGGCTTCTCCCTCATTCCTGTCTATTTTTCCCTCTTCCTGCCGCTTTTCCCCTTTAAATGTACAACTTGCACAAACCATACATTCGATTGTCCGGTTATCCACTTTATCCACACTCATCCACCAAAATTATGTGGAAAGTTGTCCACCTCGAAAAATGCCGATTTCACGCCATTTCGCAGTTATACACCAAGTTATCCACATTATCCACAGGTTTTTTCCTCCCCACAGGTGGATTTTACCTTCTCTTTATATTTGTTTTATTTTTGTGAACATCTTATAAAATTTATATTTCTGACAACTTTTTTCCCCTATCCCATTGACAAACCCGGAAGGCCTCGTATAGTTTTTGAGCTTTTATACACCTTTTTTTACCTTTTTAAATTTTCTCATTTTTCATGTATTTTGGTTGTCTTTTACAGAATTTTGTGTTATACTTAAGCCATCCCAAACAAAGGAGTTGATTTTATGCGTTACACAATCAGCGGAAAAAATATCAACATTACACCAGGCTTAAAAGATGCCGTGGAAAGTAAATTAGGAAAACTGGAGTGCTATTTTTCTCCTGATACGGAAGTACAGGTAACATTAAGCGTAGAGAAAGGACGTCAGAAAATAGAGGTTACGATTCCTGTGAAGGGCAGCATTATCCGTGCTGAGCAGGATTCCAATGATATGTATGTATCTGTTGATCTCGTGGAAGAAATTATCGAGCGTCAGGTCAAGAAATATAAGACAAGGATCATCAGCAAGAAGCAGAACGCCTTAGCCTTCAACGAAGCTTTCCTTCAGGAAGAGGCTGAACCGGAAGAGACCGTCAATATCGTAAAGACTAAACGCTTTGCGATGAAACCGATGGATGCCGAAGAGGCGTGTGTACAGATGGAACTTTTAGGACACAATTTCTTTATGTTCCTCAATGCTGATACAAACGAAGTCAATGTTGTTTATAAGAGAAAAGGAAACTCCTACGGACTCATTGAGCCGGAGTTCTAAGATCTTCTGAAAATTAATAAGTATGAATATCCGGGTGGCAGCGTTGATGTGGGAAACCGCACAGTGACCGTATCACCCGGTATAAAAAACAGAGGCGGTATCTGATCTCCGATCAGGTACCGCCTGTTTATCTCTGTCCGGCAATCCTCAGTTATTCTTCTTCGCACAAGCTGCGCAGGCCTCACAGGCACTCTTTGCAGCTGCCATACCGCCCAGAGAAGTCTCCCTGAGCTCTGACGGGATCGACCGTCCTACCGCGTACATCACGCCGATGGTCTCATCGATCGGTGTGATGCTCCTGATCCCTGCCAGAGAAAGTTCTGCGGATATCAGGGCATTGGAGGCACCCATCGCGTTACGATTCTGACATGGGTTTTCCACGAGGCCGCCGATAGGATCGCAGACAAGACCCAGAATATTCACGATCGCAAAGGATGCCGCGTCAAGGCACTGGGCCGGTGTACCGCCGAAAAGTTCCACTGCCGCAGATGCTGCCATGGCGCTTGCCGCTCCCACTTCCGCCTGACATCCGCCTTCTGCTCCCGCTGTTGTGGCATTTCTCGTGATCAGATAACCTACCGCCGCCGCATTAAATAGCGCCTGACAGATCTCCTCGTCTGTGAATCCGTAATTTTCCTGCAGAGAACAGCAGACTCCCGGGATCACTCCCGAAGATCCGGCCGTCGGGGCCGCAACGATGAGTCCCATGGAGGCGTTGACTTCGAGAACCCCAACTGCATAGGCGATAGCCTTGGATACCACATCCCCGCAGAGATTCTTTTTATTTTCCCGCAGCGTGTGGAGCTTTCTGCTCTCTCCGCCGATCATACCACCCATGCTGACGATGTTTTCCTTTAACGGCTTCTTCGTCGATGCCTGCATAATAGCCCAGGCTTTTTCCATCTTTTCTCTTGTCTTCTCCGGATCCTGCTCTAAAAATGTTGTCTCACGCTCAAACATGGCCTCAGAGATCTTTTTGTGTTCCTTTTCGCAGTACTCTAAAAGCTCTGCACCGTTCGTAAAATTCATCGTTTTTCCTCCCCTCAGTCCAGATTGATCGCCGGTACCAGAAGTACGTTTTTCACAGCCTCAAAGCCCTTCAGGGCATTAACCACCTGAGTGGATACCATCGTATCTACTTCGATGATCGCATAGGCCATCTTGCCCTTGCTCTCGCGGTAGAGGCGCAGAGAACCGATATTTAAGTCGTACGCGCTTAAGACTGCAGTCACAAACGCCAGTGTCCCCTTTTTGTCGATATGCTGCACAACGATCGTGCTGTAATTTCCGGTGAGATCCACATCAACGCCATTCAACCGTGTGATCACCGCATTTCCGCCGCCGATGGATTTTCCTCTTAAGGACATCTCGTTTCCCTTTTCGTCCTTCACATAGATATCCACCGTATTCGGGTAGATCTCTTTATCTGTAAAGTTCTCCTCAAAGGAAAATTCAAGTCCTGCCTCTTTCGCGTACTCAAACGAATCACGGATCCTCTCATCGTCCGGATGGTATCCCAGAATTCCACCAACTAACGCGCGGTCAGTCCCGTGTCCATGGTAAGTGCGGGCGAATGATCCGTAAAGGACAAAGCGCACAGCCACCGGCTGATCCACCATTTTTCCGGCAATAAAAGCGATCCTTAACGCCCCCGCCGTGTGGGAGCTTGACGGTCCGATCATGTTTGGTCCCAGAATATCGAACGTTCCGATCTCATTCATATGTGTTTCCTCGCTTTTTTACAATTTTTCAGGTCATTACATATCCTGCTGCCGAAAAGCTCTATCTGAGCTTTCCGGATACTCTGCTATCTCCTATTATACACAATAAGGAGCTGTTTTTCCACAGCTCCTTATTGTGTCTTTTATTTACGCGAACAACAAGCCAAAGTCCGCGCTTGCGCGAGACCTTGGCGGATTGTAACGTTTAGTCTCAGTCTAAGAATGTAACCGCCTTCGCCGGAGTACGGTAGTACGCCGTGGAGATGATGATGCCTGTCCTTGATGTGCTGGCGTGGATGATCTTTCCGTCGCCGATGTAGAGGGCAACGTGGTTGATCGTCTTTCCGCTTGCGTAGAATAACAGGTCACCCGGCTGGATCTTATCGAGGGAGATCTCCTTGCCGTTTGCCGCCTGGTCTCTTGAGGTACGTCCGGTCGTCACACCGAAATGCTCAAAGATACGCATCGTAAATCCAGAACAGTCAGCTCCGTTCGTTAAGCTTGTCCCACCGTATACATACGGATTGCCAAGGAACTGTTTCGCATATGCAACGATCGCGGTGCGAACTGCGGAATTGTAAACTGCGCTTCCCGGACCGTTCTGGGTACTCTGATATGAGCCGGAGGTTCCTGTGCTGCTGCCGGTGGAAGTTCCGCTTCCGCCGGGGCCTGCGGTACTGCCGGTATCCTGATTTCCGGTATTCTGGCTTGTGCCGGTCTGGGTGCTCTGGCTGCTCTGACTATTCTGTTCTTTCGTCGTTCCGTTATCCGCGTTCGGATTCTGGGCAATCATTCCGATCGTGGAGGACGGGGTGTCCTTATTTGCAGACGCAGTCTCCTGTCCTGCTTCCTTCTTTAACGCTTCGACCTTCGCGATAGCGTCCTCCGCCTCTTTCCTGATCCTTGCGTCCTCTTCCGCTTTCTGGCGTTCTTCCTCGACACTCACAGCCTGTTTGAACTCCACACGCTGAGTCACATAGTCTTTATGTACATATCCGCTTAAGGATTCATCGACCTGGATCTCGATAAAGTCTCCCTCTTCCTTTACTTCCAGATACTCGGCATCTTTGGAAAGTGTGGTGAGGATCGCGCTGTCGGTACTCGGCTTCTCGCGGAGTCTTAAGCTGTCAGCGCTTACCGTCACATAAACCGTACCTATATCTTTCGCAATCCTCTCCGCATCAGCGCCGGTAATAAAGTATTCAGATTTTATGTAACCAGTTACGGTACCGGACTTGATCTGATACCAGGTTCCGCCTTCTCCGTCCACTGTGGCTAAGATCGTTGCTGCGCAGTTGTTGTAGATCTTACCTACAATGCTGCTGGAGGTATTCGCCTCGGAGCGGATATTTACGTAATTGCTCACGTGGGAGATCGCCACGTTGTCGTATGCCGACTGTTTATTTCCGACGGTGGTAAGTCCCGTTCTCTCACTCACCTGCACCGAAAGGGTTTCCGCCGCATAAGCGATCTGCGGCATCATGAGCGCCATGCTCAGTCCGCAGACCGCGATAATTCTTCCTGCTCTGTTCATAGATCGTTTTTTCTCCTGTCTGTCTGCCGCCCGAAAACTGCTTGTAAACCATTTTCAAGTGACATTTCCTGATCGATGTCTTGTTTTCTTCGCCTGTTCCCAGGAAATTTCTTTCCTGTTATATCCAGATAGCTCAGGCTTTTATTCTAAAGATTCATGTACCTAAACTCAGACACATGACTTTTGATTTTCTGATTCCTGTCCGTTCAAATATTACTGCCTCTACCGTATCATACGGAATTTTCAGCTCAGGAAATTCCTACTCTATACTGTACAGGTACTGTTCTACAGACGCAACGCAATTTGCCCCGTCTGCCACTGCCGTAACGACCTGGCGGAGCGCCTTTGTACGGACGTCTCCTGCCGCGAAGATTCCCGGAACATTTGTCTTTCCGTCCTCACCGGCTGCGATATGTCCCGCAGGATCCATCTCCACGGATCCTCTGAATATCTCACTGTTCGGGGTGATCCCGACCGCAACGAACACGCCGTCCACAGCCAGGTCATTCTTCTCCCCGGTCTTCTTATTTAAAATTCTGAGTGTTTCCACCTTATCTGTTCCGTTGATCTCTTCCGGGACTGTATCCCATAAGATCTCCACATTGGGAAGCTCCATCAGACGTTTCTGCAAGCTTTTCGCCCCGCGGAACTCATCTCTCCGGTGGATCACATAGACTTTCTCGCAGAGTCTCGCAAGGAAGATTGCATCTTCCAGGGCAACATCTCCGCCGCCGATCACCGCAGTCGTCTTTTTCCGGAAAAATGCGCCGTCACAGGTCGCGCAGTAGGAAACTCCTTTTCCCGTAAATTCCGCTTCACCCGGAATCTCAAGTTTTCTGTGATGCGCACCAGAAGCGATGATGACCGCTCTCGCAAGTCTCATCTCCTTTTTGCAGACAACCTGATAGATCACAGGCGGGCGCTCCGCCCCGGCTTCTGCTGCCGTCAAAAGTTCCTGCTCCTCTTCCTTCCCGGATTCGTCTGCGGATTCTGCACATTCGATCTTCAGTACGGTATCTCTCGCAAATTCCGCCCCGAGCTTATCGGCATGCTCCCGGAATTTTATTCCGAGATCAAAACCGCCGATCCCCGGAAGTCCCGCATAGTTGTCTACCTCATATGTTGTAAGCACCTGTCCGCCGCTCATCATCTCTTTTTCGATCACGAGTGTCTCAAGCTCCGCGCGTTTTGCGTAAATCGCAGCCCCGAGTCCCGCCGGACCGGAACCGATAATGATCAAATCATAGATCTGTTCCATGATGCCTCCAATCTCAGTATTTATACCGGTTTCCTATCGTTTGTTGTCCGCATCAGGCAGGCACAAAGCACACCCGTATCAGAAAACACCTCTTTATAGTATAACATCATACATCTTCATTATACAATTAATTTTACCGAAATTTAAGTGGCATTCCTGTGGCAAAACACAGAAAAACGCAGCCATACGAGGGAGTATGACTGCGTTTTCTGCATCCTGATAAATTCTCTTGAGGATTTGGGGTGTTAAAGGTATTAAAAGGTATTTATCTATAACAGTTAAGCACATATTTATAGAGAGGGGATTGGGGTAAAACCATTACATTTTATTTTGCCGCTTCCGCTGCCAGCTGTTTCTTTAAGAAAGATAACTGTCCGCCGCTTAATATAACTGCGATCTCATTGTCTGTGAGATCCAGACGGGCACGGAAGGTGAAATCTTTTGTCTTGTCCCTGATGAGAATGGATCTTGTCGGGATCTGGTCGAGGAGGTTTTCGAACTCCAGCTCGTCATTCTGGTCAAGGCGGTCATAGTCGGCCGGATCCTCGAACAACATCGGGATCACGCCGTGGTTTACAAGGTTTCCTTTATGGATACGGGCAATACTCTTCGCGATAACAGCTTTTACGCCGAGATACATCGGGTTGATTGCCGCATGTTCACGGGAGGAACCCTGTCCATAGTTCTCGCCGCCAATGATGATGCTCTTACCCATGGCTTTCGCCCGGGCCGCGAACTCCGGATCATAGCGGTGGTAGCAGTACTGGGACATCAGCGGAATATTGGAGCGCATGCTGGAGAACTCCGCACTGGCCGGGGTGATGTCATCGGTGGAGATATTGTCGCGGCCCTTTAAGCTGACCGGAGCGCAGAGGTACTGGGTCGGAGCTTCCGGAACCGGAAGGAACTTGATGTTCGGTCCGCGGACGATCTCGACCTTCTTCGCTTCCTCCTCGGAGAGCGGCGGGATGATCATGGAATCGTCAACAAGATACTGATCCGGCTCTTTGATCCCGCCAAGGGCCTTCACGTTCTCGCCCATAATGTCTTCCGCAGTTGCGAATGTTCCGACGATGGCGGTCGCAGCGGCACTCTCCGGGCTTACAAGATAGATCTTTGCGGTCGGGTTGCCGGCACGTCCCTTGAAGTTACGGTTGGAAGTCCGGACAGCAACACCGTCGGTCGCCGGTGTCTGGCCGATGGCACAGCACGGACCACATGCGATCTCAAGGATGCGGACACCTGCTGCGAGCAGCATATCGATGTAACCGTCATGCAGCAGTTCACGGTAGGTCTGCTTGGAGGCGATGGCACATGTACAGCTCACGTCCTCGTTGACATGATGGCCGTTAAATACAAGAGCGGCTTTCGCAATATCCGCGTAGCTCGCATTTGTACAGCTTCCAATGAATACCTGTTGAACACGTTTCTTTTCCGCATCCTTTAACGGAATCACGTTGTCCGGCTGATGCGGACATGAGATCAGAGGCTCAAGTTCACTCAAGTTGATATCGATGCACTCGTCGTACTCTGCGTCCTCGTCCGGAAGCATCTCAACGTACTTGTCACCGCGGCCCTGTGCGGTCATAAACTTTTTCACCTGCGCATCCGCCGGGAAAATCGAGGTTGTCGCACCCATCTCAGCACCCATATTGGCGATCGTGGCTCTCGCCGGGACCTCCAGAGCTGCTGCGCCTGGTCCTACATACTCATATACATTTCCAAGTCCGCCTTTGATGGTGACGAGCTGGAGCATTTTTAAGATGACTTCCTTCGGGTTGCATCCGGGTTTTAAGGAACCGGTAAGATTTACCTTCACGACACGCGGCATGGTGAGGCGCATCGGAACACCGGTCATTGCAGTCGCAACATCCATTCCGCCGACTCCGATACAGAGCATGCCGATCGCGCCGCCGTGCGGAGTGTGGCTGTCACCGCCCATGCTGACCTTTCCAGGCACACCGAATCTCGCAACATGAACCGCATGGCAGATCCCGTTTCCCGGTCTGGAGACATGGACACCAAATCGCTTTGCCGCAGACTGTAAGTAGATATGGTCATCCGGCGTCTTATTGTCCACATAGAGCAGGTTGTGGTCCAGGTAGCTGACACTGCACTCCGTGCGGATCCGGTCAAGTCCGATCGCTTCAAATGCCAGGTATGTCATAACGGCATTGATGTCGTGGGTTAAGGTCTGGTCCACTTTAATAAAAACTTCCTCGCCCGGAGTCATGCTGCCGGAAACAGGGAAGGATTCAGGGATACGGACAGGTTCTCGTATACCGCTTTGACGCAGAAAACGGGACTCTCACCGAGACCGACTGCTTCCGCTCCAGAGAGTACGATGAGCCGCGCCACATCGCGATCCATCCGAACAACCGCTACGCATACCTGATCAATGAAAAAGGCAATAAAATGACATACTTCGGCTTTGATGCTGAGAATGGAAAGCTTCATGCACGTCAGAATCTGCCGACACTTCCGGAAACCTACACAGGCGAAGGACAGGCCAGCGCCTCTCTGCTCGACAAAAACGGAGAGATCC
>ENA-UEQP01002226-UEQP01002226.1-human-gut-metagenome-genome-assembly--contig:-NODE-2226-length-15137-cov-3.469057_pt1 | contig 15137 bp, 16 predicted proteins | sample MGYA00242951_ERZ507951 | MGnify/ENA primary metagenome ERZ507951 (study PRJEB26167, sample SAMN06115539) | human gut metagenome | host: Homo sapiens | place: China:Shanxi | collected 2015-11-18...
CACTCTAACCTGCGCAGAATAATCATTGGGATGATAACATCCTTATAATTCTCAGCACGATATGGCCCTCTTAATGTGTTTGCTATAGAGAGCACCATCTTTATTTCTTTGGACGCATCAATCGTATTGTCGTCCATCATTACCTGTGTAATTTTATGATCAGGCATCGTAGTTTCCTCCGTATCAATATTCGTTAATGTCGATTCCCGCCTTCAAAAGCCGCTCATACCTGTCATTTGACATAATGACTGCGAGTGGTTTTCCGTTTTTCAGAACAAATCCGGCGGTGTCATCTTCGGAAATCGAAGTTATGATCTTCGACGCCTGTCCACGTAAAAAATCTGACATATTGTAGTGCTCCATGGGAGTAATGCTTTTCTTTGCCTCAGACATCCTTGTTCCTCCTGTCTCATGAGAATACAAATCAACGGATATATTATAGTAGAAAGTAATTACAATTACAATGATTTTTTATTAAATTTTTATTTTTACAATTGTGATTATTTCCCCGCTTTCAATATTTCTCTAACTTGCCAAGTTAGAAGTGGCTCAGATATAGCTCTATTTTCAGGCTTGAATTCTCGGAAAAGCCTGTAAAATAGGGCTTTTTCTCTAACTCGCCAAGATTCGAGACAACCACTCATTCTGACTATATTAATGTTAGTGGTTCGCACCACTACAGGCTAAAATCCGCTGGCCACGGATTTTCCAGTGAAGCCTGAATGACTACCAGCACCTAATGGAAAGGGAGCTGCGAGGAAGGAGGAAAAAATGACAACCATTGAAAAAGATAGCTACATCATCAGCATTGAAGAATCAGCGTCTATTATCAGCTCCCAAGTTGGATCGGCTGTGGTCGACTCTGTTTTTCAAAGATACGGCGCTCACAGCGTCGAAGACCTGAATCCGTGTGATCTGCCGGACGTATTCAGCGAATTATACGCCATCGAAGCGGATCTCAGATAACGGTCAATGCCCTGAGCAAGGCATAAAAAGGCTCACCGCTATGAACGCTCACCCGGCATGCAGAGTGGCTCGAACGGTCATAGCAGTCACAAGTAAATAAACACCAACCTACGAGCGTGGTTGGCCCCTGAAGCGGATTTATTTCCCGTTCCGGTCGGCCTTCCACGCTCTTTTTCCATGAGACCTCCGGTTCGGGAACCACACGAAAATCGGAGGTTTTATCATGCAAAACAATGAAAATCAGAAGACTTACTTTATCTACGTTCGCAGCACTAGCGAGAAGGTACCAGTCACCAAGGAACAGCACGACTCCTTCTATAAGGAAGCTGACCGTATTCGCCACAAAGAGCAGGATCACGGCAGGTGCATGTGTCCTTACCGCTTCATCTGGAAGTGCGACGGCGACTGTATCGGCTGCGAATACCATGCGGCAGGCGACATTACTTCTCTGGATCAGCCACTCTCTGATGGCAACGGCATCCTCGGCGATTATATTCCCGACCGCAGTAAGCCGATGGAGGAAATCATCGCCGACCGCATGCTGCTGGAGCAGCTTTTGGCTAGACTACGTGAGCTCGACCCGGATGCCGACACCATCATCCAGTGCTGGCTTGATGATTACAAGATCTCAGATCGTGCAATCGCCGAGAAACTCGGCCGCAAGCAGCGCACCTTCGCTGATCAGATGAAAAAGATCCGCACGGAGCTCCGTAAAATCCGTGGCTATTAATTCTACATATCATATGTAGAAATTCATCCCTCTGGCATCCATCAACCGATGTCCAGAGGGCTTTTATATTTTTTTCAAAATTTCTCCGCTCAAATCCACCACTCATCTCCAGTGGAAGGTGTAAGGCACGAAACAACAAGCCTTAACCATCACAGAAACGGAGGTGAAGCACATGAAGAAGTCCTACTTCGATTCAGGCGGTAACGACACGGAACTGATTGCAGTACTGAATGCAATCTCCCACGTATCCGCAAGAATGGCGAGAAACATGACAATCCTCGCACAGCAAAGACAATCAGAGAAAGGAGAACGTCGCTATGAGCAAAATGAGCGATATGGCTATGACCATCGAAGAGCTGCGCAGTGCAGCCGCTTCTATTAATGAAGCAGCCAACTGGTTAGCAGAACAGTTTGGTGGCACTGCTGGTGAAGCACCTGCCAAAGAGCCTGCTGCCAAGGAAGAAAAGAAACCGGAGCTGAAGCTTGAGGATGTACGAGCTGTCTTAGCAGAAAAGTCCCGTGCCGGGCATACCGCTGCTATCCGTACATTACTTCAGAAGTATGGTGCTTCCAAGCTATCTGCTGTTGATCCGAAGCACTATGAAGCCTTGTTAAAGGATGCGGAGGTACTTGACGATGCCACCTAAAGGACATGCTATCTTATCTGCTTCCTCATCGGACCGCTGGCTCCACTGCCCGCCTTCCGCAAGGCTCTGCGAGACATACGAGGATAAAGGCAGCGATTATGCTGCGGAAGGCACTGATGCTCACGAGCTTTGTGAGTACAAGCTAAAGAGGGCCCTGGGGATGGATGCCAGTGATCCGACGGAGAATCTCACCTGGTACAACGAAGAAATGGAGGACTGTGCCAATAGCTATGCCGCCTACATCCTTGAAATGGTAGAGGCCGCCGAGGAAAGCTGCGCTGATCCGAAGGTTCTGATCGAACAGCGTGTAGATTTCTCTCGCTGGGTGGAGCAGGGCTTCGGAACCGCTGACTGCATCATCATTGCAGATGGCACCTTGAGAATATGCGATTACAAGCACGGTCTTGGAGTCCTCGTAGATGCGACCGATAATCCGCAAATGAAGTGCTATGCGCTTGGAGCCCTGGAGCTCTTTGATGACATCTACGACATTGATAATGTCAGCATGACCATTTACCAGCCTAGACGTCAGAACATCTCCACCTTTGAGATTTCCAAGGATGAGCTGTACAGGTGGGCGGATGAAGTGTTGAAGCCGACCGCAGATCTTGCCTTTGCAGGAGATGGAAACTTCCTCTGTGGCGAATGGTGTGGTTTCTGTAAGGCCAAGCACGAATGCCGTGCCAGAGCGGAAGCCAATCTTACGCTGGCTCAGTACGATTTCAAGCTTCCACCTCTTTTAGAGGATTCGGAGATTGAATACATCCTCTCCCGCGCAGATGAGCTGGTTGCCTGGGCATCCGATATCAAGGAATATGCTCTGCAGCAGGCCATCAGCGGTAAGGAATGGGCTGGTTGGAAGCTGGTCGAAGGTAGATCCAACCGCAAGTATTCCAATGAGGAGGCAGTCATCCAGGCAGTTACAGATGCCGGGTTTGATCCATATGAAAAGAAGCTCCTTGGTATCACTGCCATGCAGAAGCGTCTTGGCAAATCCAGATTCGATGAGCTGCTTACAGCCTATATCGAAAAGCCGCAAGGTAAACCGACGCTCGTGCCGGAGAGCGATAAACGTCCGGCAATGAACAATGCAAAAACTGATTTTATGGAGGAAAATTAAATGAACAAGAATGTAAAAATCAACAATCCTATGAAGGTAATCACTGGTCCTGACACTCGCTGGTCGTATGCCAACGTCTGGGAGCCGAAATCCATCAATGGAGGTACACCGAAGTACAGCGTATCTCTGATCATTCCGAAATCTGATACCAAGACCATCGCCAAGATTGAAGCTGCCATCGAGGCCGCTTACAAGGAGGGCGAGGCTAAGCTCAAGGGCAATGGCAAGTCTGTACCTGCCCTTTCTGTCATCAAGACGCCGCTTCGTGATGGCGACATGGAGCGTCCGGACGATCCGGCCTACGCCAATGCTTATTTCGTAAATGCCAATGCAACCTCTGCTCCTGGCATCGTGGATGCAGACCGCAATCCAATCCTTACTCGTTCCGAAGTCTACTCCGGTGTGTATGGTCGCGCCAGCATCAGCTTCTATGCATTCAACAGCTCCGGTAACAAGGGTATCGCCTGTGGACTTAACAATCTGCAGAAGATTCGTGACGGTGAGCCTCTTGGTGGTAAGGCAAGTGCTGAGTCTGATTTCGCATCTGATGAAGATGACGATTTCCTGGATTAAGCTCATCAAAATAAATTCGAGGAGGTGGTGGGAGCAATCTCACCATCTTTTTGGTAGAAAGGACAATCTATGAAAACCTTATCGATTGATATCGAGACCTACAGCGATGTGCCGCTTCCGAAAACCGGCGTGTATCGATACTGCGAGTCTCCTGATTTTGAAATATTGCTCTTTGGCTATAGCGTCGACTCCGGCCCTGTTCAGGTAGTGGACCTCGCGTGTGGCGAGAAGATACCAGCGGAGATTATTGTTGCACTTGAAGATGAATCTGTCATCAAATGGGCCTTCAATGCTTCCTTCGAACGTATCTGTCTTTCCAGGTTCCTAGGCTATCCAACCGGTGAATATCTTGATTCGGAAAGCTGGCGCTGCTCCATGATCTGGGCAGCAACCATGGGCTTACCGCTTTCCCTGGAAGGCGTCGGTGCCGTGCTGGGACTTGAGAAGCAGAAGCTCACAGAAGGCAAGGACCTCATCAAATACTTCTGCCAGCCCTGCATTGCTACAAAGTCCAATGGTGGCAGGACGAGAAATCGCCCTTTTCATGCGCCAGAGAAATGGGAAGCCTTCAAGCGCTATAACATCCGTGATGTAGAAACAGAAATGGGCATCCAGCATAAGCTTCGCAAATTTCCTGTACCTGAATCGGTCTGGGAGGAGTATCACATTGACCAGGAAATCAATGATCGTGGTGTCCATTTGGATATGGAGCTTGTACAGCAGGCCATCGCAATGGATGCTCGCTCCCGTGAAGAGCTGACTGCTACCATCAAGGACATCACGAAGCTGGAAAACCCGAACTCTGTGCTGCAGATGAAGCAGTGGCTCTCTGCCAATGGTGTAGAAACCGACAGCCTTGATAAAAAAGCGATAGCCAAGCTCCTAAAGAACGCTCCTGACAAGCTTACCTCTGTTCTCATTCTTCGTCAGCAGCTTGCCAAATCCTCAGTACGTAAATATCAGGCTATGGAAAAAACAGTCTGCAGCGATGACCGAGCCCGTGGCATGTTTCAGTTTTATGGAGCCAATCGTACCGGTCGCTTCTCCGGTCGGAACATTCAATTACAAAATCTTCCTCAGAATCATCTGCCAGACCTTGCTAATGCTCGTGCTCTGGTACGCTCCGGGAACTTTGATGCAGTCTCTCTTTTATATGAAGATGTGCCGGATACCCTATCGCAGCTGATCCGAACTGCATTCATTCCACGTGAGGGTACACAGTTCCTGGTTGCAGACTTTTCTGCCATCGAAGCCCGCGTCATCGCCTGGTTTGCCGGAGAAGAATGGCGACAGAAGGTATTTGCTAAGGGTGGGGATATCTACTGTGCTTCTGCCAGTCAGATGTTCAAGGTCCCTGTTGAGAAACACGGCATCAATGGACATTTGCGTCAAAAGGGTAAAATCGCAGAGCTGGCGCTTGGCTATGGCGGCTCCGTCGGTGCACTGAAGGCGATGGGGGCTATGGAGATCCTTCGAAATAATTCTCTGCAGGATGATGGCACCGATACCGTGAAAGGCGTTGACTGGTTTCAGTACAAAGGAAAAATAGCCTCTACCCTTTATGTCAGTGGCAACTCCTGGATTGGCTTTGGTGAGAATACCGAGCAGCTGAAAATCGTCCGCAGGGATACCGATCTTATGACGCTACGAAGAGAGGAAGGCACGATCTGGGGAACCTACAAGTTCCTTCGTATCCGCTGGGAAGGCTACTCCGTGCACGGCAATCGAAACGAAGCAACTCGGATGGTCTGGGATGCAATTCTTTTCGATACCGGAGAAATCTGCGTTTCCTTTGACACCATCCCAACCAACAGTAGTTACCTGGCAGATTCCAGTCTGGTTACCGGGGATGGCACGATTTCCTTCACCGCTCTTACTGGAAAGATCATCTCTTTTAAACCAAAGGACGAATCCGGGAACAGCTTTGAATATGTGGATCATGCGCCTGTTTTTCTTGATCCATATAACCGAAGGTATCTCATTTCGGATGCCGATGGCGCACTGTATACCGTGGAAGAGAATGCTCTTGTTAAATTAGAGGAAACAGAACTTACAGCAGAGCTTTTTGAGACACGTGGTGTACAGGATATCCCGGATGGAAAGCTTCTCATCACGCTGCATGATCCAACCATCCTTTACTGGCATGATTCTGAGAATCTATTCCCGGACATGAAGGTAAGCTACACAGGAGTGCCAATTCCACAGGTGCTTTATTCCGAAAACATCGATATGTCTGATTTCACAATTCTTGGCATTGAAAAGGTAACTGCTGACTGCTCAGACGAGGTATTGTTTGCGGTCTCCTTTGATGACGGAGCAAGCTGGTGGAGCTGCATCAATGCTGTGTGGGCAAAGCTGTCCGAGGAGAAATCCGGAATGTCGAAGGCTGCTCTCGAAGCCATCAGTGTGGATTCCTGGGCGGAGAAAGCAACTACCGGACAGCTAAAATATCGATTTATCATCAGCGGTGCAGACGGATATCTCAAATCCATCACAACCGACTATCTGAATACGGAGGAATAACAATGCTGAAAGGAAAAAGTGTAATCGAACTTACAGATATCCATACCGGCAAAAAAGAGTGCTACGAAGACACAAACCTGGTGACGGAAGCCGCGATGGATGTTCTGAACTGCAACATTAAAGGAATGCTTTATAACGGCACTACATTTAATGGTTCCACTGGAGATGATTGGATGCTGCCGCTTAAGAAAAACATCATGGGCGGCATCCTTTTATATCAGAATGTACTTGAGGAGCGTGCAGACAATATCTATGCTCCGCTGAATAATCCGCTGATCGGCTATGCCTCGGATGACGCCAATAACACAGAGGATATCCGGCGAGGCAGTCGGAACCTCACCGAGAGCAAGGAAGTGGATGGCGGGTACCGCTTTGTCTGGGACTTTGCTACTTCACAGGCAAATGGAACGATTTCTGCTATCTGCCTATCCAACACGCTGGCCGGAAAAGGAACGCAATATGCCGGTAACTACATGGTCCGTATTGGAACCTGGTCAGCAAATGTTCAGGATAAATATAAGCCTTACTGTATGCGAGGAAATAAGCGTGTATATATTGGTGAGGGATATCGCCTGGAAATGACCACTTACTATAACTCTACGCAGGCCACGCTTCGAAAGATTCATGATGATTATCTTCATGCAGCGCTCGTTGATCGACCGCTGACAAGAATGACCACGGAGGCCGATGAGGAAACCACGATTGAGCTGAACCATTACCCTTCCTACTACCACTACATCGGAGGACAGAAGGATGGAACGGAGGAATCATATAACGATAATTCTGAAATCTGGAATTATCTGTATCATGGTGCTGACGGAAAATGGTATGGATTAGTCAGGCGAGAAAACCGTAAATATAGTCACACCAGCGGCAACAACGACTACTACACTCACCAGAATTACGAGTGGTACATGGACTGTATTGACGGCAATAAATGCACTACGCAGAAAATCGTAGCTCCAAGTGGCATCAGTGAATTCTACAGCTTAGGGATGAGCGGAAAATGGCTCATGTGCTATACCGGCAATCAGGTGTATCGCATTGATACCACCAATGTGGCAAACATTGAGCTGGTACCGAATATCACCTATGTCTCGTCAACCGTGTGGACCTATATTGTAGATGATGACATCGTAATCAATGGTTGGTTTTTCCTAAACGGTGAGCCAAAAATCTATGTACGAGATACGCCAGATGCAAGCTACGCATCCTGGGGACGAAATCAGATGGCGCGGTATAAAACATATGCACTTCGCGAATGGATTTTTCGGTCGAATGTCTACAATCTGTACCGGGAGCTGTTCTTGATTACTCCCTACCTTGCCACCATCAATAACCTGGGGACTCCGGTCATCAAGACCGCAGATAAGACCATGAAAATCACATACACCATTACAGAGGAATAGCTCTGTAACACCTTGGAAGCAAGCATCTCATGACGAGGTGCTTTTTTCATACCCAAAATTCAAAGGAGGACAACGATTATGAAAGAATTCTGGAACACGATTCAACTTGCATTTGCAGCTGTCGGAGGATGGCTTGGCTACTTCCTCGGCGGCTGTGACGGTCTGCTTTACGCACTGCTTGCCTTTGTAGTGATCGACTATATCACAGGCGTCATGTGTGCGATTGCAGACAAGAACCTCTCCAGCGAGGTCGGCTTTAAGGGCATCTGTCGCAAGGTGCTGATTTTCCTGCTCGTTGGCATTGCCAATGTGCTGGATGTGCAGGTCATCGGCACCGGCAGTGTGCTTCGTACCGCTGTGATCTTTTTCTATATTTCCAATGAGGGTGTAAGCCTTCTTGAAAATGCAGCGCATCTCGGCCTTCCAGTACCGGAGAAAATCAAAACCGTTTTAGAACAGCTCCATGACAGAGCAGAAAGTGAGGAAAAATAAAATGGCTTATACAAACAGCTCCCTGGTATCCTATACCAAGCTCAGTCCGAATCATTCCGGACAGAGAACCCATTCCATCGACCGCATCACGCCACACTGCGTGGTCGGTCAGTTATCAGCTGAGAGCATCTGCGGATGCTTTACCAGCCCTTCTCGTCAGGCCTCCTGCAACTATGGCATCGGCACTGACGGACGTATCTCCTTATGTGTTGAAGAGAAAAATCGTAGCTGGTGCTCCTCTTCTAATGCCAATGACCAGAGAGCCATTACCATCGAATGTGCCTCTGACATGTCGGAGCCTTATGCAATGAATGATAAAGTCTACGCTTCCCTTATCTCGCTCAGTACCGACATCTGCAAACGTAATGGCAAGAAGAAGCTTTTATGGTTTGGGGATAAGAACAAGGCCCTGAATTATGCACCAAAGACCGATGAGATGGTGATCACTGTCCACAGATGGTTTGCCAACAAATCCTGCCCTGGCAACTGGCTCTATGCCCGTCTCGGTGATCTGGCCGCAAAGGTTACTGCAAATCTTGGTGGAAATATTTCTCCTGCCACAGATCATCTTTATCGTGTACAGGTTGGGGCTTATAAGAACAAGGCCAATGCTGATGTACAGCTTGCCCACGTAAAGGCCGCTGGCTTTGATACCTATATGGTACAGATCGGAGGACTCTATAAAATTCAGGTCGGCGCCTATCGTGAGAAAGCCAATGCTGACAACATGATGGCAAAGCTCAAGGCTGCCGGTTTTGATGCCTTCATCACAACAGAATCCGGGGCCTCTGTTTCAACGCTCAAATCCATTGATGAAATCGCGCGTGAGGTCATCCGTGGTGACTGGGGTAATGGCGCTGACAGAAGAAATCGCCTTACTTCTGCCGGATATGATTATGCGTCTGTACAGGCAAAAGTAAATGAATTACTGGGATAACCATCAGGGTCTATGAGGATTTGCGTCCTTATAGGCCCTTTTTCTTTTTGTCTGCAAGGTGTATCAATGGTACTTTCCTAACTTTTCTATAGACCTATATTTATAGCCTATAGAGAAGTTTATACATAGACCTTGATGTACCTTGTCATTTTTATCCGCTCAAATCCATCCCGAATCTCCAGTGGAAAGTGAAGAACTGAAACTGGAGGTACTTTTCATGCAGAAAGAAACAAAAGCAGTATTACAAGCAACAGATATCGCTTCTCATCTAAAGGCCGTACCGATATCATCCATCGAAATTCAACAGGATTACGACTACTTCATGGCCCAAAGAGCCAGCGAAGCGCTGCTCTCCTCTGGACTTATTTCCTTGGTGGAATTCAACAAATTGACGCAGCTAAACCGCGATACATTCTCTCCGATGTTCGTCGAGATTATGCCCAGAATCACTTGATATATGTGGCCTTTAGAGTGATGTATATACACTGACAAAGGAGGTGAATCACCATGAAGAAGGTAACCAAAATTGATAAAATCCAACCTTCACAGACTTCGAAAAAGAAGCTCCGTGTGGCTGCTTACTGCCGCGTTTCCACGGATTCTGATGCACAGCTCGAAAGTCTGGATGTACAGAAAGAGCACTATAAAAACTACATCACCTCCCGTGATGACTGGACCTTTGCAGGGCTCTACTTTGACGAAGGTATCACCGGCACCAAGGCTGATAAAAGGCCAATGCTCCTGCGACTAATCGAAGATTGTAAAGCAAAGAAAATTGACTTTGTAATCACCAAGTCCATCAGCCGTCTCTCCCGAAATACTACAGATTGCTTGGAGATAGTAAGAACGCTTCTGTCACTGGATATTCCGATCTATTTCGAGAAGGAAAATATCAACACCGGCTCGATGGAAAGTGAGCTATTTCTTTCCATCCTAAGCTCTATGGCCGAAGGCGAATCCGCTTCGATTTCCGAAAATAACAAATGGAGCATTAAGAAACGCTTCCTGGATGGAAGCTATAAGCTTGGCTATGTGCCTTATGGCTACCGCTGGAAGGATGGAGAAATCCTGGTAGATCCTGCGCAGGCTGAAATTGTAAAGCGCATCTTTCGAGAGCTTCTTTCCGGGAAAGGCACGGAGGCCATTGCCAAGGAGCTGAATCAGGAACAGGTTCCTACCAAGAAGGGCGGTCGCTGGACCTCTACCAGTATTCGCGACATCATCAGGAATGAAAAATACACCGGTGACTGCATTTTCCAGAAGACTTACACCGATAGCAATTTTAATCGCCACAAGAATGACGGCCACCTCGATCAGTACTATGTGCCAGATCACCACGAAGCAATTATCAGTCATGAGGATTTTGAAGCTGCAGCAGCCTTGATTGAACAGCGAGCAAGTGAGAAAGGCATCAAGAAGGGAAATGCTAAGTATCAACAGCGCTATGCCTTTTCCAGCAGGATTATCTGCGGCGAATGCGGGAGTACCTTCCGTAGGAGAATCCATTCCAGCACCTACGGGAAATACGCAGCCTGGGTGTGCAACACTCACCTGGAGGACACCAGCAAGTGCTCTATGCTTTATATCCGTGATGATGATTTGAAGCTGGCATTTACCACGATGATCAATAAGCTGGTCTACTGCCACAAGCTGGTCCTGAAGCCTTATTTGAAAGCGCTACAGGAAAACACCGGCGATGCATCGCTTCTGAATATCCAACAATTAGAAATACTACTGGAGCAGAACACCGAACAGCGAGAAACCCTGCATAAGCTGATGGGACAAGGCTACATTGACCAGATTCTTTATACCCAGGAAAATAATGCCCTTCTCTCCCAGGCTGGCGAATATAGGAACCAAATTGAGCTCCTAAATCGCTCCCAATCACTGGATGCCACAAAGGTATACGAGACGGAGCGCCTGCTACACTTCTGCGAACGTGGGGAAATGCAGCTGGAATACAGTGAAGAATTATTTGAACTATTCGTGGATCACATTGAGGTTTACAGCCGCCAGAAAATTGGCTTTGCACTTCATTGTGGTCTTATTTTGAAGGAGATGATTTGATGGGACACACACCCTTCGGTTACCGGATCGAGAATGGTAAGGCAGTGATAGATGAAGCTGCTGCCGCTCATGTTCGAGACCTTTACAAGAATTATTTAAGCGGTCTATCCCTTACCAATGCTGCGAAGGAAGCCGGGCTTGACCTTCTCCATGCAGGTGCCAAGCGCATGATGCTAAACAGGCATTACCTCGGAGATGACTTCTACCCGGCCATCATTGATCCGGCATCCTTCGATGCCGTCAGTGCGGAGCTTACCAAACGCTCCACAAAGCTCGGACGGAATGACCGCTATATTACACCAATCATAAAAAGGCCACCTACCGCTTTTCGACTTGGTGACATTACAGAGAATTATGAAAATCCGGTCAGGCAGGCAGAATACCTATACAGCCTGATAGAAAGCGAGGTCAAATAATGGGAAATGTTATGGTCATCCCTGCAAAACGGCAGGTCGGAAACACTGCCAGACAGCAGGATGCAAAGCCAAAGCTTAGAGTCGCGGCGTATTGCAGAGTCAGTACTGACAGCGATGAGCAGGCTACAAGCTACGATGCTCAGGTCGAGCATTATACAGAATTTATACAGAAAAAACCGGAATGGGAATTTGCCGGTATCTACGCCGATGATGGTATTTCCGGCACCAACACAAAAAAACGTGAGGACTTTAACCGTATGATTGACGACTGCGAGGCCGGAAACATCGACATGATTATCACCAAGTCCATCAGCCGATTTGCCAGAAACACACTGGACTGCCTGAAATACATCCGTCAGCTGAAGGATAAGAACATTCCCGTCTTCTTCGAAAAGGAATCCATCAACACAATGGATGCCAAGGGTGAGGTCCTAATTACGATTATGGCTTCCCTGGCGCAGCAGGAATCACAATCCCTCAGCCAGAATGTAAAGCTGGGACTCCAGTTTCGCTACCAGAATGGCCAGGTACAGGTAAATCACAATCACTTCCTCGGCTACACCAAGGATGCGGATGGCAATCTCATCATCGATCCAGAACAGGCAGAGGTGGTAAAGCGCATCTACCGGGAATACCTGGAGGGCTACTCGATGGATCGGATTGCAAAAGGTCTGGAAGCAGACGGCATCCTCACCGGCGCTGGCAAAACAAAATGGTGGACCAGCACCATCAACAAAATCCTCCGAAACGAGAAATACATCGGAGATGCGCTTCTACAGAAAACCTACACCACCGACTTTCTGAACAAGACAAGAGTCAAGAACAACGGCATCGTGCCACAATACTATGTGGAAGGCAACCACGAAGCAATCATTCCGAAGGACATTTTCTTGCAGGTGCAGGAAGAGCTGGTACGCAGGCGAGTGGTCAAAACCAGTGCCAATGGCAAAAAGCGCTCCTACAGCTGCAACCACTGCTTTGCGCAGATTGTCATTTGCGGCGAATGTGGCGAAATGTTCCGCAGAATTCACTGGAACAATCGAGGCTGCAAGTCCATCGTCTGGCGCTGCATCAGTAGGCTGGAGCCGGCCGGGCAGGAATGCCACGCAAGAACTGTCAATGAGACGGTATTGGAGAATGTGGTAGTTCAGGCTATCAACACGCTCCTTGGCGATAAGTCCACCTACCAGGCGCAGCTCCAGCAGAACATTGCAAAGGTGATCCGAAGCGCTCAGCAAAATACCACTGATGGGATCGACGAAAAACTGCAGGAGCTTCAGAAAGAGCTTCTTAAAAAGGCCAATAACAAAGAAGCCTATGATAAGATTGCCGACGAGATCTTCAAACTCCGAGAACAGCGAGAAAAATGCACGGTTGACACTGCTGCCAAAGACGCACAGATTTCTCGCATCAATGAACTGCAGGATTTCATCAAGCAGCAGCCCGCACACCTGGAAGCCTTCGATGAGGCCCTGGTAAAGCGCTGGCTCGAGCGAATCATCGTCTGGGAGGACCACTTCACTGTGGAACTCAAGTCCGGGCTGAAAATTGATATTGAAGGATGATCATTATAACTAAAAGACTCCTCGCCACCGGAACGAATCCAGTGATGCGGAGTTTTTAATCACTTTTTGGGATTGATCTTTCCTGCTGTAGCTACGGTAACAACAACGCATGCTACAGTTCCAGCAACACCAGCCACAGCCTTAAATCCATTTTTCAAGTTTTGCGCATGCTGATTTCTACATGCTTCACAGTATCTATGCTTATATCCCTCTGGCAGTGGTTTTAAGCACTTTTTATTCTTGCATACCCTATTCTCCATCTTTGATTCCTCCTTCCAGTAGCGCTACTTCTTCAACACATGGCAACGCTTGTATTTTCCGCTTTATATCGGGTAAGGTTTTAGACCAATAATTCTCTGGCGCGGGATCTATCAAATCAAGGCGTTCTACAAGACCGTCAGTACTAAGATATGCCTTTTCAATGTACCCAGCATAATACTGCAGGCTCTTCATTGCCGCTGCATTTTCTCCCATCTCCTGATAGGCCATTGCCTCTGCTAAAGAAACCATATTCACCACACTTAAGCTTTCACGAATCTCATTCATTCTCTGAGTGATTTTTTCAGGCTTTGCTCCCTGAAACAGTTTTCCAAAAAACGATTCTGGTTGGTCTTTTATGAAGGCTAAGTTTGCATTCTGGCTTTGCATCAATAAGTTTCTGCTATCTTCCGCATCGGATGCAATCTGAAGTAATGCCATTGCTTTAAGATTAGGATTCTTTATTTTCATAGCCTGAAGTAATTTCTGCTGACAGCTATAAGCCATTGCTAATCTGTCATATTCTTGTCCCTGTCGTACCTCTTCTATTGCTAATTGTACCACTTGAATTTGCTCAGCAATTTGCGCCATTTGCATCTGAGAAGCATAACTTGTCATCGCTTGAGAAAGAGCTGGGGAAAGTTTAACATTCTGCAATGATATTGTAGACACAATCTTGTTCGTCTCCGGGTTGACAAGATTAGCCATCAAAGAACCATCTTTCTTGGTCATCAGCTTTAATGCCCCGCTTGCAATTTTAGCTTTCTGGTCATCCGTCAAGATAGCCTGAAAAGCCTGTTCAGGAACACTCGCCTTCACAAGGTTGATGAACGCCGGTGCAGAATAAAGCATATTCTCAATCTTCGAAAATGCTTCTTTTGCTCCCTTCATTAGTGGATGTGCCACTTCTGGCATATCGCCAAAGTATTCTGTTAAATCTTCACAATATTCAGATGCATCTATGACCTCGATATTTTCTGGAGAAATGTGTATAACATTATCTTCCATATAGCTCACTTCCTCTCTCAGTTAGTTTCTATAATGGCATTTGTATTTTTCGCGAGGCCTTACTCATCTTCACAATCTTCAGTAATTCTGATTGCCTCAGGGACATCCTCAGTCACAGGAATAATTTCTCTGATGATTTTAAAGCAATCCGCAAATTCATCAGCCGGTACCCCAAATTCACGCACCACCCTATTTCCATCTTCGTATGTAACAATAAAATCTATATTGCGGCAGTCACAATACATAGCCTCTTGATCGCGGCTTAATATCTCATCAACAGCCACAGCTATCTTCTCAAACGCCAAGCTGAAAATACTGTTCGTCGTTTTATATGACCACTTCTTGTACGCATTGAGTGAATTGTCATCCTCAAGATAAGGCTTATATTCATACGCGATGGAGTTAGGCATTATCGTTAATTTATCG
>ENA-UEQP01002231-UEQP01002231.1-human-gut-metagenome-genome-assembly--contig:-NODE-2231-length-15108-cov-3.268711_pt1 | contig 15108 bp, 10 predicted proteins | sample MGYA00242951_ERZ507951 | MGnify/ENA primary metagenome ERZ507951 (study PRJEB26167, sample SAMN06115539) | human gut metagenome | host: Homo sapiens | place: China:Shanxi | collected 2015-11-18...
TGAGACCCCGGCCCGGGGGAATAATACAGCGCATATCACAGTGAACGATACCGTGTATGGTGTCCTGCACAACCATCGCAGTCTGATGAGCATCAAGGAAAACCGTTCGGTCCTTGAACATGAGCTCAACAAGGCTCGTGCCGGTTTTGGCCCGCGCGTGGACGTCACGGGGGAGATCGGCGTGGGTGTCCTGAGCGACACCACGTCCCGCGGTCTGGATCTTGATGATCAGTGGTTGAGTGTGGGCAGCGTCTCCGCTAAACTGGTGCAGCCCATTTGGGACGGTTTTGCCACACGCAGCCGTGTACGCACGGCCCAGGCCACTCTGGATTCCGTCAAGGCCAGGATCTTTGATACGGCCACGTCCCTTTCCCTGGATGGCATCATCGCCCACATCGACCTGCTCCGCCGCATCAAGCTGGTGGAGCTGGCCCGCAACAACGTGGCCCGGCATGAATCCATCCTGGCCCAGGCCCGCGACCGCGCCAGCATGGGGGCGGATACCCAGGCCGATGTGACGCAGGCGGAATCCCGCCTGCAGCGCGCCCATTCCTCCCTGTCCGAAGCGGAAGATGCCCTGCGCGTGGCGTACGCCACCTATTCCCGTCTGACCGGCATCTATACGGTCGGTGGGCTGGATGCGGTCCCCATGCCGGGAGAAATGCCCGATACGGCAGCGGCGTTCATTCAGATGGCGGAAAAGCACAATCCCAAGCTGGCCGCCTATCTGCAGGACATCCGTGCTGCCAAGGGCGAGAAGGAATTGGCCCAGTCCAACATGTATCCTTCGTTCCAGCTGGAGGCCGGGCCCGAATATAGCGACCGCGGCGGCGACCGTGACCGCTGGGTCTACAGCTTCGACGTTTTGGCGACGGTGCGCTGGAACGTGTTCAACAGCGGCGCCGACGTGGAAGGCATCCGTGCCGCATCGGCGCGGGAGCGCGAAGCCCGGCAGAACCTGTACGATTACATGGACACCCTGCGTCTGGACATGGAGTCCACCTGGAGCAACTATCTGGCTGCCAAGGAACAGTACAAGTTCTATACCAAGGCGGTGGAGAACAATACCTACACCCGTCAGGCCTACCATGACCAGTTCCTGCTGGGCACGCGCAGCCTGCTGGACGTGCTGGATTCGGAGAACGAACTCTACAATTCCGCCAGCCAGGCCGAGACCGCCCGCGGCAATATCCTCGTAGGGGCCTACCGCATGTGTGCTCTGGCCGGTGACCTGCTGCCCCGTATGGGGGTCCCGGCTGAAGAGATCAAGTCCGGTCCCAAGGAAGCCCGTCCCGTCCAGGGCGAGGAGTTCGAACTGGGCTGGTTCAAGTAGCCAGAAAGAACATTACTTTGTCGGAGACCGGCCCCGCAGTCTCCGGAAAGGTGGCATTGCAAGATGCGGGGCTTTGCAAAACAACAGGCAGAATGCACTCTGCCTGTTGTTTTGCGCCAAAGCACCCGCAGTCCGGGTACCAAAGGATCACGTATGTCGGAAAACGGAACAGGGGAAACACGCGGCCCGGCAATGGCAGCCGGGGGGCTGCGGCCTTCTGATGTCGATTTCATGCCGCCTTTGCTGCGCAGTCTTTCTGCCTTGTGCCGCCTCCGGGGCAAGGCCTTGTCTCCCCAGTTCCTGCTGGCCGGACTTTCGGGCAGCACCGTCTCGGCTCAGGCATGCTTGCGGGTCGCCCGCAAGGCAGGGCTGACGGGCAGCGTGCTGTATCGCCCCCGGCTGGCCGAGCTCTCCAACCTGACCTTGCCCTGCATCCTGCTGCTGTCCGGCAACCGCAGCTGTGTCCTGACTCGGCTGATACCGGGGGGGCCGGCGGGAGCGGAGGAAGGCGGGGCTGAGGCATCCGGTACCGGACAGGCCCAGGCCGAAGTCATCTTTCCGGAAACGGAAAGCACCAGCCAGCTGGTGCCTCTGGACGCGCTGCAGGAAGAATATACCGGCTATGCCCTGTATGTGGCTGTTCCCGGCCGTCCGCAGGAGCACGTGGAAAAGTTGCGCCTGGCCAAGGGAAAACGCTGGTTCTGGGACGTCCTGCGCTATTATGCGCCCATCTACCGGCATGTGGCGCTGGCCAGCGTCATCATCAACCTCATCGCTCTGGCCAGCCCCCTGTTCGCCATGAACGTCTATGACCGGGTGGTGCCCAACAATGCCATAGAGACGTTGTGGGTCCTGGCCTCCGGCGTGATCATCATCTACCTGTTCGACTTTCTGCTGCGGGCCCTGCGCACGCACTTCGTGGATGTGGCCGGTCGCAATGCGGACATCGTGCTCTCCAGCAATCTGGTGGACAAAGTCCTTACCATGCGGCTGGAAAGCAAGCCGGAATCCACGGGCTCGCTGGTCAATAACCTGCGCGAGTTCGAGCAGTTGCGCGAATTTTTCAGTTCGTCCTCGCTGCTGGCCTGCATCGACGTCCCCTTCCTGGTCATCTTCCTGCTGCTGATAGCGTTCATCGCCGGGCCCATGGTCTTCCTGCCGCTGGCGGCCATGCCTATCCTCATCGGGCTGGGGCTTTTTCTCCAGACCGCCGCACGCCGTTGCGCCGAGCAGAGCTACAAGCAGAACATGCAGAAGAATGCCCTGCTCGTGGAGATGGTCAACGGCCTGGAGACCATCAAGGCCTGCCAGGCCGAGAGCCGGATGCAGCGCCTGTGGGAAGCCGTGGTGGGGCTTTCGGCCAAATCGACGGCGGAGTCGCGCCGCTACAGCAGCCTGGCCGTGACGGCCTCCACCCTGGTGACCCATATGGTCACGGTGAGCATGATCATCTGGGGCGTCTACCGGATCTCGGAAGGCCTGATGACCATGGGGGCCCTCATCGGCTGCAACATCCTTGTGGGCCGGGCCATGGCGCCGCTGATGCAGCTGGCCTCCCTGCTGACCCGCCTGCAGAATTCCCGTGTTGCCCTGCAGGCCCTCGACCTGCTCATGGAGCTGCCTTCCGAGAACCAGTCGGAAAGCTCCTGCATGGACTTTGGTGAATTGCAGCCCTCCTTCACCGTGGAGAACGTTTCGTTCGCCTATCCCAACGCCATGAGTCTGGCCCTTGAGGACGTGAGCCTGCGCATCAATCCCGGTGACAGGGTCGGCATCATCGGGGCCATGGGCTCGGGCAAGAGCACCCTGGCCAAGCTGCTGACCGGTTTTTACCAGCCGCAGAAGGGCAGCATCAAATTTGGGGATGTGGACCTGCGCCAGTTGCCGACCACGGAATTGCGCGGGCGCATCGGCGTGCTGCCGCAGGATGTGGTCCTGTTCTATGGCAGCATCCGTGAAAACATCGTCCTGGGGGACCCCACCATCAATGACCACCTGGTGTTCCGGGCCGCGGCCCTTGCCGGGGTGACGGACTTTGTCCGCAACAATCCCGCCGGTTTCGCGGCCCAGGTCGGCGAGCAGGGCAAGGCCCTTTCCGGAGGACAGCGACAGGCAGTGGCCCTGGCCCGTGCGCTGGTCCGCGATCCGGAAGTGCTGATCCTGGATGAGCCCACCAGCAATATGGATACGGATTCCGAGCAGCGCCTGCAGCAGCGTCTGGCGGCCGTCTCGCAGGGACGGACCCTGATCCTCGTGACCCATCGACTGAGCATGCTGCGCATGGTGAACAAGCTGGCCGTCATGGAGAACGGCAGGCTGCGGATGTTCGGGCCGCGTGATGCCATCCTGAAGCGCTTGCGCGACAGTGCCGCCGCAGCCAAAAAGCCTGCCCCGGAAAAGGGCAAGGAAGCTCCCGCGGGAACAGCTGCCGTGAAGGAGGGGAAGGATGGACGCCCATAAACCGGATCCCATGACGCAGGCCGGAGACCGTACGGGGACCAGGCCGCCGGAAGATATCTTTTCGTCTTTGCCCCCGGAGGCCCCCGTGCCCGACGGGCAGCCCAGGAAACGTTCGTTGTTCGCCCGCATCTGGGAGGTGTTCCGTCTGATCTTCGTGGGGGACGCCGAACATGAGCAGCGTCCCGCCACCGGCATGGCGGAACGCCTGCGCGAGAATTTCAGCCAGGCGTCATCCGCCGGTGACAAGCCCATGACGCGCAAGGAGCTGTTCGCGGCCCTGGATGCCCCCTTGCATGGGCTCATGCCGGATGACATCAATTATGCCAGTGAAGTGGATGCGGCGCTGTCCCGCAGGCCCGCCTTCACGGCCCGTGCCCTGTCCGTGGCGGTGGCGTTGCTTGTCGTGGCGTTGCTCGTCTGGGCCGCCTGGGCTCCCATCGACGAAGTGACCCACGCCGAGGGCTCCGTGGTGGGGTCCCGGCGTACGCAGTCTGTCTCCAACCTGGAAGGCGGCATCTTGCAGGGCGTGCTCGTCCGGGAAGGCGAGATCGTGGAAAAAGGCCAGGTCGTGGCCCAGCTGGAAAACGTCATGGCCGAAAGCTCATACAGGGACGCCCTGTACAAGGTGGTGGAGCACCGCCTGGCCATCATGCGGCTGGAGGCCATGCTGCGTGATGAGGAACCGGTCTTTCCCAGTGATCTGCCTTCCTTCCTCAAGGAGATACTGGGCGAAGAGCCGGACAGCGCCCTTGTGGAACGTGCCCGCCAGATCGTCGATGACCAGAGGAACACCTGGAAGGCGCAAAGTTCGAAACTGCAGGCCGAGCTTTCCATGCTGGAGGCCCAGTACGCCCAGCGGCAAAGCGAGGTGGCGGAGCAGATGGCGCGCAAGAAACAGCTGGACGGCAGCCTGGTGCTGGAGACGGAGCAGCGGGATACGGCCAAACGCCTGCTGCAGCGCAACAACTATTCCCGCATGGATTATCTGGGGCTGGAACAGAAGATCATCCAGACCCAGGGCGAGATCGACATGCTGGCCGCGGCCATCCCCAAGACGCAGGCCATGATGGATGAGGCACGGCAGCGCATCGGCAGCCGTGTGGCGGAAGAGCAGCTGGCCATCAGCCAGGAGATCAACAAACGACGCACGGAGCTGGGGTCGGTGCGGGAATCCCTGACCGCCGGCGGCGACCGTGTGACGCGCACCGAGGTGCGCAGCCCTGTGCGGGGCAGCGTCAAGCAGATACTGGTCAATACGGTGGGCGGGGTCGTCAAGCCGGGCGAGGCCATCATGGATATCGTGCCCATGGACGAGAGCCTGCTGGTGGAAGTGCGTGTCCGCCCGCAGGACGTGGCCTTTTTGCGTCCCGGACAGGATGTGATGATCAAGGTCTCGGCCTATGATTTCTCCATCTACGGCGGTTTGCCCGGCAAGCTGGAATCCATCAGCGCGGACACCATTGAAGACAAAAAGGGCGATTTTTATTACCTTGTCAAAGTCCGTACCGGAGAGACGGCCATCCGGCATAATGACGAGATACTGCCCATCATCCCGGGCATGATCGTGGTGGCCGACATCATCATCGGCAAAAAGACGGTGCTCGACTATATCCTCAAACCTGTGATGAAAGCCAGGCAGAACGCGCTTACCGAGCGCTGATCCCTGCTGTGCGGAGCTTTTATGCGCCATCCTGAACGTTTGTCACTCTTGCCTCTGCTGGGCGGGCTGACCCTGCTGCTCGCCCTGACGCTCATCGGGGCCACCCGCTTCAACAGTGCGGAACAGCGCGAGATCCTCGACAGGACGGGCAGCCAGCTTTCTGCCTATACGTCCACGGCAGCGGCCATGGTGACGGTCTGGACCGGTGTCCAGCGCGATACGGTGGCGGAGATGGCCCGCTATGACATGCTGCGTCTGCTGGCAGCGGAGATAGCGGAGACGGATCTTCCCGTGGCTTTGCTGCGCGAGCTGGGGGAGACTCCCTGGACGGAACAGGAACATGGGCGGCACAGTGGCCTTGATGCGCAGGACCGTCAGACCCTGCGCGACATCTCTCCCCATGCCACGCTCATTTACCGCAAATTTGTCGAGTTCATCTCCCGGCATGACTTTTCCGGTGCGGTCCTGCTGGACAAGACCCTGGAGCCCGTCATGCTGGTAGGGCAGGGCTGGCAGGCAGATACCAGGACGCAGCTGAAGCTGCGCCGGAACGAAGGCCTGCTCTCCCGGGCAGGCATGCTGCCTGTCCGGCTCCAGGGGGAGCGCCTGCTGGTGGATTTTTACTGTCCGGTGACGGCGCCGGGCTATGTCTCGGCGGATGATTCGCCCCAAGGGATCCTGCTGGTCACCTGTGATATCGGCAGGCTTTTGGAAGGGATCGGCCAGTCCTCCGAGCTGGGCTATCAGAGCCTGCTGCTGGAGACCGGCGGTGATCTTGTCCAGGCCATCGGCATGGGAGAGCGGCCGAGTCTCAACCAGGTGACCCTGCCCACAGGCTTTGGTCAGGACATGAGGCCCCGAGACATGGTGTTGCCCGCCATTTCCGGGACCATGGACTGTCTCGTGGTCGGCCAGCCCGTGCCGGGGACGTCCTGGTATGCGGCCGTGGCCTGCAGGGCGGACAGCGTCCGGCAGGAACAGGATGATATGGCCTGGCGCGTCTGGACCATGGCCGGTCTGCTGTTCCTTTGCCTGGCGGGGATCCTGGTCTGGTTTTACTGGTGGCTCGGCATCCGTCGGGAGCGCGGTGAGGTGCGGGAGCTGAAAGACCTGTACGCGACCATGTCCCGGCAGCGCTGCCTGCTGGATACGGTCCTGCGGGCCATGCATTCGGCGCTGGCCCTGGTGGATGGTGAAGGCCGCATCGTTTTTGCCAATACGGAGTTCGCCCGTCTTGCCCGCTGCCAGGGGGACGTACTCCACCTCATGCAGGTGCGGCATCTGCCGGACTATCTGGCCCGGAGCCTGGAACGCCATGTGGAATTCGTCTGGCGGACCGGGACGGAGTTTTCCGACCAGGAAGACATGCTGGTCGAAGGCAAGCTGGTGCACCTCAATGTGCAATGCCTGCCCTTTGCCGCGGAAGACGGCGCATCGGGGACCGTCGTGGTGGTCTATCGGGACATCACGGCCCATGTGGAGGCGGAGCAGCGCCTTGCCACCATGCTGCGCCAGACCGTCGAGGCTTTCACGCATGCGGTGGAAGCGGTGGACCCGTATCTGAAGGGCCAGTCCGGGTTCACCGGCGAGCTTGCCTATCATCTGGCGGCCTGGCTGGGCAAAGACGATCCGGCGCTGGAGTCCACGCTGCGCACGGCGGCCAGTCTGTCCCAGGTGGGCATGATCCGTCTGCCGCACGAGCTGCTGACCAAGGCCGGGCCCCTGACGCCCGAAGAACGCCTGCTGATGGAAAAACATGTGGATTATGCCGTGGAGGCCCTGCGGGGCATAGACTTCGGCCTGCCTGTCCTGCAGACCATCGAGCAGATGCACGAACGCATGGACGGTTCCGGCTATCCCCGGAAACTGCAGGGCGAGGCCATCTGTCTGCAGGCCCGTATCCTGGCCGTGGCCAATACCTTCTGCGCCCTGATGCGTCCGCGCTCTTACCGGCGCCGCCATGATGAACCGGCGGCTCTGGCCATCTTGCGCGAGCGTCCCTTCAAGTATGACCAGCAGGTCGTGGATGCCCTGGCGGCGTTCCTGCAAAGCGCGCAGGGCAAGGAATTCATCCGGACATTGCAGCAATAGCAGCATAAAAAAGGGCGGTACCTGTTCCATGATCGGGAAGGGTACCGCCTTTTTGTGTTTATGACGGGCGGCCATACCTCAGGGCATCCAGAGGTTCACGCCCTCCAGGGGATGGACGGTACGCCAGCGGCGCAGCTCGTCCAGCGTCCGTACACCGCCTTCCAGGACAGCCTGATAATATTCCACCCCGTGGATGTTTTCATTTTCTGGCGTCTCATATTTGAGGCGCAGGATGGTGTCTCGCGTTTCCTCGTCCAGGCGTCGGCAAAGACGGTCGGCAAAACGCTCGAAATAGCCGTCGAACGTCGAACCGCGCTCGATGTGGATGATGTCGATCTGGCAGGGGGCGCCGCCGGGGCGTTGCCAGATGCCATGCCATTCCAGACAGCGTTCTTCCGTCCCGCTGCCGTCCACGAAATGCAGATCGTTCAGACAGGGGGAACCGGCCATGGCCGCCATGACACGGAAGCTAAGGTCACGGTCCAGAGTCGGCGTGTAGACATGGAAGTCTATATCCCTGTGCCGGACCAGCAGGCCCGTCCTGAACGAGCCCACGGCATGGACCACGGCACCTGCCCGGCGCCAATGTCCTTCTATGTCCAGTTCTGCCACGATGTTCCGTGCTTCTGCCTGTGTGGCGCGGGCCATCGCCTGCCAGGGGGATACGTTGTCCATACGGTCTCCTTATGGGGGCGGTCTGTCTTCAAGAAAAGAAAGCCTTTCTCTTTGACATGTTGGGCACCTTTTTTTATGGAAAAAAACGACAAAATTTTCCACTCCAAAGCTGGAAAAAAGGCTCATGCCGGAGTGTGGCGGACAGAGGCGTGCCGTCCTGGCCCGGACATGATGTGATATCGCGGAGAGACTTATGGATATTCGTCACACGGCGACAACCTGCCCGTATTGCGGCTGCGGTTGCGGCCTGACCCTGGAAACTGCGGAAGGCCGCATTCAGCGTTCCGTGCCCACGCCCGACAGCCCGGTCAACCGGGGCAAGCTTTGCGTCAAGGGCTGGAACGTGCATGAATTCATACAGCACCCTGACCGTCTGAAAACGCCCCTGCTGCGGACAGAGCAGGGCTGGAAGTCCCTGGACTGGGAAAGCGCCCTCGACCATGCCGCCGGGGAGCTGGCCCGTATCCGTGACCAGTACGGCCCTGACAGCATCGGCGTGCTGACCTCCGCCCGCTGCACCAACGAAGAGAACTATCTGCTGCAAAAGCTCACCCGTTGCGCGCTGGGGACCAACAATATCGATCACTGCGCCCGTCTCTGACACGGTCCCACTGTGGCAGGTCTTGCCACTTCGTTCGGCAGCGGCGCCATGACCAACTCTTTTGACGAGCTGGAGCGGACGGGCTGCCTGTTTGTGATCGGTTCCAATACCACGGTGGCCCATCCCATGGTGGGGATGCGGCTCATGCATTGCCATCGTGAAGGCGGCAAGCTCATCGTGGCCGACCCCCGCCGGACGGACCTTGCCCGTCTGGCGGACGTGCACCTGCGTCTGCGTCCGGGGACGGACGTGCCGCTGGTCAACGGCCTGATGCACATCATTTATGAGAATGGCTGGCACGATGCGGCCTTTATCGCGGAACGCACGGAGAATTTCGACGAGCTGCGCGAGAGCCTGCGCGAATGGACGCCCGAGCGGACCGAAGAAGTCACCGGCGTGCCGCGTGAGCTCCTGTTCCGTGCGGCGGAACTCTATGCCCGCTCGGAGACCAGCGCCATCGTCTATTGTCTGGGCATCACCCAGCACCGCTGCGGTGTGAACAATGTCCGTTCCCTGGCCAACCTGTCCATGCTTTGCGGTCAGATCGGCCGTCCCTGCACGGGCGTGAACCCGCTGCGCGGGCAGAACAACGTACAGGGTGCCTGTGACATGGGCGGGCTGCCCAACTATTATCCCGGCTACCAGTTCGTGGATGACGAGAAGGCCCGCCTGAAGTTCGAGGCGGCCTGGGGTCGCCCCCTGTCGCCTTTCCGCGGCCTGACGGCCATGGAGATGATGCACGGTCTGCAGGAGGGCAAGCTCAAGGCCATGATCATCATGGGCGAGAATCCCGTGGTCAGCGATCCGGATTCCGGCCATGTGATGAAGGCCCTGTCGTCGGCGGAGTTCCTGCTCTGCCTCGACATCTTCCCCACGCCGACCACGGAGCTGGCGCACATGATCCTGCCCGGCGCGTCGTTTGCGGAGACCGACGGTACCTTCACCAATTCCGAGCGCCGCGTGCAGCGTGTGCGTCAGGCCATCCCGCCCATGGCGGGGCGGACCAACGGCCAGATCATCCAGGCCCTGTCCCGGCGGCTGGGCTATGATATGCACTACGCCTCGGCTTCGGAGGTCTTTGACGAGATCTGCTCCCTGGCGCCCAACATGGGCGGCATGAGTTATGCCCGTCTGGAAGGGAAGGGCCTGTGCTGGCCTTGTCCCACCCCTGATCATCCCGGCACGCCCATCCTGCATCAGGGGCGCTTCACCCGCGGCAAGGGGCTTTTTGCCGCCATCCCGCATGTGCCTCCGGCGGAGCTGCCGGACGAGGAGTATCCCTTCCTGCTCAGCACCGGCATGCGTCATGCCCATTATCTGACCGGGACCATGACGCGCCGTTGTGCCATGCTGGAGCGTGAACTGCCCGAGCTGGTGACGGACATCAATCCCGCTGACGCCAAAAAGGCGCCCGCCTGCGCATGGTCAGCCGTCGGGGCTCTGTGGTCTCGCGCATGCACATCACGGACGACGTGCCCGAAGGCGTGGTCTTCGCTCCCCTGCATTTTGCCGAAGCCATGGTCAACCTGCTGACCTGTACCGCTCTGGACCCGGTCAGCAAAACCCCTGAATACAAAATCAGCGCCGTCAGGCTGGAGAGGGCCTAAGCCATGTCCGCATACTATACCATGAATCCGGCGGACCTGCCCGCCCTGCTGACCGCCTGGCAGTCAGGCTCCCGTGTGCTGTGCCCCTGCAAGGAGCAGGACGGGACCACGCGTCTGGAGAGCTTTGTTCCAGAAAAGGGCCTGTGTCTCGACTATACCAATCTTGCCATGCCGCCGGTGGACGTCCTGAACGGCTATCAGGATGTGCTGTTCCGCTGGGAAGGCAACGAACGTACCTATGTGGCCGAGCCCGGTGCGGAAGCCATGGCTCCGACGGTCATTTTCGGCATGCGCCCCTGTGATGTGGCCGCTTTGGAATATCTGGATGATTTCTATCTGGGTGAGTACAGGGACATCAATTATTCCATGCGGCGCGAGGCCGTCACCATCGTGGGTATGAACTGCCGCATGCCCGGCAAGAGCTGCTTTTGCGCGGCCACGGGCACCGGCCCCTTTGCCCGCAGCGGCTTTGACCTGATGCTGACGCTGGACGGCGATCTGTGCTGGGTGGAATGCGCCACGGACAAGGGCGAGAGCCTTGTGGGGCAGGCCATGGTCTTTTTCCGTCCCGTGACCGAAGCGGCCCTGCGTGCCCGGCTGGTCGAGCTGGAAAAGGATTGCCGCGAGGCCTTCCATAATCTGCCCGACCTTTCGCAGATCCGTACGGCCCTGCTGCAGGGCTTCGATCACCCGGTGTGGGAAGAGATCACGCCCACCTGCATCCGCTGCACGGGCTGCACGGCCGTGTGCCCGACCTGCACCTGCTTCCAGTTCAATGAGGAACGTCTGGATGCCCAGTCCGGCCGCCGTGTCCGCGTCAAGGACTCCTGCCAGACGGCAGGCTTCACGCGCAATGCCGGCTGGCACAACCCGCGCAGCAAGGCTGCCGCCGTGCGCCACCGCATCATGGACAAGCTGGTCTACATCCAGGACCGCTTCGGCAAAAAAGGCTGCGTGGGCTGCGGGCGCTGCATCGACGTTTGCCCGGCGGGCATCGACATCCGCAAGATAGCCGATACCGTGGTGCGGGACTGCCCGCCCGAGGGGCAGCGCAAGCCCATGCCGGTCTCCATCCCGGAACGGGCGTCCACCCGCATCGATCCCCAGCTGTTCACGCCCTATCCCGCGCGTATCGTGGCCATCCATGACGAGACCCCGGACATCCGCCGTTATGTGGTCCGCTACATGGATGAGCGTCTTGCCGAGACCTTCCGTCTGACGGGGCAGTTCTTCATGGTCACGGTCTTCGGCGTGGGGGAAGTGGCCCTGTCCATCCCCTTCGGGGACCAGCACGACGGCCAGTTCGAGTTCTGCGTCAAAAAGGTGGGCAAGGTGACCTCGGCCCTGGCCAAGCTTGGCGTGGGGGATGTCATCGGCCTGCGCGGGCCTTACGGCAAGGGCTTCCCTTATCGCTCCTTCGCCGGACGGGACGTGCTGGTGGTGGGGTCCGGCGTGGGCCTGGCCCCTGTGCGGACCATCATCGTGCGTCTGCTCCAGGAGCGGGAACGCTACGGCCGTATCGCCATCATCGCCAGCGCCACGCGCTATGAAGGCCTGGTCTACAAGCAGGATCTGAAGGACTGGAGCAAGATCCCCGGCGTGACCGTGCAGTATGCCCTGGCCAAGCCCACGGATGCCGTCCAGGCCCATGTGGGCTATATCAATGACCTGCTGCCGGACCTGGATTTCGACTGGGCCAATGCCCGGGCCATCCTGTGTGCCTCGCCTCGCCGTATCAAGCTGGTGGCCCGCGACCTGCTGGGCCTCGGCATGAACGGCAAGGACATCTTCACGTCTCTGGAGACCCACATGCGCTGCGGTGTGGGCAAGTGCGGCCATTGCAAGGTGGGTGCGCATTACATGTGCCTGGACGGGCCCGTGTTCACCTACGAGGAAATGCTGCAGTTGCCGGAAGAATTCTAGGATCGGCCAGTACGTATGAAAAGGGCGGGGACGCGGTGCGTTCCCGCCCTTTTTTATGGGCTTTAGCCTGCCGGATGTTGCCATGATCCCCGCCATGCGCCTGATCCTGATCGGCGGGATAGCGGTGAAAGGGGGCGGGGCCCTCTGGCAGCGAGCTGTGCCCGAGAATTTTGGCTTGGAAAAAACAGGGGGAGCCCATCAGGCAGAAGAGAGGAGTTCGGCGGGACGCGCTGTTCCTTGGCTGTCAGGGCTGGGAAACGATCCGGCAGGCCTTATTGCTTGCTGATGGTCAGCGTGGAGCCGATGGACGCACTGATGATGGCCGTGAGGGCTGCCCACTGGGCAAGGCTCAGCTGCTCGCCCAGGAAAAGGAAACCGGAAAGGGCGGCAAGGGCAGGTTCCAGGCTCATGAGGATGCTGAACGTGCGCGAGGGCAGGTTCTTCAGCGCGATGATCTCGACACCGTAGGGCAGGGCAGAGGAAAAAATACCCAGGATCAGGGCCAGAGGCAGGATCTCGGGCCTGAACAGATCCAGACCGGAGGAGGCCAGGCCCACAGGAAACATGGCACAGCTGCCTACGAGCATGGCCAGAGCCACGCAGGACTTGTCCAGGCTGCTGCCCGCCTTTTTGCCGAAGATGATATAGAGCGCCCAACAGACCCCGGAACACAAGGCAAGCACCGCGCCCAGCGGATCGATACTGTCCGCGCTTTGGCGCAGGGGCAGCAGGATGGCAAGACCGGCCGCTGCCAGGACGACCCAGATGAAGTCCACGAGGCGGCGGGAAGAGAGCATGGCTACCGTCAGGGGGCCGGTGAATTCCAGACCGACGGCGACACCCAGCGGGATACGGCTCAGGGCCTCGTAAAAGCAAAGGTTCATGCTTGCCGTGGCCAGACCGAAAACGGCGATGACCTTCCAGGCACTGCGGGGGATGGCTTTCTTCCAGGGGCGCATCACCACGAGCAGGATGACGGAGGCCACCAGCAGGCGCAAGGCCGTGGTACCGGCGGGGCCTACCAGGGGGAAGATGGTCTTGGCAAGCGAGGCGCTGGCCTGGATGGAAGACATGGAGACCAGCAGGAGCAGGACAGAGACGAAAGGTGACGTGGCAGAGATGTTCATGGAAGCTGTCCGGCAGCCCTGTGGCGGGTGAGGGAGAAGGGATTCGGCGCTATCCACCGCAAGGGGAGTTCCTGTTTGTCCTCCCCTTGCAGGCGTCAGCTCCGTGCGGTGCTAGCTTTGCTGTCCCTTGTCAGCGTCGGGAAGCAGGGCAGCTTCCCACATTTCCTGATAATACATGCAGGTACCGGGATTCCAGGCCGTAGCCGTGGCATGGTCGTAGCTTTCCGTGATGGGCCAGTCGGTATGGGGGCGCAGGGCTTCCTCAAAGGAAGAGGCTTCCACGATGCCGTCATACTCCAGGTTCAGGGTGTAGTTGGGACCCTTAAGGTAACGCAGATGATAACGCGGCATGATAATGTCCTTTGTACGCAAGAGCCGGGAAGGGCGCAGGCCCTTCCCGGCATCCTTATTACGTGTTTAGCAGCCCGAGGTCTAGTGGGTGGTCATCACGAACTTGCTGATGAGGAACAGCACCACCAGCAGGCCCACGCCCAGGCCCCAGCTCCAGTGGATGAGCTTCATTTCAGTCTCATCCAGGGGCTCGTATTCCATCTTCTGGACTTCTTCGTGGAATTTGACTTCTTTGTCTTCCATCATTGTTCTCCTTTAAACTAGGCGCCAACCACCGGCGGGGTCATGCCATGGAAGAAGGCGTAGGAAATGAACAGACCGACCCAGATGATGAAGCCGAACAGGCAGACGATGTACACGATGGCCAGGCGGCCGATGCCTTCTTCCATCAGCTTGCGGAAGTTGGAAACCATACCGATGCTGAAGAAGGTCATCAGGAAGAAGATGACGCGGAAGCCGTTCATGGCGCCGGACATGGCCTTGCCGACCTTGTGCAGTTCAGGCGTGCTCAGGCAGACGATGAGCAGGACCAGGAAGGTACCCAGGTAACCCAGCACGAAGCGGGGGAAGCGGTCCATGACGTCGCCCCAGGTCATGGTGCGGTCGCCACGGGTCTTGTCGAACTTGGCCGTCCAGATGTAGGCCAGGAGCAGAGCCCAGATACCGATGAACATGTCGATGAAGATCTTGACGGTGGTGGTCACCATCACGATCCAGCCGGGTTCCCATTCAGTGCCCAGACCGGCCATCTTGGCCAGGATCAGGGATTCGGTGATGGCACCGGAAGCGATAGCACCACCGTCGGACTTCACGGCCAGGCCCATCCAGCCGCCGGCCACCATGGGCTCGGTGTACAGGAAGGTCTGAGCGATGAAGGGCAGGATCAGCATTTCAATGCAGGTGAACACAACGACCAGGGAAGAAACCATGATCGGGACCACCGGCCGGGCGCGGATGGCGCCACCAGTGGCGATAGCGGCGGACACACCGCAGATGGAGATACCGGAGGCCAGAGGAGCGGCCCATTCCTTGTTGAACTTGAAGTACTTACGAGCAACGTAGTAAACCACGGCCCAGTACAGCAGGTAAGCTTCAACAATGGCGCACAGGCCTCGGAAGATGATGTGGCCAGCAAAACCGGCGGCATCGGCGGCCTTCACGCCCAGTTCGGCACCCAGAACCACGATGGCGATCTTAACGAACAGTTCGGGGCGGCAGGCATCGCGCAGAGAGTCAGCAACGCTGGGGGCAAAGTTACTGATCAGGATGCCCATGACCAG
>ENA-UEQP01002244-UEQP01002244.1-human-gut-metagenome-genome-assembly--contig:-NODE-2244-length-15023-cov-3.546902_pt1 | contig 15023 bp, 7 predicted proteins | sample MGYA00242951_ERZ507951 | MGnify/ENA primary metagenome ERZ507951 (study PRJEB26167, sample SAMN06115539) | human gut metagenome | host: Homo sapiens | place: China:Shanxi | collected 2015-11-18...
GGTGTGAATGGTTTGTTTTGAAGTGGGAATTATCCTGGCGTTGATTTAAATGATATTTTCTCGAAAGCGATGATGATTAATCCGGTAATTTATCCGGTAGAGTATCCAGATGGGAGTAATCCAGGTTTTAGTCAGTATCAACGTGAATTTGATAGCCCCTATGTGACATTAACCCGCAGAGGTTACAAAACAGAATATAAGACACAGATTAATTCTAATCTGAAAGTAACACAGGATCTTGATTTCTGGGATTGGAGTAAGGGTTTTACGGCTCACGCACTGATTGCATTCGACGTTCGGGCGAATCAGCAATTAAATTATAAGGTTGATGACAGTACCTGGAAGCCAGCTGGAAGAAAAAATGGTGATGTTTGGGTAGATGACGGTAATCTCTTTGATGAAGCAGGTAATTTAATTTTGAAAGAGACAAACAAGTTTATCGTACATTTTATGCAGAGGCCGCTTTAAATTATAAGAGATTATTTGGCGGTGTACATAATGTAAGCGGACTTTTGTTATTTAATATGCGGGACTATCGCGATGCAAATGGAGATAATTTGATAAATTCATTACCTTATAAACAAATGAGTCTTTCTTCCCGTGTCACTTATTCATATAATGATCGCTATTTTATAGAGGGTAACGTTGGATATACCGGTTCTGAAAACTTCTCTCCTGGACATCGTTTTGGAGTTTTCCCTGCTATGGCGGTTGGGTACCTTCAAATGAGAAATTCTGGGCATCTGTTACTCCGTATATTTCTTTCTTGAAATTTCGTTATTCACATGGATTGGTCGGTAGTGATAGTTTAGGCGATACCCGTTTTGGTTTTGAAACTGAAATAACAAGTAAAAATGGATATAGTAATTCTTGGGCACAAGGTGGTATTGGCATTAATAAATATGGTTACCAAGCTCGTTGGTGTACTATTTTGAAACAGGATTTAGGTATTGAAATCAACTTCTTGAATAATGACTTAGCTTTTGTTTTTGATCTGTTTAAAGAGCACCGTGATAAGATTTTTGTATCGCGTAATAATTTGCCGCTCTATGCCGGTTTTGCCGTAAGTGCTTCCGGTAATGTTGGTATAGTGGAGAATAAAGGATTTGAAGCTTCATTTGAATATAATCATCAATTTGGTAAAGACTGGACGGTTTCTCTTCGTGGAAACTTTACAATGAATGAAGATGAAATTATTGAAAATGCAGAGCCTGCTCCAGCTTATCCATGGTTGGAGAAAAGAGGTACTAATGTACTTGCGAGATTTGGATATATAGCTGAAGGATTGTATGAAAGCGAGGAAGAAATTAAGGAAAGAAACATCACCCAATTTGGAGAAACTTATCCGGGCCAATTGGTTAAACCAGGTGACATTAAGTATAAGGACTTGAATGGTGACGGTCATATTGATGAATATGATATGTGCAAAATTGGCCGTGGAGATGTTCCTAAATATTATTATGGATTTGGTGGTGATTTTCGTTATAAAAATATTGGTGTTGGTATTTTATTTCAGGGAACTGCCGGAGCTGATCGGGTAATGGAAGGGTCTGGTATACGTCCATTTACCAGTTCTACCGGAGGTGGAACCTTGTATGCTAATATCACCGATCGTTGGAGTAAAGACGATCCTTCTAATGACAATGTATTTTATCCACGATTGGCATGGTCTTCTGCTGATCCTTCAAATATAAATAACTTTCAGACAAGTACATGGTGGCAGAAAGATATGAGTTTCTTACGCTTAAAACAATTTACCGTTTCTTATTATTTTCCTAAAGCGTGGACAAAGAAAAGTTTCTTAAGTGGTGGTCGGTTCTATATAATGGGATCTAATGTTCTTACTTTCAGTAAATTTAAGTTGTGGGATCCTGAGTTGAATACGAATAATGGTATTTCTTATCCTAATGTTTCTTCGTATACGATAGGTGTAGCTATTAACCTTTAAGAGAAATGTATATTTTAATTATTTTTTTATTTAGATTATGAAGAAAATTGTAAAAAGTATATTTATGGCTGCGCTGTCAATGATGGTATGCACATCTTGTGAAAGCTATTTTGACAGTGTTCCTTCCAATGTGGTTTCTTTGGATGCTGTTTTTTCGAATCGAGGACTGGCATTACAGTGGCTTTCCAACACATACTCTTATTTGCCGGATGAAACTAGTCAGAATTATACGGGCGGTGATGACGAAACAAAAGGAATTTGGACACCTGCTTGCTTGGAAGCAAAGTTACCATGGGATCAATGTAATTCTAATCATATTAATTTAGGTACTTTATACCCTTCTACCGGCTATGTGGAGAATATGTGGAAATCTTATTATAAAGGTATTCAAAAAGCAAATATTTATATGGCCAATATTGATCGTTGTACGGCAATGGAAGAATACGAACGCTTGTGGTCTAAAGCTGAGGCACGTGCTTTACGTAGCATTTATTACTATAATTTGTTTAAGCTATATGGTCCGTTTGTCATTATTGGAGATGAAGTATTTGATGTTGAAGGAGATGTGGAGGCGATGATGCGTGAACGTAGTTCGGTAGATGAATGTGTAGATTATATGGTAGGTGAGTTCGACGCAATTCTATCTGAAGGTAGGTTAAAGTCCCACTTTGGGGAAGATGGGGCTATGAATTCGCAATTTGCTGGTAATATTACCAAAGAAGCGGTAGAAGCAATCCGTTCGGAGCTTTTATTGTATGCCGCCAGTCCATTGTTTAATGGCGATTCTTACTATAAGAATTTGACAAATGTTGATGGAAAGCATCTTTTTCCACAAACTTATAGTAGAGAAAAATGGGAAAAAGCTAAGACCGCTGCTGAGAATTTTATGAAAAACAATCCAGGTTTTCAATTATTGTATTTGGACAAAAAAGGGGCGGCGACGTCAGACGTAGCTTCTTCATGTCCATATACATCTGTAACTCAAGCTTCATTGGGGCGGACGGAGAATACGGAAATGATTTTTTTTAGGACAGGAGGCGAGTGGAACATTTATTATACAATGACCCCTAAGCACAGTGGAATAACGAATGCTCAATCTGGCGGTGGAGCTTTGGCTGCACCTTTGCAGATGATAGATTTGTTTTTTACGGAAAACGGGCTCAGTATAGAAAAAGATCCTGAGTATTTTACTTACACAGATGATGATTTAACGGCAGCGGGTGCTGCTGCTAAAATGACGAGTCAGACAGTTCATCAGAATCCGTTTTCTAAGGTTGTTTATTTCAGACCGGATTCAAAACATAAAATCATGAAGCAGTTCTATAATCGTGAACCTCGTTTTTATGCTGCATTTACATTCCAGAATCGTAGATGGGATTTAGATGATAAGCTGGTTTATTATACGGATTTCTCTTTAAATGGAAACTCCGGACAGGCGAAGAATGGACATGATTATCCAAGGTCTGGTGTATTGGTACGTAAAAAAAGGACAAATGTTTCAGGAGTGAATTATTATGTTTATATCCGTCTTTCTGAGATTTATTTGAATTATGCCGAAGCGTGTTGTGAATTGGACGATATAGGTACGGCTATAAACTATGTGAATAAGATTCGTTTGAGAGCCGGTATCCCGGAATATAAAGGTTTGTTGGCTGAAGACTTAACTCCGACAGATAAACGTGGGTTTGAACGAATTACCTTGGATTCATATGATAAGGAATTTGTGAAAAAAGTGATTTATCGTGAACGTCTTCTTGAGTTGTCCTATGAAAATCATCATTATTTTGACGTACGTCGTTGGGGGGTAGCCGATATGGCAACCGGTGATGGCTGGATTTATCCGTCATGGCATAATGGTGGTGAAGGAGGTGACATGGTCGGATTTGATGTTACTGTAGATATGGCCTCAGACGATGCAAAAGATCCATTACTTTTCTATAAACGTAAGGTTTGGGAAACACGTGTTTATTCAAAACGTATGAGCCTCTTTCCTATTCCTCAAACGGAGATTAATAGAAATGCTCGGATTGTACAGAATACCGGATGGGAAACTGAAATGTAATCGAATGTTCTTTCAATTAAGTATTGTGTTGGATTCTTTGATCTAAAATATTGATCGTTTAGTTTTTCACTTGGAGAGTGTGTTGTAAAATCAATTTGTTTCTTGTGGCTTGATAGCACATGGTGCTGGATTTACAGCACATTCTCTTCTTGTTTTAAAATACATAGTTTAAGTTAAGAAATGAAGAAGAGGTATATTGTAATTATATTGTTTTTGGGTATTTTTTATTCAGTGTCGGCAGCTTTGAGAAAGCAGCCGGTGGAGTACGTCAACCCTTTAGTAGGTACTGATTCCAAATTTGAATTGTCAAATGGAAATACCTATCCGGCTATTGCTATGCCTTGGGGGATGAATTTTTGGACTCCTCAAACAGGAAGGATGGGAGAAGGATGGACGTATACGTATTCGTCCGACAAAATTCGTGGATTTAAGCAGACACACCAACCGAGCCCATGGATTAATGATTATGGACAATTTTCTTTGATGCCGATTACTGGGAAGCCTGTTTTTGATCAAGATGCAAGGGCAAGCTGGTTCAATCATAAATCAGAGATTTCCAAACCTTATTACTACCGTGCATATTTGTCCGATTATGATGTTGTGACCGAAATTGTACCGACAGAACGAGCTGCCATGTTCCGGTTTACTTTCCCTGAGAGTGAAAGCTCATATGTTGTGATCGATGCGTTTGATAATGGATCGTATGTAAAAGTAATACCGGCAGAGAATAAGATCATCGGATATACAACGAGAAATAGCGGTGGTGTTCCTGATAACTTTAGGAATTATTTTGTTATCGTTTTTGACAAGCCTTTTTCTTATAAGGCGGTAGTGGGAGGTAATGAGATTCGTAAAAATGAATTAGAGGTAAAAGAAAACCATGCCGGTGCGATTATTGGATTTGCCACAAAAAATGGAGAAACGGTAAAGGTACGTGTGGCTTCCTCATTTATTAGTTTTGATCAAGCCGAATTAAATCTGCAAGAGTTAGGAAACCTTTCATTCGAGCAGTTGCAAGCAAAAGGGAAGAAACGCGGGACTGAGGTATTAAGTAAAGTAGAAATAGAATCAGATAATGAAGATCGTTTACGTACATTCTATTCATGTTTGTACCGTTCAGTGTTGTTTCCTCGCATGTTTCATGAAATTGACGCAAAAGGGAATGTAGTGCACTATAGTCCGCATAATGGAAAAATTCTTCCTGGGTATATGTTTACTGATACTGGTTTTTGGGATACATTTCGTTGTTTACTTCCATTTATCAATCTTGTTTATCCTTCTGTAGGAGCACAAATGCAGGAAGGTTTTCTAAATTCTTATTTGGAAAGCGGTTTTTTCCCTGAATGGGCCAGTCCGGGACATCGGGATTGTATGGTCGGCAATAATTCTGCATCAGTAGTAGCAGATGCCTGTATGAAAAATATAATAAAGAAAGAACCGGAAAAAATGTATGAAGGTTTATTGTATGGAGCTAACCATTCACATCCATCGGTAAAATCCTCAGGACGTTTAGGGTATAAGGAATACAATGAATTGGGGTATGTTCCTTACCATATCAATCAGAGTGCTGCCCGTACATTGGAATATGCTTATAATGACTGGTGTATTTATCAGATGGGGAAAAAATTGAATCGCCCTTCGGAGGAGTTGGAAGTATATAAAAAACGTAGCTTAAATTACAAGAATTTGTTTAATAAACCTTTTAATTTAATGAGTGGTCGTGAGGCTAATGGTCATTTTCAGCCCAATTTTGAGCCGGTGAAGTGGTGGGATGCTTTTACAGAAGGTAATAGTTGGCATTATTCATGGTCTGTATTTCATGATGTTCAAGGACTAATTGATTTGATGGGAGGAGAGAAGGCATTTGTGAATATGCTTGATTCCGTATTTATTATGCCACCTACATTCGGTGCTAATTCAGATACACGTGGAAGTCTTGTACATGAGATGCGCGAAATGCAAGTGATTGATATGGGACAATACGCACATGGTAATCAACCTATTCAGCACATGATTTATTTATATAATTATGCTGGCGAGCCGTGGAAAACTCAATATTGGATCAGAGAGGTACTGACTCGTTTGTATACACCGGCTCCTGATGGATATTGCGGTGATGAAGACAATGGTCAGACATCGGCATGGTATGTTTTTTCTGCTTTAGGGTTCTATTCTGTTTGTCCGGGATCGGATCAATATGTTTTAGGTGCACCTTTGTTTAAAAAGGCGGTTATCCATTTGGAGAATGGAAAGAAAATTCAAATTTCTGCTCCGGAGAATAGTGATAAAAGTCGTTTTGTACAAGAAGTCAAATATAATGGTAAAAATTACAGTAAAAATTTCTTGGTTCATTCTTCGCTGCTCAATGGTGCCGACATCCAGTTTCGTATGGGGGATAAACCTAATAAAAAACGTGGGATCAATAAAGCCGATTATCCCTATTCACTGTCAAATGAAAAATAATTAATGTTATGAAGAAGATTCTATTATCAGCTTCTTTTCTTCTGATCACAGGATATATGTTCGCCACGGATTTAATTTCCGGGCAAACATATAGGCTTTCTTTGGGAGAAAAAGTCTTATCTGTAAAAGATGGTTCTCTGGCCAATAATTCGGATGTAGTCAGTTGGACGGAAACGAATGTGAATGCTCAGCGATGGGTACTTGTGTCCGGAGAAGGGAAAGGTTATCAATGGATGAATGCATATACTGGTCAATACCTTGCTTGTAGAGGAAATGTTATTTCCGGAGCGCAGATTTGTCAAATGATTTCTGGGGAGTCGGCTGCTACTTGGGAGATTGTGCCAGTTAAAAATCAGGCTGATTTATATTATATAACTCAGTCTGGGCTTTTTTTGGAAGTTGCTGATGTGGATTCAGATGGAGGAAGTGTGCGATTGAGTACCAAGAAAAGTGGGACATTGGCTGAACGTCAGATGTGGAAACTTGAAGTGGTAGAAGCACAGCCGAATTATTTGACAGAAGCAACTCGGGATGCAATGATGGAAGGATGGAAAAAAAACTACTATAATGACAGTCAGGGGCGCTTGGGTGAAGGTGGTTTTTGGGGAGATGCCGAGATGTTTGAGGTGGTTTTGGACGCTTATGAAGTTACAGGAGATATTCAATATAAAACAATGTTCGATAAGCTACATGCTGATTTTATTGCGCGTCAGGGGAATAATTGGGAGTCCAACGACTTTAATGATGATATTGCCTGGATTGTTATAGCCAGTGTACGAGGATATTTAATGACCGGGAAACAAAGTTATTTAGATGTGGCAAAATCTAATTTTGATATGATGTACGAACGGGCAGCCGTACTTCCGCATGATATGCTTATTTGGAATGCAAGTGAGAATCCTTATGGAACCAACTCTTGCATAAACGGTCCGGCTGGAGTTGCTGCTTGTTATTTGGCAATAGCTACAGGAGATGAGAGCTATTATGAAAAGGCACGGAAAACATATGCTGCACAACGTGAATATTTATATAAACCCTCTACAGGACAGGTGTATGATAGTTTTACTTGGCAGAAAGGAGTACCTTCAAATTATAATACTTGGGCATCAACGTATAATCAAGGTACTTTTTTAGGGACTGCCGTTATGCTGTATAATCATTATGGAGACGAACAGTATAAAGAGGATGCCCAAATGATAATGAAGTATACCCGTGAACAGATGTGTAATGAATTTGGTGTTATAAAAGTTTGTCAGGGAGTTGTTGATGATCAGGGAAAATTAGTCGGTGATTTACCAGGATTCAAAGGAATTCTTATGCGCTATGTACGTCGTTTCATGGTTGATCTGTATCAACCGGATTGTGCAGAATGGATGGCGATAAATGCTTTTCAGGCATATAACAACCGAAACTCTGACGGAGTATCCTGTACAGCTTGGCTGACAAAGACTGTGGAAGAGTATACGACCTATGTTCCTTTTACCAATTATAATAAAGATCCATTCGGTCCTTCTACAGCTGTTTCTGCTGCTTTCAACTCATATATAGGTGATAAAACAGTTCGCAAAGATGCTTTTAGAGGAATAGAAGCAGAGAATTTTGATTATTTGAAAGGCATTTATACGTTGTCGGTAGATGGTGTCGATTCTCCGGTAATGGGAGGGGATAATATGGCTGCGGCTGCGTATACGGGATATCATAATGTTGATTTCGGACCTTATTATGCCAAGAGCCTTGAATTTAGGGTTTTACCTCAAAGACCGAATAGTAAAATCGAAGTTTATTTGGATAGTCCGGATGGCGAATTGTTGGGTACGGTTACCTTGCCTAATGAGCAGGAGTGGCAGACTGTTGCGTTGGAATTGTTGAAGCCTTTGGATGGGATGCGTAATATTTATTTGAAATATACCAGAGGAACGGGTGCAGCTAAATTGCAGCTCGATAATTTCCAATTTAAGCAAGAAGGATATACTTCGCAAGATATTACTGATAATGGAGGTACGCTTACCACCTCAGTAGAAGTTAGTACCAAGTTACCGGGTGTTGGTGCTGTAATTGATAATCAAGTAACTACTGCACTTGTCGGTACAGTTTCCGGAGATGCTTGGATTCAGTATCAGTCGCCTTATCCGGTGGTTCTGAAGGGGTATCTGTTGGTAGCAGTAGAAGGAACACAAGAAGGAGACCCCAAATCTTGGAAATTGCAAGCTTCCGAGGATGGGAAAAGGTGGATTGATGTGGATACTCAAAATAATCAGACGTTTGAGACACGCTATCAGAAAAAACAATATGATACTTCTGTAGTGGAGGCTTATACGTATTTCCGTTTATTTGTTTCAGATAGGCAAGGTAATGGTGATCGTTTTCAATTGGCAGAATGGCAACTGTTTGGTACGGCTTTAGCTGATAATTGTATTACTACAGATGGGGGTATGATTTCTGCACAGTATTCCGATGGCATTGAGAAACTGATTGATAAGGATGTGATTTCTACATATCGGACAAACACTTCAGATTTCTGGGTCGAATATGAGGCAGAAGCTGCCTATACTCCTTTATTTTATAGTATCACTACTGCAGATACTCCGGAGAGTGACCCTAAGTCATGGATTCTATATGCTTCTAAAGATGGTAACACATGGATCAAAATGGATCAGAGAACCGGACAGTTGTTCCCTTATAGAGGGGCTACTTATACATATTCGTTCACCACCTCTCCTTCTACAATAGATTCTGAATATACTTATTTCAAGCTACATGTCACAGAAAATAATGGGGCATCTGATACCCGTTTAGCTGAATGGCAGTTGACGGGGAGATATGTGTCTCAGACCTTTTATAATGACATTACTGCAAATGGTGGCGAACTGACTTCTTCATTGAATGAGGCCATCAACTCGGAGACATTGAAAAGACTGACGGATAATGATGGGAATACGTTTTATACGTTTGGTGGTGATGTTGCACCGTGGATCGAATATAAATCGTCTATAGAAGTTAAATTGAAAAGTTTTTCAATCGTATCTGCTGATGAACCGGATAAAGATCCCGTCATGATTAAAGTTGAATACAAAAATGAAGGAGATGCTCGGTTCAAGAGAGCATTCAGAGGGGAAGTGGCATTTACGAAAAGGAATGAACGTGTTTATGTCTCTTGTCCTCGTGTGGTTTCCGGGCAATGTTTTCGTTTGACGATTGAGACTGTCTCCGGTGAAGGTAATGAGGCTAAAATAGCCGAATTTGAATTGTATGGTAATGGAATTCTTGCTGACGATTTAACTTCGGTAGCTACGATAACGCCTCAATATGAGAGTGAAAACCCAGAAGAGACAGCTGATAAGTTGATTGATAAAGATGTGGATTCCAAATATTGTGGTCCGTTCTCTTCTCTGTCTGCGTGGATTTGTTGTGAAGTACCAGAGCCTGTAAAAGTGAATATGTATAGTTTGACTTCCGGAAATGATAATGAAGGACGTGATCCGAGAAGTTGGGTTTTAGAAGCTTCAAATGATGGGGTGGACTGGGTGACTATCGATTCTCGTTCGAACCAGTCGTTCAGCGATCGTCAGATTACTCAATACTACACTTGCAACCAAGAAGGACAGTCCTATTCTGATTTTCGTTTGCGAGTGACAGAGAATCATGGAGAGGGTATGCTGCAGTTGTCTGAGTGGCAATTGTTTGTAGATTTGAGCGTGGGCATTGAATCCGAAACAGCTATTGAGGCTTTTGTAGATATTCGCATAATAAATAATAGATTATATATAGATGTGCCCGAAACCGCACAAGTGCAAGTCTGTGATCTTACCGGAATGTTAATACATGATGAGAAAATACAATCAGGTGTGTCTTATATCCCGATGGCAAATCTGAATGGGGGTATGTACATTGTACGGATACAACTCTCTAACCGGACTATTTCCCGGAAATTTATAAAATAAAATTACGGCATTCTATTATGTTAATCATAGTTGTAAATCAAATATCATGAAAAAACATTTTATGGGTATGGTGATGGGAGTAATGCTTTTATTTTCTCTTCCCCTTATGGCTCAAACAGGTAAAGAGTGGGACGATGTGACCGTGACCCAAGTAAACAGGGAAGTAGCGCATACGCTTTCTATTCCTTATGGCACTGAATCGGACATAGAGAATAATTTAATGGAAGCGTCTCCCTATTTCCTGTCATTGAACGGAGTCTGGAAGTTTAAATGGGTTCCGGATCCTTCCCAAAAACCTATTGATTTTTACGTTCCTTCCTATGATGTAAGTGGTTGGGATGACATAGAGGTTCCTTCTGTGTGGCAGATGTACGGGATTCGTCATAATAAGCCTTGGGACAAACCTCTCTATGTCAATACTGGTTATCCTTTTACTTACGATCCTGTAACTTATAGTGTGATGTCCGACCGTCCTTCTGATTGGACTTATAACAACCTTATGAAGAATCCTGTGGGTAGCTATCGCCGTGAGTTTGTTTTACCTTCCGGTTGGAGTGAGAGGACTGTCTATGTTCGTTTCAATGGTGTCGGACATGGATATTATTTGTGGGTTAACGGCCAGTATGTGGGTTATTCGGAAGACTCTTATCTTCCTTCTGAATTTGATATCACCCCTTATCTTCAGTCAGGGAGAAATGTGATTGCTGCACAAGTATATCGTTTTACCAGTGGCTCTTTTTTGGAATGTCAGGACTATTGGCGTTTCACAGGTATCCACCGCGATGTCTTCCTATGGTCAGCACCTAAGACTCAGATTCGCGATTATTTTTTCACAACGGATTTGGATGATACATATATGGATGCAAGGGCACGTGTTGAAATAGATTTGAGCGGTCCTGAATTGTCTCAAGGAAAGTTGGACGTCAGAATTATGGATAAGGGCCAGATTGTGGCGGAGATGATCAAGCCGGTTTCTTCAATCCACAAGTATGTATTATATATGGATGTAACCAACCCGAAAAAGTGGAATGCCGAGACTCCTTATTTGTACGATTTGGTTTTGACGTTGAAGGACGGTACCAAGACAGTCGATATCCGTGGCGGTAAAGTGGGATTCCGCGAAGTCGGTATCCGTAAAGACGGTGCTTTATTGATCAACGGGCAGCGGATGGTATTTCATGGTGTGAACCGGCATGACCATAGCGAGATCAATGGTCGTACGGTCTCCAGGGAAGAAATGGAAAATGATATTCGTCTGATGAAGAGGCTGAATATCAATGCAGTCCGCACTTCCCATTATCCTAATAATCCATATTTTTATGAGTTGTGCGATAAATATGGAATTTATGTATTGGCGGAGGCCAATGTGGAGTGCCATGGTAATATGGGTCTTTCCCATGTGGAACAGTTTAAGAAACCGATGGTCGAACGTTCCGAGAACCATGTGAAATGGTTACGGAATCATGTCTCTATTTTTATGTGGTCCTATGGCAATGAATCCGGAAACGGTACAAATTTCGAATCTGTGGAAAAGGCGATTAAGAGCTTGGATAATACTCGTTTGACTCATTACGAGGGTAATAGTCAGTGGAGTGATGTAACCAGTACGATGTATGCCGATTATGACCATATAAAGAATATAGGTGTAGAGCGGGAGAATCAATATAAGAGTGGTCAGACTCCCCGGCCGCATATTCAGTGTGAAAGTAGTCACGCTATGGGAAATTCTATGGGCAATGTCCGTGATTTGTTTGATTTGTATGAGCATTATCCGGCCTTGACTGGTGAGTTTATCTGGGACTGGAAAGATCAGGGTTTGAAAATGGATGTTCCGGGTAAAATTGGGGAAAGCTATTGGGCCTATGGTGGAGATTTTGGTGACAAACCGAATGACGGTAATTTCTGCACAAACGGGGTTGTTTTTTCAGATTATTCGATTTCTGCGAAATCATATAATACGAAGAAGATTTATCAGCCTGTTGACTTCTCATTAAAGGAAGACAATAAGACTTTTGTCTTGAAAAATAAGTTGGCTTTTAGCTCTATCGATTATTTGAATATTGCTTATTCGGTCTTGGAAGATGGCAAAGTGATTAAAACGGGAACAATCGGTGATATGGCCATTCCTGCCGGTGGAACGATGGAAGTGGTTATCGATGCTCTTCCCGTGGATATAAGGGAGGATGCCGACTATTTTATCCGTTTCAGTGCCACTCAAAAATCAGCTACTTGGTGGGCAGAAGCGGGCTATGAGGTTGCTTCCGAACAGATTCAATTAAGAAATGCCCGGAAATCTCCTTACCGTGTGCCAGAGAAAGGAAATCTGACCGTAGAACGGACAGCGAAGGCCATAACGGTGACGGGTTCCTGTTTTAAAGCAATCTTTTCCGTAACTGAAGGTACCTTGGAAAGTTATGTTTTGAATGGTAAGTCAATCATTTGTGAGCCTCTGAAATTGAATGTATTTCGCGTACCTACTGATAATGATAAGACCCATTCTGCAGATTGGGATAATATGGGTTTGAGAAATTTGAAGGTGAAGGCCGGCACATGGGATGTGAAAGAGTCTGTGTCCAAAAATTTGGTTGATTTGAGCGTTACAAATGTGTATACTGCTACACTCCCTTATTCTTTTACGACCCAGTTTTCCTTTAAAGTAATGGATGACGGCACTATTTTCGTCAGCTCGGTGATCGACCCGGCTATAAAAAATGTCATTCTCCCCAAAATCGGTTATGTATTGGAGATGCCTAAAGGTTTTGAAAACTTTACATGGTTTGGACGTGGTCCATGGGATAGTTATGCGGACCGTAAGGAAGCTTGCTTTGAAGGTGTATACAACAGTACTGTTGCCGAACAATGGACCGGCTATGTTTTACCACAGGAGATGGGCAATAAGGAGGAGGTTCGCTGGATGGGTATTACGGATACTGTCGGTACGGGTGCTTTGTTTATCGCTCCGGAGAAGATGTCTGTTTCAGTAGCTCACTGGCGTGCAAGCGATATGTATGTCAATCGTGACAATCGAGTGAAACATCCTTATCAGATGAGTTTCAGAAAGAATACCGTCGTTTGTCTGGATGCCCGGAATCGTGCACTGGGAAATGCCAGTTGTGGACCGGATGTGAGAGAAATGTATGAATTGAAAGCCGAGAATACTATTTTCAATTTTATAATTTCTCCTATAACCGAGAAGAGTAGTAATGACCGGCTCTCGGAGCAGGGCAGAATCTCGAGTCCGGTTTGTTCTCCTGTAAAAATAGAGAAAGATACTAAAGGAAATGTTGTTTTGTCAACAACAACCGAAGGTGCCACTATTTATTATAGTGTAGATGATACGGAATTCCAACAGTACAAAGAACCAGTAAATATGGCTCAGGGTGGAACAATCAGAGCTTATTGCAATCGGGTTGGATATTTTGAGAGTATGTTGACTTCTATGGATATTAATCTTTTTGTTGATAAGTCCTTGTGGAAAATCGTTGGTTGTTCCAGCCAGCAAGGAGGAAGTGAAAAAGTTGAGAATGCGATTGACGGTGATGAATCTACGATCTGGCATACCCAATATGGGAACAGTGAGCCGGCACATCCTCATGAGATTGTGGTAGATATGGGACAGACTTACCGAGTGGATGAGTTCGTCTATCAGGGAAGGAAAGACGGTTCTAACGGCCGTATAAAAGAATATGAAATTTATTTTAGTAATAGTCCGGTTGTATGGGGATCTCCATCTGCTACAGGGCTATTTTCCGATACGCCCGATCCTCAGCATGTAAAGATCATTTCTAATCCATCTGCACGTTATTTTAAATTGATAGCTAAATCCGAAATAAATAATAAGGCGTGGACTGCTGTTGCCGAGCTGGGAATTGAAGCGTCTGCTATTGTTACTCCGATAGGAGAAGCCTGTGATAATTTACTTTCAGACCAAAAATATTATATAAAGGATATTGCTTCCGGATTGTACTTACAGTGGAAACACGATATTGGCAGTAATTATGAAGGAGAATTCTGTATTAATCCTTTAGATCGCAACAATGAAACTTTCGTGTTCACTTTTTCTAAAGTAGACGGTTTTACTTCTTTTTATAATCTTCGAGTTGGTAGTAAATATATGAATAAAGGTGAAGGCGGTTGGAGGTGTGGTATTGGTATGGTAACCGATAATAAAGACGGGTGGATACAGTTGGAGACACAGGATGATTGTACATTTAAAATGCGTGGAATGTGGCAAATATCTAAATATTTCAATTTTGATAACCATACGGAAGGTTCATATATTTATTCTGATAAATCGGACGGTGCACTTCTGAAGTTAGAAAAATTCGGTGAAGTTAGCATTATTCCGGTGACTGATATTCCCGGAATTTCTGTTTATCCGGCTATTTCCAATGGTGAGATTGCCGTATGTACTCCGGGTAAAGCGGTAATAAAAGTGATGAATGTGGGTGGTTACATATTGGCTGACTATCAATCGGAGGGCAAGCTTACGATTGGGATGAATTATACTAATGGAGTGTATCTGGTTGGGGTGGAAACAGAGAACATTCCTCGGATGGCTACCTATAAAGTTATGCTATGTAGATAAATATTTGTTAATCCTATTTAT
>ENA-UEQP01002251-UEQP01002251.1-human-gut-metagenome-genome-assembly--contig:-NODE-2251-length-14989-cov-3.168120_pt1 | contig 14989 bp, 12 predicted proteins | sample MGYA00242951_ERZ507951 | MGnify/ENA primary metagenome ERZ507951 (study PRJEB26167, sample SAMN06115539) | human gut metagenome | host: Homo sapiens | place: China:Shanxi | collected 2015-11-18...
AAAGAAGGCATCGGTGTAGAACTGGGCGATCTCCATGACCGTCTTGTGCTCCCGCTTGGCGCCCTTGAGCATCTTGTCCTCGCCCTCGTCGGCGTCGGAGGTCAGGTGTCCCACGTCGGTGATGTTCATGACGCGGTTCACGTCGTACCCAGCGTAGCGCAGGTACTTCTCCAGCACGTCCTCCATGATGTAGGAGCGCAGGTTGCCGATGTGGGCGAAATGGTACACGGTGGGGCCGCAGGTGTACATCTCCACATGCCCCGGCGTGTGGGTCTTGAACTCCTCTTTCTTGTGGGTAGCGGAATTATACAGATACATGGTGCTTCTCCTTTTATATGATGAATTTATTTGAACGATAAAAAACGCCTCTCAGACAAAATAGTCTGAGAGGCGAAATGAACTTCGCGGTTCCACTCTCGTTTATCACTCAAGTACGGCCTGATGACGTTGGCCAGCCGGAGGGCATCCACATCCCCCGCGCTCCCGGACGCACTTTCCGCACCGCTTGGCAGGACGGCTTTCAGCCGGTGGCCGTCCCTCTCTTGGCAAAGCTCTGGTGCGTACTCTTTCCGATCAACGCGCTATTCGGTTCAGTTAATAGTAGCAGGAATTTCCCTGCCTGTCAAGTCATTTGGTCAAAAGGCGAAGCCCCGCGTCCGAAGACGCGGGACTTCTCATGGGGAGGGCAAATAGCGGGTTAGGGATTGGCAGGCGCAGACCAAGTGGCAGGCTTGCCGCTTTTGATCTGATTGAAAACATCATCGTTCGTCGTGATCGACGCTCCTTCTGCCACAAAAGTCTTCTGTCCGTTACTTGTCCATGTGCCGGCCTTCAGGTAAAGCTCGGGGGAATTGGTCTTATTTCCCATCCCGCAGTTGCTAAAGGCTCCTGCCGGAATGGTTACTACGTCATCACCGAGGGTAACCTTTTTCAAGGCTTTTGCACTTCTGAACGCCTGATTACCTATCTGAGCGGCAGAAATCGTCACTTCTTCCAGTGCCGTACAACCGGAAAATGCGTAATTTTCAATTGTCCTCACGCTGCTGCCAATGTACATGGAGGTCAGTTCCGTACATCTGAGGAATGCATTCGCTCCAATCGATGTCACGCCATCACCCAGCGTCACGCTGGCAAGTCTCGAGCAATCTTGGAATGCGCTGGCACCGATGGCGCCGCTCCCGATATTCGCAGCTTTCAGTGCCGTACAGCCATTAAACGCACCGGATCCAATGGAGGTCACACCGCTGCCGATGCTGATAGAGGTCAGTGCCGTACATCTGAGGAACGCATTTTTACCGATCGATGTCACGCCATTGCCCAGCGTTACATTGGCAAGGCTTGTGCATCCATTGAATGCGCTTTCGCCAATGGCGCCGCTCCCGATATTCGCATTTGTCAGCGCCGTACAACCATTAAAAGCATTTTTCCCAATAGAGGTCACACCATCGCCAATATTAACGGATGTAAGTGCTGTGCATTTGGAAAATGCATTATCGCCGACTGAAGTCACACCATTGCCCAATTCTACTGTGGTAAGGTTCGGGCAACCGTTGAATGCGCTATTGCCGATCTCGCCTTTTCCGATTCTGACGGTCTCAAGCGTTTCCTTTGCATACGTGTTTGCCGCCGTAAAAGAGGCATCCAACATCGCGTTGTCACTGATGATCAGTGTCGTCAATGCCCGGCAGTTATAGAAGGTTCCGGCCTTGACCGTTCCAGCTCTGATAATAGCCTCCTTCAGCGCGGGGCAAGAGTAGAAAGTCTTCTCCCCGATGTCGGTCACGGTGCTGGGTATCTCAACACGTTCCAAAGCATCGCAGGTATAGAACGCCTTGTCACCAAGGGTTTTTACATTCTCGCCCAGCGTAATATCTGTCAAATAATCGCAGCCGGAGAACGCTTCCTCACCTATGGTCTCGCAGTTGATGGATATTTTTTTCAAGTTATCGATTCTGTGGAAGGCATAATTCCCGACAGAGCCGCCAGAAACCGTCACCTGCTCCAAACCGCTTTGGCGGAAGCTGGAGTCGCCGATCTCCATATTTGCGGGAATATCTACATTTTTCAGGCCTTTGCACATATAAAACGACCAAGTGCCGATTTTCTTGACGCTATCGGGGATCGTCACTTTTGTCAGCCCTACGCAACCTTGAAACACATCCTTGCCGATCTCTGTCACACTATCCTTGATCACGACTTCCGTGAGATCTGCCCATCTCTCGGCCGGCACCGCTATCGGTTTGCCGTTTTCATCTACCGATCCCTTCAAATTTGCAAAGAATCCATCCGGTACCTTGCCGTTGACACCGGACACAATGGCCTTGACCACTTTGCCTTCTGCATTTCTCACCAGCTCGACGCCATAACCCTTAGGGTTGTCATAGTCGTAGAGAGATTTATAATTATATTCCGGCTTGCTGTCCAATCCCTCATCATCCACCGCATCTCTGTCATAGGTGTTGTCGAAGCTGTCGCTCTCTACCGTGGCCTGGGTCGCCAGTACCTTCAGGCTCAGCTCGATGGTGGGCTGTACCGTGCTGTAGTTGGCCTCGTTGCCCACGTTCTCGGGCATCCAAGCCACCAGCGCCACCAGCTCTTCCGCACTGGCCTTCATCGGCTCAGCCGCCTGACGGTGCAGGGTCGTCCCCAGCTGCGCGCCGCCACCGACGATGTCCTGTGCCTCTTCTCGGTCAAGGGCAACGGGTGCGCCAGCCTCCTCATCGACCGTAAACGTCCTCCAGCCGAACTTGATATAGTCGGACAGCTTGAACTCCTCGCCGTCCACATTGACGCCCACTGTCTCATGCACCGGTGTGATCTGCATGGCGTAGGTCAGCGCCAAATTGCCGTTGTTCTTCACCTTCAGATAGACGATCTGGGTGTAGCCCGGCTCCCACAGGGCGTTCTTGTCGAACAGATCCTCCGCGTTCTCTGCGGTGAGCCATGTCTTTTTGCCATCCTCACCAACGCCCCAGTACTGCAGACCCACGTCCAGATTGCCGGATACGATCCTGTTGACGCCGGTGGAGGCCGTATCTGTAAACCATGCAAATGTACTGCCCGCCAACATCGCCAAGCTCAGCACAAGGGCCAGCACACTGGTCAGCAGCGCCCGTTTGGTTCCCCCGACCTTCTTTTCCTGTCTCATGTCATTGCTCCTCTCTTTCTGTGTCTTATTTCTTTTTACCCCCGCTTCGACCGCATTGTCCATGCTGTCTTTTTGAGACATTCAACAGGAGGCTTTGTCTTTTCCTAGGAAAAGACAAAGCCCATGGGCTTTTCTGCCGAAAGCAGGTTGCTTATTTTATTTTAGCACGCTATATCGAAAAGTGCAAGTACTTATTCACAATTTTCCCTTTTTCGAATTATTCCCCCGCCTGTCAAGTCATTTGACCTCTTTGAACACGTCGGCGTTTTTGGCGAAGTATTCGATGCCGGAGTACACGGTGGTCACGAGGATGACGCCCTGACACACATAGTTCAGCCACTGGGGAATGCCCAGCAGGATCAGGCAGATGCACACCATGGTGCTGGCGGTCTTGATCTTGCCCGACCACGCGGCGGCGATGACGCGGCCGTTGTCCACGGCGATCAGCCGCAGACCGGTCACGGCAAACTCGCGCGCGACCACGAGCAGCAGCGCCCACGCGGGCATCTGGTGCTGCTCGACAAACATGAGCATGGCCGACACGACCAGAAGCTTATCCGCCAGCGGATCCATGAACTTGCCGAAGTCCGTGACCTGATTGTAGTGGCGCGCGATGTAGCCGTCGACGAAATCACTCAGGCTCGCGAGCACGAACACACCAAACGCCCAGTACATATGTCCGGGGAAGCGGAGGTACATCAGCACCAGAAACACGGGGATGAGCACTACGCGGAAGATGGTGATTTTGTTTGCAGTTGTCATGTCAGCACCTCATTCTTGGATTTGTTCCCCGGCGAGATCGCCGTCGTCACAGCCGCTGATGTGCACCGTGACCATGTCGCCGGGCTTGGCCGTGCCGGTAAAGTAGACCGTACCGTCGATCTCGGGGGAGTCGGCATACGTGCGGCCGGAGCACATGCCGCTCTTGGTCGTGTGCTCGCAGAGCACGGTCATGTCCCGCCCGATGCAGGCGGCGTTGTAGTCGTCCATGATCCCGGCCTGCAGCTCGAGGATGAGATCGGCACGGCGTTGCGCCTCCTCGGGCTCGCAGCGGTCGGTCATCTTGGCAGCGGGCGTCCCCTCCTCGGGGGAGAACGGGAACACGCCCACGCGCTCGAGCCGCGCCTCACGCAGCCAGACGCACAGCTGCTCAAATTCCGCCTCGCCCTCGCCGGGGAGCCCCGTGATGAGGCTCGTGCGCAGCACAAGGCCCGGGATGCGCGCACGCAGCTTTTGCAGCAGGGCGCGGATCTCGTCACCGGTGCAGTGACGGTTCATGCGGCGGAGAATGTCGTTGTTGATGTGCTGGATGGGGATGTCGAGATACTTGACGATCTTGTCCTCATTCGCGATGAGGTCGATGAGCTCGTCGTCCATGATCTCGGGGTAGAGGTAGTGCAGGCGGATCCAATGGAAGTCGAGCTTGCAAAGCTCCTCTAAAAGGTCGGCCAGATGGGGCTTGCCGTCCCAGTCCATGCCGTAGCGCGTGATGTCCTGCGCGATGACGATGAGCTCCTTGACGCCGGAATCGGCGAGCTGCCTTGCCTCGGCGAGAACATGCTCCATCGTGCGGGAGCGGTATTTGCCGCGCAGCTTGGGGATGATGCAGAAGGCACACCAGTTGTCGCAGCCCTCCGCGATGCGCAGGAAGGCGTAGTGGCCCGGCGTGGTGAGCACGCGGCCAAACTCGTCGACCGGCGCGTTGATGTCGTCGAAGCGGCTGACGGTGCCGCCCGCCATGACGGTCTCGACCGCGTCCACAATGTCCTTGTAGCTGCCGGTGCCGAGAATGCCGTCCACCTCGGGAAGTTCCTTTGCCACCTCACCCTGATAGCGCTGCGTCATGCAGCCGGTGACCAAAATTTTCTTGAGCTTGCCGGCCTTTTTCAGCTCCGCCATGGCGAGAATGTTCTCGATGGCCTCCTCATTCGCGCTCGAGAGGAAGCCGCAGGTGTTGACCACCGCAGCGTCGCAGCCCTCGGGCGACGGGCAAAGCTCCATGCCGGCATCGCGGCACAGGGCCATCATCTGCTCGCAGTTGACCATATTTTTCGCGCAGCCGAGCGAAATAAAGTGAAGTTTGTATGCCATAGTCCTCTTCCCGTCCGCCGCGCACCGGCGGCAAAAATCGTTTTCGGTCACAGCCCGTCGTCCGCGTCCGTCAACGCCGCGCCCGCCGTCCGCAGGGCAGTCTTGACCTCGCCCCACGAAAAGCCGCGGCGCAGCAGAGCGTCCGACAAGCGTTTATAGTCCTTTTCGTTCAGGGGCTTCCCCCTCGTTTTCGACGCGATGACGCACGCGAGGGTCTCCTGTGCATCGGGGGCTGTTTCCAGCGCTGCGTCCCACAGCTCGCGCGGCACGCCGCGGCGGTAAAGCTCGTCGCGGATGCGGGCGGAACCGCAGCCCTGTGCGCTGTAATGGCGCACGAGCATGGCGGCATAGGCCGCGTCGTCCAGCGCGCCGATATTCTCCAGATATTCCGCCGCCGCGCCGGCGTCATCCGCCTCGGCGCCCTTCTGCACGAGACGGCGCGTCAGCTCCTTTTTTGAGAGCGGGCGGGCGGAGATCATATTGGCCGCGCGCACGCGCGTTTCGCTGCGCGCGCCGCTTTTTTGTAATTGTACCACAGTCTCGGGCGAAATGTCTAGCCCCACATATAAGCCGAAACGCAGAAGCTCGCTCTCGGTGATCCGGAGAAGGTTCCCCCCCTCCAGATACACGAGAACGCGCTCCTGCTTATGCTTTGACCGTTCGATGCGCTCGACTCTCATCAGCCCTCAAAATCGTCGGCGCTGACGTCTACGGCGCGGCCCGCCGCCTTGGCGGCGATCCTCGACTGATTGCTCATGAGCTTGTGGAAATCACGGCGGATATCGGCCTCGAGCTTCGCGGCGACCTCGGGGTTGTCGCGCAGGTCCTGCTTGGCGGCATCACGGCCCTGCCCGATGCGCGTTTCGCCCATCGAGTACCACGAGCCGCTCTTCTGCACGAGGTCGAGCTTCACGCCGAGGTCGATGAGCTCGCCGAGCATGGAGATGCCCTCGCCGTACATGATGTCGAACTCCGCCTCGCGGAACGGGGGCGCCATCTTGTTCTTCACGACCTTGGCGCGGGTGCGGTTGCCGATCATCTCGCTGCCGTTCTTGAGCGTTTCGATGCGGCGCACGTCGATGCGCACGCTCGCGTAGAACTTCAGCGCGCGGCCGCCGGTGGTGACCTCGGGGTTGCCGTACATCACGCCGACCTTCTCGCGTAGCTGGTTGATAAAGATGACGATGCAGTTGGTCTTATTGATCGCGCCGGCGAGCTTGCGCAGCGCCTGCGACATCAGCCTTGCGTGCAGGCCGACAAAGCTGTCGCCCATCTCGCCCTCGATCTCCGCGCGCGGCACGAGCGCCGCGACGGAGTCGACCACGATGACGTCGATCGCGCCGGAGCGCACGAGCGCCTCGGTGATCTCAAGCGCCTGCTCGCCGGTGTCCGGCTGGGAGACGAGCATATCCTCGACCTTGACGCCAAGCGCGCGGGCATAGGTGATGTCGAGCGCGTGCTCGGCGTCGATGAACGCGACCTCGCCGCCCGCCTTCTGCGCCTGCGCGAGGACGTGCAGGGCGAGCGTCGTTTTGCCGGAGGACTCGGGGCCGTAGATCTCCACGATGCGGCCCTTGGGCAGTCCGCCGATGCCGAGCGCGAGGTCGAGCGCCAGCGAGCCGGTGGAGATGGCCTCCACGTTCGCGGCCTGCTCGTCGCCGCAGCGCATGATGGAGCCCTTGCCGTAGAGCTTTTCGATCTGTGCCATCGCCGTTTCGATGGCGCGCTTCTTGTCGGCGTTGGTCGCGGTGGGCGCTGCCTTAGTCTCTTCTGCCATTGGTTCATCCTCCTGTTTCTGCTTCTGTATCTTAAAATTTTTTGTCAGATCTCTTTGCAAAGCCGTCCGTAGACCACGCGGGGGATACCGTGCAGGTCCTTGACGATCTGGATGTCGCCGAAGCCGTTCGCGCGCATGATGCGCAGCACCTCGTCCGCCTGCCCGATGCCGACCTCGAAGGCCATGAGTCCGTTCGGCAAGAGAGCGTCGCGCCATTTATCCGCGATGACGCGGTAGAAATCCAGTCCGTCCGCGCCGCCCTCAAGCGCGAGGTGCGGCTCGTGGTCGCGCACGGAGGGATCGAGCGTTTCAATGTCCGCCGTGGGGATATAGGGCGGGTTGGAAACGATGCAGTCGAACTCGCCGAGCTGGCGCGAGGGCTTCTCGCGCGCGTCCATGCGCAGGCTCGTCACGCGGGCCGAGAGCTGGTTGCGGCGGATGTTCTGGCGGCAGATCTTGAGCGCCTCCTCGTCCCACTCGCCGAGCAGCACGCGGCTGCGCAGCACCTGACTGGCGACGGCGAGGCCGATGCAGCCGCTGCCCGCGCACAGGTCGAGCACACGGCAGTCCGCGCCGGAGTCCAGCTCGTGGACGACCGTCTGCACCAGCACCTCGGTGTCGGGGCGCGGGATGAGCACGGCGGGCGAAATATCCAGCCCCAGACCGTAAAATTCCCACTCGCCGATAAGATAGGCCACCGGCTCGCCCGCCAGATGCCGCGCGCACAGGGAATACGCCGCACGCTCGACCTCGGGCGAGGCGTAGAGCAGCCCGTCGCGCAGAAGCTCATTTTTCGTTTTGCCCGACGCGGTGCAGACCAGCTCGCGCGCCGCCTGCGTCGCGTCCTCCGCGCCCGCCTCGCGCAGGCGCCTGCGCAGGTCCATATAGAGGTCGTTGTACTTGATCGCCATTTACCACTCGTCCTTGCCCTTCTGCTCGGGAATGACCAGCTCCATCGCGCGGATGGCGACCTCGAGCATACTGTCGTCCGGCTCGTTGGTGGTGAAGTTCTGCAGCCAGAGGCCGGGCTTTGCCAGCGCGTTCGTCACGGGATTGTCGTGTCCGCCGACGTAGCGGTTGAATTCATAGGTCACGCCCACGACCGGCACGAGCAGCAGCAGGTGCAATCCGATGCGCACCCAGACATTGCGCCAGTCGACGAAGCTGAACACCACGCTCGAAACGAGGATGGACACCACGACCACCACGAACAGAAAGCTCGTGCCGCAGCGCGGATGGTGGCGCGGCTGGATGCGGCAGTTCTCCACCGTCAGCGGCAGGCCCGCCTCGTAGCAGAAGATGGTCTTATGCTCTGCGCCGTGGTACTGGAACACGCGCTGAATGTCCTTCTGCTTCGAGCACAGGAGCAGGTAGCCGAAGAAGATCATCAGCTTGATGACGGACTCGACCAGGTTGTGTATGACCACGTTCGGGATGAAGCGCCCGAGCAGGCCCGCGAGGAAGGTCGGCAGGATCATAAAAAGGCCGATGGTCAGGCCCAGCGACAGCACGACCGCCAGCGCCACAACGAGCTTCTGCAGCTTTTCGCTGCCGAGCTTCTTCTCCAGCCACAGATCGAGCTTTGACGGCTCGCCCTCCTCCTCGGGGAAGAAGTCCGCCGAGTACATCAGCGCCTTCACGCCGCGGACCATGGAGTCCACAAAGGTCACAGCGCCGCGCAGCACGGGCAGGCCGAGAATGGGATAGCGGTCGCGGATGAGCTTCAGCTCCTCGACCTTCTCGACCAGCCCCTCCTTGGAGCGGACGACGATGGCCTGCTTTTCCGGTCCGCGCATGAGGATGCCCTCAATGAGCGCCTGACCGCCGATGGAGGTACGGAATTTGGGTTTTGTCTGGTTTTGCTCTGCCATGTAGGTTTCTCCTTGCAATGATGGTATCATACTTTTCGAAAAATTGCAACAGCTGTTCTAAAATTTATTTTTCCATAGGAAGCGTCATGGTCACGACCGCGCCGCCGCCCGGGGCGTTGGCAATGTCGAACGCGCCGTTGTGCAGACGCATGATCTCGTCGCACACGGCGAGGCCGATGCCGCTGCCGCGCGCCTTGGACGAGCCCTTGTAGAATTTCTGCTTGACGTAGGGCAGCTCCTCGACCGGGATGCCGGGGCCGAAATCGCGCACACGGATGACCATGCTGCCGTTCTCAGCCGCCACGGACACGTCGATGCGCTTGCCGCTGCCGCCGTGCTTGGCGGCGTTGTCGAGTACGTTGCAGAAGACCTGCTTCATGCGTTCGCCGTCGGCGATGATGGGAGGCAGGTCGTCCGCGCACTCGTAGCGCAGCTCGATGCCCTCCCGGCTGAAGATCTCGCGGTAGGTGAAGATGGCGTCCTCCAGCTCGGCGAGCAGGTCGGTCTCCTCCACGCGCAGGGTGAAGCGCCCGTCCTGCATCCGGGTGAAGTCCAGCAGCTCCTCGACCATGGTGGTCAGACGGCGGGACTCTTTGACGATGATGTTGAGGCCGCGCTGCGTCTGCTCCGGATTCGCGCCGGGATCGGCGGCGAGCGTTTCCGCCCAGCCGTTGATGGCGGTGAGCGGCGTGCGCAGCTCATGCGAGACGGAGGAGACGAACTCCTGCTGGATCTTCTCGGACTGCGAGATCTTGAGCGACATATCGTTGATGTTGTCCACCAGCTCGCCGAGCTCGTCGCGGTAGTGGTTGTCGATCAGGATGCCGTAGCTGCCGGCGGAGATGCGCCGCGCGGCGTCGGACACGACGGCGACCGGCTCGACGACGTTGTTGATGAAGATGGCGTTGGAGAAGATGGCAAGGCCCACGCACAGCAGCGCAACGCCGATGGCGACCGCCATGCTGACGAGCACGCTGCGGTCCGCCTCGTGCAGCGCGGTGACGTAGCGCAGCACGCCGATCACACGGCCATTGAACCGGAGCGGCGCGGAGACGGAGAGGATCCTCTCCCCCGTCTGCGGGTCAAGGCCCTCAAAGCTCGCCGGCTTTCCGGTGGCGACGGCCTCGGTCACATCGCTCGTTCCCGGCTGCGTGCCGGCGGTCAAGCCGTAGCTCGACACCTGCACGCGGCCGTTGACGTTGATAAACTGAAGCTCGAGCCGGTCCTTTTCCTCAAAGGTCTCCGCCGTGATGGAGGCGTAGCGGAAATACTCGCTGTAGCTTTTGAGGCCGTAGCTCGAAAAATTGTCGGCGGCGACGCGGGCGCGGGTCTCAAGGCCCGAGCGCATGGCGCTGTAGTAGGTCCGGCGCACGCCGAGGGTGTAGACCGTGACGATGGCGATGACCACCAGAACGATGGGCAGCACGGCATTCACGAGCCAGCGCTGGCGCAGGCCGCGGATGCGCAAGCCGCGCTTTGCGGACATGGCGGTCACTTCCTTTCTGCTTCAAATCTTTTCTGCCTGCTCAGTCCGTGCTCCACTTGTAGCCCGTGCCCCAGACGGTGGCGATGTAGCGCGGCTCCTGCGCGTCGTCCTCGATCTTCAGCCGCAGGCGGCGGATGTTCACGTCCACGATCTTCACCTCGCCGAAGTAGCCGCGGCCCCAGACCGTGTCGAGGATCTCCTCGCGGGTAAGCGCCTTGTCGGGGTTCTCCATGAAGAGCTTCATGATCTGATATTCGAGCTGCGTGAGCTTGAGACGCTTGCCGTTTTTCTCCACCACGCGGTCGGTCATGTTCAGCAGAAACGGCGGCTGGGAGATCTCTCCGACCGCCGCGCTGGCGAGCGGCGCATCGCCCGCGCGGCGCAGCAGCGCGTCCACGCGCGCGGTCAGCTCGGCGGGCGAAAAGGGCTTGGTGACATAGTCGTCCGCACCGGTCATCAGGCCCGTGACCTTGTCCATCTCCTGCGAGCGGGCGGTGAGCATGATGATGCCGATGTGCGGGTAGGCCGCGCGCACGCGGCGGCAGACCTCAAAGCCGTCGATGCCCGGCAGCATGATGTCGAGCAGTGTGACGCGCACATCGGGATTCTCGCTGAGCTTTTCCAACGCCTCCTCGCCCGTCTCGGCCTCCACGACCTCGTAGCCGGCGCGGATCAGATTGATGACGATAAAGCTGCGGATGCTGGACTCATCCTCCAGGACCAACACTTTTTTCATCGTATCTCGGTTCCTTTCTCAGTTTTCGCCCGTCGTCCACTCGGCGACGATCAGGCTGAAGCTCTTCTTCACGGTCTCCTCGTCGACCGCGCCGTCCCAGTCATCGCAGGGCAGGAGCTCGGCGGTGTAAACGGTCTCGACCTGTCGGGCGAGCACAAAGCGGTCGCCGCGCCGGGCGTGCTCCTCGCGGGCGCTGCCCGTGAGGGCGCAGATCTCCAGAAACGGCTGCAGCTGTCCGTCGCTGCTGCGGCAGAAGAAAAGGACCGCGTTTTCATCGGGCGTTCCGGCGCGCAGGAGCGATACCCGCTCGTCCCACGTCTCCGGCAGGAGCAGGCTCCAGCCGTCGGCGGCGTTGTGGAAGGTGCGGCACATGACCTCGCTCTTTCCCGCGCTGTCGTAATCGCGCCAGAGGATGCGGTAGTAGGTCTCGCTCTCCTCGTCGAGCGGCGGGAAGGGGACCGGCTCGGGGATCTCGATCACGCCGCTGCCGTCGATGTCGGTCGGATAGAGCGAGAGGAAGCGGAAGCCGCCGTCCACGGCGGAGGAGGCGGTGTTCTGCGTAACATTGCGCAGAACGCCGTTTTTCACGGTCAGGATATCGTAGGCCGCCACGCTGTTGTCCGCCACGCCGGTGACGTAAAGCGCCTGCTGCCCGTCCGAAAGAGCACCCGCCGCCACGCGCGAAAGCTCGGACGCAGAGAAGGACAGCTCGAGCGTCGAGATGCAGCTCAGCTCGCGGTCGTCCCAGGTGTAGCAGTCCGCCATGCAGCGGTTCTCCTCGCCGCTGTAGAGCACCGTCAGCTCCTGCCGGCCGTCGCCGTTGAGATCGCTCACGGCGTAGCGGAGGTAGGCGGTGGTGAGCAGGTTGAGCGGCTCGCTGCCGCGCAGGGTGTAAACGGCGAGCACCTGCAGCTCCGTGCCGCTCTTGAAGCCGACAAGGATCTCGCGGCGGCCGTCGCCGTCGAGGTCATAGTACGTGATGGAGTAGATCGAGCTGGCGGTCCCCTCGATGAGGGCCATCTGCTCGTAGCTGTCGCCGTTGGAGCGGAAGAAGTAGATCTTCACGGGCCGCTCGTCCGTCGCCTTGCGGAAGAAGGCCACCGCCTCCTCTACGCCGTCGCCGTCGAGATCGACCATCTGCACACTCTGGAGGTTACTGCCCGAGATGGGCGCAGCGTGCTCCGCGCCGTCGGAGAGCAGGGCGTTGATCTCCGCTTCGAGCGAGGCGTATTCCGCCGGAAGGCTCGGCAAGGCATAGAGCTTGTCGGTCGAGACGTTCGTCGCGCAGCCGCCGAGCAGCAGGCAAAGCGCCGCAAGCGCCAGCGCGCGGGCAAATTTTCTGCCGTGGTTCGCCATGCTTTCCCCTCCTTTGTCCCGCTTTGGGCATAATCTACCGATACAGAGTATAGCATAGCACAAGCCGCATAAAAAAGGTAGTCCCCTTTTGCGCTTTTTGCCGGAAAAATTTATCTTGCAAATCGACGCAGCGTCCTCTATAATAGCTTTTGTTATCGCCGGTGTGATGGAATGGTAGACGTAGCGGATTCAAAATCCGCCGGGGGCGACTCCGTGTGGGTTCGAGTCCCACCACCGGCACCATCCTCCGAAACGCTTGATCCCTCAGCATTTGAGGCATCAAGCGTTTCCTTTTTTATCTACGCTTTATCTACGAAAATGCAGGGTATTTTGCCCTGTTCTCTCCGTGTTCTCTCTTACACGTTCACGCAGATACTGGGATTGATGCTGACCACGCTGGTCATTCTCGTTGCCGATGTGCTCTTGGATGTTGTATCCAGGTGGGCATAAATATTTGCCGTGGTATTGTAATCGCTGTGTCCCAACCACTCCTGAATATCTTTCATTGGCACACCGTTTTTCAGCAGCAACGAGGCGCATGTATGCCTCAAGTCATGAAAACGAATGTCTCGCAGTTCATGCTTCTGCAAGACGAGCTTAAAATGCTGGGTTACATAGTTGGGTTTATACGGAACACCCAGGTCATTGACAAAAATATAATCGCTCTCTGTGTAGCAGTTACCACACAGCTTCCGACAGTTCTCCTGTCGCTCCTTCATACTGAGCAGCAGTTCACGGTACTGCGGAACCAACGGCATTGACCGACAACTGGACTTGTTCTTAGTCCGATCCTTTTCTACGGTCATCGCCACACCGTCACAGACGCACTGTACCACGGTATGGTCGATGGTGATTTGATTATTTTCAAAATCAATCGCCTGCCAACGCAAGCCCATGATCTCGCTTCTTCGCAGACCATAAAAGGCTGCCATCAGAACCGGAAACTCACAAGGATCACCCTTGATTGCATCAAACAGTTCCTCCAGTTCAGAAATGCTGTAGAAAGAACCGGTGTACTTTTGACCCTTGGGCCGCTCCACTTTGTTCATAGGGTTTGCGATAATCAAATCATGCTTCACAGCATACTTCATGGCCTTATGGATATTGGCATGGAAACGCTGTACAGTCGTACCCTTCAAATTCAGTTCATTGAAACAGTAGCTGTAGAAATTCTCAATATCCAGCGCAGTGACATTCCTCAAAGTCACGCCGAGCTCACGGAAGTACGGAGCGATTCTCTCTTTGACGTTATTTACATATCCCGCATAAGTGTCTACCTCCACAGAGTTTTTAATAATACCCAACCACTTGATCATGTAGTCGGCGAAAAGGATGTCGCTGGCAACGGTCGTCTTAGACTTCGGCTCGGTATGAATTACCGTGTCCTCATAAGTACATCTGGCCTTTGTCAGCAGCGCCTCGGCTTGCTTCAAATTCTTTTTTCCGCCCTCCGGAATGCCCGTCGCAATCCATTTAGTCTTGCGGGCGCCGGTGTCGGACCTCATGTTCAGCACAATATAGTAATAACCTTTCTTGGTTTGCAGATGACCCGCTACCATAATTACCTCCTTTTCTGTAGCGGCATAACCTATCTGCCAATGGCAGATTTATTATACCATTTACCCGTTTCCACTCCAATGTGCTTCAAGACTTTATTTTGAAATCCGTGCGCCGATATTTTTAATATTCGCCAACCAAATATTCAATAATGCACACTTTGGGGATCTTGAAGGACTTGCCGATTTTTAGGTGGCGAATATCACCGCATTCAAGCATCTTGTAGGCCGTTTTCATGCTGATCCCGCCCAACATGACGCACATTTGCTTCACAGTAACAACATCCGGATATTCGGAGAAAATCTTTTCACGCCGCTTTTGAGCCATTGTATATACCTCCTCAGCATAAGATCATTCGTTCCATAGCAACAAAGCAGGAGATGCCCCCGTTTTACCGGGAAGCATCTCCTTTGGCGTAGTCTAATGATAGCACGAAGCTAATGGACAAAACAAGTACAGGCGGCGAGCCAATGCCGGGACATTATCGGGCCATCCCAATCTGGAAGGTCGAAATATGTAAATATTTATCCGTCGTACTTCTCTGCGTACTCATACATTTCTGCAAGATGTGCGACAGCTGCATTGTGAATTCGCGTGATCGTCCGTTTTGAATAACCAAGTCTCTCTGCCACATTTACAGCAGATTCTTTTTCCGAATACAGCAGCATCAGCACTTCGGCTTCCCGCTTGTCAATCAGAGAGATATAGAGCTTCAGCCGCTCATGTTCATGCTCCAGAACAAAGAGCTCTGCAGCGATAGTCTCCGCAGCTTCCGTATTCAGCCGCTCTGCCTGCTCCTTGTAGTTGAGCGCGATATAAAGAGTTTTGTTGGATACACGGCCGGGCGTATGTCCCTGGCCGTCACCATGGGCATAGTTCATTGCCTCCGCTACTTCGGTTTCCGTCACTCTCACGGGGTTCTTCATCTTATGCTGCAGAACAGCGATTTTCCACTCACGCTCACGAT
>ENA-UEQP01002256-UEQP01002256.1-human-gut-metagenome-genome-assembly--contig:-NODE-2256-length-14965-cov-7.581677_pt1 | contig 14965 bp, 11 predicted proteins | sample MGYA00242951_ERZ507951 | MGnify/ENA primary metagenome ERZ507951 (study PRJEB26167, sample SAMN06115539) | human gut metagenome | host: Homo sapiens | place: China:Shanxi | collected 2015-11-18...
GAAAACGAGACTCGAACTCGCGACCCTAACCTTGGCAAGGTTATGCTCTACCAACTGAGCTATTTCCGCATTTTTTCGTTTGCGGTTGCAAAGGTAGGTATTTTCCGTAAACCTGCAAACATTCTGCACACTTTTTTCAAAGAAATCTGCTCACCTTGCACTCGATGCCAAACAATCAATTTGATTATCAACTCATTCGGTCACGATAATCTTCATAAGAAAATTGCTTGTATATTTCCGCCTTCCCCTCTTTTGTCCAAATGGCAATGGCGGGATGATGAATTCCGTTAAACATATTCGTTTTCACCATCGTATAGTGAATCATATCCTCAAACACGATACGCTCTCCGATTTGCAACTCATGATTGAAACTCCACAGTCCCATATAGTCACCGCTCAAACAGGAATTTCCTCCAAGACGATAGATGTATTTTCCCTCATTTCCCATCTCTGCGCCACGCACGGCAGGCTGATATGGCATTTCCAGACAGTCCGGCATATGGCAGGTGAAACTGACGTTCAGAATAGCTGTCTTGATTCCACGACTTTCCACAATATCCACCACTTCGGAAGTCAGCACTCCCGTCTGCCAGGTAAAAGCCGAGCCGGGCTCCAGGATTATCTGCAAGTGTGGATAACGCGTTCTCAATTCCTTCAACAGTCTTATCAAATGCTCAGTATCATAATCTTTGCGTGTCATCAGATGTCCGCCCCCCAGATTCAACCATTTAATCTGCGGAAACCAACGGGAAAACTTGTTTTCCAGATGTTCCAATGTACGTTCCAACTCATACGAGGAGGACTCGCAATGACAATGGCAGTGGAAACCTTCAATTCCCTGCGGCAATGTTTCCGGCAGCAGGTCTGCCGTTATTCCAAAACGGGTACCGGGCGCACATGGATTATAAAGCTCCGTCTCTACCTCCGAATATTCAGGATTTACACGAATACCACATGAGATACCGCTTCCTTCGGCAACCGTCATCGAATAGAAACGTTCGAATTGGGCCATCGAATTGAATGTGATATGACTACTACAACGCATGATTTCAGGAAAATCCCGCTCCGTATAGGCAGGAGAATACGTATGTGCCTTGCTCCCGAACTCTTCCAGCGCCAAACGGGCCTCATACACCGAACTGGCTGTTGAATGACGTATGTATTCACGGAATATCGGGAAAGAACGCCACATGGCAAACGACTTGAAAGCAAGGATAATCTCCACCCCTGCCCTGTCGGCTACGCTCTTGATCAATGTAAGGTTCTTTCTTAGAAGTTCTTCTTCCATAATATAACAAGGAGAAGGGAACTGTGCAAAGTCTATCATCATACTATTTAAGTTTTATCTAAAATCCCAAAGTAACGCCTCAATGACGCGGATGCAAAAATACAAATTCAAAAGCAAAGAGAGATTGTTTTATTTTTAATTAAGATATTGCTTTTCGAGAACTTTTTCCTATTTTTAAGCCTTTATTATTTATAAGTAGTTGTATCATCCTAAATAACTGATTGAATATGAATAAAGATTTAAGAAAAGTAGTGATTCTGCTGGCACATCCCAACATTAAAGCCTCACAAGCGAACAAGGCATTAATTGACGCTGTCAGTGACATTGAGGGAGTAGCGGTTTTCAACCTTTACGAATTGTCGGAAGATATCGCTTTCAATATCGACGAATGGAGTAAAATCATCTCCGACGCTTCGGCCGTTATCTACCAGTTTCCTTTCTATTGGATGAGCGCACCGTCATTATTAAAAAAATGGCAGGACGAGGTTTTCACATTCTTATCCAAAACTCCGGCCGTTGCCGGAAAGCCATTGATGGTAGTGACAACTACCGGTTCGGAATACGAGGCCTATCGCAGTGGTGGACGAAACCGATTCACTACGGACGAACTTTTGCGCCCTTATCAGGGAAGTGCAATCCACTCGGGCATGGTATGGCAGACCCCCATTGTGATATATGGAATGGGAACCGCGGATGCGGGAAAGAACATTGCCGAAGGAGCGAACTTGTACAAACAAAGAGTAGAAATGCTTATTAACAGCAGTAATGCGGGGAATAATTGGTAAAAACAAAAGCGTAGCTTTATCCAGTCTAAAGCTACGCTTTAGCATACCTAAAGCATAGCTTTAGAGGAGGTAAAGCAATGCTTCTTCTTCAGTGTCAGTACGGGCAAAAAAACAAACACTCCGACCACTGACATTATCAACCCGCCAATAGTGCCTGCCGCCAACGGAAACCAGAATCCCTCCTTTTCCGCTCCTACCATAAAAGGAATAAATCCCAAAACGGTAGAAGCAACTGTGAGGAAGATAGGTATTATCTTTGTATTCCATGCCTTCACATAGGCCCGTAACGGTGCAAGACACGGAAAACGCTTACGAACCGCATTATATTCATTCAATATATAAATGCTTGCATTCACCGTGATGCCACAAAGCAGGACAAAGGAGGCAAAACCTCCCTGGTCAAAATTCAGTTTGAACCAATAGAACGTCAGGAATACACCGATATAAGATATCGGAATCACAAAAATAATAGCCAACGGCTGTTTCAACGAATTAAAAAGAATACTCGTAATAAAGAATATAATGCCGATTACGATCAGGAGCAGACGATATTGTTTATTATCCTTTCCACCCCACGACCAGTTGTTATCTTCTGATTTCGCGGTATATCCCATCGGAAGGACTTCATTAAACTCCTCCAAATCCTTCTTCAGCAGTTTACGCCCCTGTTCCGAAGAACCTATATACTCGTATTGCAGGCACAAGCGGTATTGCTGGTTTTCCTTTGCCACCTCTTGCGGCATCTGTCCTTTTTCGACAATGGCCAGTTCCGACATCTTATATTCCCTGCCGCCTGCTTGAAAAGGATAATACCGCATAGCCCATACATCCCTTTCTTCCGATTGCCGGGAAGAAAGCCTTATCTTTTCCGTTCCTTCCTCCGTCAGTACTGAACCGATTTCCATATTTCGCCCATATATCGGACGGATAACGGAAAACAACCCTCCGGCTCCAATTCCTTCTTCAACTATCCGCCGTTTGTTCAGATTGAAGTAGAACTCCATATAATCATCTTTCCACCACGAGAAACCAGAACCTATCGTCACTTCTCTAATCCGCCGATGCTCCAACAGCTTTACTTTCAGTTTCTCCGCCCAATCGTAAAGTTCGTCATAATTGTACCCGTACATCTTCACTCGGAAAGAACCCGCATTCTCACGCACACTATTACTGAATCCCTGATCCTGCAACCCATAGATACTCCAATCTCCACCACCCAATTGAAGAGCCTTACTTATCATATTAGCTTTCAACGTATAAGGGAACCCGCTTTTCTGGTGTTCTTTGGTGAAATAGATATGGATAGATGCACGACGGGCACTCTCTACGGACGCTTGAAACTGTTTGATTTCCTTAAATCCACTCAGATAGGTTTCCATCCGTTTTATCAGTGTATTCATCTGCTCAAGCGTGCTCCCATTCGGTAGATTCGCATTGGCGTGGAGCACCACTTCTTCATTACGTGAGAAATAGCTCCCCTCATACACCTTTTGTATGAACAGCCGCAAGCTTCCGCCCAACGCCTTATCCACAATCGGTTTCACCTTTTCCTTATAAGTAGAAGTACCCAACGTTTTATTATAAACTTCCGCCCATTTATCTTCCCCCTTCATCTTTTCCGGCAACAAGAATACAGGTAATCCGAATCCCAATAATAACAGTATGCACACCGCCACCCTCCAACGGCAAAGAATCCGTATCAGCCATATATAAAAACGGCTGAAGTAAACCGGAAAACGGTGCATCCTTGAGCGTGTCCACACTAAGAGACGCACGTTCCCTATCCTTTGTCCCGATTTCAGTTTCAGCTTTGGTTTCGAAAGAGAAATTCTTTTCCGCCGCTTCAGTCCTATTTTATCAATCAGGGACGGAACAAAAAACAAGGCAACCAACAAAGAGACTCCCAAATTGATAATCACCACAGCGGCAAAATCCTGCAAATTGAGCCGTATCTTCTCATCCAAAAAGAAAACGATAGCCAGTGCTCCCATCGTCGTCAATGTAGCCGCCAGCACAGACATAAACGCTTTCCGGTTGCCACGCCGCAGATAGTGGTCGCTCATCACTATCGTATTATCAATCACAAGATTCAATGAGACAGTGATACCCGCCAAAGAATACAGCTGCATTTCCAGCCCGAACGCGTAATACAGAATAACCGCTATCGCTATATTGACAGACAGGCTGACAACAATCAGAAACAGATATTTTGGACTGAATGTAATCAGCAATACAAACAACAACAGGATAGCCACCGTGACCCCCGTACGCAAATAAATCTTACCAAGCTCATCTCTGATGAACTCCGTTGCGTCATAACTCGTATGAATCTCATATCCCGTCGGGAGCAATAGCCGGATATTATCCATATATGCCTTTACTTCCTTACTCAACGCTAACTGATTAGCCGTCTCTTCCGCAACTATCGACAGATAAATGGAATTCAGTCCATTGATACGGTAATAACTTTGCGGCTGTTGTTCCATGCGGGAAACCTTCACCAGCTCATCCAGACCAATCATTCTCCCGTCCTTCATCTTCACCTGTATCCGGCTGGCATCAAACTCCCGGCTGTCATGTTCGGGAACCAGCGCCAGGCGTATCCATTGCCTGCCCGCAGCCCCCTGTTCCACATCATAAGTACCCAGAAACTCTTTCTTATAATGCAGCCCGACCGCCTGACGAATATCATCCGTACTCACCCCCAACGTACGTAGCTGTTCACTGTCATATTCCAATCTCCATTCCATCGGCGTAGCTCCGCTAATACTTATCTTATAAATTCCCGAAAGCTGTGCCAGCCGTGTCTTGATATGCTCCTCCGCATATTGCTGAATCAGAATGGGAGTGGCAGGCGCATTAATCGTAAACGACATGAAAGGCCCTTGACTCTGTTGCTCCGGACTATGCATCTGTATATACGGATAACTCACCCCGTCCGGCAACTCAGGCCACGTCTGCCGGATAATCGTCGAAGCTTCAAAACGCGCGACCGATGCATCCGCATGCCTGTCCAGACTTACATTAATCCTTCCCCACCCGTTTCCCGAAGTGGAAGAAATGTTCCGAATCCCTTTCACACGGGCAAGCATTGCTTCCAACTTACTGGTAGCCGTCATCTCCACCACACGAGCCGAAGTGCCGGGCATACTAAAACTGACACTAAACCCCGGCAATGTCCGCGATGGATTCAGCTTGACCGGTAACAACGGAACAAGTGCCAACCCGACTAGTGCCACACAGACAAATGCGACAATCAATGTAAAAGCGGATGCCTTTGAAGACCTTTTCAATTCAGATTCCATATCAATCTTTTCTCATTCTTCATTTAATTAGTTTCCCTCCGTTAAAATCGAAACGGTCGGAAAGGGAAAGATTCGCAGCGAAATCAAACAGAGTGAGACGACGTATCTTGTAATAATTCAGCCAGTAATTCTGTAAAGCCGAAATATAGTTCCGTTGCGCCTGTTGCTGACGATTAAGTGAAAGAGTGAGACTGTTGATGTCCGCCTTACCGATAATAAAACGCTGTTTCGTCTCGTTATAGGCAAGAATGGACAAGTCAAGCGCCTCTTCCGCACTCGCTATCAGTTGCTGCTGGATATTAAAGTCACTTACCGTCATGATAACCTCCTCCTCAATGCTTATCTCATCCTGACGGGCGGAGATTTTCACCACATTCAGATTATTCCGTGCCATATTATGCTTTCCCTTACGGACACCCCAATCCACCAACGGAATGGAAACGCTGACCGACACCAAATCCTGTTGCATCGGTTTATGATATACATCACCGAAATTATCCGCCACCTGATTAAAGCCGATACTCGCATTCACGCTTGCGTTGAAACGTGATTCTTTTCTCGTCTTATCCACATTTCTTTCCGCTTCCAGCACATTCTGCCTCAATTCCAGCAATTGGGGGTTATTACTCTTTCCATAGTTCAAAGCCTCATCCACCGGAATCTCTATCCGGTTGGGACGGGAAGGAAGCCTCAAGTCTATCTGCGTATTCTTATCCAGATTAAGAAAAGACGCTAGAGAGAACATCGCCCGTTTCAGATCACTCGCCTTGTTCTGCAACGTATTCTGCGCGTTCACACGGTCCAGCTTCAGTGTCAGCAAGTCGGCCTGCGAAATAGCGGCTATCCGATGACGTTGCTGTCCGATACGGTACAGCGTATCCGTGGAAGCCAGGTTATCCTTAGCCAGATTATATTCCGCCTGTGCCATAGCCAGCGAGAAGAAATAATTCGTAGCGGTTTCCGAGACTTTCTCCACATTATAGAGAAATTCCTTCTTTACGCGCTCGTATTTCAATGGCTCTATCTTACGTTCCCACTTGAAGGGATTGTATCCTACCAAGCTCTGCGAATATCCGATTCGCACGGGAACACTGGTGAGTTGCGTCGCGCTGTTATCACCGAAGTTACGCATATAAGCAAGATTCGATTCCAGATAGAATGCACCTCCGGTCAAGTCCAGGTTTTGTCTCACACTCAGTCCTCCGTATGCATAATAAGACTGCTGCGTACGGTATACATCCAGGTTGGAGCCCGAATCGTAACGCTTCGTAATGTCCCGGTTATATTGTGCCGGAGTAAGATCCAGCGTCAGGCTGGGCAAACGGTTGGCGCGGTATGTCCGGTATTCCCAATAACCGGAAAGGTACATATTCCGTGCGCGGAATGACTCCAACGAACTGTCATTCGCCAAAGCAATCGTCTGATTCAGGTCCAGTACCAGATGTTTCTGCGCATACAACGAGGATTCACCACAGAGGACACAGAGGACACAGAGAAAGGTGGGAATTCTTAAATTCATAACTCTCATATTTGAACTATTCTTTATTACTTATTTCTTCTTTTTTCCGGTAAATGAACCAGTAAAGCAACGGTATGATGAACAGGCTCACTGCCGTACCTATTGACATCGTTCCTATCATGGCAATGGACAACGGCTTTTGCAGTTCCGAACCCATATCCGAAGAGAACAATAGTGGGACCATGGCAAAAATCGTAGTCAGCGAAGTCATAATAATAGGTCGGAGACGTCTGCGGCCGGCTTCATGGATGGCTTCCGGCAAAGGGACGCCCGACTTGCGCAGTTCATTGATGGCATCCAGTTTCAAGATAGAGTCATTGATGACAATGCCACAGGTGACAATCAGCCCGATGGCGGACATCAGATTCAGCGTGTGCCCGCAAAGCCAAAGCAACAACAGCGCAAAGGCCACGTCTATCGGAATCTCCGCCAGGACAAGCAAAGGCTGTAAAAAGCTCTCGAACTGTGCCGCAAGGATAAAATACATCAGCAACAGTGAAATCATAAGTATCACTACCAGTTCATCCAGCATTTCCCGATTTGAGAAGAAGCTGCCGGAAAAGCCCGTGTCCCAGTCTCCCGTTTCCTCCGCTACCCGCTTTACATTCTTTATCAGCTTGTCCGCATCCCGCACCCCGTAAAAGTCGAAGGGCACAAATTCTCCGTTACGTCCGGAAGTAATGCTTTTCAAGTCTTCGGCGGGAGTCACCTTTAGTAGTTCCCGAAGCGGGATATATTCCACCTCCCCTTTACTGTCCGGCTGTGTCTGTATCAATGTCTCCTGCAAGACCCTGTTCACCGTCCTCTCATTGCCCGCAATATTTATCGGAAGATACTGCTGGTAGGAATGCAGCATGGTCACGCTGTTTTCACGGAAAGCGGTTTTCAAGACACGGTAAAGCTCATTATAGGAGACACGGTAGAGCAAGAGCTTTTCCTTGCTGATACTCAGGTCCAGCTGGTTTTCGAAAGCGATACCCGTAGGGGTTGATTCCGGTTTCCTTCGCCAGTGCCTGCTCCACCTTACGGATTGTCTCCACTTCCGGTGCCTGCGCCCTGTTGCGGGCATAGAACTCGGCAACGACATCCGGCTCGCCCGTCACGAAGAGTTTTTCAAACACCGTTTCCGGCGGAGCGAAAGACACGACAGAGAGCGGATAGCGTTCTTTCAGCCTCCGGTATATCTCCTGTTCCAAGGAAGCGATCTCATCGGAAGTCTCCGTCCGGAAATAAAGTTCCGCCTCGGAAGAGGAAAGTTCCCCTTCCCGGTTCAGGATAAAGTCCTGCCTGCCGATAGAAGCCGTCTGTTCAAGGAACCGCCCCTCCAGTTCCTTAAAAAGTCCGTCCACACGCTTCCTGTTTTCATCCACATGGATATTCTCATTCCATTCGATGCGGACAATCAGTTCGTTCTCTTCTATATCGGGCATCCGCTGCTTATCTATGAAGAAAAAAAAGAAGACGCAGAGCGGGATGGAAACGATGCAGAATAGCACACTGAATGTTTTATGACGGAATACCCAGTCCACTCCCGAATCATAAAAGCGGTCCAGCGTATGATCTTTTATCGGGTTATTGAATCTGAAAGAAAACCACTTCCATTTTCGGGTACGGACGCTTGTACGGTAGACCAGCAGGTAAAGAACGGGAAGAAGCATGATTCCCGTAAAATAAGACACCATCAGCCCTACCGTGACAGAGAAAGCCTGGTCATAGAAGATGGCTCCGGCAATGCCACTCATAAAAATCAAGGGAGCGAATACGGCGATGGTAGTCAGCGAGGAACTCAACATGGGAGTCACCACTTCGCTCGTTCCCGTGATACAGGCACACCGCAGGGAATATCCCCGTTCACGATATTGCGAAATATTCTCGGTCACGATAATCGAGCTGTCAATCATCATTCCCAGAGCCAGAATCAATCCTGCAAGGGAAATGATGTTCAATGACATATTACAAAGGTAGAAGAATACAAAGCTGATGACAATGGAAACCACCATACTAAGTCCGATAACCAACGGTGATTTCACATCACCCAGAAACAGAACCGCCACCAGGCAGATAAACAGGAAGCCCAGAGAAAGATTCTGTTGCAGGTTGGAAATCGTATAGTCCAGCAGTTCCGTCTGATTACGGCTGATACTGAAATCAATATCCGGATACACCCGCTGGAAATAGTTCATAGTGCCTACAAGGGAATTCTTCATCTTATCCATGTTCTCGTCTGCCTGCTTGATGACGGCCAGCGTCACTGCGCGTTTGCCGTTCGACACGGATACACCTTTCTCCTTCACAGGCACGATACTGACTTTGCAGAAATCCTTTAACTGTACGATGCGGTCGCCCTTGCGCAAATAGATATTTTCCACATCTTCTGCCGTGCGCAGCAGGGTGGAGAACTTAATGTTATATTCATAGTACCCGTCACGCACCGTCATACTACCCGGCTCCACATTATTGGACGACAGGGCCGATTCAATATCCTCGATGGAAAGTCCCATCATTGCCAGCTTATTTTCATCAGGAACAATTTGTACCTGGCGTTCCACGATTCCGGTCACGTCTACCATAGCGACTTCCGGCAATTGCTCGATACGGCGTTTGATAACCGATTCGGCAAACCCGCACAAATCTAGGAAAGCTTCTCCCGTACCATAACCGGCAGTGTCATTCTTCAATGTCAGATTCAGGTAAAATACGGGAATATCCGTAGCGCTTGCCCTTATCACTTTCGGACGTTCCGTCTCTTTCGGAAGGAAGTTCATCGCAGCGTCTATCTTCTCGTTCACCTCGATAAAGGCAAGGTCGGTATTCGTACCGTAATCAAAAGACAAACGGATGATTCCCGCCCCGTCACGTGACTCACTATGGATATCTTTCAAGGTCGAAACCTGAATCAGTTGTCCACGTAAAGGTTTCACAATCGTATTTTCCAACTCACGGGCAGAGGTATTGGCGGCGGATACCTGAACCGTTATCTCCGGAAGGCAATATCCGGAAGCAATGAAACCGGCAGGGTGGAATACGTCACCAGCCCGATAATGAAGCAGGCGGTAAAAGCCATCAGTACCGCAATAGGACGCCGGATTAAAAATTTTATCATACTACTTGATTTTAGGCACGGGACTACACACAGACGACTCCGTACCTTTTTTGATTATCTTACATTTACTTCCGCTTCATGCGCCAGATTCAGATTTCCGGTCACAATGACCGTATCTCCTTCCAACAAACCATCTTCAACTCCTTTTGGGGATTTATCAGAAACGATGTATTCCGTAGCATTCTCCAGTCCCGTATGCACATAGTTCCACATGGACTTGCCGTCTTTCAAGGTAAACACCACCTGCTTGCCGGAGCGCAATACCACCGCCGTCTTGGGAATCACCAGCTGTTCACCCAAGTTACGTCTCACGCTGACCCTTACGTTCATGCCGCTAAACAGCCTGCCTTCTCCGTTCACGTCAGCCTTCACCTTCACCATCCCGTTGGTATCCACCAATGGGTTGATTTCCGACACGCCGCCTTCAAACGAGCCCCCTCCAGCATAGGGAAAAATCATTACCTTATCACCTTTCTTTATAAAGGACAGTTCACTCTCCAATACAGTAAATTCGGCCTCCATACCTTTGGTATCAAGAATCGTACAGAATACTTCAGACGTATTAGCCAGATTAAAAGCCTTCGAAAAAAGATTAGCCACCACTCCGTCAAAAGGAGCGGTCAGTGTGGCATGTTCCATTTCCCTTTTTGCCAGCTCATATTGTGATTTCGATTGGTCATATCCGCTTTTTACTTTGGCAATCTTCATCGTCTCCGCCGGAACGTTGCTGAAATCATCAACAGAATACCCCTGTCCTATCAATATATCTTTCAGCTCCAGTTCAGCTTTCAACAAAGCATCCTCAGACTGGGACAGTTTCTGCTCCAGACGGAATTTGTCCAACTCCGCCAGTTTTTGCCCTTTATGCACACAGTCGCCATTCTTCACATAAATACGGGCGATACCTTCACTTGTCTCAAAACGCAAATCAGCTTTATTCCGGGCATTTACCTTGCCATTGCTTACCAACTCGTGATTAAAAGTCTGCCGTTTCAGAACTTGGACGGTGACCTCATTTTTTGCATCAGGGAGAACAGTGGTCACTCCCAGCTCTTGCTTTTCCGTATTACTTTGCTTGTCAGAGCAAGAAGCAGTCAACACGAATGCCAGACATAGCAATAATGTAGAATTGTGTTTATTCATATTTTTCTCTTTAATAGCTAGTTCTTATCGAGCTTCCCCCTTTATTTTCAATTTAAATGGAGATCCTTCGGCATTGCAATATATTGTTATTGTTTTTTCAAAGTACCCAGGATGTTCGGCATTATAATCAATTTTCATTTTGATAGAGTCTCCCTTTAAAACAGGTTGCTTTTCATAATTAACTATCATACAGCCACAAGAGACTACAACCTCATTTATGACCAATGGCTTCTCTCCTATATTTGAAATAAAAAAACTTCCACTTCGCATTTGCTTCCAGTTAAATATTCCCATATCATTTCTAATTAGATATGTAGTATTACCAACTGTCCGAGTTGTTGAATACAGTAGCGAATTTCTGTATGAGTTGTTATCAATCGTATCTTGTACTGCCTTAATATCTAATATATTGCCGTCTGAATCAAGCGATATTATCACATCGCTACGAATGAAATAAATATTAACGTGTTGCTCATCCCATTCAACACAAAAACTTTGAGGACAATTGAACGTATATCCATACAAGAACTCTCCTTGAGACGTATATACGCAAATCTCTTTGTCTTGGGAACCCGTTTGTCCAATCGCAATCAATCCCTGTTCATTTACATCGAAGCATAGGACTCCTCTTTTTTCAGGTTCGGCACTTAATGGTGATACATTGATACTTGCCACAAATGTAGTTTTTGTCTCATCAGAAAGATCTTCTGTAAAAAATCCTGTATTCATTGCATTTACCTTTATTACATTTGTAGAAATAACAATCAATAATACAAATGATAGAAGCAGATAAATTCGTTTTAATTTCATATCTACCACTCCATAATTTTAATGTACACAGATCTCGCAACCTCATAAACATTAAATTGGGTGTGCGGTAGCGTACCCGTTGTTCCCCATTCAACATGAAACTCCTTTCCAGGTGTACCAAATCCAACATTTCCAGTTAATCCGAAGTATCTGGTGTTTAATGCTGGGTCTGGCATAAACATTACGTCTCCACCAACACCAGCTATAACGTTGTCTGCATTAATCCACCGACCGATCTCAGGATCGTAATAACGGCTGGATACATAGTAGAGTCCTGTCTCGCTGTCGTAATAGTAGCTTCTGTACCGCAGAGGGTTCGTTTGAGCCAAGGCGGTGTTGCCGGTTATTTGGGTTACGTTACCCCAAGCGTCGTAGTAATAGTTTGCAACTACGGTGCCATTTTTATCGGCTATTGCGACTATATCGTTTTGTACATTCTACATATCAGCACAAATGTTGTTAAACATCTCCGTTAGTTGGCATCGGCGGTTACGTGCTAACTTTGTACTACTTTTAACTTGCCGACGGAATGATATAGGCTTCTGAAGCCGGACTATACGTGTAAATGGATGTTACATACAACCATTTGTTTTGCTGTAAATCATATTCCAAAAGAACAGCATATGCACCGCCTAAATCATCTGTGCATTCACCGAACGCATAGATTTTTCCGTTAATATACTGAATGGCATTGTCAACGAAAAAATCGTTTATGAAGTTACAACCGGTAACACGGATTTTTCTGTCTTTAAAAGAATAAACGGTTGAAACTCCGGTGCTTTCTTGGCTTATGTCATAAAATGAAAACGTCTTTTCCCATTGCGGAGTATGAATCTTTATGGCATTATCGCCGGCATACTCACCGTATATTTCCTGTACGGGAAATTCAAAATCGTCATAACCGTATTCTTTTGCCGAGCCCGATTTTAAATCGTATTCCCAGACAGAAGCATAGTCGTTGAGTACAATTTTACCGTCAAAATAATATCCGTTTCGCTTGCTGTATTCTGCTAAATTCATAAAATCGTCATACGCTGCGGCAGGATTTTCAAACACAAAATGAGTCTGAACAATATGCGTCTTTAAATCTACGGAAGATATACACCACTGCTTATTTGTTTTATCCGACTCGGAACATATAAAATAAGCTCTGTTATCGTAAATACAAAGTGTATCATAATAAGTTTTATGCTTCTTTTCACACAAATCAAAAAGCGAAATTACTTTTTTGCCCTTATATATATTGCCGTATGCTTCAACATAAGGAATATCCTCGCTTTCGCAAGATATAGCGGTAATTTCCTTGTTAAATGACTTAACGGGACGCGTTGCCGCGTTTGCAATATGCGGAATGGATACATAGAATAATACGGCGAGAACCAAAACACCCAATATAATCAGCAGTGTATAAACTCTTTTCTTGTTCATAATTATTCACTCCCCAAAATTTCCAATACTTTTGTTGGAATATACACACTTCAACTGTTTCGCACGGCTTTCAACACCCAGAACCGTTCTCTGTATTATTATCTGCCAACAATTTAACGTTTTGCTCTTAATCGGTGTCAACGGAAATGGTTTCAACCATTTCCAAATCAATTACGGTAACACCGCTGTATTTACCGTATTCATTTACGGTTTCAAGCTCAATTTGGGTGTCGGAAAAGCTTTTCAAAAAACCGGTTACGCTGTTCTCTTCATCCTCCAACGAAACCAAAAGTTTGCTGTTTTCGGCAAATTTCAGCAATGAGAAGAGAATATTTTCTTCATCAGGTTCAAATTGCGGGTGACTTTGATGTTTTAATTTATACAGCGTCCCGATTTTATCTTCATACTCTCCGTCATAATCAACACGATAAATATTGCTTGCATATTCATATACAAATCCGTCATATTCACCACGGGTGTTAATGTGGGCTATCAGCACCTCGTCATCATTACAGGCAGTGATATATCCCGTCAGATGATGGCATGTGTCCTCTTTATCGAGGTATACGCTTGCAACCTTTCGCTTGTCTCGACAAAATTTTATGCTGTTTATAATATCCATATTATTTTACCTCCTTCTTTTCCAAGACGGTTTCATCTTTTTCTTTTCACTTTGACGCCCTGGTCTTGGTCTTGTATGTTTGTCATTAGTTTTTTCTTTGAACCATTTTTAGTAGTCCTGTGTCCGACAGTCTGCGAACCATTTTTAGTAGTTTTTTTGCCAGATGTTTTATCGTAAACTATTTTTATTGCTAATACAATAGTTACAACAGCCATTCCAACAAGTACTACTTGACCAATAATATTCCATGCATTTGCCCCGGCAAACGCCCATACATATAAACCATAACCTCCTGCTATAGCTACTGCGCTATTTCCATCATAATCGACCATATTTACAGGATTATTAAGGCAATATGCAAATAAATTATTCTCAAGAACATTATTTTGGTCTTCGTCAAGTACATCAACACTATCAGCATTTATAAACCTGCACAATTCAGGTTTGTAGTACCTTGATTTGAGGTGGTAATAGCCCGTCTCGGATGGGTTCTGTTATGTACCCGGATGGGGTGTCCCCCTCCGGGGCTGTGTCTTTTCGGACGGTTACCTGCTAAAACAAAATGCCGTCTACCGGCAAGCACCGCCGCTCGAATACCACGGCACTTTTAAAGCACTTGGAAGCGTTTGATAAATTAGAATCCGTTTAGCTTAGATATTAAACATATTAAAATACTTATATCTTAATATGTTTATTTAACTATATATGAGCCTAACTCCTTTCTGCAAACAAAAACGTCCACTATGTTGCTTTATATTTTATATATTATTTAAGTATTCCGAGCTGTTATTAACATCGCCTGTCACATTAAAGCATAATTTTTCATTTTCCATATAAGTTGAAATCGTGTATTCGTGCTCCAATCCGGTATAAGTCAAGCTATAATTACTGATGTCTTTAGTATAAACTGTAGTTGTGCTTGATATGTTGCCGTTGGCAAAATTAAATTTGTGATTTTCAGA